>Ga0315291_10002851_pt1 | contig 22474 bp, 17 predicted proteins | sample YL17G12_20_MG_FD_203070 | JGI IMG/M metagenome (GOLD analysis project Ga0315291, IMG submission 203070) | Sediment microbial communities from Yellowstone Lake, YNP, Wyoming, USA - YL17G12_20 | ecosystem: Environmental > Aquatic > Freshwater > Lake > Sediment | place: USA: Wyoming | collected... | reverse complement strand
TCGGCATCAAGATCGATAGTTACACTCTTTACCATCGGCTCTGTGACTCCTCTCTATGATTCCTGTCGGCAATTCTACCACTATCTACATCGAGCGTCCAACCGCCTCGGCGATTGGTTTGAGCTCGACCATGAGCTTTTTAAAGGCGGGGATGTTCAGCGATTGCAGGCCGTCCACCAGCGCCTTCGCCGGATCGGGGTGCACCTCGATGAGCAGGCCATCGGCTCCGGCGGCTATCGCAGCCTTGGCCAGGCTCGGCACATAAAGGGCATTTCCCGCTGCATGGCTCGGGTCGACGATTATAGGCAGGTGGCTGACATTCTTAACTACCGCGATCGAGCTGATATCCATGGAAAATCGAACGCTGTCCTCATAGGTCCTGATGCCGCGCTCGCACAGTATCACGCGGCGGTTGCCCCCCGCCATAAGATAATCGGCCGCGGTGAGCCACTCGGTGACGGTTGCGGATAGCCCCCTCTTGAGCAGAACAGGGTGTTTCAGCTTGCTGAGCTCCTTTAACAGCGAGAAGTTCTGCATGTTGCGGGCCCCGACCTGTATGATATCGGCATATTCCACCATCAACTCGATGTCGTGCACATCGACAATCTCGGTGATAATGGGCAGGCCGAATTCGCTCTTGACCTTGGATAGCATCTCAAGCGCGTCCTTGCCCAAACCCTGAAAACTGAACGGCGATGTGCGCGGCTTGAAGGCCCCGCCGCGCAGGATCAGGCCGCCGCACTCCTGCACCGCCACTGCTGTTTCTATAAGCTGCTGTTCGCTCTCCACAGCGCAGGGCCCGGCCATGACGACTATGCGCTGGCCCCCTATCTCGACGCCGGAGACGTTCACTTTGCTCGGCCGCGGATGGAACTCCCGCGATGCCAGCTTGTACGGCTTCATCACGCGCGTGACGCTCTGCACACCGGGCAGAACGGCAAAAACGTCCGTGTGCACCTTGCCGGTGTCGCTGCCGAGGACCGCAACGACTACTTTCTCCGTACCCAGGTTCAGCTGGACGTCAAAGCCAAATGAGTGAGCCCTCTCGACTACGCCATCGATCTGTCCCTGTGAAGCCCCTCTTTTCATCTCAACGATCATACGCGCTCACTCCCTCTCCAGAATATGAAATAATGGATATATTATACGACGAATAGCAAGGGCAGGATACCTCCCGACGGGGGGATTTTGGATGTTCCGTAGGGGGTGATCCTTGTGATCGCCCGCTGTGGGCGAAAAATTTTTCGCCCCTACACGATGACCGGCGTGATTACGCATACTCCCCCTATCCCCCTCTTTAATTAAAGAGGGGGAAGAGGCGTAGCCGAAGGGGGCGTTCGATAAGAAGTGCAGGAGAATCATCTCCTGCCAGGGGTTTGGGGGTGGCCCCCAGATTTTCCAAAGTCCCCCAACGTATGGGGGACTAACAGGGGGTTCGGATGTTGTTTCCCCCTTTCAAGGGGGATAGCAGGGGAAATCAAAACGAGATTCTTCGTCTGCGACTCAGAATGACAGATGCGAATAAAGAGGTGCAGGAGAGTTTTCTCCTACCGGGGGTTTGGGGGTGTCCCCTATCCTTTTTTTAAAATCCCCCAAGACTGGGGGACAGCAGGGGGTTGACACCCCTTGATCAGATATTTCATAAATCGATCGCCGTCGGCTAGCTGCGAGCCCCGATGCACACAGTGGTACCCGTCGCCCGCGCGATCTCATTGCCCTTGGAATCGCAGACTTTCATCTCCGAAGTCCCCATGCGCTTGCCCGCATGAATCACTCTCGACTCCGCATATATCGTCTCGCCCACAGCTGGAGCCTTCATGAAATGAACGTTCATCTGAACGGCGACGTGAATATTATCCAGCGTGTTGCAGGCGCAGCCGAAAGCCTGATCGAGAACTGTTGCGACGATGCCGCCGTGTATCATATTCTCCCAGTTAAGATGCTCTACCTTAAGCTCTATCTTAACCTTGGCGTACCCCTTCGAAAGCTCGACTAGGCTCATACCCATATAAACAGCGCATGGCGAGCTATCGAATTTCTTGCGCATCTCATCGATATCAATCATTGACTACCCCAACGGCATTTACAATAAATCGACAGACTATTCACGAGCATCTCGAATTGAAATCAAGCCGTTCAATGTGCCGATATATGCCGTTCCACCCTGCGGGCCCAGGATTGTCGGCGCGTAGTTATTATTGTACCCGATGCCGGTGCCCGTCAGAACCTTGAAAACGGTATCGCCCGTATCGAAGTCCACGGCGGTGAAGTACCACGCGTCCAGCCTGTCGTCCCGCGGCTCCTTGGTATACAGGTAAATCAAGCCGCTGGCAAGCGACATCTTGGGCACGGTGGTCAGCGACCGCTCGGAGCTGTTCCAGACCTCGATGCAATCGTAGCCCCCGCTGCCGTCCGGGATTGCATCCACACGCACTACGCCGCCGACTCCCGAGTTGCCGTCAGCAACTGTAAAAAAGTTATCGTATCCATAGTTATTTTCAACGATCACAGAGTATTCGATCCCGTTATCACCCTCGCGCGCCAGTCCGATCAGCGACTGATCGGTACAGCTTTCGTTATCGGAAAATACCGGCATACGGCACACCTCTGATCCATCGGATCGTTTAACAAAGATAACGTTCATTCTGGGCTCAGCGTTGTCGGCTATAGCTACCATCTCGCCGATAAGCGTCGGTGTAGTACCGGAGCCCTGATTGATCATCCCTGATTTGACCCCTGTTCCGCGATCATAGCTGTAACGCCAGTCGATTATAGGCTGTCCGTCATCATCAGCATGGAAACGATAGAATGTATAATCTGACATGATGTATACCCCATCCTCCCCGATAGTAAACGAGTTCTGTATCTCTTCCCCAGTCAGCTCGATAGAATGGATATCTCCGCTTTCCATATCGACCGTGCCGACCATGCCATAGCGCGTAACGAACCAGAGCAGCCCATTCCAATCGGGAAGTGCCGACCCGACCTTATCCCATTCTGGGGGTTCCTTTGGCACAACGTGATCTTCAAGATAGTATTCCCGAACTAAATTAAACTTGCCCCCGCTGTATTCGATTATCTGAATGCTGTGATTATACGTCACAATGATAGCGCGTTCCTGATTGTCCAAGCAGAAATAACCTCCTCCTGATGTATCCTTCATCGGGCCTATCGGATCATCCTGCCAGTATTCGTGGCGGGGCGGAAGAGTATAAGCAGCCAGCTCGTTCAATGTATACGGGTCGAGCAACAAAAGCTGTGGGCCGCTTACATTAATGCACACTGTCCAGATACGCCCTTTACTGTCGAAAGTAACCGTAGCACACTGGGCAAATCCCCTGTATGTGGAAACAACCTCCAAATTGACCCCGACCGGCCCGGCGACCTCGTATGTATCGGTCATATAGGCATCGTTGTGCATATTGCCCTTGCCGTTGGGCGCCATGAAGGGATTCTGTGGAATAGTTAGATGAGCGAGCTGGTTATTGTAGCCCTCGGCATAATCGGGATTGCGGATATACATCATATCCTCGGTCACAAGCGAATAGAAGTCATCATTAGGGATCGGCTCCGCCGGTATCCCGCTGTAAGGCGCACTGCAGGCGCAGCACCCGATGGCAATTAGAGATATTAGCGATATGGCAAGGACGTTTTTCATTTACACCTCCAATATCACAAATTGGATTGAGCTACTATCTATGCTCCGGGTTGCGACTTGATCGTAGGGATATAAATATTATCGGTATATTCCTTCATCATACGCCTGGAGCAGAAATGGGGAACCACCGAACATATCGATTCCTTAGACTTCTCAATCCACTTGTGCGGCAGCATGGTGCGATCCCTGGCGTAGAAAAGCGGTATTATCTCTTCTTCCAGAAGATGGTAGATCGACTCCGCATCCTCTTTATCTTCGTCTGCGGAAAAGGCTTTTTCCGGCCCGCCGCCCACTGCCCAGCCATTTCTGCCGTTGTATCCCTCATTCCACCAGCCGTCGCGCACGCTGAGGTTAAGCGAACCGTTTATCGCCGCCTTCATTCCGCTTGTGCCGCATGCCTCGCAGAGACGACGGGGGACATTCAGCCATACATCGACGCCTTGAACCAGGTAATGTGCCATATGCATATCGTAATCTTCAACGAAGGCGATACGGCCATGAAAACGCCTGTCGGAGGCCAGCTTGTAAACACGCTGGAGAAGCTGCTTGGCATTGGAGTCTGCGGGATGTGATTTGCCGGAAAATATGATCTGTATAGGCCGCCAGGGATCCGTAACCATGCGGATCAGACGTTCCACATCCCTGAAGATCAGATCGGGCCGCTTATACGCTGCAAAGCGACGTACGAAGCCAACAGTCAATACCTCCGGATGAAACAGCGTCCCCATGGATAGCAGCTGCTGCGCCTCAGCGCCACCAATCGCCCACCGCTTCTGAGCGCGAGCCCTCATGGCCCCCAGAAGCTTCCGCTTAAGATCCAGCCTGGTCTCCCAGAATTCACGATTGGGGATCTTCCAGACGTCCTGCCAGACATCCGGATCATCCTGCCTCTTGGCCCAGTCCTCCGCAAAATACATATCAAACAGCTCGCCCATCTCCGGCGCCAGCCATGTGGGTATATGGACTCCATTCGTTACGGATGAAATCGGTACCTTCTCCTCGCTTAATTCAGGCCACAGCCCGTGCCACATCTTCCTGGCAACGCCCCCGTGAAGTTTACTGACTCCGTTACTGCCCTGCGACATCCGCAAAGCAAAAGCCGTCATATTGAATGCGCGGTCGCCGGTGGCTTCCTCTTTTCCTAATTTGAGGAACTTATCCTTATCTATACCTGAAGGCCCCCAATATTTATTCAAATATTTGTCGACAAGGTATACAGGAAACACATCATGGCCAGCGGGAACCGGGGTATGTGTAGTGAAGATCGTGGCGGATTTGACCTTTCTCACCGCTTCATCGAAAGACGTGCCCCTCTCCACCTCCTCCCTGATACGCTCCGCGATCATGAAAGCCGTATGTCCTTCATTGATGTGCCATAATACGGGGTCCTTGCCCATCAGCCTTAATACACGCACACCCCCTACTCCAAGTACTATCTCCTGCTGAATGCGCAATTCCCAGTCGGCGACGTAGAGTTGTGAAGCCAAAGATCGATCGGAGGGGGTATTTTCCTCTACATCCGTATCCAGAAGATAAAGATCGACACTCCCCACGCCTACGTGCCAGACAGCTATTGAGACCTGCCTGTCGCCCAGCTGCACTTTAGCTCTCAGCGGACGCCCCTGCGAATCGTTTACTATTCTGATAGGCGCTTCTTTGAAATTAAGCTGCCGGTGATCTTCCTCCTGCCATCCGTCAACAGATATGCGTTGGGAGAAGTATCCGCTCGGGTACATGAACCCGACGCCGATTAAAGGAATACCAAGGTCGCTGGCCTCTTTACAGATATCACCGGCCAGAACGCCAAGGCCGCCGGCATAAATGGGCAGGGCGTTGTGAATAGCGAACTCGAAAGAAAAAAATGCTACCGGCCTGCTTAATTGATCAGCATATTTCTGAGAAAACCACTTCTTCTGAGGCAACATGTCAGCATTAAAACCCGCCATCACTGAATCATAGAGGTCGATGAACTTGAGGTCCTTTATTGCCGCTTCCTTGCGGTAATACGCCATCTGCTGCATTTGCTTTACAGGATTATGAGAGCTGACATTCCATAGCTGATAATCCAGCTCACGAAACAGATCGCGGGCATTGGAATTCCAGCTCCACCAGAGGTTATATGCAAGATCATTGAGGCCAGATATACGATGGGGTAATTCTAGATTCTGTTTATTATCGTCCATAAACTCTTTTCCGTATTAATTGTAACTATTTGTATGTTACCATATCGATAGGAAAAATACATACCGTACATTGATGATATAAATTTACTGAAATACTAAACTATCCGATTCTTTCTGCTGTTACGCTGCTGGTACCGTTATAGGAAGCACAACTATTATGCACAGGGCTATGTTATTCAGGGAGAAGCACGGCGGATTTAAACTCCGCAGTCGCACCAAGCGGATCAAGAAACACGATAAGACGAGAGTAGTAATAGCTGCTGCCGTCGCGGCTTATTTGAAGGCCGAGGAAGAGAGCAAAAAAAGATAATTCAACTCCACTACAATTTACTGAGCAAAAACACTTCCCTGGCTTTCACGTATTCAAAAGCCTGACGCCTATCGGATGATCTAGATATATCCCTGGCCAGCTTATCGTCTCCGATTATATCCATAACCCAGGCACTGAAATCGTTTTTCTCCTTATTGGCATGATAAGCATAAGTCTCATCGCTCATCATCTCCAGGGCTTCCTTCAATTCATGTATGCCGTGGAGAATACGGCCGTCATGACACCAGAATACAGACTGATCGGGAACATCACCGAGTCGTCTCTCGGCATGTTGCTTTAAAATCTTAGTCATCTCAGCACTTCCTCTTTTGCACCGCGTAGCTTACCTATATATATGCATCCAGAGCATTAATAAAATTCTTATATACCTGCTGGATTTCCCAGACGATGCCATTCGGACCCAGCTGCCACCATTCCTGCGGTGTAAAATACGCTGAAACCTCAGCCTCCGGCCCATATCTGCCGAACCACTGGATGAGATGAAGGTTGTCAGACTGCAGCAGCCATATAGCTATATCGATAATTTGTTTATTTTTTGTAAGCAGGGCTTTATTATACGCTAACAGCATTAACTGAAATACAGCTTGCTGTGCGGCATTTCCCAGGAAAAATTCCATCCCTCCATTGCCGGCCCATGTGCAAGGAAATGCCGGCAGCGGCAGATGGTAGCTCCGATCGCTGTACTCGTCAATTATTTCGCTCGGCATCAAAGATCGAATGCCCCTTCTACTCATCTCGTCCGGGAGATGCCTCATGAACTCAAATATCCCCGTGTCGCGAGAGTGATGCTCGCCAAAGGTCTCATAGTCCCAGGCCAGCACTACGAAATCACCCCATGTCTCCCTGAGCCAATGCGCATAGGAATCGGCAAGCAGTGGGAATCCAGACCATCCCTTGTTAGAAAAACGATAGCCGACATCGTCGCTGAGATCATAGTGCCTGGCCAGGAGCGTCATATCCTTGCCCATGTGATACAGATGCGTGGGCTCTCTCCATTCCATAACCCAGGGACGCCCATCGAGGAATGCGCCTTTAAAACCTGCTTCATTAAGGGCTTGATAGATTCCGCTGGACATCAACATCTCGGTAGTATCTGTTACTACAGGTTTCTTACCGAATATCTTTTTTAAATCTTCACGAGACTTGGTCATGCGCTTGATAAACGCTTCCAGGTCACACAGTGGCAGAAAGCTGTGATAAGGCTCGACATCAACAAGCTCAACGTTAGGATGTGCTACCAGCCTTTGAAACAAATCGAAAAGGTTCTTATCCCAGCTTTCCATCTGCCTTAATATCGAAAAAGAAAAGCCGATAGACAGCTTCATGCCGCCTTCAACAAGATCAAGAAACATCTCTGTAGCCGGGTAGTAGCAGTAAGTAGCAACCTTATGCAGATAGCGCTCATTCATCGCCTCATCAAACAGGCACCGCTCGATATCCTGCGGGTCGGCAACAGCAGGTATAGGTTGCGCCGGCAGCTTGAGACGCCTCGGCTGGTGCGCTACGCAATACATTACAAGATCGCGAACCATATCACCCCCACATTACTTATTGTAATTCCGCTTCATTACAGTAGCTACTAACTCCGGCGGCAACTTTGATATAGCGAACTGAGGCTCTGTAGGTGTAGGTACACCGCCCAACACACCCTTGATCCTAGCCTGATTCTCCAGCTTATGGATAAGATTTATTACCGCCGCTTCCCAGGTGAAATAGCGTGCAGTCCGCCTGGCTGCCTCCCTTATTCGAACACCTTCTTCAGGATAATCCCTCAAGTACATAAGATACCCCACAGCCTCCATGGGATCGGGAGTCTCTAACACGAAGGCATTAACAAACGGTATGGCATAGTCTTCACCCGTACATCCGGTAAAGGCTATCCCGCCTGCAGCCATAGCTTCCAGCCCCACGATACCAAAAGGCTCGTGGCCGCTATTCGCCAGCACAGCGTCGCATGCATGATACATAATACGCAGGAACTCAATCGGGACATGAAATCTGATATCGATAACATCAGCGTATGAAGCCTTATGCAATGCCTTCAGATATCCTTCAATTGAATTGTCATCAGTTACCGCTTCACTTATAACCAAGCCCAAAGAACGAGCTTTATTTAGCACTTCTTGTCCATAAGGCTCCATGCCTCCTCTGGCTAGAAGAATAGTACGAATGCCCTTTTCTTTAAGCCTTGCCGCTGTCTCTACTGCCCCATTCCACCGTTTATCCGGATCCCAGCGGGCGACTTTACACAACACCAAATCGGCACCGAGAGACGCCCTTAACTCATGTGACAATCCTTCGTCAACTTTGCGAAGCAAATCCCTTGGTATCCCGTTTGGAATCACCAGCGGATTCATGCCCATCCGCCACATAAGATGTTTCATATATCTGCTGATAGTAGTAATAGTGGACACATATACCAGCCGCCCCCAGTTGATACGATGGAAAGAGAAGAGATTGTTAGCATTCCAGTACATCAAAACTTTATCCCTAATTCCATCGGAATAAAGGTAGTCGCTAAGGCGACACAAAGCTTCAGCAGTATGCCACTCTTCACTAAGGACTACTACAATTTTCCCTTTTGCTATTGCGGGCTTTACAATTTCATCTTTAACAGTATGAGGGATAGATTCATTGTAATCGTAGATTTTAGCTTCCTCCCCCTCATAAACGCCATTGGGATGGTATTTGCTGATCCACTGGCACATACGGTGCAGCACCAGCTTGCCATTTTGCTTCAGTTCAATACTGTCCAGCGTTGGATCACCGATAAAGAAAAGGTGAGTTTGAAAACCTATTTTGGCTAAGGTCATCGATAGATTAGAAACACGAACGCCCAGCCCACCCGCCATCGAGTACTGGTCCGGGCCTTCAAAGCAAAGAATTACAAATTCCGTATTTTGTGGCGTTATTCTTCCCTGAATCATACTGTACCTCTCTTGAAAGAATACTCACGACCTGAGTATACACATAGGGGTAAAAAGCACCTACCCGGTCGATAGTGAGCCACTAATATAACTCAATACAAATAATTTTGCAAGTCCTTTCGGGAAAAACCGCGTCCTTTACAGTAATTTATCTCAGATGACTTGACGGCGTTACGCCTTTCATGTAGTATTACCAAACCCAATAGCTTTGATTTATAAGGCCGATAAAGCAAAATCGGTATTATTAGAAATCTGTTTTGCATTATAGAGCGATTATTATATATAATTGTTTTATCCGGCTCGGAGGTCTGATTTGATTTATTGGGCGCCATTGCTGCACTTCTACCAGCCGCCAACCCAGCTGCACTGGGTACTGCGAAAGGTCTGTGTTGAATCTTACCGCCCGTTAGTAGAGCTATTCACCGATCTCCCACACGCCAAGGTTACAATAAACATAAACGCCGTGCTCACGGAGATGCTTTGCGACCACGGTTTCAACGATGTAGTAACAGGGATTCAAGAGCTGGCGAGGCGTGGTCAAGTAGAGTTCACTGGTTCAGGCAAGTATCACCCCACCCTCCCGTTAATACCGCAATCGGAGATAGAGCGCCAGATCAGCCACAACCACAAGACTAATAAACGCCTCCTGGGAAAATTCTATGATCCTAAAGGCTTCTTCCCCCCTGAGTTGTGTTATAGCAAGGAAATGATGAAGCCCATTGTCGACTCAGGCCATCAGTGGATTATCATCAGCGGCATCGCCTGTCCTGTGGCTTGGCCGACGAATATTATCCATCAAATTGATGTTGACGGTAGTAAAATCGCCGTTTTCTTCCGCGATAACATACTCAGCAATAAAATAAGTTTCCACAACTTAGATGCCCTCGGATTCATCGAGCATTTACAGCACGTGCAAAAAAACCAGAGAAGTAAGGGCGATATATATGTCGTTACAGCCATGGACGCGGAGACCTTTGGCCATCATATTCAGGATTGGGAGAAGCTCTTCCTGGCAAAGGTATATCAGTCGCTCGAGTTGGATGCAGACGCACCGCATAAATCCGTAAAGAAGGCAAAATCATCAGCCGCCCCTCCATCCGGACCGGAGCAGGCTAAGGTAACGGCAGAACAGCACGACGGTCTTCTGCAATCACGAGAAGTAACTGAAGGCAAGGAGATCAAAGCAGTAACTATAAGCGATCTGCTTGATATTTTCCCGCGCGGGGAGACGATAGAACCTAAGCCATCTTCATGGAGCACTGAAAATCCGGATATAGACGCGGGCAATCCATACCCTCTATGGAAGAGCCCGAACAACATCATACATCAGTACCAGTGGGAACACATGGATATTGCTATGGCGATGGTTAACAAAGCTATTACCACCGCCAAAGATAATACCGCGAAACAATATGCAGATAACGCCCGGACGTTGCTGGACGCAGCGCTGCACAGCGACCAGTTCTGGTGGGCCAGCAAGAAACCGTGGTGGGACCCCAATCTGATACACAGAGGATTGACGAAACAGCACGAAGTTATCCTGAATGCATATAAAGCTATCAGCCTGAGCAATTGCAGCCCCAAAGTTAAAAAGGAATACTACTACAAAGTTGTGGCGGCACGTGATATATCCAATAAAATTATCGACGAGATATTCATGACACCCTAATAGAGGGAGGGCTGGACAGATGTATTGGGCTAATTTCTTGCACATCTATCAACCGCCGACCCAGTCAGAAGAGGCCGTCAGAAAGGTAACTAGCGAATGTTACCGTAAGCTGGTCGAGATTCTGAACCGTCACCAATGCGCCAGGGTTACGCTAAACATCAACGCCTCATTAACAGAACAGCTGGATAGATATGGACTGAACGACGTAATCGATGGGCTGCGAAGGCTGGCGGAACGGGGCCAGATAGAGATGACCGCCAGCGCAATGTATCACCCAATCCTGCCGCTGATCCCGCGCTCTGAGATGATCCGCCAGATAAAGCTCAACACCGAGGTAAACCGCAAATATTTCGGTGACATATACAAGCCTGCAGGTTTCTTCCCGCCAGAGATGTGCTATAGCAGAGATGTAGCCCAAATCGTCGCCGACCTGGGTTATCGGTGGATTATCGTTGACGAAATCTCAATCAACGGCAATCTGGGTAATGCCCCAAGCGATAGAATTTATAACATCAACGGATTAAAGGATTTTTACGTGTTTTTTAAAGAACGCGCTTTCAGCGAAAGTATAACATCTGGCTCGTATCAAGATGTAAATAGCTTCATTGACGCGCTGGGTGAACGCACCAAACGGCACGAATATCTGCTGACGGGCACTGACGGCGAAGTGTATGGACACCAGCGTCCGGGACAGGAGCAGCTTCTGAATGATATTTACAAAAGTCGTGCTATAGGCACATGCACGATATCGGACCTTATAATCGCATTTAGACATATGGAATCGATAGATCCATTACCTTCTTCATGGAGCACATGCAAGGATGAAATGGCGAGGGGAGCACCCTACCAAAGTTGGCTCGATCCAAGCAACGAACTGCATAAGCTGCAATGGCAGCTTACCAATCTCGCCATCGATGCGATAAACAGCCTTCAAAATGAAAGTGCACAATTTCGTTATGCGCGAAATCTACTGGACCAGGGGCTCCATAGCTGCCAGTATTTTGGAGCCAGCTGCAGGCCCGAGTGGGACACCGACATGATCGAGCGTGGCGCCAGAATGCTGGTCGAATGCATCAAGACGGTGAAAGAGAAGCTGCCGAACGATGTGCTGGACCAGGCGCAGGAGCTTTATAGCGATATTAAAAACAAAGCTTTACAGTGGCAATACTCCGGTGAAGTGGATAAGCTTCGCGCAGCCTACCTCAACAGTCATCCGCAAGCGGCCGTCGAGCAGGCATCCGGGCTGAAGTAATTTTGTAATGAATCATACAGTTTTCAGGTGAGAATCAGGTGCTTCAGTATGCCGTGCCCGTCCGAGGGTGTGGTTAAAAAGAGGTTCAGGAGATTTCTCTCCTAACGGGGCCGTAGGGATATCTCTATCTTTTTTCACGATCCTTAATCGTTACAGGGAAGTCCAGAGGGAGCGCCCTCTGGCGGGGGAACTGGGGGTGTCCCCCAGATTTTTTAAAGTCCCCCAAAGTATGGGGGACTAACAGGGGGTTTGGACAACGATTTCCCCAAGATTGGGGGCTAGGGGGTTGATGCAACTTAATCTGAGTTTGCATAAGGAAACAGATGAAAAAACTCTATCTTGGACTAGCCATACACAACCACCAGCCGGGTGATAACTTCTCTCACGTATTCGAGAAAGCATATAGTCAGTCATACCTGCCGCTGATCGAAGCGCTGGAGAAACACCCCGGTGTGCGCATCTCGCTGCATTACAGCGGCTGTCTGCTCGACTGGATAATAGAAAACCGCCCCGATTTTATGGAACGCATAGCAAGTCTGGTTCGTAGAAACCAAGTCGAGATCATGACGGGCGGATACTACGAGCCGATACTGCCCATGATCCCGGATGCCGACAAGCTGGGGCAGATTGCTAAGCTCAGCTCGACGATCAGTGACCGATTCCAATATTCGCCGTCCGGCATATGGCTCGCCGAAAGGGTGTGGGAGCCGCAACTTCCGAAACCGTTAGCCCAGGCCGGTGTCAAATGGATCGTTGTCGATGATAACCATTTCAAGATGGTGGGGCTCTCGGACGATCAGCTCCTCGGTTACTACGTCACCGAGGAGGAAGGCTGCCCGGTCAAGGTTTTCGCCAGCAGCAAGAAGCTGCGCTACATCATACCCTGGCACGACGTAAAAGATGTAATCGAATATCTGAAATCACTGGCCACGGAGGACGGCGACAGGATCATCATGATGGGCGATGACGGCGAGAAGTTCGGCCTGTGGCCCAAAACCTATAAGCACTGCTGGACGGACGGATGGATGGAGCGTTTCCTGGCCGCTATCGAAGAGAATAGCGCGTGGCTCAGCACCATTCCCATCGGCGAATACGCACAGCAATATCCGCCGCTCGGTATGATCTATCTGCCAACAGCATCGTATTCCGAGATGCAGGAGTGGTCGCTGCCGCCGGCCGTATCACACGAGTACGGACACCTCCTAAAAAAGCTCGAGGCCGAGAAGCGTGATGATATCACGAAATACGTACACGCCGGATTCTGGCGCAGCTTCCTGGCCAAGTACCCCGAAATAAACTCGATGCAAAAAAAGATGCTGCGCACACACGATAAGGTCTACCGCGCACGAAAGTCGTCCGATGCCGAGGCCGGGCTCGACGAGCTCTGGCGCGGCCAGTGCAATTGCCCTTACTGGCACGGCATCTTCGGCGGGATATACTTCAGCCACATCAGATACGGCATCTACCGCCATCTCATCGCCGCCGAGAAGGCTGCCGATAACATTTTGTTTAAGAAGAAGCCTTTCATCACCCATGAGACGATCGACTTCGACAGCGACACACAGGAAGAACTGCTGATAGAGAGCGACAGCCAGAACATTTATATCGATCTGCACGACGGCGGCGCAATCTTCGAATGGGACCTGCGCCGCCCGCAGCATAACCTCGGCGCGGTCATGACGCGGCGGGACGAGGCATACCACCGCGACCTCATCGAAGCCGAGCGCGTCCGCAGGGAAGGGCGCAGCAGCGCCGACAGCGGAAGCGTCAAGACGATACACGATGTCGTTAAGAGCAAGCAGGAGAACCTGGACAAGCTTTTATTCTATGACAAATATAGACGGGCTTCACTTATAGACCACTTCCTGTCGAAGGATACGACCACCGACGAGCTGCTGCGCGGCAGCTTCCGCGAAAACGGCGACTTCGTTGAGAAGCCGTACAAGTGTTCGACACAAAAGAAAGCAAATCGCATCACAACGCGGCTGGCGCGCGACGGGCATATCAAGCAGGGAAACGACTTTCTATCCATGCGCGTGGAGAAAACGCTGTCTGCCAATGCCGGTTCGGAGGAACTGGCTGTCACATACCGTCTCACCAACACCTCCGCCAAAGCTATCCAGAGCGTCTTCGCCTCAGAGTGGAACCTTGCCATCACCGACGATGCCCACAGCAACCACTGCTTCTACATACCATCAACCGATCCTTTTAAGCAGTGTCTATTACATAAGGTCGACTATATCCCGAACACGAGCCGGTTGCTCATCTCAGACCCGCATATCGGGATCGACATGTCGCTTGCTGTCGATAAGCCCGCCAGGCTGTGGCGCTATCCGGTCGAGGCGGTCACCAACTCTGAGGACGGCTTCGAGCTTACCTTCCAGGGCAGCTGCTACATCATCGGATGGGACGTTAAAATAGAGCCGGGCCAAGATTGGGAAGTAACTCTGAAATGGCAGCCAGCCGATAGGGTGGATTAGGTTTCAATTCCCCTTGGGACACCAAAGTGTATTTTCACGAATAGATTCGTCTGTAATGTAAAAACAATTAATCATATCTAGGTGGCTGTTTTAGGACTTTACTCTTGTTTTATGATATTATCCGTATTAGTGCAGCATTGTAAGAAGGAACACAGAGTTGGGTGTAGAGATTTACGCTAAATTTATATTCAGTTTCGTCTTGATTATACTTGTTGCAAGGCTCGGCGGATATGTAGCAGAACGCTTTCTTAAGCAGCCAGCGATTGTCGGGGAGTTGATTGGTGGTGTTATCATCTCTCCATTCGCGCTCGGTGGCCTGATTTTTCACAATGATCCCATCATGCTGAATTTCGCATTGATCGGCGGTACAGATTCAGCATTTGGTGTTATAAAGGATAGCGTCTTTCAGCCGCTGATCCACATCGGGGGACAAGGCTTTAGTGTGATGCAGGTTATCTCGGAATTCGCCATAGTGGTATTGTTGTTTGTCGCTGGTGTGGAGACGAATATTAAATCTTTTATGAAGCAAGGCGTCGCGGGAACATTTATAGCTATCGGTGGTGTGGTGTTGCCTTTTGTATTCGGTTATTTCATAACGATGGCGTTCTATCCTGACGGGCCGCATACAGCATGGCTCTTCATGGGTGCTGTTTTGGTAGCCACGAGTATTGGGGTAACTGTACGAATTCTTATGGATATGGGCAAGCTTGATACCAGGATTGGAACAACTATCCTAGTGGCTGCTGTTATTGACGATATCATTGGCATAGTGGTTTTGTCTGTGATCGCTAAGATAGCTGATGCGGGTGTACACGTGTCTGCGTGGTACGTTGCTCGCATTACACTGTCAGGCTTCGGTGTATGGATCGCGCTGCTTATCGTTGGCGTGAAGCTTAACAAATATATATCTCGATTCGTTTTGAATCCGTTTAAGAAATCGGGGAGCATGCCGATCATGGCGCTCATAGTCGGTTTTCTGATTGCGTATCTTGTAACACTTGCTGGTTTGCATCCAGTGGTTGGTGCCTATGTCGCTGGGCTTATGTTCGCGGCATGCGCTGAAAAAGAGGAGATCATTGAAAAACTCCGTCCAATAATGTTGTTCTTAGCTCCATTCTTCTTCTGCTACATGGGGATGCAGGTCGACTTGCCTGCGATCTGGAGTGCAATTGTGATAGCCATTGTGCTCATTGTGCTCGCGGTGGTCGGCAAGATGGTCGGCTGTTTCATACCAGCCAAATACGTCGGCAAGATGTCGAATGCCGAGTCGGCGATTGTCGCAGTGGGCATGGTGCCGCGGGGCGAAGTGGGATTGGTCGTTGCAGGGGTTGCTCTGATGATTCCGGGAGCGCTTGGTGATACTGAGATGTCGCGGCAGCTTTTCGGCGCGGCAGTTGCGGTGAGCCTGTTTACTACACTAGTAACGCCGTCCATGCTAAAGCCTCTTTTTAAAAGGGCTGGCACATTGAGATTTTGAGAGGGATGATATGGTCGGAGAACGGAAATCAACAGGGCAGAGACAGAAACAGATAATAGATGCAGCTAGAAAACTAATTATAGCAAACGGTAGTGAACACATAACAATTAAAGGCATAGCAGAAGAAGTGGGTATTTCAGAGGCTGCGATATATCGTCATTTTAAAAGTAAAAAGGATATTTTGGGGTTTCTGATAGATCATATAGAACAGAACCTGGGGAGAGATATTTCGAAAGCCAGTTCCAGCAAATATACATCCATAAATACTATTGATAAAGAGCTAAGAAGCCATATTTCCGCAATAGAACAGAGGAAGGGTATATCATTTCAAGTTATCGCTGAAATAATAAGTTTGGGAGACAAAGACCTTAATAATAAAAGCACTAACGCTATTAACACATATATTGCCAATTTAAAAGATTTACTAGCTCGTGGTGTTGGCACGAAGGAGATTAGGACAGATATCAATCTCGATGCGGCAGCAACCTTGCTCTTTTGCATGATACAGGGATTGGTTAACAGGTGGGCTCTGAGTAATTACAGTTTCAACCTAGAGAAAGAGTATTTGCTTTTATGGAATATATTCCGGGAAGCTATTAAGCCATAAACCCTTTATGCTCATGAACTAGAGTACAAATGCGAGAATAATCAGGATAACTATAAGAGGAGTTGCAATTATAATAGTCCTTCGCATATCTCGCTTAACATATTGGTATCGGTCTTCATCTAATTGAATTGATTGAGAAACCTTCGTTGAAACAGTATGTACAAGAGTCTGAGCAGCATTAGAGCTTGCACTCGCTGGATTGACCGCTACATCAACAGGCGCACCCGACGGCTCAGCATGCTTTTCAGAAGTTTGAGACTTCTTCTTCTTCTTTCTTTCTCTGCTGATCGCTGCCTGCCTTGAGGCAATCTGATGAGACCTTTTTGTCATTCTAGCTCTCCTTAACTGAATTTCATCCTGTGGTTGGATTATCTGTTTTTGCTTTCTTCCTCGGCCTTCAGATAAGCCGCTACGGCAGCAGCTATCACTACATTCCTCTTATCATTTTTCTTAGACTGCTTGGTGTTACGGCGCAGTTTAAATCCGCCGTGCTTCTCCCTGTATAACATAGCCCTGTGCATGATAGTTATACTTCCTCCAACAACACCTGCAACAACCATCAGGGCTCCAAAAGCAAGCGCCGCCATCAGAAGTGCGTCTAAGTAGCTATTATCCAAGGTTGATCTTCCATCATTTACTCCTCACTGGAAAGAAAATCGGAAGTACAAGGAATCATTTGTTAAATTGGAGCTTTGTTGATAATATAACTGTGTATAGTTATGTTAGTGAACGTTAACTAACATAAACGATATTTTGGGCTTTGTCAATCGTTGGTGCTAATTGCTGAGGCAAGCTAAAGAAGCCTTTTTATCGTCCGAGATCCCGTCACTTTGAGCATCAAAGTTTATTTTTACGAATAGATTCGCTTATAATGTGAAAACAATTATCATGAAACAGCAAAAGGTCTCTTTTAAAAGCGGCGATCTCTCCCTCGAAGGAATCCTACATTTACCTGAGGGCACAGAGCCCTTCCCATGCATCATCCTCTGCCATCCGCACCCGCTCTACGGCGGCAGCATGAACAACAACGTGGTCGATGCGGTCTGCAGTGCATTAGTCCAAGCCTCGATTGCAGCCTTCAAATTCAACTTCCGCGGCGTGGGCCGCAGCCAGGGGCGCTACGACGAAGGGAGAGGCGAGCGTGAAGATGCCAGGAACGCCATTGAATATGTATCGACATTAAAAGATGTCGATCCCGCGCGCTTGGGCCTGTGCGGCTATTCCGCAGGCGCTGCCTTCTCACTGCCCGCATGCTGCAACGACGAGCGTATCACAGCCATCGCGGCCATATCGCCGCCGCTCGCAATGTTCGATTTCTCTTTCATCACAGACTGCGATAAACCACTGCTCCTGATCTCGGGAAGTTATGACGACTTCACCCCGGCCGAGCGATTCATCGCCTTCTGCAGAGACCTCGGCGACACCTCCGAGCAGGAATTGATCGTAGGCGCCGACCACTTCTGGTGGGGGTATGAACTAAAGCTGGCGGAAAGAGTAGCAGCGTTCTTTGCAAGGGCAATGCCCGACGGCAATCGAAGCAACTCACAGTAACCACTCCTGCCAGTAGGAAAATCAGCGCCGATAAAATATCCAGTTTTGCCGTCTGTCCACTTGCGAACGTACCAATAAACGTGTACAATCTAGCTATAATATTGTAATTATTCTATTCAAATTAAATATGGAGTGAAATGCAGAAAAGCAGCCCAAGCAGACGTGCAGCAATTGCGGTGGGACTGGACGATGTATCGATACAAATGGGGGTAGACGCAAGCGTCTACTCTTTTTTGTTTTCATAGTCTATTAAGAGGCTTGTGATGAAAATCAATCCGTCGGATGTTAAGAAGCAAATAAACAAATACCCTGATAAAAAGGGCATCCTGATACCTGTGCTTCAGGATATTCAAGCTAAGTATGGCTACATACCTAATGAAGCCGTATCGCTGATAGCCAAAGAGCTGTCGATCTATCCCATAGACATATACGGGATACTGACATTCTATGCGCAGTTCCATCTCACCCCGCGCGGCCAGCATATTATCACGGTCTGTCAAGGAACCGCCTGCCACGTGATGGGCGGCAAGGCGATCCTGGACTATATAGCGAGCTTGCTGGACGTCGCCGTGGGAGAAACTACGAAGGACGGCCTATTCACCCTCGAACGTGTCGCCTGCCTAGGTTGCTGCGGCATGGCCCCGGTGGTAATGATCGACAAAGACTTTTACGGCGGCTGCACCATCCAGAGCGTGGAAAAGCTGTTGGATAAGTATCGACAATTGGTGGTTAAATAGATGAGCACAAAAATTCTCATATGCATGGGGACAAGCGGCATCTCCGCCGGTGCCCGCGAAGTAGTAGAAGTATTCAATAAAGAGCTTGCCCGCCATAACCTGAGCGACAAGTGCCGCATCCTCAAGACCGGCGACCGCGGCCTGTTCCGGGATGTGCTGGTAGACATCATCACTCCGGAGTCGCATAGGATTACCTACGAATATATAAAGCCCAAGGACGTGCCGATAATCGTGGAGAGCCATCTGCTCAACGGTGAACCGGTGAAAGCGCTTCAGGCGGGGAAGGATTATCAACAATTCTTCGCCGGCCAGATGCGCATCGTGCTGGTGAACTGCGGCGAGATCGACCCGGAGGACATAAACGACTACATAGCGCACGGCGGCTACAGGGCGCTCAAGAAAGCCCTCGACATGACGCCGGAGCAGGTAATAGAGGAGATCAAGAACTCGGGTTTACGAGGCAGGGGCGGAGCCGGATTCCCCACCGGCAGAAAGTGGGGACTGGCCAGAGCCTCCAAGGGCAGCGAGAAATACCTCATCTGCAATGCCGACGAGGGAGACCCGGGCGCGTTCATGGACCGCAGCATACTCGAGGGCGACCCGCAGGCAGTGATTGAAGGCATGATCATCGCCGCCCACGCCATCGGCGCGACCCAGGGTTTTATCTACTGCCGCGAGGAATATCCCCTGGCGCTGGAAAGGCTGGACATAGCCATAGCACAGGCCAGAGGAAAAGGCTTCTTAGGTAAAAATATCCTCAATACTAAATTATCGTTCGATATCACCATCAAACGCGGTGCAGGGGCGTTCGTGTGCGGCGAAGAGACCGCCATGATAGCCTCGATAGAAGGGCACAGGGGGATGCCGCGGCCGCGGCCACCGTTCCCGGTTGAGCAAGGCCTGTGGGGCAAGCCTACAGTAATAAACAACGTGGAGACCCTGGCTAACATCAGCCACATAATAAATAAGGGAGCGGCATGGTTCAGCTCCATAGGTACGGAATATAGCAAAGGCACTAAAGTATTCGCTCTGGCGGGGAAAGTGAAAAATACAGGCCTGGTGGAGGTACCGATGGGAACCCCGATACACGATCTGATCTATGGATCAGGCGGCGGGATGCTGAAGAAGAAAGTGGAGCTCAAGGCAATTCAGATTGGTGGCCCCTCAGGGGGATGTATACCGACATTCCTTTTGGATACACCCATTGACTATGTAACTATTCCACAGACAGGAGCTATCATGGGCTCTGGCGGCTTTGTTGTGATGGATGAAAAAACATGTATGGTCGATATAGCGCGTTACTTTCTGTCCTTCACGGTTGCTGAATCCTGCGGCAAATGTGTGCCGTGCAGGGTGGGTTTAAAGAGAATGTTGGAGGTGCTGGAGGAGATCACGCAAGGCCGTGGCAAAGAAGAACATCTACTATTCTTGTGGGAGTTGGGAACCAGTATCAAAGAGAGTGCACTCTGTGGTCTGGGGAATAGTGCTCCTAACCCGGTCTTAACCACACTCGAGTATTTCATGGACGAATACCTGGCACACATACGCGACGGCCAGTGTCCGGCGCATGTCTGCACCCCGCTGGTGAAATTCGTTGTCCTTGAGGAGGCCTGCACCAAATGCGGGCAATGCTTCAAGTCCTGTCCAGCAGGCGCCGTCGAGTGGCAGAAAAAACAATTTGCTAAAATCAATAAAGACAAGTGTATCAAATGCAAGGCCTGTATCAGTGCCTGCGACTTTAAGGCAATAGCATGATTAAAATAATCATAGATGGAACCGAAGTAAAGGTAGCGGAAGGGAAGACGATTCTGGAGGCTGCGTTCAAGGCCGGCATATATATACCCAATATGTGTTATCACCCTGAGCTGCCCCCCCTTGGCGCCTGCCGGCTATGCATTATTGAGATAGAGCATATCCCCGGGCACCACCCGGCTTGCACCACCAAAGCGCAAGAGGGAATGGTTATACATACGAATACCGCCAAGCTGCAAAAGCTGAGGAAGGACATCATCTGGCTCATATTGAGCGAATACCGCGGGAAGCTGGAGGAAAATTCGCCGCTCAAGAAAATTGTCGACTATGTGGGCGTGAGCGACCTGCTTCCCGGTTATAAACCGCAGCCCGGCAGGTTCAAAATCATCATTGATGAACCGCTGTTTATCCGCGACCCCAACCTGTGCATCCTGTGCGAGCGCTGCATCCGCATGTGCCAGGAGGTGAGGGGCGTGGGGGCCATCGGGCTCATCAACCGGGGCATCGAGACATACGTGGGAACGTCCTACGGCCAGAGGCTGGAGGACGCCGCTTGCAGGTTCTGTGAAGCATGCGTCGAGGTGTGCCCGTCAGGCGCGCTTAAAGATAAGAAGAAATACACCGCGGCCGAGCGCGAGAAGACGCTCCTGCCGTGCAGCAACACCTGCCCCGCCGGGATAGACATCCCGCGCTACGTCAGGCTCATCGCCGAGGGCCGCTACCAGGACGCGCTGGAGGTCATCAGGGAGACCGTCCCCTTCCCCCACACGCTGGGATGCGTCTGCCACCACCCCTGCGAGGAGGTCTGCCGCAGATGCGAATTGAACGAGCCGATTTCCATCAGGGCGCTCAAGCGGTTCGCCGCCGAGAAAGATAACGGGCGCTGGCGTTCCAAGGTCAAGATCGCGCCCGACAGCGGCAAAAAAGTGGCGATAGTAGGCGCGGGGCCCGCCGGCCTGACCGCGGCGTGGTTCCTGCGGACACTGGGGCATTTGGTAACCGTCTTCGAGGCGCTACCCGCAGCCGGCGGCATGATGCGCACCGGCATACCGGAATACCGCCTGCCGAGGAACATCCTCGACCGCGAGATCAAGGATATCGAGAACATCGGCGTGAAGATAAAGCTCAATTCCAAGGTGGAGTCGCTCGAAAAGCTGTTCGATCAGGGATTCCACGCCGTCTTTCTTGCATTGGGCGCCCCCAATGGTACCAAGATGGGCATCCCCGGCGAGGACGACCCGCGCGTGCTCGACGGGATATCGGTGCTGAAGGCCATCAACCTCAAGGATAAGATCGACCTCGGCAGGGAGATAGCGGTGGTCGGCGGCGGCAACGTGGCCATCGATGTTGCCCGGTGCGCACTGAGGATCGGCGTAAAAAAGGTCACCATGCTCTACCGCCGCACGCGGGATGAGATGCCCGCCAACGATGAGGATATCGAGGAGGCCATGAACGAGGGCATCGAGATCAGCTACCTCGTCGCTCCGCAGAAGGTGCTGCCAGGAGGGAAGAAGCTCTCCGTGGAGTGCATCCGCATGAAACTTGGCGAGCCCGACTCCAGCGGCAGGGCGCGCCCCAGCCCCATCGCGGGCAGCGGGTTCATCGTCGAGGTTGACCGCCTGATAGCCGCCATCGGCCAGGCGTCCGCAGTGCCCGAGTGCTTCGCTGTCTCCATGAACAAAAAGGGCTGCATCGTTGCCGATGAGAAGACCCTGGCCTCATCGCGCAAGGGCGTGTTCTCCGGCGGCGATATCGTCAGCGGGCCGGCCTCCGTCATCGAGGCCATACAGGCAGGAAGGAAGGCGGCATCCGCCATCGACAAATATCTTGGCGGCAAAGGCAAAATCGAT
>Ga0315291_10002850_pt1 | contig 22476 bp, 22 predicted proteins | sample YL17G12_20_MG_FD_203070 | JGI IMG/M metagenome (GOLD analysis project Ga0315291, IMG submission 203070) | Sediment microbial communities from Yellowstone Lake, YNP, Wyoming, USA - YL17G12_20 | ecosystem: Environmental > Aquatic > Freshwater > Lake > Sediment | place: USA: Wyoming | collected... | reverse complement strand
AATATTTTGATTTGCTAAAAAAGTTGTAGCTCATCAATTTTAGGATCCCAGTATATATCCATAGTGAAAGGAGTGTTAGATTTCGTATCATCCCCCACCAATCTAATTCATGGAAAAGAGGTTGCCGTGCTTCAAGGAGTGTTTCAGGGAGTGAGAGAGAAGGATGAGAAAAAGGTGCCTGTCCCCTTTATTTTGACCGTTGAAGCTTTCAATATGAAAATGGTTGGAATAATGGATGACGAAAAAGATAAGGAGAGATGATAGATGGATATCAGAGGGAAACGAATGTTAATAATCGGAGGGGCAGGGTTAATCGGTTCGCACACTTTGAAATAGAACAGTCCACCTTTCGTTTGGACGAGATAACTCAGAATTGTTGAGGTATAAGCCATGCTGAACGACAAAGTAATTCTCATCACCGGTGGCACAGGCTCCTTTGGCAAGAGATTCACTGAAATCGTGCTCAAAAAGGCCAAACCTAAGAAGCTGATCATCTTCAGCCGTGATGAATTCAAGCAGAGCGAGATGGCGAAGGTTTTTCCCGATAGCAAATATCCCATCCGTTATTTTCTTGGAGACATAAGGGACAAAGACCGACTTTGCAGGGCCTTCGAAGGCGTCGATTATGTGGTTCACGCCGCTGCCTTGAGACAAGTTCCGGCTCTCGAATATAATCCTACAGAGGCGGTGAAAACCAATGTGGTCGGGGCTATTTTTATGAATTGTAAAGAAATATGTTGGAAAAAATGTTGAAGATGACTTCCTAATAGTTTTGCTTGAGATAAGGTGCTTACCCATGGATGTCTTAATAATAAATCCACCTATTAGATTAAGCGACAAACCTCGTCATATTCCACATGGGCTCGCAATATTAGTAAATATTATCAGGAGAAAACTGAATATTTCTCCTACTTTTTTGGACATTAATGCATACCGATATAATGATGAGGAAGTGAAAAATATTATAAGAAACACTAAATTTGATATTGTTTTGATTGGAGGATTGAGTCCTGTTTATAAATATACAGTTGAATTATCGCGTTGGATCAAATCACTCAATAGCAAATCAAAAATAATTTTGGGTGGGTATGTGGCTATGTCTGTTCCTGAGATTTTGATTAATAACTCGGAGGCAGACATTATCTGCATCGGTGAAGGTGAACTTACAATAATAGAATTATTAAGTAAATTAAGTAAAGACCTAAATGGATCTTTAGAGGGGATAGCGGGTATTTGTTATAAGAATAATGAAAAAGAAATTGTCTTTAATCCGGCTCGGCCTTTTATTCAGAACTTAGATATGGAGAGTGCTCTCCCGGCGTATGATTTGTTACCGATGGAAATATACCTTTCGAATCCGGTTGTTGGAATAGGCAGAGATATCGATTTTATAAGCGGAAGGGGATGTCCATACCAATGCACATTTTGCTACCAGCCTTTTGGGCACAAACCAAGAACCCATTCAGTGGATTTCGTCCTCAGAGCGATTAATTATTTAAGAGACAACTATCATATAGATTTCATATCTTTCCAAGACGACGAATTTGTGTTGGATATAAAAAGAGTCGTCAAATTTTGCGAGGCACGTAATCGTTTCTTTCCCGAGTTATTATGGTCCTGCACGGGTAGAGCAAATATTGTGGCAAATAATGAGGAACTTGCAAAAATCATGAAAGATTCTGGGTGTACCCTTATTTCATTTGGATTTGAATCGGGGTCTCAAAGAATGCTTGATCGAATGCGCAAGAGCCAAACGGTACAAATGTTAGAAAAAACTGTTAAGATCTGCCGAAAGCATGGTTTACCGATCCCAGCATCCTTCATCATTGGCATGCCCGGTGAAGACGATGAAACTTGCAAAGACACCGTGGATTTCTGCTTGAGAAATAACCTTCCATTAGATTCTTTAATGTTTGCTACTCCCTATCCAGGAACAGAAATATTTGACTTTGCTATAAGAACAAAGAGGATTGATAAGAATAGTCTCCACGAATATTTAACAACATTGGGCGATGCGAGAGAGTTTACTGTAAATCTGACCGACCACTTTAGTGATGAAGGTTTGATCAATAAGCGCAGCGAAATGATGGAAATAACTAGAGCAAACTATAACAGGTTTATAACAGAGGATGTAATAAAAGGTAAAATGAGGAATTTATTTGGTAGCCTCATGGAACGAATTCATTTTGATGATAAAGACCTGGAGCATCGACTCAAGCACGGTGGGATGAGTATTTTTTAATCCGGTAAGGTTATGAAGGTATTTTCTATTGTTGCTGTGAGAAAAGGAAGCAAAGGTTTAAGAAGTAAGTGTGTAAAGAAAATTGCAAATAAGTCCGTCTTTGAATACGTTATTGAATATTCATTGAAACTAGATTACGAGCTTAAAGGAAAGCATTTTACAGCGGTGTCTTCAGACTCAGAAATAGTGAAAAAATACTGCCTCAAGAATGATATACCCTTTATCAATAGGAACCGGATATTAGCTTCGGACACTGCTCAGATTGAAGAGGTTATATACGATGCATATTTGAAAGCTGGGGGGAAGGTTGATCTTATTTCCCTCTTGTATGGAAATATTCCTACAAGATATCCTGCGGAATTTATCAAAGCCTACAAATTCTTGAAAGTAAACAACGATTTCGATGCTGTTCTAAGTATGCAGAAGGTTGAAAAGTACAATCCGGGCTGGATGTTCGAATTAAATGAGGAAGTCTTGCCGACAAGAAAGTGTACGAGTTATAGACGTCAGGATCTAAAACAATATATGATTCATGACGGTCACACTATTCTATTCAGAACCGAGCATTTCTTGCGATTCATGCGGGAGAAAGGATTGAACGGAAAGAAGGGATTGTATGATTCCTTTGGAGACAAAATAAAACCCATGCTAAATGAAAAGATAATTGTGGACATCGATACTCAGAGAGACTTGCAACTAGCAGGGGCAATTCTTTCGCGCAGAAAGAGGGAGGGGAAACATGAGATATTGTAAGCGGTGTGTCATGCCTGATACGAGACCAGGGATGGTTTTTGATGAAGGAGGGTTATGCCATGCATGCAGGGTTGCTGAGAGAAAGAAAGGAATAGATTGGGAGGCTCGATTGCAGGAACTAAAGAAATTATGCGAAAGATATAGAACGAGTGATCATTATTATGATTGTATCGTAGCCGTGAGCGGTGGCAAAGATAGTCACTATCAGATTTACGTGATGAAGGAATTAATGAAAATGAATCCGCTCTTAGTTAACGTGTATAATTTTAGCTGGACTGATGTGGGAATTCGAAATTTCAATAATATGAGCGAGGCGTTTGGTTGTGACACGATATCGCTTCATCTAAAAGAAAAGTGGCAAGAGCGATGTTCCGCAAAGCATTCGAAAAATTAGGATCTCCATGCTGGTATTGGGATAGGGCTATTTATGTCTTTCCAATTAGAATAGGCATTAGCCTGAAAATCCCTTTGATCATTTATGGCGAGAATGTGAGCTATGAGTATGGTGGTTTCCAAAGGGAAGAAACGTATAGCGCAAAAGAGCAAATCCATAATGATTGTGTGAAAAACGTCGGTAGCTTTGATTTTTGGATAGATAAGGATATTTCGCTAAAAGATTTGAATGCTTGCGTATACCCCGCCGAGGAAGAAATCGAAAAAGCTAATTTAGAACCGATCTATCTAAGCTATTTCATTCCATGGGATGGTTTTAGGAACTATCAGATTGCCAAACAATATGGTTTTAAATCACTGAATGATACAGGAGAGTGGCAAAGGGAAGGATATATTGATGATTATGATCAAATCGATGCAATTGGATATCTTGTTCATCCTTGGTTGAAATATCCAAAATTTGGACATGCGAGGGTTACCGATGTATGCTCATACTGGATTAGAAGCGAACGGATGACACGCCAAGAGGCAATAGAATTGGTTAAAGAACATGATCATAAATTGGATTCGAGAGTCTTAAGAGATTTCTTAGACTTCACAGGCTATAGCGAGAAAGAGTTTTGGGGCGTCGTAGAGAACTTTTACAATAGGGACATTTTTGAGAAGGTTAACGGGAGATGGAAATTAATAAATCCAATATGGGAACAGTGAAAGGACAAGCATGGAATACGCCTTTTTAGGAAAGAGGCAGCCGTGTTTCATCATCGCCGAAGCAGGGGTGAATCATAATGGAGACATTGATATAGCAAAACAGTTAGCTGTCGCAGCAAAATATGCTGGCGCCGATGCCGTGAAATTTCAAACCTTTAAGGCAGAAAAGATGGTGAGTAGATTTGCACCTAAAGCTGAATATCAAAAAAGGACATTTGAAGATGAATCACAATTAAAAATGCTGAAGAAAATGGAGTTGGATAAAAGCGCATATGAAGATCTCATTCATCATTGTAAAAAAGAAAAAATAAAATTTTTATCGTCCCCCTTTGATCTCGAGAGTATTGATTTACTGGATGCGCTTGGGCTTGAAATATTTAAGATTCCTTCTGGAGAAATAAACGACTTGCCTTATCTCAGAAAAATTGGGAGTTTAAAAAAAAAGCTTATATTATCGACGGGGATGTCTGATTTGAAGGAAATAGGAGATGCATTAAACATATTAATGACCTCGGGAACGCGAAAAGGAAACATTACGGTGTTGCACTGCAATTCCGAATATCCAACGCCCTTAGAGGATGTAAACCTCTTGGCGATGCTTACAATACAGAAAGCCTTTCATGTTGCAGTCGGATATTCTGATCATACAGTCGGGATTGATATTCCTGTTGCGGCGGTTTCGCTCGGGGCATCGGTGATAGAAAAACATATTACTCTGGATAGGAATATGGATGGACCGGATCATAAAATGTCATTAGAACGAGAGGAATTCAAAAGAATGGTCATGGGGATAAGAAACATAGAAAAGGCCCTAGGTGATGGGATTAAAAGGTCCTCCGTTTCCGAAGGGAGAAATAGAAGTATCGTTCGAAAAAGTATCGTAGCCGCGCGAGACATTAGAAAAGGAGAAGTTTTGATCGAAGAAAATATTACAACGAAAAGACCAGCAACGGGTATAGACCCAATGGAATGGGATCAGGTCATTGGGAAGATTGCAAAAAGAGATTTTGCAGAAGATGATTTCATTGAATTATGACCATTGAGCGGAACTGAGAAGCTACATGTCAGGAAATATCCGGATCATACCTAGACTCGATATCAAGGGCCCAAATCTCGTGAAAGGGATACATTTAGAGGGGTTAAGGGTACTCGGGAAGCCGGAGCGCTTTGCCAAGTACTATTACGAGAATGGAGCGGATGAGCTCCTCTATATGGATGTAGTCGCAAGTCTTTATGGTCGGAATAGTCTTTTGGACATGATTCAAAAGACTTCAAAAGAAGTATTTATTCCCTTGACGGTCGGCGGTGGATTGAGGAGCTTGGACGACATCCGGGTTGTTCTGGAAGCTGGGGCGGACAAAGTTGCCATCAATACCGCAGCGATTAAGAGACCCGAACTCATCCGGGAAGCCTCGCGAAAATTTGGGTCCTCTACAATTGTAGTCTCAATTGAAGCTATCAAAAAGACAAATGATTTTTACGAAGCCTATACAGATAATGGTCGTGAGCGGACGGGTGTTGATGTTCTGGAATGGGCTTTTAGAGTATCAGAGTTGGGGGCAGGAGAGATCCTGATTACCTCTATCGATAGAGAGGGGACAGGAGCAGGCTTCGATTTTGAACTGACAAGGAGGGTAGCTGAATCTGTGCCGATTCCAGTCATAACTTGTGGAGGAGCAGGGACTGTTGATCACATATTCGAGGCTTTTAAGAAAGGCAGGGCTGACGCCGTATGTGTTGGTTCCTTGCTTCATTATCATTTTATCAAACAGTTCGAGTTAGAAGACGATTTCACAAGAGAGGGGAACATAGAGTTCTTAAGAAAAAGATGTAACTTTTCAAGAATTCAAGATACTACGATCTCAGAAATAAAAAAATATTTGGATAGCCATGGTATTGAATGTCGTAACCAAATCTGAGGAAAAATCGGCACGGGAGCCAGCAGATATTCCAAAAGTATCCATTGTGAACCTTGGAATGGGGAATTTATTCAGCGTAAAACATGCATGTGAGCTTTTCGGTTTAAATGTTAGCATTACATGCTCGCCAGATGAAATTTTCTTATCGGATGTCGTGGTTTTGCCGGGTGTGGGTGCCTTTGGGGATGCGATGAAAAACTTGCGAGCTCTCGATTTAATCACGGTTCTGCGGGAAGTAGCCAAATCTTCGAGGCTTTTTGTGGGTATCTGCCTCGGAATGCAACTCCTGATGACTGAAAGTCACGAATTTGGCCACCACCGGGGGTTGGGTATCATTGAGGGATCGGTTGTGCGGCTTAATCATCCTAAAGATTGTTCTGGAGAATCCCTCAAGGTACCCCATATTGGGTGGAATCGTATCTACCGTTTTAGGGAAGCCCGTGACCAGAATCCTTGGAAGAATACTTTGCTTGAAGGCTTAGATAATGGTGTTTTTATGTATTTTGTTCATTCATTTTATGTCAAGCCGGAGGACCCTAATATTACTCTGTCTTTCACACGTTATGGGGATATTGAATTTTGTTCGAGCATGCAACGTGGCAATATCTTTGCCTGTCAGTTTCACCCCGAGCGTAGCGGAAGAGAAGGGTTAGAAATCTATAAAGCCATTTCATCTTACGCCAAAAACAAGGCAGAAGGAGCGGGAAGTGAAGGGACCAGTAGAAGCTAAATACGGGTTGCCTGAAAAGGTGATTTTTTGCAAACGGTGTGTCATGTCGAACCAAAGACCTAGCTCTTCGGTTGAATTCGAGCATTCAGTCCATCAAAGACATAAGACTTTACATATCGATGAAGAAGGGATATGCGACGCTTGTCGCTATGCGGAGAAAAAAGAAAATACCGATTGGGATGGAAGAGAGCGGGATTTGTTAAAGCTTTTAGATAAACATCGTAGAAAGGATGGGTATTATGACTGCATTGTTCCCGGGAGCGGAGGTAAGGATAGTGCATATGCAGCACATATCTTGAAATATAAATATAATATGCATCCTCTTACGGTTACATGGCCCCCGATTCTTTATACAGAAATCGGCTGGGAAAACTTTAGAAATTGGATTGAAGTTGGAGGATTTGATAATATCACTTTCAAACCAAACGGAAGGGTGATGAAACTTTTGACAAGATTGGGTATCATAAATCTTTTTCACCCGTTTCAGACATTTATCTTAGGTCAAAAACATATTGCACCTAAAATTGCGATAAAATATGGAATCCCACTCATCTTTTATGGAGAGAACGAAGCGGAGTATGGCAATCCCATTGGTGATAATTCGAATTCACTTCGTAATAAATCATACTATACGCTGAGTAATTTATCGGAAACATATCTCGGTGGAGTTTCAGTCTCTGAATTAATGGATAGATATGACTTGTCTCGAACAGACTTAGATCCTTTCTTGCCGCCTGACTATCGAGAACTGGAAAGGGCAATGATCGAGGTGCATTATCTCGGTTACTATCTTAAGTGGACACCACAAGAATCATACTACTATGCTGTTGAACACACAGGATTCCAGGCAAACCCCGAGCGGACGGAAGGGACTTATAGCAAATATAATAGCTTAGATGATCGCATCGACGGACTTCACTATTATACCACCTACATAAAATTTGGTCTCGGTCGTGCAAGCTACGATGCATCGCAAGAGATAAGAAATAACCATATTACGCGGGAAGAGGGCATTGCTTTGGCTAAACGTTTTGACGGGGAATTCCCCGAGAAATATTTCGAGGAAATTATGGAATATATCGAAATGCCCCCTCATCTATTTCTGCGGCTCTGCGATCAATTCAGATCTCCTCACCTTTGGGAAAAAGAGGAGGGAAAGTGGAGATTGAAATTCAATGCTTGGGAAAGGAGTGAATAGAGATTGACTTCTTCGATGAAGGTGATCGGCTCTCTTGGGCCGAAAACGGAGAGTCGGAGCCAAAGATGACGCAAATAAATCATCATCTAGGTGAATCAAAAGATGGAGAAAAGAAAGGTTCTATATATCTCTGGAACTAGGGCTGATTACGGCTTGATGAGGCATACCTTACGCTGCATAAAAGACAGCCCTAATTTAGATGTTGAGATCGTAGTAGCAGGAATGCATCTAATGGCGGAATTTGGCAATACGGTTACGGAAATAGAAAAAGATAAGTTCCAGCTTCATAGAATGCAGATTGTTTATAACCAAGACAATAAGGAGTCGATGTCAATTTTTTTGGGAAGGTTTGTTCAAGCATTAACAGTCAAGATAAGAGAGATAAAACCTGACATCATCCTATTGTTAGGGGATAGAGCAGAGATGTTGGGGGGAGCAATTGTCGGCGTCTACCTGACCATCCCTGTCGTACATATTCATGGTGGAGAGGTAACTTCAACGGTTGATGAGCTTGCCAGACATGCGATCACGAAATTATCCCATTTCCATCTGGTGGCAACTGAGCAAAGTAGGCAAAGAATCATCAGAATGGGAGAGGAACCGTGGAGAGTCAGAGTGGTAGGCGCCCCTGGATTAGATTCGATCAAGCATGAGAAAGTAAGATCGAAAAGAGAGCTATATAAGAGATTTAATTTACGTCGGAATGAACCATTCTTAATCGTCATCCAACATCCGAACACATTAGAACGAGCTCAGGTAAGAAAACAGATGAGGGAAACCATGGAAGCGATAAAAATCCTCAAATACCAGACAATTGTAATCTATCCAAATGCAGACGCGGGAGGCAGGGAGATGATTAAAGAAATTGAAAAGTTCCAGCATCTTCCTTTCATCCTAATATTTAGAAGCTTGCCCTATAAGGATTATATCAATCTCTTGAGATATACAAACGCTCTGGTGGGGAATTCAAGTAGCGGAATTATCGAAGCGCCTTATTTCAAATTACCCGTGATAAATATAGGTACAAGGCAGGACGGGAGAGAAAGAGCCGAGAACATTATTGATGTCCCGCATAACAGAGAAAAAATAATAACCGCCATTCGAAAAGCATTGTGTGACGAGACGTTTAGAAAGAGAGTTCAGAAATGCGAGAGTTCGTACGGCAAAGGAAAAACAGGAGAGAAGATAGCCAATATCTTGAGTCGAATAAAATTGGGTCAGGAGTTATTGCAGAAACGGATCACATACTGAGAGGGAAAAATGAAGGAGCGTTTTAAACATTGGAAATTTCCTAGGATTGAGGAGTCGAAACTAACAAAATATAAATGGCTTGTCCAGCACAAGAGAAAACTGAAACTAGGGTGCAAAACTGACATCGGAGCGTTTACCTATATCAATGCAAAAAATGGCGTGATACTTGAGGATTATGTTCAAATAGGGTCTCACTGTTCAATTTATTCTGTGTCAACGATTGATAAGAGGGAAGGTGAGGTGATCCTCAAGAGGAATGTTAGTATAGGATCCCACTCGGTCATCATGCCCGGAGTTACAATTGGAGAAAACTCGATTATTGGAGCATTTAGCTTTGTGAATCGGAATATTCCGGAAAATACTCTAGCGTATGGGGTGCCTGTAAGGATCGTGCGAAAACGGACAGCGAAGGAGATAGCGACTAGTGGATAAGAAGATCGAATTAATAACATTTCAAGGAGATAGTACCGTCAAAGAAGTGATGGAAGGCATTGATAAAGGAAGCCTGAGGATTGCAATCATCGTTAGTAAAACGAGGAGGCTTATCGGTGTAGCAACAGATGGAGATATTCGTCGGGCTCTGCTATCGGGGAAAAGGCTAGACTCCAAGATTAAGGAAGTGATGCATAACAATCCAATAACAGCCTTAGAAGGAACCCCTGCTACGAGATTGTTAGAAATGATGGTAACAAAAGATGTACTACAGATTCCTATTGTGGACCGCGAAGAGAGAGTCATCGACATCGCATTATTTTCAGAATTACGGACGATCCCACTCTCAAGTCCTGATATTACGCACAAAGAAGTGGAAATTATTAATCAAGTATTATCCACGCCCTTTTTGAGCATCGGACCTAAAATTAAAGAATTTGAAAATAAAATATCTGCCTATATCGGAACTAAATACGGTTTGGGCGTCAACAGTGGTACAAGTGGCCTCCATCTTTGCATTAGAAGTTTAGGCATTAAGGACGGGGACGAAGTCATTACAACTCCATTTAGTTTTATTGCTTCATCCAATTGCATTCTATTCGAGAGAGCGAAACCCGTATTTGTTGATATCGAGGAAGATTCCTTATGCATCGATGTTGAGAAAATTGAAGAAAAAATTACTCCAAAAACGAAAGCAATTCTTCCAGTACATGTTTTTGGTCATCCATGTAAAATGGACAAAATTACAGAAATCGCGACGAAATATAACTTGTCAGTTATTGAAGATGCCTGTGAGGCATTGGGTTCTGAATACATGGGGAGAAAAGTCGGTTCTTTTGGGAATGCAGCCGTTTTTGCTTTCTATCCCAACAAACAAATTACCACAGCGGAAGGTGGTATGATTGTCACCAATGATGAAAAGATCGCCAAGTTGTGCATGAGTTTGCGGAATCAGGGAAGAGGGGACGATCCGAACTCGGAAGTCCTTTATACAAGAATGGGTTACAATTATCGGATGAATGAGTTGAGTGCTGCCCTGGGCGTGGCTCAAATGGAAAGAATAGATGAAATATTGAAGAAACGGGAGAGCGTGGCTAACTTCTATAATGAAAGATTACGGAACGTGAAGGGTATTAGAATCCCTTATGTTGCGCCCAATGTTACGATGAGTTGGTTTGTTTACGTTATTCTGTTGGAATCTGATCGGTTTTCGCAAAAGGAAAGAGACCGAATTATACAAGAATTGAACAAGAGAGGAATTGTTGCTAGAAATTATTTTCCTCCCATTCACCTTCAGTCTCATTATGTGGAAATGTTCGGGTATAAACAGGGTGCCTTTCCAATTACGGAAAAAGTCTGTAGTTTGAGCATCGCTTTACCCTTTTACAATAATCTAAATGGAAAAGAGGTTGATTTCGTTTCTGAAAACATTGAAAAAATAATCTTAAATCTGTAAAGTTCTCCTTTCCGCTTATGGAGATCGATTTCTTTATCAAAATATTCCAGAATACCCCCCAGCTCTGCTGGGGGGATGAATGGCCTACCCTCTCCCCTGGGGGGAGAGGGTTAGGGTGAGGGGGGAATGATCTAATCCTCACCTCCACCTTAATCCTCCCCCATCAAGGGGGAGGAAAGTTTTTTAGAGAATTAGATGCCCCGCAGCTCTGCTGCGGGGTACTTCACTTTACAATAAAGTTCGAAGCAATTGCGTTATGAAAGTTGTGGAGATTTGGCTTTGGAAGGATCATTGAAATGAGGAGTGATTACTGTTGGCACAATCCGGAAAACTGAGTGACTTAAAAAGCCTGATTGGAAATTCTATCGTCTATGGGCTGGGAAATATTTTATTAAAAGCCATCACTTTCCTTCTTTTGCCCCTCTATACCCGTTTTTTGACTACGGCTGACTACGGTGTGATAGCAGTCACTAACACAATTACAGCCGTGTTATGCATTCTATATCCGATGGGCCTCCATGGCGCCTTGACACGCGTGTATTTCGACGCAGAGAATCAAGTGGAGCGTCGCCAGAGTACAGGGACGATCTGGCTAGCGATGATGCTCGGAGCGATATCTATGACGGTCGTTCTGGATCGAATGGGAAGCAGCATGTTCCCATTACTATTGCGAGAAGTCGCCTTCAGACCTTACATACGACTGGCTATCTGGATTGCATTCTTCCAGACATTTAGTTTACTGCCGTTGAACCTGTTTCAGATTCAAGAACGTCCTAAACTCTATGTCCTGACGACAGCTATGAGCACATTGCTCACCATCGGGATAATTATTCAGCTGGTTGTTTTTCAGAGGCAAGGAGCCTATGGATACTTATTCGGCATGTTTCTAGCAAGCGCGGTGTTAGTCGTCCCTTACATTTTTCTGACACTGCGTAATATAAAAATAACGGTGAAGAATGATATCCTGAAGAAAGCGGTGGTTTATAGCTTACCCCTTGTGGCGCACGGACTGGCTGGCTGGGTTTTGGAGCTCTCGGACCGGGTGATCTTGGAACGTTTTGTCTCTATGGAAGCTCTAGGACTTTACTCTATCGGTTACCAATTCGGATCTATAATCACAATCGTTGCAACAGCAATCAACTATGCATGGGTTCCATTTTTTTTCAGGGTGGATGCACAGGAAGGGGAAGCTGGAAAGCCGCGCTTAGCAAGTTTAGCAACCTACTATATGGCTGTATTGACATGGGCGGCCCTTGGGTTGGCCTTGTTAGCGAAACATGTCCTTTTTTTATTGACCGCTCCCTCCTATCATGCAGGATATCAAGTGATTCCTTGGATCATCGGTGGTTTGTTCTTGAGTGGACTCTATTACATCCCTGCAAATTGCCTATTTCTGAAGTCAAAAACAGGATGGATTCCTATTGTTACGGTTATATCGGGTATTGTGAATGTATGTTTGAACCTAATGTGGGTACCCCGGTATGGGATCATGGCTGCTGCCTGGGCCACTTTTATAGCCTACGGAGTGATGTTGGGCCTGGTTTGGGTATCTTCCCAAAGGATATATTCCTTTCCGTATGAGTATAAACGGCTGGGGCAGATTATCTTGGTTGGCATAATACTTCTGATAACTGGGTATTCTCTGTCTTTCAATTCAATGCTCATCGAAGTGTTGGTCCGGTTAGCTGTATGGTTGACCTTTCCAGTCATCCTAGTAGCCATCGGTTTCTTTAATATTGGCGGGGGGGAGAAGGGGCGAGCCATTATAAAGCAGCTGCTGGCATCTACCTTTAAGAAGGTACAAAGCGAAAGGCCTCACGAATAATGTTCCCTAATAGACAGAGTGAATTGGTCAATTCGAAGCAGGGTAATTTTTTGCCAGCGGAGAAAGTGGACTCGCTCCTTCACATGATAGAAATGAAATATGAATTATTAGATTATCAGGTGGAAGGTTGGTGCGTCTGGCCAATTCTGCGCTTTGAAGTTGGATGCCAGTTGGAAAATATACCTTTAACGAAGCGGGATAATACGTCTCTCCTTAAAACATTTCTTCTTACTGCTCCAAGCATTAAGAGTTTTGTCTTCCCGCACCCGGTCCGCCATGTTGTTAAGACATATACCTCAGGTTTAGTAGAAAGGGAGGGTATTTTTTATAAAGATATTTGGTTCGATGACCTTCTTAAGGAGATCGGGGACTACATGAAGATCGAAGCGATTAACAATCCGAGCTTCATTTCGAGGCGCAAAGCTGCACTCATCAAAAGCAACTTAACTACAAATTTCTTAGATATCTCGGGAGGTATACTCACACGTATGAGTTGTCCTAAAGACATTTCGCAAATTGCACGGAGGTTAAGCGAAATCCTGAATCAAGAATTGAAACTTGACTTTTTTACTTCACGGCGGGTGGAAATTCGGTTAAAGAATTTTTATTGGCGTAAGAAGATCTATTCTTATCTCCTAAGAAGGGTTCACTCCAAATATCTCTTGACTGCGGACCCAGGGGAGCATGCACTCGCTGCAGCCGCCAAGGAACAGGGAATTCGTGTCGTAGAACTACAGCATGGCTTGATCAATAAGCATCATTATGCCTATTCATGGCAGGCAAATGCGGTTAATTATAAGAACCGGATGCCAATTCCAGATCGGCTTTTTCTCCATGGGGAGTATTCGAAACAAGAACTTGATGCGAATGGTTTTTGGGGGAAGGCGCTTTGTGTGGTCGGTAGTTCACGGATGGATCATTATCGTCAGAGGAAGATTCCTGAAAAACGGGAGGGAGTCCCGGCCGTTGTTTTAACGACGCAGGGCATAGATGTTGAAAACACTGTTCAGTTTATGGCAGCCTTTCTGAAGGCCAGCAAGGGCCGACTTGAATTTCGGCTCTATATTAAACTACATCCCGTATATGAAACCGATAAAACTCCGTATGAAGCTGCCTTCAAGGCAGATCCGAGAGTAGAGATCTTGATGGGAATGGAGGAGCCTTCGACTTTTGATCTCCTTGCCCGAGCAGATTTTCACCTGAGTATTTCTTCAACGTGTCACTTTGATGCCCTGGGATTGGGTGTACCGTCTGTGATCTTACCATTAACGACCTACGAGAATGTTCTATTTCTCTGTGAAGCAGGACATGCCTTCTTAGCCCGAACACCCAAGGATTTGGTCGATATTATGACGAACAGGAGAAGTTACAAAGTGCCTCCAGAAATTAGAGAATATTACTTTAAGAACGGTGCATTAGAAAATATGAAGAGAGAATTATGTTAGTGAGGAATGATATTTGGCATTAATAATAATGATTGCTATGTTTCGGTCATGTTTAGCATTCAGGGAAAAGAACGGATGGTTTTGAAACTAAAATCTTTCGCCCGTAAGGTGAAGAGACGTTTAATCCAAACAAGCATAATATCCCCTAGGCCGACTTCTCTAAACGTGTTTACGACGAATCGGTGCACATTTTCTTGTTTCTATTGTGGCCGAAATATAAAAGATGATGCTCCGGGGGTGGACAATCGCTATGAAGATAAAAGCGACTTTCACTTCGCCGATTTGCGCTTCTTGCTTGATAAATATCCTTCCATTAGACGGGTTTCATTTGTCGGTGTGGGTGAACCGTTTTTAGTACAAGACCTGTTATCGATGGCCAGACTCGCTAAGGAAAAAGGAAAATATGTCGTTGTCGTCACCAATGGAAGTGTTTTGCATCAATTTTGGGGGAGGATCGCTCCGTCGTTCGATCAGGTTTCTGTCAGCTTACATGGCTTGACGGCCACAGAGCTCACGGCCATTTCAAAGGTGAGCGAACACGTTTTCAACCAATTTGTTGATAATGTCCGCTATCTGGTTCAAAAGGAAAAAAACCTAAATCCTTCGATAGACGTCCGAGCATCTGTGGTTATGCTAAAAACCAATCTCGATCGTGTAAAAAGGGCAGCCATATTTTGTGCGGAGAACTCTGTACCTGAACTGGATGTGCAAAATTACATTCCGATCGGCCTCGATAATTATGAGAATTGCGTCTTTAATAATGACTTTGAATACATTCGTTTCATCGATAAACTTATTCAGGAGTTCCATGGCTCACTGAAGATTAATCCCCCGGTTTTGATCAAGCGGAACGACCGAGCCTTATCTTGGGGATGCACGACTTTCTTCAACACACTTCGCGTAGATGGTCTTGGACAGGTTTCGGGTTGTTCAAGGATAATGGTACCAATGGCAAAAAACGGAAATTACCGAAATGAACCCGATGTTTGGCAAAATGTTTATTACCGAGAAATGCGTCAAAGGTTTCGGGCGAAGAGAAACTTACCAGATTGTTGTCGATTTTGCCCTGAGGCTCAATGAAGGGGTTATTCATTAGGATTTACATATAAACAATGAATGGTGAAATCTGATAAGAAAATCGGTGGATTATGATTGTTATCATCGACTATGGAATGGGGAACATAGGCTCGGTAGTAAATATGGTTAAAAAAGCTGGCGCACAAGCGGTAGTGTCCACCGATAAGGATGCTATTAAGAAAGCCAAGAAACTAATTCTGCCCGGTGTGGGTGCTTTTGATAATGGGATGAAGAATTTGAAAGACCGCAATCTCATCCCGCTATTAAATGAAAAAGTGTTGGAGGAAAAAACAACAATTCTTGGTCTTTGCTTAGGGATGCAGTTATTCACAGAGCGGAGTGAAGAAGGCAAAATGCTGGGCTTGGGTTGGTTGGACGCAGAGACTGTTTCCTTTAAATTTGAGGGTGCAAATGCCAACTTAAAGGTGCCGCATATGGGGTGGAATACCATCCAGATCTGCCAGCCCCACCCGCTTTTTGCAGAAATGAATAATGAGACACGATTTTATTTTGTGCATTCATACCACGTGGTGTGCAAGGAAACAGGAACAGTGGTGGCCCAGACCGATCATGGCTATATGTTCCCATCGGCGATCGCTAAAGAGAACATCTTAGGAGTGCAGTTTCACCCTGAAAAAAGCCATAACTTTGGCATGAAATTGTTCAAGAACTTCGTGGAGCGCTTATAGAGAGTATGTTAAAGACTCGGGTGATTCCTTGTCTCCTTCTTAAAAACCTTGGGTTGGTAAAGACAGTTGGATTCAAAGACCCGAAATACCTCGGGGACCCGATCAATATCGTCAAAATCTTCAACGATAAGGAAGTTGACGAATTAGTCCTCTTGGATATTTCAGCAACCACAGACGGTAATAAGCCGCAGTTTAGTCTAATTGAAAGGATCGCGAGCGAGTGTTTTATGCCATTGTGCTATGGTGGGGGTGTTAGAAGCTTGGATGATATGAAAATTCTGTTTGGACTTGGGATCGAGAAGGTCTCAATGAATAGTTTTGCTCTTGAGAAACCGACGTTCATCCGGGCGGCTGCGGGCCTGTTTGGAAACCAGAGTGTCATCGTTTCTATAGACGCCGAGAGAAGTGGATCGGGGAAATACGAAGTATTTACACACAGCGGTAGAAAGGCGACCGGCCTAAATCCGGTTGAGTTGGCAGTTGAGATGGAACGGCAGGGAGCGGGTGAGCTATTCGTAAATTCGATCGACAGAGATGGGACAATGGAGGGATATGATATCGAGTTAATCAAGATGGTTTCTCGCGCTGTTAACATTCCAGTTGTAGCGTGTGGGGGGGCTGGAAAGACCCAGGACCTGGTAGATGCAGTTGAAAAGGGCGGCGCATCAGCAGCAAGCGCTGGAAGTATGTTTGTCTTCCAGGGGCCCCATCGAGCGGTCTTGATAAGCTATCCCTCCCCCATTGAATTGAGGAAGGCCTTCAAGGAATAGGATGTGCCGGAAAAGGGCTGGCCACGAGGCTTCAGAGTAAGGTTTGGAGACCAAATTGAAATCAAGATATCATGCTTTTAACAAATCAAAAAAAGCCGACTCTTTTAGACAATATCAACTGTGTCAGCGGTGCATCATGGACACTTCTGACCCCGAAATCGAATTTGATGAGAAAGGAATCTGCAATCATTGCCGGACTTATGAGAATTTAGCTCAACAATATTTTCTCCCTGGTATCGAAAGACAAGCAGCTCTCAACCGTTTAGTGGAGGAGATAAGGACTCGAGGAAAAGGTAAACAATATGATTGTGTGATTGGCGTTAGCGGTGGAGTAGACAGCACCTTTCTAGCGTATGAGGTTATGAAATTGGAACTGAGACCATTAGCCGTTCACATGGATAACGGGTGGGACTCAGAATTAGCGGTTAGTAATATCGAAAAATTTCTCAAGAAACTCAATATTGACCTGTATACGTATGTCATGAACTGGGAAGAGTTTAAGAATTTGCAGTTCGCTTTTTTGAAGGCATCGGTATCTGATGCAGAAATTCCTACAGATCATGCAATCCAGGGGGTCCTTTACAAAATAGCTGCTGAGGAAGGTATCTCTTATATCTTGACAGGCGGCAACTTTGTCACGGAGGGTATTTTACCAGTGAGCTGGACTTACGGCGTTTGGGATTGGAGATACATTCGCAACGTGCATAAGCGCTTCGGGGTGCATAAATTAAGGGAGTATCCTCACTATAGCCTAATGGATTGGGTTTATTACGTCATGGTGAGAAAAATTAGAAACATCCATTTGTTGGACTACCTTCCATATGTGAAAAAAGAAGTGATAAAAGTCTTGGAAAAAGATCTTGGTTGGAAATATTATGGGGGCAAACACTATGAGTCAATCTATACTCGTTTTTTTCAGGGATTTATTCTGCCAAGGAAATTTAATATTGATAAGAGGAGAGCTCATCTATCTACACTGATCATGTCGGGTGGAATGACTCGAGAGGAGGCTCTAGAGGAGTTGAACGAACCCCCTTATTCCGAGTCCTTACAAGAAGAAGACAAAGAATATGTCCTTAAGAAGCTCGGGCTAACAGGAAAGGATTTTACAGAGATAATGTCTCTGCCCGTCAAGAACCACAAGGATTATCCTACCTCTGAATTCTTCATCAGAAATTTTAAGATCTTTGTCAGGTTAGCAAGGAAAATGAAGTTAATGCCCTAAGCACAGGAAGTCTTATTCTTAGGAGTAAATAACTTAAATAGATAAATTCAGTGATAAAATATCTAGAGATCCTAAACGCATCGAAGAATACATTTTAGAATGAAAATTTTGTATATCTCACCCATAAATATCGGAGCCCAAAGGGGAGATTCAATCCACTTTCTTGAGATAGGTGAAAATTTAAGAAGACTTCATCACGAATTATTAGTCATTTGCAAAAAGGGGGGGAGGAGACCGCTAAATTTAAACGTTAGATATTTCCCTAATGTAGAAATAAAATATCTCACAACTCTAGTCACTGATTTACTTTCTTTTGCATATTTGTTTTCTTACTTATTCATTTATAAGCCACATGTGGTTTATTACCGAGGAGTAACTCTCGGTGGGATTATTTCAAGAATCTTTGGGACCCCATCTGTGGCGGAGGCAAATGGGATATACCCTGATGAGATAAAGGTGGAGCGGCCGCATGTTTTTAGACTTGCTGGGGGCATCTTAAAGCTAAGAGAGAGAATTAACTATCTCTTGGTAAATAAAATTATATGCATTACCGAGGGCATAAAAAGAGAATTAGTGAAGGATTACACGGTGGATGAGAAAATATGTGAAGTGATCTCCAACGGAGTAAATATTAACTTGTTCAAGCCATTGAATAGATTTGTGTGCAAGAAAGAATTAAAGTTTGAGGAAAAATATTTTTATCTAGGTTTTGTCGGTTCCTTCCAGGTCTGGCAGGGATTGGACACATTGATTGAGGCGATGAGATTAGTTAAGGAACAAGGATACAATATGATCAGATGTATTCTGGTGGGGGGTGGTGACTGGAGGGAGCGTGGTGAGGAGATGGTGAGCCAATATGGTTTGCAGAAGGAGATCCTTTTTGCTGGACGAGTTGGATACGAAGATGTGCCCCGATTCATTAATAGCTTTGAGGTCTGTCTGGCGCCTTTTAAGAAGGAAAGGAACGCGAAAATAGGCTTATCCCCTCTAAAGCTGTATGAATACATGGCATGTGCCAGGCCAGTCATTTCAAGCCGAGTAGAAGGTGTCAGCGAAGTTATTGAAGCAGGCAATTGTGGGTACCTGTTTGATCCTGATAATGTGAAGGATTTGGCTTGCAAGATCATTCAAAGCTACAACGAGAGAAATAAGTTGGGTGAGATGGGAAATAACGGTAGATCTATCGTGGAGAGGCGATTTAGTTGGGAGCGGGTGGCCAGAGCGGTCGAAAACGTATTGAAAAACGCGGTACAGGTAACTTAGCCAAGTTGACATTGTTTGGATTCTGGACAAGTTTGTCATTTTTTTCAAAATCCAGTGGTTTCTTAAATTCTCTATGGTCGTTATTTCGCTGTCTAACACACGTTTCATGAGTAACCCTTATCTGGACAAGAGGGCAGGGTATATAGGTTTATGTCAATTAAATTACTCGTGGTAACAGCCCAAACCCCGTGGGGAAAAGTCGAGGGTTTCATTATAGGTGAAATGTTCGAAATGATGGGGCAAGGGGTAGAATTGTTAGTTATTCCTCGTAATCCACCTGGACAGGTTTTTCATAAAAATGCTCAAAGGCTTGTCGGAAACGCAATCTGGTTACCTTTGATAAATTCAAGAATGATAATCAATTTTTTTAAAAACCTGTTTTCAGGAATTGCTTTGTGGCGGATATTATGGGACATTGTAGCCAATTCTCGCAACATTCGAATTCTAATCAAAAATCTCGCCGTTTTGCCTAAAGGGGCTTTTGTTGCAGAAATACTTAAGAAAAAAAAGATTGGACATATTCACGCCCACTGGGGTTCGACGACATCCACAATGGCTTATGTAATATCTAAGCTTGCTCAAGTTTCTTGGAGTTTAACCCTTCATCGCTGGGACATAAAAGAAGATAATATTTTAAAAGAAAAGGTAAAGACGGCAAAATTCGTTAGGTGCATTTCTAGATCTGGTAAGAAAGAATTACTAGACATCATCGGTGATGGATATGAGGGCAAAATAGCAGTAATACACATGGGGGTGAAAGTTCCGACAAGTATTTCCGCAATAAAAAATAGAGAAAGAGCTAACTCTAGATTAATACTTGTCACTCCGGCGAATCTTCTGGAAGTTAAGGGCCATAAATATCTCATCGATGCTTGCTCAATTCTGTTAGGAAAGGGCGTTAGAAACTTTCAATGTGTATTTTATGGAGAAGGGCCACAAAGAGCTATCCTGGAAAAACAAATAAGAGAACAATCGTTGACAGAACATGTTATAATGCGTGGCACTCTTTTATCCCAAGAAAAACTTATGGAAAAATATGAAAAAGCAGAAGTGAATGCTGTAATTTTACCAAGCATTGTAACTAGCCAAGGCGAACGTGAAGGAATTCCTGTATCAGCCATGGAGGCCATGGCATATGGAGTTCCTGTTGTATCTACGAATACTGGGGGGATTCCCGAACTCCTGGGTGATCGAGCTGGTATCATAGTAAATCAAAAATCATCAATAGAATTGGCGGAAGCAATTTCAAGATTAATTGAGAATGAAGGCCTAAGACTACGGCTTGGGCAGAGCGGGCACGAGAGAGTGAGAAAGGAGTTCGATGTTAAAGATACAACAAGAGAATTGCTCAGGTTAATCTCGGACGGCGAAGTTTCGATGTGTCGGGACTCCTAAATTGCATGACTTTGGACTGAAGAGGGATATATGCAAGTTCCATTTCTGGATTTAAAAGCGCAGTACGAAGCTATCAAACAAGAAATTGATCAAACCATTGCCAATGTCATCAATGATGCTGCATTCGTGGGGGGCAAATATGTCAAGCAGTTTGAGGAAGAATTTGCAGCTTTTTGTGTGGCAAAGCATTGCGTTGGAGTTGGTAACGGTACAGATGCATTATTCATTGCCTTAAGATCTCTGGGGGTGGGAAAAGGGGACGAGGTCATCACGGCTGCCAATTCATTTATCGCCACCTCAGAAGCAATCACAATGGCTGGTGCTAAAGTCGTTTTTGTTGATTGTGATCCTCGAACCTACAATATTGATACCACAAAAATCTTGTCTGCAATTACGCCTCGAACGAAGGCCATTATTCCAGTGCACTTGTATGGGCAACCGGCTGACCTGCCTGCATTGCAAACCATTGCGAGGGAATACGGTCTTTTCCTGATCGAAGATGCGGCCCAGGCCCACGGAGCTGAGTTCGAAGGGAAGAGAGTCGGGAGTTTTGGGGATATCGCTTGCTTCAGTTTTTATCCAGGGAAAAATTTGGGGGCCTACGGGGATGGGGGGGCGATCGTTACTAACAACGAAGAATTGGCAATGAAGTGCCGTATGATTGGAAACCACGGGAGGGTAAAGAAATATGATCATGATTTTGAGGGTGTGAATAGCCGGTTGGACGGAATACAGGCTGCCATTCTAAGTGTCAAATTGAGGCACCTTGAAGAATGGACGAAAAAAAGGCGAGAAATCGCTGAGATTTATAATGAACTTTTAAAGAATAGCGAGGTGATGACTCCCGTAGAGGCTCCGGGAGTAAAGCATATTTATCACCTGTATGTTGTCAGGATACCCCAGCGGGATGCTGTCCAGGCTGCGTTAAAGACAAAAGGGATTGATACGGGTATCCACTACCCTATCCCCTTACCCCACCTCCAGGCTTACCGGTATCTCGGACACACTTCTGATGAGTTTCCTGTTACGACGCAATACTCAAGGGAAATCCTCAGCCTGCCGATGTATCCTGAATTGAGTAAGATCCAAATAGAATATGTATGTGATCAACTTAGGAATGCAATCAAAGCATAAGGAGAATTCTAAATGCTGAACGTTGCCCAAATCGGAGTTGGCTACTGGGGGCCAAATCTGCTCAGGAATCTGGTCGCAAACACAAGATGTCAGGTAAGTAAAATTGCCGATCTCTCCAGTGAAAGGCGTGAATATGTTCAAAAGCTTTATCCAACAATTCGAGTAACTGATGATGTTGATCAGGTCTTTCAAGACGGAGTGATTGACGCGGTCATTATTGCTACGCCCGTGGCTACCCACTTTGATTTGACCATAAAATCCCTGAAGGCAGGTAAGCACGTTCTTGTGGAGAAACCATTAGCCCAAAGTGTTGCTGAGGTGGAGGAAATCGGTAGACTGTCAGGTAAAAACAATTTAGTGACTATGGTTGGACATACCTTTCTTTTTAATGCTGCAGTGCGCTATTTGAAAAAGCTGATTGATTCTGGAGAACTTGGTGATATTCGTTATATTTACAGCCAGAGATTGAATCTGGGCCGAATCCGTTCTGACGTTGACGCTCTGTGGAATTTTGCTCCCCATGACATCAGTATTATTCAATATTGGCTTGGGGATCCGACACCTCTTT
>Ga0315291_10002849_pt1 | contig 22477 bp, 11 predicted proteins | sample YL17G12_20_MG_FD_203070 | JGI IMG/M metagenome (GOLD analysis project Ga0315291, IMG submission 203070) | Sediment microbial communities from Yellowstone Lake, YNP, Wyoming, USA - YL17G12_20 | ecosystem: Environmental > Aquatic > Freshwater > Lake > Sediment | place: USA: Wyoming | collected... | reverse complement strand
CGACCACTTACCTTTAGATCTAAATGCTGTTGCATTAGAGTCAATAAAGCTAGATATTAAGCTAAATGTGGATGCATCTTCATACCAGTATGAGGTGCCACCAAGTTCGCGCAGCTTCATCATCACTGCATCCATCCACTCTTTTAGTGAAAGGATATTCTTATCTGCACCTTGGAATGGATTTGTTCCACCAGCTAACATCTGTGTTGGCGGTTCTGTTCTTGTAAAGCCTGCACCTGGTAAAGATCGCCATGCATATCCATTAAAAGGATCTGGATTAATTCCACCAGAACCTAAACGGAACATCATGTCTCGTGCATCTTCGATAGCTGTGATTGTTACAGGACCAACAGTTACTAGAGCTATTGGAATAGTATTAGCAGGAAATGATCCAACAGATACGTTTACATCGACTTTTAATACTGATTCAGTATTAACATCTTGTGTAAACTCACCACCATTACCACCATCCTTATCTGGATCCCAGAAGGCTCGTGTATCAACAGAAGAATTAAAAGTACTGAATGTCAAGTAAACATAGTTTACTGCATTTTTACGAAGTTCAGGAACTAAGGGAGCAGCTTGTACATGACCCTCTGCTAGACCGTGATAGAAACCACCGGAACTAGATTCTGGATAGAATACCATAGAGTCAGCAACTCTAATAGAGCAACTTTGTGTACCTATAGCATTAAGTGGATCAATGACGTCGAAACCTTTTAAAATATAAGGTTTAGAATCGCCAACAAGGCCCTTTAAAAAATATTTCCAATCACCTGCAGCATAACTATCTACAGATAATAAGTCCGGTAAATCTAGACGCTCTGATGAACTTATGAGCACTCTACCTAAAACAGCCATTCAATTCTCCTACAATCAATTATACTATGCAAACTCTTAATTAGCTCTATCACTTTTTGATATGTTATCTTTAGCCCACAATGGCTGCAAATTCATATAATGACAAGCTTTCTTAACTTGCTGTAAATCACAAAGATCAAAGGCATTTAAAGGGGTAATATGGTCTATATGCCACCCCTTGCAACCATAGTTCTCCCAAGTCATACCTGGTTGAAATAATGATTCTAAGTGAGATTTAACACCATTAATTGAACAGCCGAGATCTCTTACAGCAGAACCAGTCCTATAGTTACCTTTTATTGCTCTATTTAATCTATTTCTTAAATTAACAGATATTCTTCGTTTAAGAGCTTTTATTGGATCCACTTTATATGGATTTTTAATAAAATAATTTTTAGTGTTTTTTCTTTGTTTTTCTATAAAATTATCCGTATTGCAATAACATTTCTTACATAGTTTGCTTTTCTTTTTATAATGACTAAGTTTTATATAGCCCCTAAAACTGTTACATTTTTCACAATAACATGCATATCGAATTTCTTTGTTAATTTCTCCAAGGTATCTGGGTGATTTTCTTTTATTAATGTGAGTTATAAAATCATTAAGCAATATCATCTGGATCGACTCCACTTTGATAAACATCCAATGTTGCATACAATTGCTCTGGATACCTAACCAAAAAATTTACGAATATACCAGCACTTTTAACAGACTTAATGAGTTCTTGTAATATAAATCTAGCTTCTGATGGATCAGTGATATAAGCAGGATACTCAGAGGCACGACCACTCATCTGATGAGGCCCCTTTCTATTGATAGCCACTATAGGTGAACCAGCAGGATGACTATGTTTGAACGTATATGAGGGATCTATGGCAATAGTGTTATTTGTAGGCTTATATAAATACCTAACTGGCCCCTCTTGATTCTCTCTTCCATAGTCAAATATTATGAATCCACCATCTGGCGATATATCATTTGCTGTTGTATTTAGCAACCTAATGATTTTTCCAGCCTGTATTGCATCATTCACTTCAGCTGTATTAGATGATAAAACAAAAGCAGCAGCTTGATCCCAGATATAAGAACCAGTTATACGACTTATGTCCTTAACTACCGCATCTGTCGCGATTACCTTTGAACCGTCATTAGATAATCCATCTCGCTCGATACGCGATTCACCTAATGTAGTTGCTGCACCATTGCCACCAACTTGATTATATGTGAAAGTCGAACCACTAGCACTCGCTACAGTGAAGGCTCCATTAAAGAAACCAGGTCCACCACTTGTATTTGAAATTATAATTGATTCTCCTACAACATAGCCATGCGGTGCTACAGTAGTCCCTGTAACAACATTTGCAGTTCTAGAAAGCGAAAGAAGTGTAAATTCATTTAAACTAGCTAATGCTGGTAAATTTGGCGTAATCCCTGTAAGCTGATTACCTAAAAATTTAACAGACTGAGCTACCGCTGTAGCAGTTGCAGGATGAGATATGTTTGCAATAGGACCAGCTATGCTAGTAACTCTTGCATACGGTGGAACACCGTCCATTATGACTTGTTGACCTATAGCTAAACCAACTACAGAAGCTAAATTTACAATTTGCGCTACACCATCGGTTATATCGCCCGTAGTGGCAAGAGCAACTCTACTCGCATACTCATACCTATCTGTTTCATAGTTTAATCTACTATTAGTTTTTTTAGAAACTATAACGTTCTCAGAGATAGTCAACATTCTTGTCAATCTCTCATCGACTCGTTCTAAAAAGAATGTGCCAGACTCTGGAAATTGATATGCGTCAACTAGGGTTAGTGCTGTATTGCTATCTCTATTAGACATTTGACTGAATGCACCGTTTAGATGTATTGACCCCTTAAGTGATCTTTTAACTACAGGTGGAGATGTCGGCATCTCTACAGTGATCTCACCCGGTGACGTCTCCCAAGTCATTGCACGTCTAGGATTTAGGTAAGCAACATATTTATTAGGTGTAAGAAATTTAACCTGCTCAGCACTTGTTTGTGTAAATACACCTGCTGTACCAAATAAGTTTGTAAAAGTTATACTGCCATTGACAAGATCGACATTAGATATAGAGAACCAGCCTTCATTGCCAGCAAGATCAACTATAATCAAATCATCTTCTTGTAAAACATTTATCCCAGGATTTGCTCCTGCAGTATATTGAAAAGTAACTTGATCACCAACTTTAGTGACAGTCCATTGAGTATTTGCACCATTGCCAGCAAGATCAATAAAGCCATTCAATCTAATAGCAATATTTGCCCTTCCACCCAAGATTCTTAAAGAACCCTTAGAGCCAACAGTATTAGTAAAAATCTTAATATAAGTATTCTTAGTGATACTGTCGTAATATGGTGTTGCATAGCTATATTTAGATTGACGATTTATAGCGGCCACAACTTCATCGGCTGAAGCAGCATTTATGTTTGTGAAGTCATCTGTCTTAAAAACAATACGTTCACTATTTTGCTCATCAATGATCATCTCTAATTCCCAGCCGTCACTCAAATCAAATGACTCAAAATTCTGTGAAGTAAGAAATGCCGTCGTTGATTCTTTAAAGAAGAATACATCTAGCAATTGATCTATAATTAATTTAACTTGTTTCGGTTGATAAGAGAGAACTGGGATGTACTGTCTAAAAGATGGATCATCCATGCCAACTAGACGTGGACGAGAAATCTTACTATTTGCTGCTAATCTGTCAAGATAAGGTCTAGAGGCAGTCTTAATAAAGAACTGCTTACGTACTTCAGCAACTAAATCTGCCGTACCTTGATCTGCTTCACCTAATGCCTCTACAATAGCTTTCCAATTGGTATTGGTTTTACTATTTAAGTGCTTAGGAAGCAAGTCGTGTAGTTGATCAACTTTTCCCTTATTGTTTGCCATTCAATTATGCAATCCCAATATCATTAGGTGTTATTGTCGCTTTCTCATTGCTAGTTATAGTAATTCGCTCTGTACTAGGAACTGGGTTAGTAAAAGTAACAGCAGCAACGCCTTTAATCTGCATTACGGCCGCAATCATCTCAGATAGGATTACATCTTCACCAACACCCAATGTCCCGATATAATTAATTATCGTTGACTTAATGTTATTAGAAATGTCACCTAAGTTTACACCTTCATCTGTCGTTACGTCAATAGTAACCATTATTCTTCTATTAAGAGGTGGTAATGTTTCTATTGCTCCACCAACTGCTCTGCGTCCTGGAAAGTTATCTGCATCTGGTTCATAACCATCAACTATACGTTGAACTCTTCGTAAGAGTCCAGTATAGTATAGGTACCCATCTATTCCAGTAGTGACATTGGTATTATATCCAAGTTTACCTAAATTAGTAATACTTGTTGCATTTACATCGCTAAACTTATAAGATCTATTGCTTGGAGTTAAATATATTGAGCGTCGTTCGTCATTTAGATCATCTAATATTGCATGTGTAATTTTACGAATAGACGAGAATTTATTAGCTAGTCCCTCTATTAAATAGAAACCAGCAGTATCAACAGACATTAATCTACTTGACTCAGCTATACCTGCAGAATTAGAGATTCGAATAAAAGGTTTATAAGTAGCTATATTTGTACCTACTTCATTGACCTCAAAATTACCAATATTATTTACGCTAAACCAATTTGTGTTGACTATATTTTGAACAAAAAGTGAGTCACCTGTAGCAGCTGCATCACCTTCATATATAATGATATCGTCTATACCTTGAAGAATAACGCCCTTGTCGTAATCATTTAACATGTCATAGCTAACACCAGGTGCAATAGCACTTGATCCGCCGTAATTGCCACCTAAAATTATAGATGTTGCTGTGCTAGGTGTACCAGGAGAAAAGCTTAGAACTTGTCTGTAAAGTGAATCAGGATCTTCGGGTTTCTTAACCCAGTCGCCTATATTCAAATACTTAAATGTTCCCGCAACACCTGTAACTACATTTGTATTTGCAGTCCAAGTAGCGTACAAACTTTTATTATTAAACGGAACAGTAGTATTTAGCTCATCTGAGCCAGATTCATTAATTAATATCATCGATGAGTTATCTACAGCAAGAACTCTAAAACGTCCGTTATTGTTTGATTTAAAGGTTGAGCCACCAATGACTACATAATCATCTAGTGCTACACCGCAATCCGTAAAACGCGGCGATTCACCATCTGTTCTAGATATGCGAATCAAACTGTTAAAACCAAGTTTTTCTAATCTATATCGTGTAGGGACAAGTCCAGTTTTAATAGAAGTTGAACCTACGTTTGTCTCTGCGAAGTTGGCTCCAACTGATGCAAACGTGAATTGATTTGTAGATGTTGACGTAATTGGTCCATAACTACTATCTACTAAATTATTGCTGTCTGCAATATCTGCACTGTCACCAGTATTTAACATATGTGGGCCATCACAAACTACTGTGACTACGTTGGCTATTCTAGACATTGAAGATATATTAGATTTTGCTGCATGAGTTAAATTCCATTTAATAATAGGAGTAGGACAAACTTGAACAGTATTAGGTACCGATACAGTAATACCTGTTCCTGCTGTAGTGGCCACATTGGACATAGTTACAGTACTGGTGCCTATATTAGTAATTTGAGTCCCCGTAGGAATACCTACTCCAGTAACATATTGACCAACGATAAGTCCAACTGTAGATGATACAGCAGTCAACATTGCAGATACAACTGTATGTGTTCCACTTCCAATTGTTATAAGATTTATAGCTGCTCCACTTGGAGTATTAGAAACTTGAAAATTTGCACCTGTTGGATTTACTACATAATATATAATTCCAGCTTGCAACCCAGAAGGTAATGTACCGGTTGAACTAAAACTAACTTGTTGATTGGCTGTAAAAGTATTAGCAAAAGTAATAGTGCTTGGTAGCGTTATATTTGCTGGTAAGAAAGTTCCAAAATTAGTATTGGCTGTAAAGGTAAGACCTACACCTATCGTAGAGGCAGTATAAGATGTGAAAGTAATTGTTGCATCACCGGCCCCACTTGTTTTTGTCAATGTACCTGATGGTGAAGTGGGTACTGGACCAGACATAGTTAATGATACACCAGGTGCAATTGTAGATAAGACAGTAAAAGTAAGACCACCGTGAGTATATGTAGCACCAGCTGTCGCATTTGCTGAAGCGACAGTGAATACTACTGGCATTGTTTTACCATATGGGTTTAATACGTCCATATAGTTAGATGCGTCGTTTACGAAAATAATTGGAAGACCTGCAACTTGTCCATCGCCTGCAACCCTTACTTTATTTCCCTGATCGTAAGAAAGACTTGGACCAAATGCAAACACTTGATCTCCTGCTCTAACTTGAGCAAGTGTAACTCCGCCGCCACCGTGTGTCCATCGCCATACATATCCAGCAGGTCTTCCATATGATCCAGAGACATCTGTAATTGTAAAAGCAGTTGTTGAAAGAACACCAATTGCTTTTGGATTGTAATTATATTCTATGATCCCAGATGAAGGATTAGTAACAGTAATTTTGTCAGTGTTTATAAGTCTAGAAAATCTCTTAACACCTGCATCATTTTGAATGCTAATTAAATCACCAGCATTAAATGTATCAGGAAAGGCTGGGGTTTTAACTAGTAAGAAGTTGCCATTTATATCTGAAGATACTTCAGATTCACTGACAAGATATGCTTGAGCTTTATTTGCATTTCCACCTATTACTTCAATAGAACCATCAGAGCCTAAACTCTTAGATGTTATCTGCACATTCTTACGATCTTGTGAAATTCTAACGTTAGATATAATTGGAAGCTGTGAGAGTGCTTTTTGTGTCAAGTGGTGATGAATATTTTTAACGCTAACAGGAATAAGTTTAAATTGTTCTCCAAGACTAGCTGTATCATCGTTTGGAGCAGTATCTAGGGCATATACAGATGGTGCAACAAGATTTAGAGTAAAAGTAGTCTTTAAAGTAAAGTTTGGATTTGAGTTTTGAAAGCTCTTGACCCAATTTACAGAATCATATAATTTAACATGATTTCTATCTGCAGCTACTGTAGGATTATGCCCATATCCTAGCGCTGTTGAGTTACCGCCATATACATAGATATCTTCTCTAGTTGCCTTTTCAATTGTTAAGGCACTACTTCCAACAGCTACAAGTTTTACTATCTGTCCTGCATTTACTGTAGCGGCAATGGTAGCCACATCTGTCTCTGTCAATGGAAATATTACGACGTTATTTGCATTAGCGATCAGTTCATCTGCAGGTAAAGAACCGTTTACAGATGATACTCCAAAACCAGAGGTATTAGCTGTCGCTGCTGCTGAATTACCGTTAAAGACATTAGTGATAGTGATTACGTTGCCTAAATTTGATGCAATAAAAGATAGATCAGGGTTAACATCTGCAACAGTGGCTGCTGCAACTGTAGTGGCAGAGTCACCATAATTAACTCCAGATACTCGTATAGAACGATCTGCTCCATGGAATGGTTCAGATGTACCATCATTGCCTACGTCATACCACACTGCAACAGAGCCCACTGCATCATGAAGTATGAAATATTTTCCATCAAGTGAATTATCTGCAGTGCCTGTAATTGTTGCTGGTGTGAAACCAGAAGTACCTGCAGAAGCACTTGCTAATGCTCCATTTATTAAGTTTGTAATAGTAATTTGATTTGTAATTACACCCACACTAAAAGCATTGTCAAGTGCAATAGCCTGGCCAGTCTTAGTAGCAACGTCATTAGCACTATCGCCAGTCACTACTGTTGCTACTTTAATAGCTCTATTTGCTCCATGTGGAGGTGCAACAGCACCAACGTTATCAATGTCATACCACACTGCAACAGAACCCTGTGTATCATAAACAATAAAATATGTCTGATGTAAAGATCCTGCAATATCTGCCACTGTATTAATAGTAAAACTTGTAGGTGTACCAATGATGTCAGCTACAGTAGTTACTGTTGTAACTTCAGCGGCACCAGGAGTAGTGATACTTGCACTTGGATTAAATACTCGAACCGTTAATCCGCTCTTGTTCGTTACACTAAATTGTCCAGAGTTTGATGCAGATACGCCTGAACCATCGGTAATAGATAGTACATCACCTACAGATACAGTAGCTAAAGTGCCAGCTGAGAATGTGTAGTCAAAATAATCACCGGCAGATACTGCACCATTTGGAAAGTTTGTAGCAGTGTCAGGATAAGGACCTTTTACTGCAATAGTATCGCCAGCACCTATAGTGGTAGCTCTTGCTGGACCAGATCCAAAATAGTATGAATATAAACTATAAGATGGAGTATTAATAAATGTAGTAGTTCCAGCTTGATCAGATGATGTAGGATATTCAATATTGAAACGAATCTTCTCACCATTTGGTCCATACTGAGCGGAGCGAACAAGCATCTTTCCGCCTGAACCAGCAACGCCACCGGTAGAATACCAGTTACGGGCTCTTAACCAAACAGCATAGTCACTAAAGTCCGTACCATTTACAATAGTGCCCCAAACATTCGTGTTGTTAAAATCGATGCCAGGTTCATTGTCCTGATCATTTGCAGAGAATTCTGTTGTTGTTGGCACGAATGCCCCAGGATTTGATCCTGAATTGACTATCCCTGTTCTAGACATGCGTACATCAACAGTATTGATTGTCGCATCCTTATCCATCACCACGACTATGCTGTCTTCAGATGATATGGATACTGGTCTAACAAGTTCAAATTCGTTTAACGCAATGTGATCTAATTCTGTGCGAGCTGTTGACTGTTGGGTTCCAACTTGATCGACAGCAATCTTAGCTTTTATAGTTCTAAATTGATTTCGATTATTGCCTCTAGTAAAAGATAAATAGTCATCAAAGTCAACATTAGCTGGTGTAAGTACTCCAGTTGACTGCACTGTTTCACTATAAGTGCCAGCAAAAGGAGATACATCAGGTACAGCATTGGATGATAGTGCACCTTTTACATCTGCATAGATATGTCTATCTAAAAATACATTAGTAGCTGTTGGGCTTGTAGCCTTAAATAGAGATACTAATGTCTTATCAGAGACTCTTGTAGCTATATGTGATGGATTACCAAGCTGAGCAGTATCTGTCTCAGTGAAGAAAACTGAAGCGTTACCTATAGATATAGGTATTGCTAAACTTCCACTATTTTCAGAAGTAGATGTGATTTTTATAGAATTTGATCTAAAAATAGTTGCTAACACACCTGCAACATCTTCATTTAAAGAGTTTAGAACTCCAGTTATTGGTTCTGCTGGCGGATTAGCTAAATACGATCCGCGCCAGATCTGTGGAAAACCATCTGTCTCGAAAGCTTTTATATCCAAAGAGTCTGCAATAGGAATTCCACCCTCTGTGACGGCACCATCATTGTCAACAACTACATAAGTATCTATTCCTGCTGCCGTATGATTGCCTTTCGCCTTAATCTTAAATAATCCAGAGTTTGCTGCACTGATCCAACCAGCAGTTCTTTTAACTAGATATATGAAATCACCTGGCTTTAGTGCAGCAAAAGAGTCGGCACTGTCAGATGTGATAGTCATAGTTGATCCAGATGCAAGTATAGATATATTACTGCCAATGAGTAAAGGTATAGCCTTTTTATTGCAATAAGTAGAATCAACTACAATCACCATCTCAGCTGGTCTTCCGACCCCATCAGATGAAAGATTATAATTGCCAGATGTTGTTGCAGCAGATACCGCAAAACCTTTAGCATCTTCTATGCCGGCAGAGATACTATCTCCAGCAACAATATCAGCGAGGATGCGTAGATTACCAGTCTGTCTATTTAACTCAAACTGTGCAGTTTGTCCTTGCGACTCTAGAGGTAAATTAGGAAACCATTTATTAAGTAGTGTTCCACCGCTTACGACGATAGAAGATTCTGCTCCAATTTTATTAGAGCGAATAATCATAGTTTGACTTGGTGTAGCCTCAGCAGTAAGTCCTGCGAATTTTGAATTAAATGTATCCACCCAATCTTGTAGCGACAACGATGCAAAAGAAACTGCTCCAGGAAAATCACTTAGGGCAAAGTTTCTATCTTGAGTTGGTGTATTGTCTACAGCTATAATGATATTGCCAACAGATGTGATGTTCCATTGTGCAAAAGAAGCAGTCTCTAATTCAGCACCTATTGCTTTTTCTCTAAGTAGTTCACTGTTTTTATATAATGATATATAACTGAACTCATCTGTAGGAAATTTTAAGAGTGTATTTGCATAAAGTGTAGGGTCATCAGTACTTCTTAATGGAGCTACTTGAATAATCTCTGCATCATGTTCTACGGGATATAGTAATATACCCGTAGAATTATTAGCAAATCTAGCTTTAAACAATGTAGAGTTTGTATTTATTACTATAATGATTTCAGATAAAGTTGCTGCAGATATATTTAAAAACTGAGTAGAGTCAAAGTATATTGTCTCTTCTTGACCATCTACACTTACTCTTAAAAAAGATCCCTCAATAATTGTAAACGGTCCTTCATCTACATTTATTACTTGTGGACGAGGAAGAGGGTAATTTGCTAGTTGTAAAAATTCCTCACTACCCACTGCATTATTAAGTAATTTATCAACTGATTGTCCAGCAAAAGAGGGTTGAAATCCACTGCCATCATCAATATATAGAATAGAAGGATCACCGACTTTAATTGGTTCTGTAATGACCGCAGAGGCCACTTGATTGCTATCATCTGGATCAGATACACCGATAACTGCAGAAATTATGCTTGGGGCAGTACCTCTAGCAAGAGTAATAGAATAAGACTTAAGTCTATTTCGTAATTCAGTGTCTGTCTCGATATCTCGTCCACTTGAGAAAGCAGAAGTATTAGATACTCCTGCTCCAGAAAATGGAGGTACATCAAAATTAGTAATAGTGTTGATCCCAGCATTACCCAATGATCCTGCTACAATAGCTATAACACTTACACCAGAGACCTTATCTTCACCGGAAGGAATAATAGCATCGCGTAGAGTGATATAGTTAATTTCTGGATTTTGATTGTTAGCTGGTATATTTACATTTGTTCCAGCATTAATTAATATATCTGGTTGTCCCTGTGAATCTATAACAGAATCAGATATTAGATGATCTTTTTGAAGTGCCGATCCAAGTGTGATTTCTGAGTATGTAGGAAATACAACTATACTCGTATAAGTAATTGGTCCTTCAAAAGACTGAGTCCCTCGACCAATGTATAAACTACCAGTAAGTGACCATCCAGTTGTATTGTTGACGTATATCTTAGTTTGTCCAGCAATAGGTGCCGGCTTAATAACATATAACCCAGTGCTTCGTTTTGTAATATTAGTGTTATAAATATCAACTAGACCAGAAGCTTTAATGGCTGTTCTTCGAGAAAGTCCAAAATCACCAGCTTTAGCATCTAGGTCATTATTTTTAATTGCATCTATGTTAAGTAACTCTAAAACATTGAGAATTGCAGTATTGTTTTCAAAATCGTTTGATGCGGCCGCTTCAAGTAATGTCAATAATACAGACCCAGCATTTAAGTCATTAAGTGCCGTTTCTGCTATTATTTTCCTAATCATATCCCCGAGGATCTGATTAAATGACTTAATTTGAATTGCCATAATCCGCCTTATAAACTATATTATACAGTCTTAAGTGTTATTCACCGTAAAACTAATAGGAATCACCTTGTTTCCGCCTGCTAATCTTACTACTAAGTTGATAAGAATAGCACTAACTCCCTCATTTGTTGCATCACTGCTTAAATAATCAACTGAGAGATTCTCGATCCTATCAAACCTACTATCAGCCTCAACTTGTGAAACTATTGACTCAGTTATCAACTCTATAGTATCATCTATATTGATGTTCTTGGTGCCCAAAACATTGACCAATCCAAAAGTAGGATGGTATCTTAGAGAACCTAATTCGGTAATTATCTTGAGCTTTATAGCCTGAATTGCATTTTCTAGACCATAACTTAATCTAATGTCACTATTTGATGTTAAAGTTAACTCTCCATTTGAGTCAATTGCTAGATCGACTTTAGCTCGTTTTTCATCATCGGCGCTCTTAGCTAAAAACCATGGCACCTCTTCTTTACGAAAATCATCCAAAGGCTCATTAGAGGGGATAAGTACAAAGAAGGAGCTGTTTATTGTATTTGGGGCATAAACTCTAATATGAGCTTGATCTGCTATTTGGTAAATATTCATATTAGCATCGCCATCTAGTTCAAGTATAATTTCGCCTGAAACTGGCACTTGCCTAATATTTATAATAGTCCTTTGATTCGGAACAACTTCTGTAGTTGATTGCAAGAATACTTGTTGATTTATATACAGCTTATTGATATTTAACTCGCCGTCTATATCTGTTTCTGCTAAATTTATTTGACTTCCGGCACCATTTGATAGAAGTGGTATTCTAACGCCAACCTCATCAATATATGGAGGTTTTAATCCATTGGCAATAGCTATATCTAACCATTTATTAGGGTCACCTAGGTATCTAGTAGCGAGACTTTCTAAACTTTCACCATAGTTAATTTTTACTAATTTACCAGACTTATAACTTCCAATATTTATATTGGGGTTATTTGCATTGGCCCTTGCTAAAGCAAATGGGTCAATAGCAGAGTCTACTGCAAAAAGATTTGCTAAAATAAAATCACATGTTCTTATTGAATACTCTAGTGTAAGTAGATAGTTAGCTTCCACTATTGTGGCATTAATTTGAGGTGGAATTGAATCTTTACCAAATGCTTTATTGTAATCACTATCACTAAGGCCTGAAGTATCTGCAACTCTATCTCTATAATCAATAATATTATTTTTAGCACTGAGAAAATTATTCTTAGAAAAACTATTAATACGTGTCAGCTCATTATCAATGATTTCTTGTTCTTCATTGGTTAGATTAATACTTTGAATAAGAATATTATTAAATATAGTATAAAAACGATAAAAAGTTTGAGAATCTTGAAATGGATTGATCTTATTAGAGTTTCTTTGTGATTCAATAAGATTAGAAAAATCATTTATTTGTTGATTAAATAAATCAGGGTCTACATCTTGCGATATGTTGTTCAGCAAGTCTGGTTTCATGAATTCCCAATTTTCTCTAAAATGTAACCAACGAAGTGGAATAATAGAAGGTATATCAGCAAGAGTTAAATCATCGCCACCTCTAGATCTTAACCAGAGATTCACATCAGCAATGCTTTTATATGCTTCATTAATAGTTGCCATTATCTACCTAGTGAATTTATTCCGCCAACCGCAGAACCTATAATTCCCTTTGCTTTACTAGAAATAGACTTGATATCACCTAATATAGAAGAACCATCAATTCCAGCTAAACCTAGATCTTGAAGTCTTCTTTGTATATTTTCATCAACTTTATCGGTAAGACTTTGCAAGTTGTACCCACGAAGTTGAATAGTATAGTTATATAGCATTGGATTATCAGCAGATCTAACCATTGTAAAACTGCGTACAGCTACATCGTACCGATTTCCATCTTTATAATTAAAGAAAGTTAATGGATGTTTCTTGCGATTATTACTGTTGATAACACCAGCTGCATCTTTTTTATATTGAAGAAGGAAGCGATATAGATTATGAAAAGCAACATATCCACTATTATCAGCATTTAGACCATTTTTAGGTTTTGCGCTTCCATTGACTAAATCATTTGCTTTATTTTTAATTTGATTTGCTATCGCTAATGTTTTAGAAAAGAAACCGCCTGCACTAAAAGAATCAACAGGTGCAAATGCCGAACGACCTGATTTTCTAAGAGATTCGTATGCTGCACCAGGATCCATATCGCCGCCATCTACAATAGACGGTGCAACAAACCTAGGAGCTATACCTGTAGTTCCTGCAATAGTGATATCAAAATATCTAACATCAGAGTGCTCTTCAACAGTACCATATAATGTAGAAATTATATTAGTAGCAAAATTAGTAGTTATTGTTAAATTACTTGGATTAATGGGTAGAAACATCACAACTGTAGCACCAGTTCTTAATGTAGCCTTAAAACCATAGGGTTTTGCTGTGTACCAGTTTTCACTTTTAATTGTATATGTATTAGTTCCATTTGACAAGAATCTCTCATCAAATGCTATTCCCCCAGGTTGAGACTGACCAGAAGTAGCTGACGTAGATGGTTTCACCTTAGGTCGCTCAAATACACTCTTAATATCTTTAATACTTATTGACATAACTCTATTATATAGCAACCTTAGTTAGAGGGCACCTGTTATCTCCTTTATCTTGGCCTGAACACCTGTTACACCAGGCCACTGTGGAGTAGACATTAATGGAGTACATGGTCCAATAGGCGATATTGGGGTAACTTTACCAAGCATATCAACTAATTTAGATAATTGGTCTAATAATTCAACTCCTGATTTGCCAATAGCGACCTTAGGCGAGTTAATCTTTACAAATTTAGACGCATTTAAGCTAAATTCTTCAGTTTTTCCTATAACTTTATTATCTGAAGTGATATCTAATATCTTACACTTCAACGTAACTTTCTCTTCTTTTTTAGTTAATGTTAACTTAATCTTTCCAGAATTTATCTCGATTGTGCCTTTAGGCTTATCTATCCTAAGATTTTGAATGCCCGCTAAGTCCTTATCGTTCAACTCTATGCTACCAGTCTTATCAAATTGAATATAACTTCCGCCAATTCGTGTGTCATACGTTGGTTTTGGTAAGGTTTTACTGGGTGTATCGTCAAGTTTTCCAATATTTGTTGGTATGGCTTTAAAGGTAATCTTATATTCACCATTCTCATTTATTGTTGTCTCTATGCCATTAAATTCTGATATATATTGTGGACCTTTTGTAATATCTACAGTTGATTTTCTTGCAGGATGTATTAATGAACCTAGAATGACCGCTTCTCGCCCCTCTCCATTAATAAATGCTACAAGTACACTGTCTCCAGCTTTAGCGTCAAAATCCCTTACAGGATCTAGTTTGTTGTCAATTTTATAACCATGATAAACTATATCTTCATAATTAAAAACTCCACCAAAACGTCTTATCATTCTGGCACTAACTTCAATAGAGTTATTTCGATCTTGAATTTCTACAAGATACTTTAAATCAGAGGTTCTTTCCTCTCTATAGATTTTTTTAACTATACCAATGCGAAGATATGGGTCTTTTCTATTAATGGCTGTTGCATTTGAACCACTTTGCCACAAAGAACTATCTTTGACAATATCAAATGGATCCTGCATTATGTACCTTTTACTTTTTGTGGATCTGGGTCAGACAGTATATCAGAAGTACTAACTGTATTTAAACTATTTCTATCATCAGATTGAGTTGTTTTTGTGACATTTTGATCAAGCATGCCTTCACCAACGACTTCATTATTACTATTTACAGTAATTCCACGTACGAATTGTATTGTTGTTCTATATGTTCTAGCACCATTGTCATCTACTGTAAAACTATGCTGAACTGACTCTATATGAGCCAATATAGATTCATTTTTTTGTGACTTCACTGTTGCCGCATTTATATTTGGCGTGGGATTTAAAAGTCCTGCATCAAATATAATATTCTCGCCTATTCCAATATATTGAGTAGATCCATGGATAACAATTGTTCCATTAAGCATTCTGTGTGTGCCAAAAAACCACTCTCGCATTAAAAGTGCCCAACTCTCTAATTCATTCCAATCTATTGCTGAGTCATTAGTCGATAATGCTGTGGCATCAGCGGCGGCAGCGGCAGCAGCAACTGCTGCAGCAGCAGCTTTATCTGCTTCAGCAGCAGCGGCAGTTGCGACAACTTTGGCAGAAACGCCTTCTGGTGCAGCAGCGGAAGATGTAGGGATAATAACTGTGGGAGAAGAGAGGGCAGAAGCAGCCGTTGCGCTGGCACTATCTGATTCACTAATGGCATTAGCTAGTTCTTCAACGGTGCCAGAATTAGCCGCTAAAATAACTTTAGCAGCAGCAGTTCTAGCAGCTGCAGTTGCAGTGGCAGCCTCTTGTGCGGGAGTGGGAGAAGCAGGGGTTGCAGGTTCGTTTCGAAGAACACTACCAGTTCCTGTAGGTGAAAGTCCAGGAATATTAAAGAGATTATTAGTAAAAGTGGTAGCAGAAGCGTCGGATTCTGCAGCAGCTTTAGCGGCATCAGCAGTGGTAACAGGATCAGTAGATTTAGATGTGGGAACAATTAAGTCAGCCTTAATGGCTTCAAGAGCTTTACTATTAACGTCATAATTGGCATGAATAACATCAACAAAGCCTGTAACGTTACCAACATTGTACATCTCAATAATTCTAGCAGCAGCAGCTGAAGCAGCTTTAGTAGCAGCAATGGCAGCATCAGCAACACTCGTTGGCTTAACTGGACTTGAACTTGAACTTGAGATTGCTTTTAGTTTTTTGGCGCTAACACCACCATCCTTTTTTCTAGGAAACTGTTTGGTGTCAACTATCATAGAACGAAAACCTTCGCGCTCAAATGACTTAGGATCAAATACTTGAGACTTCTGTTTAATCCAATTCGATACAATTTTAAACTCAGAAAATTGTGGTTTAATTTCAATAAAGTTAATTTTATCTCTCCAATTTGTTCCAGCATTTACAGAAATAACTTCATTATTTTCTATTTTATTTGTTTTAACATATTGAAAGTAAGATTTTAATCTATTGCTTTTACCTGCTCTAGGATTAAAGTTCCTAAAAGCAAATGGTTTTATTCTGTTATAAAGAGCCAATGTAACACCATTGTCACCTTCATCATTACTCCATCTAAAGTCACAAAGCATTTCATTTAAGGCGGGATTGCTGTTTTCTAATAGAATTTGCCACAATGAGTGTGTACCCTGAATAGAGAATGGATCTATAAAGCCTAATGATTCTTCCGTATCGTAATACTTATCATAATTAACTAGCGATCCAGATATTAACTTAATAAAATTATTCAAAGATTTGCCAGATAATTTTTTCTTCTGTACTTCAGCCGATGCACTAATTGATCTAAAATCAAAATAGTTAATGACTTCATTTGGTAAAGCAAACTCATACATAGCGTTTGCTAATCTACCAACCTCTCGAGGTGTACCGGTGAAGTTACCTAAATTTTTACCCATTATGCCTAATAATGCTGTTAAATTATAATTAACTGTAAAATGTTTAGGCGATCCGGCATTAGCAAATAAAATCTGTCTAAGAGCTAGAGCTGCAACATCACCCTGACTATTGCCTTTATCATTTGGTCCTTTAATTAAGTTATCAATATATATTGTAGAGTTAAAAATATCTCCCCAATCAGTTCCAGTTACATAATATAAAGTTCGTCTGGTTCCATCAGTTTCCATTTTGGTTTCTGTTCTAACAGATTCAATTCGACCAAGCATTTTTACTTTGTTTTTATCGGCGTGTTTGAGATCTTTCTCTAAGATGGACTCATTAGACATTAGTAGGCAACACCAACTACCAGCTGTTAAATTTGATGTCCAGTTTTTAAATGGAGCAAGGACTAAGTTGAATGATCCATCAGGTTTTCCTTTACTCTTATTTGTTTGTATAGATACGCAAGACAATGTGCTCACTATAACTGGAACAGTTTCTTGATTTTTTTGGCTTGCTCCGCCCTCTATCCCTCTATCCTTAAGTCCACTATCTTGAAAGTCCTGCGTGCGAGGATTATTCCCTTCCGGAATGCCTATTCTGTCCTTATAGTTCCATACTAATACTGCAGCATGTGGGGTTTTTATTTTATATTCACTCATTATTACATCTCACCAGGACGTCGTCTGCCAGATGTATCGCCTCTTCCTGTTGCTACGGTTTTATCATCTGCAGGCATTTTAACAGTTATATTCAATCTATCAGCCACTTTATCCATAATTTGTGCAAATGCCGACGAACCTTTATTCAAATTGCTAGCTGCCAAATTAAAATCTTTTGCAGCATTAGCGGCCATTGTAGAGGCTTCTTTCTCTTGTTGTCTTCCATTTTTTTCTGCAGCTTCTTGCCCTTCTATAAATCTTTGTAATGGTCCACCCTTTAAATTAAGGGTTTCTCCTAACTTTTTTAAACCTTCAGCTGCAACATTAGCTTGATCTGCTAATCGTGCCATTTGCCCTGTCATTAATTTATCTATTTTACCTAATTCAGAACCTTCTGCAGACTTAACTTTATCATTTAATTTATCTTTTGAGACTACATTTGTATCGCCAGATTGAACAGCCTTTTGATACTCTTCTACGGTCCCATATTTCGAACGTCGTGCGATATCTGCTGCTTGATCATATTCGGGATCTTTGTCTGTTAAGGTGCCATTTCGTAATTTTTCAAAAAGACTATCACTCATTCCACCTAGAGCATTTGCAGCACCTTCACCTTCTGCTACTTGACGTTGTTTCAGGCGAATCATAGTGGCAATCATTTTGGCTCCACCACCTTGTCCAACACTTATCCCCATTGATCTTAATTTTTTCTCTGCATCTGGATCACCTTCTAGTGCCTTCCACTCAGCTCCTGTCATTTCACCAGCTGTTATTGCATCAATACCACTTAATCCAGTGGCAGCACTGATACGAGATGTATTTACCATCCCAGAATAAGTTGTGCTTACATTAGTTTCTGCGCTTCTTGCTATCTGTCCAATAGTCATGGCACGTTGGGTGGCAAATTCTTTATTGGCCATGCTGGGATCAACCATAGACGCTAGAGCTGCTGCCGTGACACCTGAAGTATCAATTCCAGCTGCTGTTGCACCAGCAGTTTGAGAAACCATTGTTGCCGTGTTTGTTACCATCATATCAATAGCTTTTGAACTATCTAAACCCTTTGTCATAGCGGCAGCCATGACAGATTCAAGTGATCCTGTGGGGTTATTACTACCAGATGTAGCTAACGCTCCTTGTCTTCTTATATTTTGTTCTACAGTACCAAGACCAGCTACTTCTAAACTACGTGCACTAAAAATGTTTTTCTTGGAAAACTGCGAACCCATCATGTCATTGCCAACTTGCGCCATCTGCACATATTGCTCTGGACTCATTCTTGCGGCTGACAGATCATTCAAAAGTGATCCAGGACCAGATTGGGTTATCTCGTTTAAGAAAGTCTCACCACGTGCTCCCATTCCTCTAGCTACACCACCAGCACCAGTATAAAAATCCCTTAATCCCTGATATTGTTCTGCAGGAATTGCATTTACTGCTCTCATAGCTTCCATGTGAGTATTAGTAGCATTTATGTAAGCTTGTCCACTTTTATTGCCTCGAAAAATATTAGAACCAGCTTCTGCAAAATCAGAAGCTGCACTGGCACCTAATGCGACACTGCCTCCTGCTAAAAGAGCAGAGACCGGAAGTCCAACAACTGTTGCCCCTGAAGCTATTGCTGCTTTAGTTGCCAACACAGCGCCAGCAGTTTTTGCCGCACCAACGACGGCATTACCAATACCACTTGTAATCTCACCCGCTCTAGCTGTTTGCTTTATCTGATTCGCAAACTGATCAGCAGACCCCCATTGAGTCATTAACATCTGAGAAGCAACATCACCATCGCGAGCAGATTTATATACATCATATTTAGAATTAGCAAGATTGGCAAATCCAGCCATAACTTGGCGTTCTTTAATTCTATGATCAACACCCAGTGTTCCAATACTATCGCCCACTATTGACATAACTTGACCAATAGCTCCAGCTTGACCCCATCCCTTCGCGCCCATTCCCATAAATTTATGACCACCACCGCCGCCAGAGCCTGACATAAAATCGCCACCAGACTTAGTTACTGCTTCAGATAATTCTTTAAATTTATTACTTGTCTTATCGGTCTCTGCATTAAGTTTCTTTAAATTTTCTAAAAATATTTCAGCCTCTTTAGATCCGGCGCCATTTTTAGATACAACATCTTGTGCTTGAGTCTGCATCTTTAAATGGCCCATTGTCGTTGATAATGAATCTAAGCCCATTGCTTTATAATTTTTATTAAGACCACTCAATATAGCTCTATTATTTAACTCTTCATTTCGTTTACCAAAAACAACATTCATGCTCGCTTGATGTTCAGGTGATGCTGCACCACCTGAATCAAATAATTTCTTATTTAAGTTTAATAATTCTGTTTTATAGCCTGCCATTCGCTCATCTGAGGCATTCATTGCAGCGTGCACTTGATATGGCGATACACTAGATGCTTGTGTAAGCATTCGTCTCTGATTTTCAGGATCATTCATCCTGCGTTCTGATTCCCCTCTAATATGAGAGGGATCAAAGTGTTTAGTGATAAAACTCTCGTTTGTGTTCATACCACGAGAACGTTGACCTTGTTCAATTGCATCTTGCCGATTGATTAATCTAGCAATACCATTCATTTCCTTTTCAATATCTGGGCCGATCGAAGTTTTATCAAATTCACCAGGAAATCCCATGGCGGCTTGCAACATTGGACTTCGTTGTCGACGAGCTATATCTGCTGCAATGTCAGAATGTTCTTGAGTAGCTTGACCAGTTCTTGCTATATTACCTAAGATATCTTGTGGGATATTGGGATAATCTATACCCTTAAAAATTCGCGCCGCAATGCTAGCTGCTGAATTCTTCTTATTCATATCATTAGCCATAACTACTCACTAAATCCTTCATCAATGTTTTCGCCAAAGGATTCACCAAACTCTTCTTTGCCCTTTTGGATCTGTTCTTCCATCCAGGCAACATTAGCGGGATCCTTAGTTGGATCTTTAAGTGGCTCTTCAGACTTAGTGGCAGCTTCACGTAAAGTAGCTTCTCGCTCTTCACGTTCCATCTTCTCAGCCCAATCTTCGTCTGACTTATCCTTCTCTTCTTCTATCTTAACACTATCTCGCTCAAGTCGCTCATCTTCAGCTTTACTTCGTTCTATACGATCATAAAACTCATAGAGAAGTTCTTCTAAGGAATAACTTAATAGTATTAGGTCTTTTAGAGGGCGGTTATATGTACGAGACCACCAACTCTGAAGAAAGAGCAGTAGTTTTTCATCTGTATCTAAATCAGATCTTGCATTGTAGGCTGCAAGTTTCTGTATATCATCTACGACTGAGGTGTCTGATCTGGAATTTTTTGAGTTTTCTTCTTTAGATCTTCTTTCCATTCTAACTCAGTCTCCTCAATCTTGCGGAATAGCACAACTAGTGCATCCTCATCATCAATCAATGAGCCGCTCTGACTTTGTTTCCACCACTCTGGGGCCTCAACGATTTTTGCTCTTAAATTTGCCAATATAATGGCTAAACCAGCAAGATCGTCAGTTGGAGATTCATAGCTACCTAATAGTCTTGTTTTTTCTAAAGCTAAACTATGTTTTTGACCAACATTTAAAAGACATCTGACAGTGAACTGTCCATCATATTTTTTGCCGGTAGTTTCACCAATATGTTCAAAAGCGAATGATTTTTCTTTACTTGGTAGATCCATAATTACTCCTTAATAAGTAGTATTATACCTATAAAAGGTTAATGCATTAAGCAAAGCCACTACCAAAAGGTAACTTACCAGTTTGGCGACTAATTGCACCAAAGGCTTCTGATGTTATTCTAGTTTTTGCTTGCTCTAAGGGAGATACAGCTTTAGCTTTAGTTTTAGGTTCAGCCTTAGGTACTTCAGGTGCACGTTCGTCTCTAAAACCAATTGCTTTCCATGTAAGTTGGACATTCGATAGTGAATCAACCTTGATATCCTCAGATCGAGAAGTGATCATAGCTTGACCTGTGTAAAACAATAGTTGATCAGTTACAGAATCCCTTACTTCAATAGTAATATATTGATTAAATAAAAATCTTAACGCATCAGGTTGCCACAACTCTGTTCCTGCTGATTGACCAGGAATATGTAGTGCTGATATGGCACCTTCTACTGTAACTCGTTGTGGAGCAAGTTCATATGGTAAATAATCATCTATAGTGGTGATTTCCATCACTTGAGTGCTGATTTTCCAAGATATTCCAAATGCAAATGCAGAGAGTTTTCCATTAATTTTTAGTAGGCATCTTGCACCAGAGGCATATTTAGCAGAGGGTTTAGTAGAAAACACACCACTAGCATTACTAGCAACATTATCTAAAAGTCTTTGTCCGTTAGACGGACGATTATTAAAACCCGACATACTGCTTCCTAAAAGTGTTGACCTTGGCCAGAGAAATCAGCAACAAAACTATCTTCATCAGCATATAAAGCTATAAAATCAAATCGCTGCGTCCCTACGCCTTTCTTAGATAGCGAAAAATCTGCCTTCGTAATCCTACAGTTTCTTATTTTAGCTACACCCACTGAGTCTGTAGAAGTTGGAGTTTTAGTCTTCTGATATATCTCAATATCAAAAGTTACTCCATTTGAGAATTTACTTGGATCTAGGGCTTCATTTGCTCTACCATCATTTCCAATACCATTTCTAGCTAAGAAATTCTTACTGCTGCCATCGCCCCAGACTCCACCCCAATTACCAGAACCATTTCCAGCATCGTTGACTGCAATACCATTAGGTGCTTTCCCACCAACAGCTGCTTTTACATCTTTGGCGTATCTAATTACAGTGAAGCTACCAGAG
>Ga0315291_10002848_pt1 | contig 22479 bp, 20 predicted proteins | sample YL17G12_20_MG_FD_203070 | JGI IMG/M metagenome (GOLD analysis project Ga0315291, IMG submission 203070) | Sediment microbial communities from Yellowstone Lake, YNP, Wyoming, USA - YL17G12_20 | ecosystem: Environmental > Aquatic > Freshwater > Lake > Sediment | place: USA: Wyoming | collected... | reverse complement strand
ATCTGGAAGCTCGCCAGCCTCTTAACCATGAGCTGGTCGCAGAGTATCCTGGCGGGGTCGAAGCCCCCCCTGCTCACGCCCACGACCACGTCCGGCCTGTAGCCGTCGCCTCTCATCTTCTCGGCGACCACCTCACAGAGACGCTGAACATCGCCCCACGTCAGGTGAAGGAATTCCATTTCCCCCAGAGCACGCCCCCAGTTTTAATTAATATCCATGATCGGACGATCCTTAAATAGGGTAATCCCTCTGGTGCATGATACTGCCAGAGGAAAATGGTTTTTACCGGGCTGATATTCTGGATATTATGTCTTTTGGCGTGGACGAGGAAGGGAGAATTATGGTGAATGTCAGTGGAGCCTGGGTTGAAGCCTTGATCAAGGGATTCATAGCGTCTCCTGAGAACAGCATTGGTAACGAGTCCAAGGAGCCTGCGTGGGCTGAGCCTCTCGTGGGGTTCTCCAGCGGGGCGGACCCCCTCTATGAGTTCTACAAAAGAGATATCGGGGTATTCTACGTTCAGCCCTTGGAGTTCTTCAGGCATACGTTCTCTGGTGTCCTCGCCGAGGCCAGCGACCTCACGGTCATCAGCTGGATACTTCCCCAGACAGAGGCCACGAAGAGCGATCACAGGAAGGAGACCCAGTGGCCCAGCGAGAGGTGGGCGAGGTCGCGGGTCTTCGGGGAGGAGGTCAACGACAAGCTCAGGAGGCACCTCGTCACCCGGCTCGCGAATGTCGACGTCGAGGCAGTCGCGCCCATGCTCTCGCCACTATGGGCCAGGAAGACCTCTGCGAAGTATAGCTACGCCTCGACATGGTCCGAGAGACACGCAGCCTACGCCGCCGGCCTCGGCACCTTCGGCCTCTCAGACGGGCTTATAACGCCGAAGGGGAAGGCTCACCGCTGCGGCTCCGTGATAGCCCGTGTCAGGATCGAGACCACGCCGAGGCCCTACGAGGACCATAACGCCTACTGCCTCTTCTACGTGAACGGTACATGCGGCGCTTGCATGAAGAGGTGCCCGGCGGGGGCTATATCGCCTAAGGGCCACGACAAGGTGAAGTGCTCGGCCTACGTCGACAAGATGCACGAGTACGTGGGGGCCCACTATGGCTTCAAGGGTTACGGCTGCGGTTTCTGCCAAACAGGCGTGCCATGCGAGTCTAGGATACCGGAGGGGCTGGAGAATCGATAGAACTCTTCGTCATGCATTCTTCCTCTCGATCTCGAAGCCCGTGAATGCTCGGATCCTCTGTATCTCATCTTCGAGCCGATTCTCATGTTCCTCTGTTAACTGTTTGAACGGGCTTACCTCAAGGCTCCAGGCTTTCCCGCCCTTCCGCATCTTCCATACGCCCTGCACCCTTCCGTCTACGAGCATCACGACGGCGACTTCCGCTGCTGGAAGGAAAAATCTTCGTCCTGTGCTCAGGATCCAGGAACCGTGTCTTGTCTTTGTGGCCCATGATCAAGGCATCGAACTGAGGGAGTAGACGGACGACGGGTACGGACTCGGTCTCCGCGATCTTCTCCAAGTCCTCTTTCAGTGCCAGAAGGGACTGACGCTGTCCTGAAACCCTCACCTCTCCTAAGTAGGGCTTGAGGGAGTCGAAGATCGGCTTCGCGTTCCTCATCTTCATGCCACTCCAGTAGCTGAAGTCCTGCATCGACGCCGGCCCGTAGGCCTTCAGGTACCTCAGGATCAGCTCCCTCTTCGCCTCCCCCTCCTTCATGGGTCTAAAGTCGGGTAGCCACCTGTCGACCCTGGCATATGTATGCTCTGTCTCGTGGTGCCATGGGCCGAGGGATGTTGCGTGGCAGACAAGCGCCTTGAGGCTCATCTCCCTGACCACCCTGTTGACTATCCTCCGGGCTACCAATGCATATGCTCGAGAATACTTCCTCAATTTTTTTGGACCGCCAATTTGTGTGTGAGTCAATTAGGTGTCAAAATAGTTCCTAGAAGTCGCAGTAGACAAATTAACATACAGTCGTGTGTACTATCCTAATTGGTAATGGTTGTCTTGCGCGCAGATGATAAAGTCAAGAATGAAATGACAATTGAAGTTGAGGCCGACACGTTAGATGAAGCTAGAGTGCAGCTCAAGTCCTGCATTCCAGAGGGATCTATACTAATTTCTCAGGATGAACTCTCTGTAGGCAAACCTAAGGTAGTTTTTGGAATTGCAGATACCGTTGACATGGCATTCCAACAAGCTAGCAGCGGATTGCCTTCATCAATCATTATACTTGAAAAAAAGGTATTGAGCACTCCAGAGTTTCAAGTAGTCATCAACGACTCGTTTACCGAAGACGCTACAAAGATGTACGCATTTCACAAAGGGCTTGAATCCGTGTTGAGAAATCTTCATTCTACCCTGAATGAAAAGAGATATCGGACATTCGCGTTAAAACGGCAACAAGAATTGGTAAAAATAAAAGCCATGACAATTACCGAACACGGCAAACACGGGGTCTTTGGAATCGGTAAGAAGCCAAACTCATACAAAATAGAAATAGCCCAACAGGCTGTCGTCGAAATTTGTTATAAGAAGAAGGCCAGCATTCGTGCTCTGGTGTTGGATCCTACTAATTTAGAGCAATTGATCGAGGTAATTCACTATCACTATGATCCAGTTGTTGATAAAGCAGTTGAAAACATTGTCAAGCTTGGCAAGCCAGCGGTCGATCGCCTCATTGTAGAACTACTGAAGATTGAAAATACTGCTGGTCATGATGATGCGGGTTGGGAGCCTCACTTTCATGCCAATGTGGTTGTGGCGCTGAGAAAAATGGGTGAACAGGGTTTTATGTCTCTTATCGAGACTTTAAAAGACCGAGATGAACTTAAGAGGATCTTGGTGTTAGATGGCATAGATGACTTAATGAGTCCATTCCTCATAGATACAACTCCTACTTTGACTGATCTTCATTTCTACCCGAATGCACCGCCACCTCCAAAAGATTATAGGATATATCACGCGATTATTGACGCTTTAACTGATGAAGAGGAACTAGTACGAGAAAGAGCATGTGCGGTGCTTGAAAGCATAACTCTAACGTGCGCGCGCGAGGAAGCTCTTCATGTTAGAGAAATGGTAATAGACCCTCTTATTCGTGCTCTTGACGATGAGAGTCATCGTGTTCGCAATAATGCAGCAAGAACTTTGGCTATGGTAGGCGATGCTAGAGCTCTTGAACCTCTCACCAAAGCTCTTAAACGGGTAAACAAAGAAGGCGGTTTTCTCAAAGATACTCTTAGAGAATCCATAAAAGCTGTTAAGAAACGGTCTAAAACAAGTTATTGAACATTACACGCGAGCGCTATAATCCAAAAAAGTGGAGGTGGTATTTTATACAGCGCTGTATGGTCTCCTCCGGGCGTTCTTTTCAATCACGTTGAGCCGCTCCGAAAGCTGGCTCATGGTTAGCGGTCCGTCTTCAAGCGCCTTCAAGACGTCAGGGTATTGGCGTACCCAGGCCGAGGGCGAAGCCTTGGAGCCTATGCGGACGGTCCAACGGTTCCACTCCTCCACCAAGCTTCCTCTGAGGGCGGTCTGAACGATAGGAAATAGGTCGGATGAGACGATGTGCACCGTGTTCCTCATCATCCAGGTCCTCACGAGGGCGCGCCTGTCCAACGACTCCCTGATGAATGTGGGGCTAAGGTCCCTTACCCTGGCGCAGAGGCTGAACTGGTAGTTGAGGGCGCCTTGAGCGTTCTGACCCAGGACGTCGTCGATCACCTTCAACGCGTCACTGCTGCGTGACGTTTTTAGCAGATGATAGCGGCTGAGTGTGAAAAAGGTGGCTTGGCTACTCTGGACTTCGACTCCCAAAACCGATCAACGCTTCAAACCCAGATTGGTTTAAGCACCTTTCTATTTTTTCTAAAATTTATAAAGAAAGGAGAGTAGAAGAAACAGCTTACCCTGTCAGGGTGTTGATACCTCGACATTGCTGTCTTGGTCGACTTTCCCGGCCCAGTTGAATGTCGTTGCGCCTTCGAAGGTTATCTCGACCGTGTATGCGGGCTTCCAGACCACGGGGTAGCTGACCGTGACCCTCCACCCTTTGGCGGTGTACTCTAGCTTCGATGAGCCTACGAGTCCCTGTGGCGTGAGGTCATTGGTCTCCCAGCTCTGGGGGACATTCACGCCTGAGAGCGCTGGATAGTTCGAGAGAACATACTCTACAGCCGCGTCCCTAGCCTCCTCAGGCGAGAGGATTTGCTGGTGATCCTGTGAATCTCCTGAAACGCTCCCAGACTGGTCGATCTCGCCCTTCCACTGGAATCCGTCCACGTCCTCGTGAGTGACCTCGACCGTGTATGTGGGCTCCAGCACAACCGCGTGGGAGACTTTAACTATCCAGCCCTCACCGGTGTAGATTATGGTCTGGTAGCCGAGGAGGTCGCCTGTGACTATCTCGAAGCTCCACGCCTCCGGGGTCTTGACGTCCTTGAACTCAGGGTAGTTTTCTAGGATGTAGGCGACGACAAGGTCCTTCGCCTCCTCAGGTTGGAGTATGCTGTTCTCGGCTTCTAGGTGGTTGCCGAGTTCGTCCCACTCGTCGTCGATCAAGGCGCTGACGACTTCGCCTTTCTCGACACCGATGACTATCTCGTGGGGCGTGATCACCTGAAGCAAGATCGCGCCTGTACGGTCGCCATAGCCTGAGTGGGCGCACTCGAACTCTATCCTCACCCTGTAGAGTATTGGCAGCTTCTCGAGCTGGTCGACGCCGACAACCTTGATGGAGCCGGCGACGCCGTCGAACCCGAAGGTCGGAGAATTGATCAGGAAGTGCTTGGCTGCTTCGATGGCCTGCTGCTCGCTGTACGTGGGCGCCTGGCTCTGCGAGGCGTATAAGCCTAGAGCAGGGAAGAAGCCAACCACGATGAGCGCTAAGACGACGCTCAGTTTAATGTTCATCCTTTGCACCAACTATAAGGATAATTATGTTTAGGATAATCCCATTGAATCGAACAATCGTTCAAAACATTAGAACAGGGCATCAAAGACCGGCATGGATACCCGGCGCCTAGAGGGAAAACAATAAACAGGGGGCGAGCAGACTACTCACCAAATCCTGAGGAGAACCCAGACTTGACGCGAGCCCTCTTCGTCGGAAGGTTTCAGCCCTTCCACTTCGGCCACCTGCACGCCATCAAGGCTATACTCGAGGAGGCCGACGAGCTCGTCATAGTCGTCGGCAGCGCCCAGATGAGCCACGAGCCTGACAACCCCTTCACGGCTGGGGAGCGCATAGAGATGATCAAGGCCGCCCTTCACGACGCGGGTCTCCCCATGGAGAGGTACATGCTGATCCCCATCGCCGACGCGCCAAGCCACAGGACATGGGTCAGCTACGTCGAGTCCCAGACGCCGCGTTTCGACGTCGTCTACTCGAACCAGCCCCTGACGAGGAGGCTCCTGATAGAGGCCGGCTACGACGTCAGGTCTATGAAGATGCACGAGAGGAGCATCTACGAGGCGACGGAGATAAGGCGCCGCATCCTCGAGGGGGAGGACTGGCGCGAGCTCGTGCCCCCCGAGGTCTACAGGATAGTCCATGAGATCGACGGCGAGAGCAGGATAAGGGACCTCGCCAAGACCGACTCAGCTAATAGCAGGCAAGCCCATTAACGCACGTGAAAAGCCGATGCTCCTGAAACTGAACCCATTGCTGCAGGCCAAGTTCCCGGGCCTCTCCGCGACAATCGTCTACATCAACGGCGTCAAGGTTGAGGCTGAGGACGCCCGGCTCGAAGCCTTCAAGTCTGAGGTATTCAGCAGGATAAAGTCACGATGGAATATAGACGAGCTGAGGGAGCACCCCATCTTCCGAGCCTACAGGGACTTCTTCTGGAAGGTCGGCGTCGACCCGACGAAGTCGCGGCCCGCCTCTGAGGCCCTCATAAGGAGAGTGCTCAGGGATAGCCCGATCCCGAGGATAAACACCCTCGTGGACGCCTACAATCTTGCCTCAGTAGAGACGAGCATCCCGTTCGCCGCATTCGACCTCGGCAGGCTCGTCGGCGAGCCAGTCATGAGGGAGGCAAAGCCCGGGGAGGAGTTCCTAGGCATAGGCATGGATAAGCCCCTGATCCTAAGCGGCGGTGAGCCGGTCATCCAGGACACGGAGAAGCTCATCGCGGTCTACCCCCACAGAGACGCCGAGACGAGCAAGGTAACGCTCGCGACGAGAGATGTTCTCCTCCTCGCCTGCGGCGTGCCCGGCGTCGACGATGAGGTTCTCAGGAAGGCGGAGGCTGTGGTCGTCAGCTACGTTACCCGTTTCTGCGGCGGCAAGTCAGGGTAGGTGAACCCCCCTTGATCGAGGTGGACGGCTCCATGATGGAGGGAGGAGGTCAGCTCCTCAGGATGGCCACCACCTACAGCGCCGTCCTAGGCGAACCCGTCAGGGTCCACAGCATAAGGGCGAAGAGGGGCCAGCCCGGCCTGAAGCCACAGCACCTCACGACCCTAGAGGCCGTCGCGGAGATCTGTGGCGCCGATGCGAAGGGGCTCGAGGTGGGCAGCTGGGAGGTGACCTTCGCGCCCGGGGAGATCAGGGGAGGATCATACGAGTTCGACATTGGCACGGCGGGGAGCGTGAGTCTACTCCTCCAGTGCGTCGCTCCCATCGCCTGCTTCGCCGACTCAGCCGTGAGGCTGAGGATCGTCGGAGGCACGGCCGTCCGGTGGTCGCCCCCGATGCCTGTGCTGGAGAACGTCGTCTGGAGGGCGCTCAGGGCGATGGGCTTCGCCGGCGAGGTCAGGGTCACGAGGGAGGGCTTCTACCCCAGGGGAGGAGGCGTCGTTGAGGCGGTCATCAGGCCAGTGAGGTCGCTGAACCATTTCGTCGCGGAGAAGCCGGGCAGGCCCGAGTTGGTCCACGGGGTCTCGGTCTGCGGAAGGCTGCCGAGGCACGTCGCTGAGAGGCAGGCGGCGGCCGCCGAGCAGGCCCTGATGCAGGCAGGCTACAGGGTGGATATCAGGGTGACCTCCCTGGAGGGTGGCGAGGCTCCCTACTCGCCTGGCAGCTACGTCTGCCTTTGGGCTGGGGGCGGGCTGTTCATGGGATCAGACTCGCTTGGGGAGCGTGGCAAGCCTGCCAAGAGGGTCGGCGCAGAGGCCGCAGCCGGGATGGTTACTCAGCTGGCTACTGGGGCCGCCGTCGACCACCATACCGCGGACAACCTCATCCTCCCGTGCTCCATCGCCTCGGGCTCCTCGAGCTTCACAACCAGCAGCCTGACCACACACACCCTCACGGCAGTCGAGCTCGCCCGCCGGATTACGGGGGCCGAGATCGTGGTCGAGGGAACGAAGGAGCAGCCAGGCCGCATCGCCTGCAGGGGAATAGGCCTCATGAACAGGGCGGCTTGAAGCCCGAGACACATTTATTCAGAGGGCTCCTATCAAATGTAACTGGTGGGCCGGGCCTATGATCACAGTCAGGTTCGACGGGGGGAGCGTCGTCGTCGAGGGCGGCGAGGGCTTCCTCGGCTCCTCCGTGTTTCCGGCCTACCGCTACGGCGAGGTGCTTGAGAGGCTCATGGAGGCTGGCGCAGAGTTCAGGGACGAGGCATCGGAGTCGCCGCCGTGCCCGCACCTCGGGTCGAGCTACGAGCCGAGGGACTACCAGTCTGAGGCGGTCGAGGCCTGGGTTAGGGCGAGCTGCAGGGGCGTCGTCGTGCTTCCGACCGGGGCCGGGAAGACCGTCGTGGCTATCAAGGCGATGGAGCGGCTTCAGGCTTCGACGCTCGTCGTCGTGCCTACCCTTGTCCTCGTTGAGCAGTGGAGGGAGACGCTTCAGAGGGCGTTCAAGATCCCCGTCGGCTCCCTCGGCGGAGGCTCCCAGGACATTAGGCCGGTGACGGTCTCCACCTACGACTCCGCCGCCCTCAGGGCTGGGAGCCTGGGGAACAAATTTAAGCTCATAGTCTTCGATGAGGTCCACCACCTTCCGGCGCAGACGAACAGGGGGATAGCGACGGGATACACCGCGCCTTACAGGCTCGGGCTGACGGCGACCTTGGGCGAGGACGAGGAGGCGCTCGTGGACCTCGCCGACCTCGTCGGCGCCGTGGTCTACGAGAAGGCAGTCGAGGAGCTCGCGGGCAGGCACCTGTCCGGCTACACGGTCAGGACGGTTCAGCTTCCCCTCGCGCCCGAGGAGAGGGCGGAGTACGAGAGGCAGTACTCCATCTACCGGGGCTTCCTGCAGCGGAGGGGGCTGAGGATACGCAGCCCAAGGGACTACCTCAGGTTCGTGCAGAGCAGCGGCGTGGACCCTGAGGCGAGGAGGGCGCTCCTGGCGAGGAACGCGGCGATGGACCTCGCCCTCAACTCTGGCGCCAAGATCCAGTACCTCAGCCGCCTCCTTGAGTCGAACCCGGCCAGCAAGACGATCATCTTCACCCGCCACAACAAGCTCGTCTACAGGATAAGCAGGGAGCTCCTCATCCCCTCGATAACCCACCAGACGGGCCGGGAGGAGCGTGAGGAGATCCTCTCCAAGTTCAGGGACGGGACATATCGGCGCATAGTGACCAGCCAGGTCCTCGACGAGGGCGTCGACGTCCCGGACGCCTCGATGGCGGTCATCCTCAGCGGCACGGGGAGCAGCAGGGAGTTCATCCAGCGCCTCGGCAGGATACTGAGGAAGAGGGAGGGGAAGGAGGCGATCCTCTTCGAGCTCGTCTCCCAGGACACCGCCGAGACCCGGATGAGCAGGAGGAGGAAGGGGGCTTGATGCTTCCGGTCGAGCTCGTCAGGGCGAGGAGGAGGAAGGACGGCCTCACGGCCCTCTTCGCAGACAAGGAGAAGGTCGGCCTCTCGAAGACCATCATCGCCGTCCACCGGGAATCCGTCGAGAAGAGCAGGGCCGAGCTCTCGGAAGCCCTCAGCCGATGCGAGGAGCTCGGCTACGACTACAGGCTCGTGAGGGGCCTCTCAGCCGTCCTTGAGCTGAGGTGCATCTTCCAGTCTAGGTCGGTGGCACCACCGCCTGAGGTGAGGACGGCGCTCTTCACGGAGGCGGCAGCGCTGCCCGTCGTCAAGCCCCATGACAGGGTCAGGATCGTCTCTGAGGTCGCCGCCCGCCTCGGCGTCGGGCCGAGCGATGTCGAGGAGAGCATGTACGCCGACCTCGGGGAGGAGGCAAGGCTGACCGACTTCAGGCCGCCGACGCCCGAGGAGCACCTGAGGCTCTATAACTACGCCCTATCGGTCACTATCCTCTCCCACTCCGTGAGGATGGGCATCCGGTACCTAGGCGTGGACGACCGAGTCGAGAAGATCGCAGGTGGTCTAGGCAAGGCCACAGTCAATGCGGGTAAGACCACAATCATAGACGTGACGCTTAGGCCTCTCAGGCAGCTCTCGCTGAGGGCGGTGAGGGTCGACTCGCTCCTTGCCCGACTCCTCGGCACCGTGGACTGGGAGATCGCAGCCGACGTCGCCTACCCGCCGAGGTTCAGGGAGCCTCGGAGGTTCGAGCTGAGCCGGAGGATCCACGGCGGCATCCTCGAGGCCGACGTCGTGGAGAAGGAGGAGGTCGTCATCGAGATTACCCCGAGGCAGAGGAAGAGCTCCCTCGGCGACCCTGTCGTCCTCGAGGAGTCGGCGGAACGCCTGGGGTTGACTGTCTCGGAGATCAAGGCTAGGATCGCCGCCGAGAGGACGAGGTATCTCGACCTGGGCGGCGTCATGATGAGCAGGGGGAAGCTCGGTGAGCTCGAGGAGGCCCTGAGGGGGGCGCCGGATGACAGGTTGAAGACGTATCAGGGCATCCTCAAGGCGCACGGCTGCAGGAACCCTGTGCCGGTGCTCTACGCCCTCGGCTACGACGTCGAGTGGGCGCAGAGGAGCGGCGACAGCAGGGTTTTCAGGCTCGGCGGCCGAAAGGCAACAGATTAATAACGCGCCTCACCTAAGCTGTCTAGGAAAGTGAGTGCTATGGGTTGGCAGGACTTCCAGGGCGCGACTACAATTGGCCTCGTCTGCTCGGACGGCGTCCTACTCGCCTCTGAGAAGCGTGTAACGTGGGGTAACCTGGTCGCCAGCCGCGGCGGCATGAAGGTCTTCAAGCTCACAGACAACATCGGCCTCGCATTCGCAGGGCTTGTCTCCGACATGCAGGCTCTCGCTAAGGAGGCCGCCGCCTATGCCAACCTGTACAAGCTGGAGAACAACCGCCCGATATCGGTGAAGGCGATGGCGAAGCTCATCGCTAGCATGCTCTTCGGGAGGCGGATGTTCCCCCTCTACATGGAGACGCTGGTCGGCGGAGTCGACGAGGAGGGGGGGACCCTCTTCGCCCTCGACCCCATGGGGAGCCTTATACCGGACAAGTTCATCACCGCTGGCACGGGCGCGGCCCTCGCCATGGGGCTCCTGGAGGCTGAGTACAAGGAGAAGATGAGCCTCGAGGAGGGCGCCAAGCTCGCCCTTAAGGCGATTAAGGTCGCCGTCGCAAGGGACATCGCGAGCGGAGACGGCGTGGACATGCTCCTCATCAAGCCGGGCGGCATCGAGGAGCGTTCATTCTCGCTGAGAAACTGATCAGGACCGCCTTCAGCCGTCTTTCTCCGCCTCTTTTCAAAAAGCATAAATCTGAACCTGTGCTCATAGTGTTGGCGTCCGTTGGGCTGGTAGTTCAGTGGTACGAACGCTCGGTTCGCATCCGAGAAGTCGGGGGTTCAAATCCCCCCCAGTCCACCATCTCTACTCGATGATTCTTATAGGCGCCCATGGACTACCTGAATGACGGTTTTTTCGTCCATTCGGCGATACCCCCCTACGTTTTTTTACACGCCCATGTCCATGCCCGTAGGCATACACGTCGCCGCGCACTCCTCTCCACTGGTACCCGCTGCCTGGTCCCCGTCCTGTGGTGGCCGGCGTCTGAGGCGTAGCGTGGCGCTTATTTTAGGAGGCTTTTCCATCCTAAAATTGACACCCCCCTACGTTTTTTCACGGCACCCTTTCAATGACGATGAAAAATATCCGTTTAAATTTGCCGTCACAGGCTTTGGCGATGCCTCTCGTTCGAACTGCTTATGCGGGTTCGAGGGATCATGGCTCGTGGTTTGAGGGTTAATTTCAAATGAGGAACACGCCCTTATGATCGCCATGCAGAGAGCAGACGCCCTGATGGCGAGAATTCAGAGCATGCCGAACTCCACGTGCATGTTCGTGAGTTTTAAATCGACCGGCGAAGCCCTCGAAGTCCTCAAGAAGCTGTCCTTCATAAAAGTCGACTCTCATGGGCTGGCGCTGCCTCCCTATGTCCTGTGCGAGGTCTTCAAAACCACCACAGGCGCATCCGTGATAATCGGCGGCACTGTGTCCGTCGCGGAGTATCAGGAGATGTTCACTGTCTTCAACAGCCACGGGAAGATAAGGTCTATTGCGGTCCCTGACCCGTTCAAGAAGGATGCCCAGGTGAAGCCAGAGAAGAAGCCCGCGTGGAAGTTCTGGTGAAAGTCTTCTTTTTCAGCTTAAACACCCGTGCATGGAATTATATCCATAGAATCATAGTCTCTCCACGTCGGCCGCCTCCACAAGCGCTAACCGTCTGCGGAACCCGACGATCCTGACGAAGAAGACTCAATCCTCCGATAAAACTTATTCAAGGGAAACCATTAAGATATGAATCTATGGGGATTTTCGCCTTCTTCAAGCCTGACATCGAGAAGATGGAGAAAAGGAAGGACGTGAAGGGGCTGATCGACGCCCTCAAAAACGATGACAACGACATCAAGCGGACCGCCGTCGTCGCGCTGGGAAACCTGAGAGACGCGGCCGCCGTGGAACCCCTGATCAGGATGCTGCAGGACGGGGACTGGGGCATCAGGTACAGGGCGGCGATGGCGTTGGGCGAGATAGGCGACGGCAGGGCGGCCGAGTCCCTCGTAAACGCGCTCAGGGACAGCATCATGGGCGTCCGCCAGGGGGCGGCCGTGGCCCTAGGGCGGATAGGTGACCCCCGGGGGGTCGAACCCCTGGCTGAAGCCCTCGGGGACGAGTTCGAGGCGGTCCGTAGGCTGGCGGCCGAGGCCCTGCGGAATATGGGGGATGTCAGGGCGGTGGAGCCCCTCGTCGAGGCTCTGAAGGACGAGGACGCGGAGGTCCGCATGCACGTCTTGAAGGCCCTCCGCAGGATCGGGGACCCGAGGGCGGTTGAACCCCTCGCCGGGATGCTGAAGGAGAAGGACAAGGCGGTCAGGCTGGAGGCCGTCGTGGCCCTCGGGGAGATGCCTGACGCCAGGGCCGTGAACCCCCTGATCCAGATGCTGAAGGACGAGGAAATTGAGATACGGAGAGCGGCAAAAGAGGCCCTCAGGAAGATCGGGGGACCTTCGACCAAGTCCCTAGTCAAAGCCCTGAAGGATAAGGACGGTTTCGTTCGGATGTCCGCGGCGGACCTGCTCGACGGGCTGGGGTGGAAGCCCGAGAGAGACGAGGAGAAAGCCTACTACATGATGGGGAGGGGCGAGAGGAGCAGGTTGATCGAGATGGGTGAAGCCGCCATCAAACCACTGGTCCACTCGCTAAGCTATATTGAGAGCTTCGATCGAATGTTCGCGGTCAAGGTTCTCGGAGAACTCCGCGACAGGAGAGCCGTCGAGCCACTCATCAGGGCCCTCGAGGACGAGGACGCCCAGGTCCGCGAGGAGGCTGCCTGGGCCCTCAGCAAGATCGTTGACGAGAGGGCCGTCGAACCCTTGATCCAGAGGCTGAACGATATTCAAGCGGTCCGAGACAAAGCCGTTATCGCCCTCATCGAGATAGGAGACAGGAGGGCCATTGAACCGCTCATTCGCGCGGGCGAAGCCGGAGCCGTGGCCGAGATGGGCGACGTGGAGATCGCCGGAGCCCTCATAGACTGGATGTTCCGTTCCGCACCCGTGTTGGAAACCCGAAGAGGCGTCGAAGCGTGGACTGAGCGGATGAAACACATCTTCGGCGACTACACGGAACTCGTCGTGGAGGCAGCCGCTGTAAGCGAACTAAAAGATGAGACATATCAAATGAGTATGGAGGCTGTCAAGAAGCTGTGCGAGATCAATACGCCGATTTCAAGCAACATCCTCCATAAAGTATCAGCGAAATCGGATTACCTCATATTCAAGGGTCACGATGAGATAAACACGGATTACCCCGTATATGACCGGACAAGCTTTGAACCTCAGCGCGAGATGGCGAGGAACGAGTTGGGGAAGAGGGGAAATCCGCCCTACGACCCCGAAGTCTACCTGGACAGAGATGCGTGGAAGCTGTGATCGCTCCCATGCGGCCCATAAATCAGTACGGCTTTCTTCCTTTCAGTGATGCTCGAGGGCTCATCTTACGGCTTTTTTCACCAATTAGATGACACCCTTTTACTTCTTCCAAGTAACCCGTGTGGAAGGCACACTAATGTATTCCCATCCGTGTCCTATCCCGATCAGAATAAGACGGGGTCCAGCCTAACGGATCATGAAACATGCTTCAGCAGCGGCACTCGGCTCCTACGACCAGAACGTCAGTCTCAACAGTCCTCATAGAATATCCCCCGTCAGCCATCACCTTATTTTTATAAGAAAATTCAGTGATGGATGCGGTCAGATCGAAGCTCCTTAATTTTTACCTCGAAAAATCGGGGAAAAAGGGAGCTTTAAACGCGCTCCAGTTTGAAGATCACGGGGCGGAGACCGTCTGTGCAGCAGGAGATCATCGAGCCCTTCCTCCTAATCCATGGAAATTCGCCGTCCATGGCAAGGTGAACGACGTCGCGCTGGATGTCCGCCCAGGCCCAGCTGCAGAAGCCCTCCGGAATCGCCATGCCCTTTGAGGTGAACTCTTTCCCCTCCAGCATCGCGTTACACGATGGCTGCATATCCTCGGCGGCGTATTCCCTGAATACCTCGTTGGTTGACACCCTCTTGAGAACCGTTATCTTGACATCTGAAAACTTCAATGTGGATCAAAATATGCTTCTGGATGATGCATATTAAAAATTCTACCGATTAATGTACTCTGCTCGTGCTTCACGCTCCTATTAATCGAGTGTCAGTCCCCAATTGATGGGATCGAGCGCACAGCCGTGATCATTTAAGGGAGAATGGAGGGTTAGGAGGCTTTGGTGCCGCTGGTGTGATTTGAACACACAACCCCTCGGTCTTCAGCCGAGCGCTCTCCCAGGCTGAGCTACAGCGGCGCGTGAGATACTGAGGAACCCCAAATTCATATAAAGATTACTGGGGGTTAAGGCAACGTCGCTATTCCTCATCCGGGCTGCCAAAAAAAGGTAGGGGGGTCAAGCGAGACGCGAGAGAAAAGAACCCTTCCCGACGAAAGGCTCATTTTCCCACGTCGGACAGCGCCCCACATGACGCGAAAATGCACAATAAGCCGCGTCCGGCCTCAAAAAATATCTGTAGAGACGCCCAATTCATCCCCATGTTCAAGCACATCTACGATAAGCTTGCGCGCGAGGTCTCGGGCGAGATCGCCTTCAACCACGTCGCCGAGATAAGCCGGCACCACCGCATACAGGCTAGCCCGGGCATGAGGGACGCCGTCAAATATGCTGTGGACGCTCTGAGGTCCTACGGTCTCAAGGCGGAGGTGCATACCTTCCCCGCGAACGGCAGGGATTACTCGTGGAGCAGCCTGATGTTCAAGGAGTGGAGCTGCGAGGACGCGGAGCTGAGGCTCGTCGAGCCGGAGGCGCAGGCGAGGTTCCTCGCGAGGTACTCGGAGTCGAAGCTGAGCCTGATCCAGAGGAGCCTCCCGACGCCAAAGGGGGGCGTAACAGTAGAGGTGGTCGCCCTAGACAAGGGGGAGGAGCCCCAGGACTACAAGGGACTCGACGTCTCCGGCAAGCTCGTGCTCACGGACGGCGACGTCACGAGGGTCAAGGAGCTGGCCGTCGACGGGCGGGGCGCGTTAGGCATAGTCTACTACGGGACGTGGGTGAGGGAGCCCAACCTGCCGGAGGGAGCCCTCGACGATGCGCTCAAGTACACGAGCTTCTGGTGGGGCGGCGACGAGAAGCCCTGCTTCGGCTTCGTCCTCACGCCGAGGACAGGCAGATGGCTCAGAGACCTCATCAAGAAATCTAAGACCCCGGTAAAGCTGCACGCGACTGTGGAGTCGAAGCTCTACGAGGGCAGCATCGAGGACGCCGTCGCGACGATCCCGGGCGAGACGAAGGATGAGGTCGTGGTCGTGGCCCACATCTGTCACCCGCAGCCGAGCGCCAACGACAACGCCTCTGGGTCGGCTGCTGCCATGGAGGCGGCTAGGGCACTCAGCAAGCTGATCAAGGCGGAGGAGCTGCCCAAGCCGAAGAGGACGATAAGGTTCACCCTCGTCCCGGAGATGGCAGGCAGCTACGCATGGCTCGCGGAGAACGAGAGGATGATCCCCAACATGGTCGCCGCCCTCAACCTGGACATGGTCGGGGAGAATCAGGACGCCTGCGGAAGCCCCCTCGTCCTTGAGAGAACGCCGGAGGCGACGCCGAGCTACGTCAACAGCCTGATGGAGGCGATATACGACGAGGTGAAGGGGGAGGCCGGGAACCTCGGCGGCTCCGCGAAGTACCCCCTATTCAGGCACGCCGTAGCCCCCTTCAGCGGGGGAAGCGACCACTACGTCTACTCCGACCCGACGGTCGGCGTCCCGTGCCCAATGCTGATCCAGTGGCCTGACAAGTTCTGGCACACCAGCTACGACACCATCGACAAGGTCGACCCGGAGATGCTCAGGAAGGTCGCGCTGATGACGGCGACCTACGCCTACTTCTTAGCAAACACCGGCCCGGAGGAGGCGATCTGGCTCACCTCCGAAACGGCAGCCCGAGAGAAGGTATCCCTAACATCGAAGATACAGGGCGAGGTCACGAGGGTGATGAGCGCCGAGGGTGACGATATTGTAGAGTCTCCGCCGTTCCTCTCCGAGAAGGCCGATTACTGGACAGGGAGAGCTGCAGCCGCCGTGAGGTCCGTCAGGCGCCTCGCCCCGGGGGATAGACGGGTAGAGGCGGCTGTTGAACGCCTCGCCTCGGAGGTCGATGCAGTGGGTCACACGGGTCTCAAGCAGGCCGAGAAGACACTGAGGGAGTACGCCGAGGCCGGAAAAAAGACGATGGCCAAGAAGAGGAGGCGGGCGACCAAGCTTGAAAGAGAGACTGCCAACATCCTGCCGAGGCGCCTGTTCAAGGGGCCAGTATCCACCAGGCCCTGGCTGCAGAAGCTATCCGCCGAGGACAGGGAGGCGTATTGGAGGCTCGGCAAGGAGTACAAGGACTCGGATATCCTGAGCACTCTAGCCATGTACTGGACGGACGGGAAGCGGAGCCTCCTCGAGATCTCCCGGCTCGTCGAGCTCGAGGCGGGCAGGACGGACCTGGAGTACCTGGTCGAGTACTACCGCCTCCTCTGCGCGATGGGGCTCGTCGAGCTGAGGTGAGGGATCGAAAAAGATTATACGTGGGATGCCGCGGTAGATTCACGTGCGCGGGCCGGTGGTCTAGTGGTATGACGTCGCCTTGACGTGGCGATGGTCGCAGGTTCGATCCCTGCTCGGCCCACCACTCTTATTATTTTTATAGTATCTGTTCTGATGAACTGGATACCAGTTTTTTATAAATCGTTTTTTCCTTAATGGTATGAGGCTGGTGCTTGACCATTGCCGGCGAATCTCCCTGCTGAGGCGAAGGCCAAGTGGGATGAGGTCACCCTGACCAAGAACCCGGAGGAGCGCCTCAGGCTGATGGGGGAGTTCCTCAGCCTCGTCCCCAAGCACAAGGGCACCGAGCGGATGTGCAGCCAGGTCAAGCGTCAGATGGCCCAGCTCAGGGACGAGATAGATAAGAAGAAGCAGGCGAAGACCGGCGGAGGGTCGAGCTCCTTCGTCCAGAAGGCGGGGGCAGCCCAGGTCGCCGTCATCGGGCCGACGAATGTCGGCCGGAGCAGCCTCCTGAGGGCGGTGACAAACGCCCAGGTCGAGGTCACGCCCTACCCCTTCGGGACCAAGCAGCCGGTTCCTGGGATGCTCCCATACGAGGACATCCAGTTCCAGCTCGTCGAGGTCCCGCCAATCGTCGACGGTAGCAGCGAAGGGCGCGCGGACGGCTTCCAGAACCTGAGCGCGGTCAGGAACGCGGACGGCATAATCATCGTCGTCGACCTCACCGACGATCCCGCAGGCAACCTCCTCATGGTCCAGGGGGAGCTCGACGCGAGCCGCATCCTCACATCGAAACCGGATGGGGAGGCCAACATACAGAGGAGGGGTGTCGGCAGGGAAATCCAGTTCATCTGGGAGGGGGAACTCGCCAGCTGCACCAAGGAGGAGGTCGTGGCCCTCCTCAACGAGTTCAAGATAAGGTCAGCCCTCGTCAGGATAAGGGGCAGCGTCACCATCGACAACGTCGAGGACGCCATCTTCGGCAACGCCGTCTACAGACCAACACTTGTCGTCGCTAACAAGGCCGACCTAGGCGCTGACCCAGGAACCATAGAGCAGCTAAAGATGGCCGCCGATCCGCTGGAGGTCCTCGTGATCTCAGCCGAGAAGACGCCGAACCTCGCCACAGCCATAGGGAACAGACTCTTCAAGCTCCTCGAGATCGCCCGCATATACACGAAGGAGCCGGGCGAGGAGCCGGCGAGGGAGCCGGTCGTCGTCCGCAGGGGCATAACGGTCGGAGAGCTCGCCAGGACCATCCACAACGACTTCTACAGGAACTTCAAGTACGCCCGCATCTGGGGTCCAAGCGCCAAGTTCCCCAACGAGAAGGTCGGCCTCGACAGGGTCCTTGAGGATGGTACCGTCATCCAGCTTTACACTTAGCCTAAAAACATGGTTGGAATAAAGAAGTGCCGTCCTGTTCCCGCCTGTAGGGCGGAAGGTTCGTCTCTACGTAGCACCGACGCGTGAGAGCTCCTCTGGGGTCGCCTTGACGAAGGCGTATACTGTGCCAACCCACGGCGCCGGGACCATCCCCACGCCTTTCTCCGTCGGTGGATGTGAGATGATGTGACCTCTTATCCTGGAGAGCGCCTCGACAGCTGCCTTTGTGTCACCGTAGCCGCCGTAGTTCCTCAGAATGACCCCCGTTTCCTCCCCCGCGGGCACTATTATGCACTTCCCAGCGATGTCGCCGCACTTGAGATCCAGCCAAGTTTTCCGGGACAAGGGGACTGAACAGCTCAGCACGAACTTCTTGGAGACTAAGTCGCAGAGCTTCTGGTCACCGTTCAGGTCGCTTAGGAGGGGTTTCCTCAATTCCTGTGAGTTGAGGAGCTCGTTCTCGTTGAAGGACGTCGAGAGGAAGGGGAGGAAGACCTTCGAGGCTCCCTTCATGAAGCCCTGGCTAACCTCCTTGAAGATGAGCGTGGAGGGAGCCGAGCCCTTGACGATGGTGCCCCAGAACGCCGTCGGCCAGTAGATCTTGTTCCCTATCCCCCTGGACGTGCCGTCGTATACGCTCTGGGTCTCCACGAGAGTCACAGGGTGCCCCTCGGCGTCGCTGAACTTGGTGACGATGGAGCCTCCCTCCCTCGCCTTGGCGTTCACGCCCATGAGGCGGGAGTATCCAGGGGACAGACCCAGCTTACCCAGCTGCTTCGCAAAATCCGATTTAAATTCGCTGAAAATTTTATCTATCTGCCTCTGTATGTCCGCTACCTTGTTCTCCTCCTGCTTCTGATCCCACTCCCCCTTCTTCTCCTTCAGTTTTCCGAGGAACCCTGACATCAAAACCACCTAACAGTAAGTAGACCGAGCACCGTCGTGCTGGATCATTTTCAACGCGATCTATAATATTAAATTTAAAGGATAATCTCACCTAGAAGATGCCAAAACGTCACATTTTCGAGTTTAATACAGTGCTAATCATTTCATCGTTGCAGACTTATCAAAGAAATAGTTGGATTGGGGCGGCGTGTCCGCTCATTTTAATAGATCATGAAGGTAAATATGGTTCAATGGCATTCGGCGCTGAGCTGGGTGCCAGCGTTTGATCTGAGAGAGGTATCTAGATGACGCTTGAATTCTTGATCGATATCCAGAGGTGGGGTGGAGGCGAGCCCACAGCCGTCGGCGAGGGGCACAGCTTCACCTACATGGGGAAGTACTACTCCGTCCTCTACACGAGGGGCGGCATGTTCAGAGGCAACCACATCCATCCCTACAGGCAGCACACGCTACTGATGGATGGGAAAGGTATGTACGTCTTCAAGGAGAAGGATGGCAAGGAGAGCAGCCATCCCCTGACCGTCGGCAAGATCCTCGACGTCGAGGCCGGCGTCCCACACATCTTCCTCCCTGAGAAGGACTGCCTCACCGTGGAGTGGTGGGACGGCCCATTCGTCGCAGACGAATACGACTTCCCCAACCACACAGTGGCGATAAAGAAGAAGATAGAAGAGTTCAACAGGAAAGTCGAGGAGCTCAAGAAGGCGAAGAAGTAGACCCCGAAACCACATCTTTTTCTTCAATTCTCGCTCCAAAGTGCTACTGTCAAATATCCGAAGGGCATATCGCAGGTAGGGAAGGCGTTGTTTGACCTCTTGGCCTGGATGGACTGGGTGGTCCAGAGCTACGGTTACCTTGGCGCCTTCGCCGTCTGCTTCCTCGGCAACGTGACGATTCTGCTGCCAGTCCCCTTCGCCCTCGTCGTATACGCCTTCGGTGCCACCCTAGACCCGCTCATACTAGGGCTCGTGAGCGGGGTCGGCTGCACCATAGGGGAGCTCTCAGCCTACCTCGTCGGCAGGGGAGGTAGGAAGATAGTCGAGGGGAGGTATGGCGACAGGCTCGACGCCGTAGAGCGCCTCATAGACAGGTACGGGGCACTTTTAGTCTTCCTGGCGGCCCTCCTGCCCATACCGGACGACCTGATACTCGTCCCACTGGGCGTCCTGAAGTACGACCTGAAGAGGATATTCGGGGCAATGCTCGCGGGGAAGATAATAATGTGCCTCGTCCTCGCCTACGCCGGCCACTACAGTTACTCGATGATAGTTGACATCTTCGAGTCGAGTGGCTTGGTGGGCGTCGCAGCCTCAGTCGTCCTGCTGGTTATCATCTTGTATATCATGATAAAAGTAGACTGGACGAAGCTGATCGATAGCGTGACAAAAGCAGCCTCATAGATGCCTCCTAGGAAGATGTCAGGAACCGCCAAGACATTATGGCCGATACAATATTTGGGAAGGTGCTGGTCGCCTAGCAGGTATTAAATCCCATGTACCCGATATCAAACAGAGAGGTTCCGCGAATGGTATTACTCGATCCAACTGGCTACATCACAGGCCTCCCCAAGTTAAGGAAGAGCCGTAGACGGAGATCATCGAGCTACGACAGGACCGGCGGGAACAAGGATTACGTCGTCATCCCCGCCGGCACCACGGTCACCTTGGCCGAGATGGAGGGCGCCGGTTGCATCAGGCACATCTGGGTCACCATCGATTCGAAGGAGCAGTGGTACCTGAGGAAGCTCGTACTCCGGGCCTACTGGGACGGCGAGGAGGAGCCGAGCATCGAGGTGCCCATAGGAGACTTCTTCGGCATCGGCCACGGCCTCACCCACAACTACATTTCAGCGCCCCTCGAGATGAGCCCTCAGGACGGGAAGGGCTTCAACAGTTGGTGGCCAATGCCCTACGGCGAAGGGGCCAAGATAACCGTCGAGAACCAAGGAGTAGTAGACTGCAAGGCCTTCTACTACTACGTCGACTACGAGGAGCACGAAGACGCTGAGCCCGACCTCGGTAGGTTTCACGCAACCTGGCACAGGGAGAACCCGACAGACGGCATACCAGACGCTGGCATGGACAACAGGACTTGGCTCTTCGAGGGAAAGAACGTCAACGGCGCAGGCAACTACGTAATCCTAGAGGCAGAGGGACACGGCCACTACGTCGGCTGCAACGTCAACGTCCACAACCTCAGGGAGACCGAGGAGTTCAACTGGTACGGCGAGGGAGACGACATGATACTCATAGACGGAGAGAAGCTACCCAGCATCGTAGGCACCGGCACAGAGGACTACTACGGGATGAGCTGGTGCCCGACCCAAGAGTACTGCGCCCCATACCACGGACTGCCCATCCCCGGCGGCAAGAACTGGTCAGGCAAGATCACATGGTATAGGTACCACATCCTCGACCCAATTCCCTTCGAGGAGAGCATCAGGGTCACGATAGAGCACGGCCACGCTAACAGGAGGAGCGACGACTACAGCAGCACGGCCTACTGGTACCAGGCGGAGCCCCACAAGAAGTTTAAACCACTACCACAAGTTGAGAAGCGGTTGCCGAGGGAGAAGCCATGAAGGTGGGAGTATTCAGCCCCAACGACCCACGGCCATGGGTCAGGAAGGAAAACATCGAGCACATGCTCACACAGGAGAGGCTCCTCGTCGACGCCCTGAGGAGGGCGGAGATCGAGGTCATCAGAGGCGGCGAAGGCCAGCCTAAGGACGACCAGATCGCCTGGAGCACCCGGCTGGTCCAGGAGCACGTGAAGAGAATCGCTGACGCGAAGCCCCAGGCCCTAATCATCAACCAGGGGAGCTGGACCTTCCCGTGGGACAGCGTCGACGCTGTCAAACGCTTCGTCGCCGAGACCGGGGACATCGCAAGGGTCGTCATGTTCAGCCACAAGGACCCCGCCGTCCCGGGGCTCGTCGCGGGGATGGCCGCCGGGGGCGGCCTGATCCGTATAGGCGTACCGTTCAACCACGTATTCGGCGACGTCAAGGACCAGAAGGTCGTGAAGGAGCTCCTCGCCGTCCTTAAATTCTATGAGAAGAGGGCGGAGCAGGCGGGGACAGCTAGGAGGGTTGTGAAGGAGCTCAGGGCCCAGAAGTACCTCGCCATGGGCGGCATGAGCCTCAAGATGCCCACGACCACAGCCGACGTCGACCAGTGGCAGAAGCTCTTCGGCATAAGCTACGAAGCCATGGACCAGTCCGAGGTCCTGGCGAGGGCTATTAAGCTGGTTGAATGGAAGGGGAAGCCGGGCACAAGCAGTTACAAGATCAAGGACCCCCGCCTGGCGAAGGCCGCCGAGTACATCCAGGAGCACGGCAGGATAGACTACCGCCGCGAGAAACTCAAGGACTTTAACAAGCTCCTACTCCAGCTCAGCCTCTACTACGCCGGCCTAGACCTCCTCGAAGAATACGGCGCGACTTTCGCAGGCGTCAAGTGCCAGGACGAACTCAGCAGCAAGTACTGCACCGCCTGCCTCCTCGCCGCCTACCTGAACAACGACATCGGCCCTGACGGCGAAGAGAAGAAGGTGATACCCGTCGCCTGCGAGAACGACATGGACTCTGCCCTCACACAGCTGATAATGTACCTAGCCACAGGGAAACCCTCAGGCTTCGGAGACTTCAGGGACGTCGAGGACGGAGTCCTATACATAGTCAACTGCGGCCAGCATCCTCCATACTTCTACG
>Ga0315291_10002847_pt1 | contig 22481 bp, 22 predicted proteins | sample YL17G12_20_MG_FD_203070 | JGI IMG/M metagenome (GOLD analysis project Ga0315291, IMG submission 203070) | Sediment microbial communities from Yellowstone Lake, YNP, Wyoming, USA - YL17G12_20 | ecosystem: Environmental > Aquatic > Freshwater > Lake > Sediment | place: USA: Wyoming | collected... | reverse complement strand
AATAGTTTAAAAAATCATAATTGACGTAAACTCACGCATACCTAGACCTGCGATAGTTATTGGTAAATAACCTGCAATATTGGCAATGGGAAAAATTACTAAAAAATAAAGATATGGTATACTAATACCCATTGCATAAACGACAATATATTCCTGTGTAAAAATCAAGATCCACACAAAAATTCCTAAAATCAAAGGAATTATCAATCTGTTTAGTTTTGGGAAATCATGATAAAAGGTATCTATAAAATTATACGAGTTGTCTTTTAGTTTTTTAGGAATAAAATATTTCACAAGTGCGTTAAAGAATTTTTCTCCTCTTTCTTTTTTAATAAAATAATACAAGATTACCCCGGCTATTACAAAAACTAAAATTACTATAGTAAATATTCCAGGAAAAGAACCAATTATAATTAATGCACCTACTAAAATCATTAAATACTCAGCAATTGTGCGGATAGTAGTATCAATAAAAATATTTACAAATAATTTACCATATGGTTCACCTGTTTTTTCTTTAATATAAGGAATTCTCATTAAATGTCCTAAGAATCCAGGTGTTATACTAGAATAAAAAAATCCTATCAAGTAAATTTTTAGCGATTGTAAAAATTTTAGGTTTATTTTTTGCTCTTTTAGTATTATCTGCCATACATAGTTTTTAATTAACATAATAGGAAGCAAAAGAGACATTGATATAACTATTAAAATAGGATTTATAGATAGAAACGCTTCTTTTATTTTTTCTAGATCTAAATTTATGATTATAATAATCAATATTATTATACCTATTATTGGTAGGAATTTTTTTATATACTTGAGAATTTTTTCTTCCACAGGCTATAGTGTAAGTTATTATGTTTATTTATTATTATGGAAAAAAGAAATCTTAATTTAATTATTAATTAATTTTGTTATTATAAAAATTTATTGTGTAAAATTAATGGATAATTTTTGAATTAAAAATTTGTATTTACCTCTAAGTGTAAGAGGAATATGATCAACAAAACTAACCGAAAATGAAAATCCATCTCCAAGTTTTTTTTGAAAATTCTCAAGTATAAATTTTGTATCACTATCTGAATAATTTTTTCCTTTTACAATGTTAATGACAACCTCCCCAGGTGTATCTTGATATAACTGACATTCTTTAACATTTAAAGATGATTTAACTATTAAACCATAAGCCCCAGTTAAATTAACTAATTTGTTTGTTCTTGAAACAAGAAACTCTTGTATTCTTCCTTCTATGCAACTTAACAAAGGATAGTTTCTTCCACATTTACATTTTCTTGAAGTATAAATGCCCAAATCATTAGTTTTATATCTTATAAATGGAAATATGTATGAAATAAAACTAGTTGCAACAATCTCTCCCATTTCACCTTCTTTTGTAACGGGTTTACCATCTTTTCCAATTAATTCAACAATTCCAAATTCAGGAAACATGTGAAAATTATTACTATACTTACAAGTACCACCTAAAGCAACTGATTCTAAAAGACCATATTGGTTGTATACTTTGCATTGAAAAAATTCTTCAAGCAGATTTCTTTGCCATTCATTGAGCGTTTCTGCAAGACATACGATTGCCTTTACACTAGGAAAAGCACTAAGTTTATTTTTCTTCATATAAACAACAAGATTGGTAATTGCAGAAGGATAACCTAAGATATGCTTTGATTTTAATTTTCGTATTTTCTCAATAAATATTGGCAAGTATTCTTCATTCATAAAAAATGATGATAAAATAAGGTTTCTACCAAATAACTTATATTTATATGGAACGTCCTCCCCCGTAAGATAAACGCATTTATCAAAAAAAGATCGATTTGTCCAATCCATCCATAGTTTTGCAAATGCCATTTTTTTAGATAAAGCTACATCCTTTTCTGCATAAAAAACCAAGGGTTGTCCAGTTGAACCACCTGTTTTTAATAGTTCAAATTTAGATTTAGGGTAATTAGTTGCTTTTAAATCCTCAAGGTTTTCTTTTATTATATCTTTAGTTAGAAAAGGGATTTTATTTAGATCAGAAATCGACTTAATGTCTTTAGGTTTTAAACCTAACTTGTCAAAAATTTTTGTATAATAAGGAACATTATCATGAGCATGAATCAGCAGTTTACTTAATTCTTGCATTTGGTATTTTTCTATTTGCTCTTTATTCCACCATTGAGATTTTTTAAGAAATTTATACGTTTTTCGAAAAACCTTGTAATGCATTAATGTTTTTAGACCTATACCTTTAACTGAATAGCTAGTCGAACTACGTTTTTGTGGTTTAGCCATTTTTTACCTTTCAATAATAACTACTGATTATTAAAACGCCATTTATGCTAATTTTGTTAATAACAATAATGAAGTTTATTTAGTAAAGGATAAATAATGTTTTTGTGAATAATTCAAATCCTGATAAAAAATCACATTACGAATCAATAAAAAAATATTTCATAAAAAGTGCTGCTGACAAGAAAGGATACTATAACTCCAAAGATATCAATGAAATAAAAAAAGATTTCAAAAAACGTAATGATTGGAGTAACTTTACCTCGACATTAGATGAAATACTAAAGAAAGACAAACAGATTTTTAGTGTTATTGATATTGGATGTGGGATGGGAAATTTTACATTAGAGCTAGTTTATCGTAATCTTTTTAAAAAAATAGTGGGTATTGATTTTTTAAAAGAAACCTTGGATATTGCTCATGCAGACAAACAAGATTTTGGGTGCGTTGATTTTATTCAAGCTAATTTGTTAAATCTACCTTTTAAAAATAGAAGCTTTGATTTAACAGTTTGTTTGAATGTTTTACATCATGTTCATGAGCAAGATTTTTCTGTAGCAATTAATGAATTGACTCGAATTACAAACAAATATTTAATGATAGAAATTAGAAATAAGAATAATTTTTTAGAGTTTTTCTATCAAAAAATTTTATTGCCTAAATTGTATAAGGATTTACCTCAATTTACAAACTCAATTACCCAAGTAAATAATTTAATGAAAAAAAATGGATTTGAATTTAATAAAATTAAAGGTAGAATTCCTATACCATGGGCTTGCAGGCATCTAGTATTGGTATATAAGAGGATTTAACGTTTAGGTGATATTTGTTGAAAAAGAAAAAAAATAAGTTTTCAAAATTTTTAATAAATAGCAGGAGAATCATTTCTTGTTATAAGTATAATTTTTTAGAGTTACTTGCAACAAGAATTTATTTTTTTGAAAAGTTATTAATGAATTGGCGCGCCCCAGTTTTTCTCAACGAAATAAAACTTGCTTATGTTATAGAAAAAGATAAAGTACTTCTGATAGGTTGTGGTATATTTCCTTCTGAAGCTATGATTATTGCCAGTCAAACAAAAGCAAAGGTCGTTTGTATTGATAACTCAAAAAATGCAGTTAATTCAGCAAAAAAAATAGTGAAAAAAAAAGGATTATCCGATCTTGTTAAAGTTGAATATGGAGACGGAATAAATTATCCATCTTCTGATTTTGATGTTATTTTTATAGCAATAAATGTTTGGCCGATTGATTTGGTTTTTAGAAATTTATCAAAGAACACGAAAAGTAATACTAGGATTTTGTGTAAAAGTCTGAAAAATGATATAATCGATGTTTTTGAAAACGAAGGTTTTTCAGAAAATTTTCGGATAGAATCAAAATTAGAAAACCCAAAGACGCAATCTTTTTTACTAATTAAAAAATAGATAAATTAATTATTTATATATGAGTTAATTTTGTTAATCTAGATTTCATTGTATCAAAATCTTTTTCCATTAGAAATTTTTTTATTTGAGATGCGATATATCCAGGTCTTAGGTAAAAACTAAAGATTGCTTTTCTATAGAAATCTTCTAATTGTTCTCTAGTTAAATTTCCTAATCCTTTTTTTGAATCTGAAACAACAGTATAACCGTCTGATTCTTTGATTTTATCTTGTTTTATTGCTTCATCCCACAATGGCGAGCCATATTTATATGTCAAAATGGTAAAAATTATTGCATCAAGTGGTAATGAACAAGCAAATCGTATAGTTTGTTCCAAATGTTTTTTTGTTTCAATAGGGGCACCCAAAATAAAAGTACCAACTGTAAAAAATCCTATCTCGTTACTAAGATTTATTGCTTTTCTTACTTGATCAATTGTTGCACATTTATTGTAAAAACTAAGCACGTCTTGATTACCGGATTCAAGTCCGTAGTATAGATGCTTTACACCTGCTTTTTTCATTTTGTTATAGGTTTCCCGTTTTGCTGTATCTACCCTTGCTCCCTGAATATAAATTTCTGCATCTATTTTATTTTCTATCAACTTATCTATAATTTTGTCAGCTCTTTTTTCATCTGCTAAAAAAGTGTCATCAACAATCATAAATGAATCATATTTTTCATTAATTTCTTGGATTTCATTCACAACATTTTCAACAGATCGTTTTCTAAAAGTTTTATATCCAAGTGCATTTCTTGTACAAAAACTACAATTATAAGGACAACCACGTCCGGTTATTATAGATGTAAACTTTGGTTTAAAAAAATATGATCTGAGTGTTTTACCGTAATCATATTTATCAACCAGATGTCTAGCTGGAAATGGTATGTCATCCAAGTTTTCAATTATTTTAGCTGGTTTTCCTTTCTTTATCTGATTATTTTGACGATAATAAATTCCTGGTAAATTAGATAGGTTTTTTGTTCCTTCTACTGTTTTTACTATTTCTTTTATAACTTCCTCCCCATCACCTTCTAAACTTATATCGGCAGATGGTATTTCAACTAAGGATTTTTCTGGTTGAATAGTACAATGTGGCCCACCTATAAGTATAGGTATCTCTGAATCGATTGATTTAATAAAATTTGCAACTTTTGCTGATTCCTTATACGCATATGTATAACTACCACCACGTATAGATTCTTTATAAGCTGATGAAAAAACAGTAATTCCAACAACATCAGTTGATGATAAATTATTTATTAGTGTTTTCAAAGGGTATTTTTCAGCTAGAAAATCAATTACTTCTACTTTATGACCTTCGTCTTCCAATACTCGCCCGATATATAAAAGACCTAAAGGTGGATGATAAGATGAAATTTTCTGAGGAATGTTGACATTATCGTTGAATTCATATCCAGGTGGAATTTGTAGAAGTGAAAATTTCATGAATATTCAAACCTCAAGATAAAGAAAATAGTATTTGAATATATCTTAATTAAAAAAATTTAAATAATCTAGATAAAGACCAAAAGGTATTAATCCATGCTAATATGGACTATAAAAAATTATTACCTATAATTGGTTTTATCATCCTTATTTTTATAATCTCTACACTTGATTTAAATAAGATCTATTCTATTTTTTCATCAATAAATCCTTTTTATTCATTTATTTGCTTTTTTGCAGTAATTCCTATTGTTTTAATGACAAATATTCAATGGCAAATATTACTAAAGAAACAGAAAATCAAGGTCAGTTTCTTTTATTCCTTAAAAAATATATTCATTGGTTATTTCTACGGATTCATATCACCTGGTGGACTTGGCGCATATTATAGGGCACTATATCTTGAAAATGAAAGTAAATCTCCTCTTCCAAAATGTTTATCAAATATCATAATTTTCAATACAACAAATTATATTTCATTATTATTTCTTGGAGCAATAGGAGCAGTTATTCTAAGCAGTATATTTCCCTTCCTTTTTGTTTTTATTATTATTTTAATCATAATAGTTGTTTCTTTGCTTATATTTTTACTAAAAAAAGAAAGATCTAAAATTGTTTTTACAAAAATTATTAAAACCAGAGTATTTGCTACAGTAAAAGATAGGTTGATTAATTCTTTAGACTCTTTTTATGAAGACATACCTCGTTTTAAAGATGTTATTTTTACCTTTATTATTTCTATTATTGGTTGGATAGTTAGTACTGCAGAACTGTATTTTATTTCCAGATTATTTAATATTGATGTACCATTTTTTTATTTTATTTTTATAATTGTTGTAGCTGATGTAATTGCTTCTATTCCGATTTCAATTTATGGTCTGGGAACAAGGGAAGTTGCACTTATAACTATTTTCTCATTTTTTGATATTGTTCCTGAAAACGTACTTAGTCTTTCATTATTTTGGTTTGTAATAATATGGTTAACACCCAGTGTAATTGGTGCTTTTGTTACATATATTGAGACAAAGAAATTCGATAAATTTATTCTAAATGAAAAAACAGTTGAAAGATTTTCAGAATACATGAAAAAATTTCCTGAACTTTATAGTTATCTTGTAGGTATTATCAAAAACAATATATCTAAAAATGTTGAAAAACCTGTAATTGTAGATCTAGGTACAGGACCTGGACTTTTATTTCCAGAAATCAATAAACAGATTCCCCAAACCGAAGTCATAGGTATTGATCCATCAGATAAGATGCTTATGATTGCAAATAAAAATATTAAAAATAATAACTTTAAAACAATGCAAGGAAAAGCTGAAAAAATTCCACTTAAAAATAATTCTGTGGATATTGTCGTTAGTAGATTTAGTCTTAATTATTGGGAAAAACCTGAAACAGTTTTTAGTGAAATTTTTAGAGTTTTAAAACCTAATGGAAAAATTGTACTTGAAGTTATAAATAAGGATTTTTCCAGATGGAAGTTGTTTATGATAAAAATTCATATGTTTGTTAATAAGGCAGGAAACGATGTAATTAGGTATCACTCTGATTCTTATAAAACTGGATCTACCTTTAATCAGGTTGAAAACTTTTTAACCAAATCTAATTTTAAAATTACATATAAAGAAGGGGATAGGAGGGATTGGAAATTTATTGTAGTTGGAGAAAAATTAACTTAATATCAGGGTTCTATTAGATGAAAATATTTTCATGATTTTTTAAAAAAACGTTTTTTATAAGAATTAAATAGTTTTTATCTAGAAAAATATATAAAAAAGCTTATACAAAAATTTTAAATAGCTTTGATTATAATAATTAGTATATATATTTGGAGACGATTTCATGAATTATAAATTCAAAAAGGTCGCAGTAGTAGCTGTGATAAACATTTTTTTACTATTAGCTTTATCTCCATCAACTAATTGCATTAAAGTAAATAATTTTGAAATATCAGATACAGAAAGTTTACAAGAAATAGAACTAGATTTACTTCGTGGAGAATATTATTTATATATTGATGCTGTTGAAAATGTAAGTTCATTTAACGTCAGATACTCTTTCCCACCTGAATATGGTTATCAAGTTCCAATAATTATGGAGATTTTTAATGATACAACTGCAGAAATTTTAAATTACAATATTGAAAACGATACAGATAATCTAAATAAATTGGTAAATTTCACTATAGGATCGATGGATAAGGATTCCCGTGCTCTAATCCATTTTAGTTACTGGGTTTTGGTAAAAAATAATGATTATTCTGATTTTCCTAAAAAAGTGAAAATCCCAAAGATTAAAGATCTTCCTTTAGAAACAAAAAAATGGCTTTCATCAACAAAAGTTGTTCAAAAAAATAAAATTCTTATAAGACTTAAAGCAAGAGAATTAAAAATTTTAACAAATAATTTATTAAAATTAGCATTTAGAATTGCTAAATTCTGTAGATGGCATAGATACCTAATTTTCTTAGCGCAATATACGCTTGGTACTTATAGATCTCAGGATGCATTTACTACGCTGTTTAGAAATGGGGAATGTCCTGGTAGATCCAATCTTGCATGTGCCCTATTCAGAGCAAATAATATTCCAGCACGAGTCGTTCTTGCGAATAGAAATTATTCTTTTTGGTATGAAATGCATTATACGATGGAATATTATTGTCCGGGCTATGGATGGATTCTAACTGAAGTTCATAAAGGTGTTACACCATTTGAACCAAAGAATCAGATAGTACTAAGAGTATGTAACCCAGAAGATGAAAATAACACGCAAACCGATTTTTTATATCCGAAAATGAAAGGTCTTGAAAGATGGTTTTGGATAGATAATCAAAATGTTAAACCCTATTATGAAAAAACTTTTACCAATGGAAGTAAAATAACAATGTTTAAAGAAAACGAGGTTTTTACTAATATCGTATCTGGCGGACAAGCAATAGAGGTTACAAAAGAGGTATTTTCCAAATTCCAATACTATCTTGGTATGAATTTAACTGATGAAAACATGGAACATTTCCAAAACGCTACAGTTTACCAATTTGATGCTATTAATGAATTAAAAACAGGTAATGTTCTATTTTACATTTCTTTTATGAACATGGCCATAGAAGAATACAACGAAATAGTGATTTAGATGAGCAACAATAAATCAACTGGAAAAACAAAAGGTTTTATTTTAATTACATTAATTTGTTTCATTGTTTTTTCACTTGGTTTTTTTCCATCAATAATTGTTAGTAAAATCTTTCTTTTTTTTATACCAATGAATGAAATCTGGTATCTATTTTTACTTCCGTTTTTTATCTATTTTGTTTTGGTTATGACAATTTTTTACCAACTTCTTTTTTCTGGACTGATTACACATTTATTTAAAATAAGATATGAACCTGGACTGTACGATTATACCTATAATAATAAAATGGCTTTTAGATGGATAGTGGTTTGTGCATTATATACACCAATTAGAAAAATTCTTGAAATTTTTCCATTAGGTGGAATAAAAAATACATATTATAGAATGCTTGGCATGAAAATAGGTCAAAACGCTCTTGTTGGAGGAGTAATTAAAGATCCTTGTTTAACTGAATTTGGTGACAATGTAACAATGGGTGAATACGCAATTATTTATGGACATATACATAATTATGAAAAAACTACCATTTTAATGGATAGAGTTAAAATAGGCAACAACTGTGTAATTGGTGCTGGAGCAATTATTATGCCTGGGGCGGTGCTTGAGGACGATGTGAAACTTGGAGCAGGTGCGGTTGTAACAAAATCTCAGATTTTAGAAAAAGGTAAAACATATGGCGGTATTCCCGCAAAAGAGATAAAACCTAAAAAGATAAAAAAGTCTAGGTAAAATAATGAAAGAGGAAGTTCGTAAAGAGCTGATAAAGCTAAGAAAAAATCTATCCAAAAATGAGATTTTAGAAAAAAGTGAAAAAATAAAAAATAAACTTTTTAAAATGACGGAGTTCAAAGAGTCACCAACTATTTTGTTTTATGTTTCATATGATAACGAAGTTTACACACATGAAATGATCAAAGATAGTATTACAAATAAAAAAAATGTTGTTGTTCCTCTTACAGATAAAAAAAATAAGATACTCATTCTTTCTAAATTAGATAGTTGGGATGATTTAAATCCTGGTGCATATAATATACTTGAACCCAAAAAAGAAAAGATAAAAGAAATTTCTGTTGACGAACTTGATTTAATTATTGTTCCAGGTGTGGGATTTGATCAACAAGGTCATAGGATAGGACATGGAAAAGGATACTACGATAATTTACTGAAAAATTCAGAAAAACTAACTATTGGTTTAGCATTCGAATTTCAAATTATTAAAAATATTCCAATTGAAAAACATGATATACCCATTGATAAAATTGTAACAGAAAAAAGATTGATAGATTGCAAAAATTAACTTACTATTTCTTTTAATTTATCTAGAGCAATAGCCTTTTTAATCTCCATTGCAATTCTTTCACCATAAGAAATAGATTCACCATATAGATACCCTGAATGCGGAGTAAACATTGTAAGAGGACTACCAGGGATTCTCATCGAAACATCAAAAACAACCATTTCTTCTTTTCCTTTTTCAGCAGCAATTGCTCCTTGTAGTGCAAAAGGACCAATGATGCCTGGAGGATACTCTTTTTGAGTGGTTTTTACAAATTTTTCACCAAGTTCAAATATTTTTTCAATGATCGATTCTTTTGTTGTAGCAGCAATATGACCTGTTTCAATTATCTTTGGTTTAAGATATTTAAGAACTTCTAGTTGTTCATCAGCAGGAAGTCTAATCAGACCATCTAAATTTGTCTGTCTTCTTGTATCAGTTCCCATAATTTCCAGTTCATCATCAAGTATAGAATAAAAATAATTGAAATTTATTTGCGCGCCAATAACGTACTCCTCAATAACTGCTTTATCAAGTCCTTCCTTTGTGATTACCTTCCTAAAAAGTAAATCCTCTGATTTCTTTTTATAATCCTCAAAACTTGTTGAGTAAAAAAAGGCACGCTCGTAACCACGAATAGCTTCACTTACTTTTACGATAACAAGTCTATCTATTTCTTTTGGTGACTTGTAGATTTTAGGATAGCGAATACCTGCTTTTTCCAGTAGATAATACTGGTTTTTTGGTACATCTCGCTCCTCAAGTTTAAGCATTTCACGTGCACCGAAAATAGGGACCAAAAAATTGTTTTCAATATCATTAAAATCAAAATAAACCCAGAAATATCGGTTATGAATAAAAATCGTATTTTTGTTTCTTAATTCCTCTTGAATTTTTGATTTTGTGATATCCGAGAAGTTATCAAGAATAATTGTTTCATCAATGCAACCTTTTCCTTCTCTTGTTTTATAATATTTTGAATAAGTTTTCTCTCTACCTTTTTGACAAACAGCTATTGTTTTAAAACCATATTTTTTTGCACCCCGACAAACATCTAGTGCTGAGTGTCCCCCTAAAACGCCGATCGTAATATTTTTTTTATCGTAAGAATCCATTAAATTCTGAATTTTTTTTCTTTCTATCATAGGAAGGCTCCATCAAATAAATTCCTATTATTTGAATTTTGGTCTTTTTGATAGATGAACAGACTGCGGTATTTTATGTTGTGGATAATCTGATGTAATTTCACATATTAATTTAATCAGCTCATCAAGGGTGTAAGCTTTATTTTCTTCACCAATTGTTTTTTTTCTAAAACGCGGAGTGAATGTTTTACTATTATTTTCTTTTTCACCAACAACAACAATTATTGGCACCCATTCTTGTTCTGCATCACGTATTTTTCGGCTAACACTTTCCTCTCTATTATCTATATCTGTTCGTATATTAATAAACGGCGATTTTTTATTAAGCTCGTCAATAAAATTTTCACAAGTTTTTACAAAATCACTACCAACAGGAATAAATCTCATTTGAGTTGGTGAAAGCCAAACTGGAAGCATTGGTTTTTGGCCCTTGCTCATATTGATTGCTTCTTTTTCTAGTAACGCATAAATTACTCTTTCTATAGCACCTGACGGACTGCAATGAAGAATCAGAGGATGTTTTGTCGTTCCATCCTTATCTGTAAATCTAATATCGTATCGCTCACCATTTTCTATGTCGATTTGATCTGTACTTAATGCTGATGCTTTTTCTGACATATCAACAAAATTAAACTCATATTTTAAAACAAAGTAAAATATTCTTTCATCCCACATCTCAAGCAAGACTGGCTTTCCGAGTTTTTTAACTAAATCTATAATAAAGGCCTTATTTTTTTCATAAAAATCTTTTGTTGTTCGTAAAGCCATTTCTATGTCATTTTTTTCTATGCCAAGATTTTTCAAAACTGAAAGACTTAAGTCGTATCTGACTTTGAATTCACTCATAGCCATATCTAAATCTGAAGTAAATGCATGCACATCTGGCATTGTAAAGGCTCTAAGTCTTCTTAATCCTGTGAGCTCCCCGGATTGCTCTCGTCTGAAAGAGTATCTTGTTAGTTCATATATTTTCAGTGGTAAATCCTTGTAACTGATTGTAGAATCATGGGCCATTAGAAATTGCCCAAAACAAGCTGCGAATCTTAAGAAAAAGTTTCTCTTATCACTTTCAATCTGATACTGCCTTGCAGGAAATCTCTGTAAATATTTTGAAAGAGTTGGATGATCCATATCATACATAATTGGGGTTTCTACTTCCAAACCACCGTATTCAACCACTCTTTGGGTTACATATTCTTCAATTAATTTTTTTATAAATCTGCCTTTTGGATAAAACCTCATATTGCCTGCGTCCGAAGCAGGTTCATAGTCGGCTATTTCCAGTTTTTGCATCAACTTAACATGAGGCGGCTCTCCTTTAACTGCCCTGGATTTATCTTTTTCGTAAAATGCAAATTTCCTTAAATTTTCATGGTTTTTAAAATCAAATTTACCAACATCTTGCAAGTTTCCTTCTTCTGCTAAAATATACCAATAAGAGCTTAGCTTTCTTTCTTTTTTCAACGATTCAGTTTCTTCACCAGTTGGAATAATTTCTCTAGATAACTCTGATAAAGGATGGCCTTTGCAGGATATTTTGAACGATTTGTACCAACCAAAAGGTGCTCTTTTTACATTAAAATTTTTATTTTTTAATTTGTGTTCGATTTCAATTAAAATTTCTTGGGCTTTCTTTGGACTTGCTAGATCTGAAGATAAATGTGCATATGGATAAACCATTATGTTTTTTGCGTTTACTTGTTCAGCTGTTTTTTCAATTTCAGCAACAGCTTGAGCAACTGCTTGGGAAGGTGATTTCTCATCAATTTTTTCCACAGCTGTAAAAGCAGTTAAAGCCTCCTCGAATCTATCACTCTTTATTTTTGTCTCTTCAGGAGTTTTAATTGCTTTTTCTTTAACCTCATATTCTATATAATCGCTATGTATCAGTAATAGTTTCATTAAATCAACCCGGTAAAACAATTTTATATTATTAAAGATAATGATTATAAAAAATAATTAATGGTTTATCAAGGATTATATATACCTCGATAGCTAAATCAGTAAGTAATCTATATATTTATGGAATTATCGAGGAATAATTAAAAATCTCTTCAATTATTCTTAATCTTTTAACTTACTTTTCATCAACCATATCAATTCCCATTGCTTGGTTTGGTACTTTTTGAGAGTTAGATTCAAACATCATTTCAATACCTTTTATATAGTCTTTCTGACCGACAATGAAAATGAAGAAAATTTCTCTTCTTTCAACAGATGTGATAAATTTTTCTTCATATTCAAGACCACCGCTTCTTCTCTTTTTTTTATCGTAATATTTTGAGTAATTTGTTTTAAGATAGGGGCCTTGAAACAATTGTATAAAAATATATCCCAAAGTTTCAGTTTTATTATTAAATTCTTCTTCACTTATCTTTTTTGTTTTCTTAGGTTTCTTAACGATTTTAAGAATTGTATATTTTACTTTTGGGTCTTTTTTTGTTTTTAGATAATATTCAGGGTCAAATAGATAAGGAAAACTAATTTTTGGCGATTGGTGCAGTATAGATATTAGTTTAATGGGTTTTGAATTTGTTAGAATAGTTTTCAAATCATAACTTGTATCTTCTTGTTCTTTAAATTCAACTAAAGCCAATCCTTCTTTTTTATCGATATAATCTTTGATAATGTTTATTACTTCTTCATTTCGATAGATAATGAGTTGTCTTGCATTTGGGTATTCGATTTTAAGAGATATTACTGGGCAAAAAATTCTTAAACCAAGAAATACAGGATATTTGATGTAATTTGAATAAGGATTGCCCTCCATTACATTCGTAACACTAAAGCGTTCAAGAAGATTCACTTCAAACGAATACTTACCTTTAGTTACTTGTTCTTTATCGATGTAATCTAATCTTAAGAGGTCACTATAAACATAGAAAATAAGAATCCCAAATAAAACGAGGTGTATTGGCAAAGGTACCTGTAAATAATAGAAAATCAAATAAAAAAGAGATAAATCAAAAATAAGAAGAGCACCCCCAACAAATAGTATCATACTAAATATATAGTGCATTCTTTTTTTATTAAAACCTTCACTAATCATTGAAAAATTACCATCAAGTATTCCAGTTAGTTGAGATATGAACTTATCAAATTTAGTATAGTCCATATAGTTCTCAACATATCGATTAATAGAACGATTGAATATTGAATTGGAAATAAAAAAAAGAAATAACGAAATGAACAATATATACTGAATATCAATTAATTTCCAAGAAAAATTCATTGCTGGACCTATGAAAGTAAGTAAAAGGAAGAAAATAAGATGATATGGTATTTTCTTAATGAATTGTTTATCAATGTGTTCTAAATCCAAGAATCTAATAAGTATATCTATCATATTTTCATTTTTTCTTTGTTCTTTTATTTTTCATTTCCTTCATTGTCAGGTTATTTTGACACAAATTTCGAACCTTCACATCCAGGCTGACCACCAAATTCTATTTGATATCCTTGGTCACAATAGGTTATTTTTTCTGGATGTTTGCCAGTCATATCGGTTCTATATCTTATTTTATAAGCATAATGCTGACAATTTTCACATTCTATTGGCATTATAGTATTCCTCCTCCAAATTTGGAATTTTTTTCTTTCATCTTTTCCTTTTTCTCCTGAGCATAGTCTGTTAAACCTCTATTTCAGAGCTTGCTTCTCTCCATTTACAATACTCACAATTGTCACTATGTTTTGGTAGGAATAGATGACATCGGACCAGCAGGTCTGTTAATCTTCTTAACCATTGATAGCTAAAAACAACAAGGGCAGTCTACGAGTAAATTCAAGCTTGAAGGGGATAGTTTGTATTCCATTCTTCCACATCTTCTTGGTATCTGATATAAGATATTTATATTACCTTTCTATGACCATAAGACGAGCTGAGATCGATAATGTTGAGGAGATCTAGAGAAAACGGTTACCAAAGATGGGAAGGTAGGTGGATTGATGAAACACGCTGGAAAGAATAGAGCAGTTGATTAAACAAATCAAAGAAACAGAAAAATAGTTAATGGTTGGTTTTTTAAATAATGGGATGTTATAATATTGTGGTTTAGGGGAGTAGAAATGGTTAGAAATCAATTTAATATTGATATTGAGATTCCTAAGTTACCAAAAATAAAAACCTCTAAAATCCTAGGAATTACAGGAGTTTCATCTCGTGAACCTGTGCCGATTGAGATTAAGAAAAAAGTAATAGATAGGGCAAAAAAAATCTGTGAATATCCAAGGTGTAAGGAGAAAGAGTTTCTTGAATTTCATCATAAAAATATGAAAAATAATGATAATCGAGCTTCAAATATTGAATTGCTATGTCCTAGGCATCACAGGATGAGACATAGTGAAAAAATACGGAAAACAGTTGGTTATGATATTGTTACAGGACAAAAAATAACTCGCTTTGCAAAAAAACCTAAAAGGAAAACATTTATGAAATCTATATCAAAACGAAAAACACTTCGTAAAAAGAATTCTAAAAATATTTGGAATATGACATTTGATGACTTGTAAAATTTTATCATTGCCATTTTGTAGTATGATTCTGGTAGAGAGGCAAATAAATGACAAAATTTCACAATAACGTTTTTAAAAAACAGTTGTTATTTGATATTGTGAGTTTGAGAGAAGAAAAAGAATGATATGTCTAAAGTGTGGTGGTGATACATTTATAATGGTTCCTGATGTAGGTTTAAAATGTGAAAATTGTGGATATGTTTATAGCATAGAAGAAAAAAAATGAATAAACTTCCTTTGCTTTTCAACATCTTTTTATTCTCATTATTTTTAGTGGTTGGTTTTTTAAAGAATAAATATTGCTAAATTGATATTAACATGTGTTAATTTTATTTGGAAAGAATTATATAATAAAAATTTATTCATTATCTCCAGAGGGAGGCGAAAAAAGAAAATAATAGATTTATATCATGTGTTCGCATAGAGCGTTTCTAAAAAGGGATATAAAAAAATAAGTCTCTCTCCCTCTGCCCTCTTTATAATCATAGTTGTGTTGTTGTTACCTCCCGTCTTTCACCACCTGATTTAGTCACCATCCTACTCCCACCAATTCACCAGAACACTATTTTGAGTGGTGGTTTTTTAAAGAAACAGATGTTATGAAATTGTAGATTTAGGGGGATAGATAATGACTAACTGGGCACGATTAAGATCTCATACTCTTACTACAGGATTAGTTATTGTAGGTATTGGTGTAATCTTTATGTTGATTGGTACATTTTGCAATATTTCTAATTTTATAGAAGCTGCAAAATGGGTTTTGTCAATGGGTCTTGGTATAACGTCACTTGGTATAGCCTTTCATTCAATTGTTATTTCTGAAGAATCACGTAAAATCGCTGGTGAATCAGATGAAAAAATGATAGCAAATGCAAATGAATCTTTTCTAAAGATTGTAGATACCTTTGAAGATAAAAGAATACAATTATTGTAGCATCCAGAATGGCTTGGTATAGAAGGTACTATTTGGAAATGCCAAACGTATTTAGACAGAGCAATTAAGTTAAAAAAATCAGCTAAGATTGACATTGATAACCAAAATAAGTTATTTGATCAATTTGATTTTCTAATTAATAGAACAGGATTGCCTTGGGGTACTGATGCTATTAAACCGAGTGATTTCGAAAACATTCATGAAATGGAAACAAAATTTTTAGAACTGGACTTGACCGATGAATCTAAAGAGAAATTGAAAAGAATTAAAGAATATATAAAGAAATTTGAGAAGAAAAAGAAAGGAAAATGAATAAAATCGAAAACAGGAAAAGGATTTAAATAAAATTTATAACAGGCTATACTTCATTAGAACATCCAAAAAAACCTGTTAAACTTAACATAGATAGGGTGCACTTATATGATAAATAAAATAAATAAAAAAGATGTCTAATCTTGTTGAATTCGCTCTTTGTCACGGTGACAATATTAACTGGAAAAAAGTCGAAGAAGAATACGGCAAGAAAGAAATAGAAAAAATTAAACGATTCAGAAGGGATTATTATGGGGAAATATAAAGAATTCATACGAATAAAATTGTAGATTTGAGGGATGATAAAAGATGAGAAGATGCCCTTCTTGTGGGCGTATCATTACATTTGATGTTAAGAAATGTCTGTATTGTGGAGAAGAAATCAAAAGAAAAATTCTAGTTGAATATAAATAAATCTTCTCTTGATTGTTTGGTTACTCTTTTTTATCCTCCTTCTAACAAAATCTGGTAGGGGAATTGACGGTTTTTTTATTTTGACATTTTGCCACGATGGGTTTATATAATGATGTTGACAAATATTATCACGGTTGGCTATGATTTGGGATATCTAACCAACCATTATAGTTTTAGAAGGAGAGAAGGATGGAAAAAAAGTGTATGGATAGATTAATAGGGCGATATTGTAAGATTGTATCTAGGGAACCTGGTGAAGAAAGAGCTCATGTTATTTTTGGTTTTGTTAAGAACATTGACCATGACTCAGGTTTACTGGTTATTGAATCCCGTCAAGGTGTAGGTTGTCTAAATATAGAAATAATAGAGGCGATAAAACCGAGCAGTAAAAAGATTTAGCTTATTTCTTTTTTTATTTAATTACTAACCTATGATCGAATACTGGATTCAGTTTTTATTAATCATTAACCTATGATTAGAGGTTACTTTTATATGGAGAAAAACTAGTCGAAAATTACAATTTATGATTAGATATTAGAAATAATTCCTAGCAGGTTTTAGAAGGAACTGACGGAATCATGAACTAGACCTGGACAGGTTGTTAAACATTTTAATTATAATGTTATCATCCTTTGCAAAATGACCAAAGAAAAAACCAACCAGAATTATTATTGTTCCAATGATCAGATATACGAAATAAGTTTGAATAGATGCAGGTTCTGTTACCTCTAAAACTATTTTAAATGGTTCAAACCAGAGAATTAATAATAGCAGAAGAGCATTCCCAATTAATCCAATGAGGATCTGGGCTTTCTTTTCTAATTCTTTTTCCATACCTGCTGGAATTCCAGAAATTAGCAAAGCTCCTTGAAACGACCCTAAGAAAATTAGCCCTCTTGACGTTGATAAAACGTATTGATATAAAATAATAACAATGAAAATAGATAAAGAAATTAATAGGATAAACAATCCAATGAATTTTGTTGTTTTAATAAATTTTTTTCCATCGAGTTTGACATCGGAGATTTCTTCGAAATGTTTTAACCATAAGAAGATCACAAATACTGAAGCGAAAATTACATATGTCGTTAACCATTCAAACCATGTTTTAGGATTACCGATAATAAAAACATAATAAACAACATATGTTGTGACTACCAGAGAAATGAACATAGATAGGTATTTCATAAAATTATCAAGCATCCATCTTCTCATACCAGCAAATGTATTTTTTCTCACAATGGTATACACGAAACCAATTAAGGGAAGGATAAGGAGTAATAGATATAATGGAAATTTGTTTGTTCTCTCTATTATTGATTCATTCGAATGTTGTAAATCGCCATAAAACAAAACAAGAGACATAAGGATAATTACAGCCATTTGAATAGTCCAACTTCCTTTTTGAGGCATGTTTCACTCCCAATAGTCCGAATCATTGATTTATATTAAACAATTTTCATCATTTAATCGAGTTAAAACAATAATATATTTATCTTTTGAATCTTTATCATATACTGATAATAATCGATGGATTCCAAGTTTTGTTATTATTAAAAGAAATGAGATTCATGAAAACGGTGACAAATGGGTAGTAATAATATGGAACCTGAACAATTAAAACTTGGTAAAGAATTTCATAAAAAAGTTCAATCGAATTGGAAAAATGGTATTATAGATGGGCATTTAATTGTAGAACATAAAATAAGTTTTTTATCATCTAATTCAAGAATAAAATATGTTAGAACTGGACGTCTAGATATGTTCATTGATGAATTAGGTGATTTTTTTGTTGTAATTGAAATCAAATCAACAGATTGGGAAAAGGTTAAAATTCATAATTTACGAAAATTATTATCTTCACATAAACGACAGATATGGAAATATATTTCAAAATATGTTGATGATGATAAAATGGATGTGTGTCCAGGTATAATTTATCCTAAAGCCCCTAAAGATAGTACACTTCGAAATCTGATTGAATCATACCTTAATGAAGAAGGTATTCAGGTTGTATGGTATAATTTATAATTCGGGTTTCTTGTCTTTTGTAGAGAAAAACGTGGTTGTAATCATGTAAAATGATTATAATTTTTTATAAAGAGATTTTCGATTAGAATCTAATTTTTACAGTTATTACATATTTTGATTAAATTTTCGAACTAAAAAACCTGCAAATTTTTGTGTTATATAACAATAAAGTTATATAATGAATTACAGAGATATAGTATATATAAAACTGAAATTTAATACCTAGCGAAAGAGGTAAACAAAAAATTATTTTCCGATAATCATAAATGTTTTTTCAAACATCTTTCTACAGTCAGATGTTCGAATTTTAATTGTAAATGTTTTCGTTTCATCTTTCGAGAACTTATAATTTAATTTAAATCCTAAAAGTGTAGGATCAGAAATTTGACCTTTTACTATTTGTATATCCATAAATATTTTCATATTGTGCCAAATATCAGTATACGCTCCTTTGATAAACGGTCTTTCTCCTCTTATAGCGAATATTTCATAATATTCTATATTACATTCCGGCGGAGCCAAAACTTCAACAGTTTCAATATAGTAACTCAAATATTTCCCAACATGCCTTATCTCAAAACCTAAAATAGGATTATCATTAACATTTAACTTATATTCCTCCAAACTGGTACTATTCTTCTTAGAAATCAAAGGTGTTTGTACCAATCCACCATTTTTTCTGGTATAAGATTTCATATGAAAATCTAACTTCGGAGTATGTATCCACCATTTACCTTTTTCAAATATTTTAGGTATGTTAAAAACAATATCAGCAATTAATATGATCCATGTCAAATATAAAGTCAAAATAGCAATTCGAAGAGTTTCATCATTCATTCTATTTGAAAGTTCATTTTGAATAATATTTTTCGATTGTTGTAAATTCGCTACATTTTCTTCGTTTTTCTTTAAAGCTGATAGGGCATCAAAATTTAAATCAGAAATCATCGGAGTAACAAAACCGAAAGCCATACGGTCATTTGAAAAGTAAAAAGGGTCTATATTAAAAGCCATTTGCTCAAAATTTTCATAATAATCAGATTTTCTATTCAAACATTCAACTATTTTTTCGTCAATATTTTCTATATCATTATATAAAGCACTTTGGTTTTTAAATTTAAGGGCGTTAATTATATTTGCTGAAAAATCTAAATTTTCTTTCAAGTATTGATTATTTTCTAAATAGATAGTCTCTTGATATGGAAATAATTCAAAAATCATGTTTATCAATTTATTACCTATTTTTTGTAATGTTTGAGCATCTTGATCATATACGGTCCAAATAACAACAGTTTTAGACGGCTCGTCTTTATAATACCACCCTTCATCAAAATTAATCCATTCGCTTTCAGATATACCAAACAAATTTGTTGGTTTTTCGTAGGGTGGTTCTAAAAAACTATATAAGAAATAAGACCATCGGTTAGAATATAGAAGATTGCTTAAAGAAAATTGCTCGGCAAACAATAAACTCCTAACTTTTGTTAATTGATAAGTTTTTAAATTGGTTACAGGATTTTTTATCAGTAATTCATAAATAGGTTCCTGCTCACTTATATTTTCATCAACAACTACTAATAAATTTCTAAATAAATTTGGATGATTTGATACTTGATACAAACTGCCATTCGGAAAAGTAAAATTTTGATATACCATATTCAATCTTTTAGGTATATATGCCGATGTAATTATCGATTTAATATGTATATCTCGATTTATTGGATTAGAAGCAACAGTATAAGAAAATATTGTAAAAATAAATAAAAAAAAGTATATTACAACTATTAATCTATATCTCATCATACTACTAAAACAATAATACATTTTCTTTTTAAGTTATTTCCTAGTAGGGTTTAAGAAAACTATGAGAGTTTCTCTTGTTGAACAAGCATTGACAGGCATATAAAAATAGGCTTTGCACACAAATGGGGGTATTTATGTGCAGAATCTAAATTTGCACATAAATTATTTTAAGATTATAAAAAGTAATATAAAAAATAAAGATGCAACATTAATAAATTTATTATAATAAATAATGGATTCTAAATCATGATCGATTATCCGTATGTCATAGGATTCACTGGATCCATTGGTAGTGGATGTACAGAAACATGTAATTTAATAATGGAAAGAATGCCTCAAGAATGTATAAAAATTTCTTTGAGTGATATTTTAATTGAAAAAATATGTGAAACAAAAAAATTAAAAGCAAAATATAATGAATTAAAAAAACTTGGGATGCAAGAATTAAGAAATTTTCTTCAAGAACAAGGTAATAAAATTAGAGAGAAATATGAGCCGTCTAAATTAGCAGACTTGGCTATTGATAAAATAAAAAAAATGAAAGAAGAAGGAAAATTATCTGAAAAGAATTTTATTATCATAGATAGTATAAGAAATATAGCAGAAATAGAAGTATTAAGAAGAAATTTTAAAACATATATTTTCGCTATTTATGAGGATGAGGAAATAAGATGGAAACGTTTAATGATGAAATATAATAAAGATTATGGTGCTTTTTTAAGAGATGATAAAAGAGATCATGAAGAAAAGAAAAAAAATGGACAACAAGTAGATGCATGTGTAGATTGTTCTGATATTTTAATTAGAAATAATATGGATATAAAAAATTCTGAATATGATAAATCAGTTTATTTTGATGAAAAAGTAAATTATTATCTTCAATTGATAAAACAACCTATGAGAACTTATCCTAGAATAGAAGAAACTTATATGAATATGGCTTATTCAATGGCTGCTATGTCAAAATGTATGCAGCGTAAAGTTGGTGCTTTGATTACAACTGAAGATATGGAAATTGTATCATTAGGTTATAATGATGTTCCAGTAAATTCACAAGAATGTAAGGCAAAGTTTAAGGAATGCTATAGAAAAAAACGAAAAAAAGAAATTTTAAATCAATTCAATTATTGTCCAATTTGTAAGAAAAAATTAACATATAATAAATACTGTTCAAAATGTAATAAATCCATTGATAAAGATATATTTGTAGATAAAGATCTAGATCTATGCAGATCTTTGCATGCTGAAGAAAATGCAATAGTAAAAGCAGCAAAAGCAGGAATATCTTTAAAAAATGGTACTATCTATACTACAACATTCCCATGTAATTTATGCGCAAATAAAATCAGAAATGTAGGATTGAAAAAGGTTATTTTTGTTGAGCCATATCCTTCAAAAGACACTATTGAAATTTTAACTACATCAAGTAAAATTGAAAAAGCCGTTGAAATTGAATTATTTGAAGGAGTAAAAAGTCGAGCTTTTTTTGATTTATATAAGAGAATTGGAGAAATGGAAATTGATTAAAATATGAAATGCATACATAAATTGAGGCGAGATGATGGAAATATGTCCAACTTGTAAAAATCGTACAGTTATTTATGATGAATATTTTAAGCGAAAAAGATGTCTTTTGGTTAATTGTAGTTGGAGTGAACTTTCTAATAAAGAAGAACCCACAATGACAAGTATACGAAGATCTGAAGTCATAGCTTAAAAAATATTCATATATTCCAGGATTATTTACA
>Ga0315291_10002845_pt1 | contig 22488 bp, 17 predicted proteins | sample YL17G12_20_MG_FD_203070 | JGI IMG/M metagenome (GOLD analysis project Ga0315291, IMG submission 203070) | Sediment microbial communities from Yellowstone Lake, YNP, Wyoming, USA - YL17G12_20 | ecosystem: Environmental > Aquatic > Freshwater > Lake > Sediment | place: USA: Wyoming | collected... | reverse complement strand
AGGTGCCGGCCAACGGCCAGACGGTACTGACATACACCGTGGAGTATACCTGGTAGCGTGCGTTTCGGGGACTGTCCCGATTTTCGCGCAGCGAAAATGGGACCGTCCCCTTCGCCCCCAAACTGAAAGGACAAACCAATGAAACTAACTACACGATGGTGGGCCGTCGCACTCTTGACGACGTTGTTCCCTGCGCCGGCTCTTGCCCAGCAACCCGGGCCGGGCGTACACCTCACGATCTACAACGACAACTATGCCCTGGTCAAGGACCGCCGGGTGCTGGACCAGGAGCTCCGCAAGGGGATGAACCTGGTGCGGTTTCGCGACGTGGCCAGCACGATCGACGCCACCAGCGTCCATTTCCGCTCGTTGACGGACCCGGCCGCCGCCGTGAGCGAACAGAACTACGAGTTCGACCTGGTCGACGCCAACAAGCTGCTGCAAAAGTACATCGACAAGACGATCATCGTCTACACGGCCGACGGCCGGCAGTACGAGGGCAGCTTGATGAGCTTCGACAACCGGCAGTTGGTCTTGACCAAGGACCACACGGCCGGGCCGATCTTCATGGTCGAGCGGGGCGAGAACGTCAAGCGAATCCAGTTCAGCCAACTGCCCGGCGGACTCCTGACCCGGCCCACCCTGGTCTGGGAAATCGTGGCCGAGAAAGAGGGCAAGCATCTGGTCGAGGTCTCGTACATCGCCAACTCCATCCGCTGGCGGGCAGACTACAATGTCGTGCTCAGCCAGGACGAGACGGCGATCGACTTAAGCGGCTGGGTGACGCTTGAGAACCACACCGGCACCCCGTACGCCGACGCCTCGGTCAAGCTGCTGGCCGGCACGCCCGTGCCCGATCCTAACGCCGTCCGGTGGGGCTGGGGCCAGCAGTATTACAAGCAGATGACCCAACTGGCCCCCAGCACCGAGCAGGGAAAGGATCCCAGCCAGGCCTTCGGCGAATACCGGATGTACAAGCTGCCCGAGAAGACCACTGTCAACAACAACCAGATCAAGCAGGTCGAGCTGATCACCGCCCAGAAGGTGCCCGTCAAAAAGACCTATCTCTACGACGGGGCCAAGGTCCAGTGGCAGCGGTCCTCATCCAATTGGGATCGCAACTGGGGCCGCGACGAAAACAAGAAGGTCCAGGTCCTGGTGGAGTTCGAGAATCGGGCCGCGGGGAACCTGGGGATCGCCCTGCCGGCCGGCAAGTGCCGCGTGTACAAGGCCGACAGCGACAAGTCGCTGGAACTGATCGGCGAAGACGCCATCGACCATACCGCTCGCGACGAGAAGGTGACCCTCTACATCGGCGACGCCTTCGACGTGGTGGGCCAACGGAAGCAGACCGATTTCCGGAAGATCACCGATCGTGTCTTCGAAGAGGCCTTCCAGCTCAAGCTCCGCAATCACAAAGAGCAAGCGGTCACGGTCAAAGTGCTGGAGAAGCTCTACCGCTGGAAGGGCTGGAAGGTGCTCCAGAACAGCCACAACTTCCAGCAGCTCGACAGTCGCACCATCGTCTTTCCGGTCGAGGTGGCCAAGGACGGCGAGGTCACGATCACCTACCGTGTCCGTTACGAGTTCTGAGCGGGCCTCTCCAAGAGCCCTCTCCCCTCGCCCCGCTTGCGGGGAGAGTAGCCGGGGGGGAGGGGTCCTGGGACAGGCTGCAAGCACTCCTGCAATCCGTCCTTAGCTCGCGTAGCGCCAACATCTTACGACGAATGCGCCGGCTTCAAGGCAGTTGTCGCTGGGCCGAGGTTGCTCATTGGCGAATTCCCTCGCCGTTCTTGGGAACTCTTCGACGAACTAACCCACATTTCTCACGACAGTGTGCCACTGCTTGACGCAAGGCAAGCAGTGATGAGGGGTTCCGCCCCGCACTGCTTCTGCGAAGCAGTGGCACACTGTGACCCGACGCCTGGCGTTGGCGAGGAATGCGGGCTAAGTGGGACTGCGCAGGCGCGCAGGCCAGGCTTCCAGCCTGGAACATGCTGCCGCGGGCGGAAAACCGGCAGATTCGGAACAAACGCCCGCCAAAGGCGCCGGCCGCCGCTAACTCGCGGGCCTGTTCCGGTCGCGGCGTCTCCGCCAGGGCATCGCTTACGTTATACACTCCTGGGGCCGCGCAGACTGCTTCACGTGCAGGCCTCGCCAAGCTCAATTCTCAACCCAGGAGAGACCGACTGATGAGGTGCAAACGAATCTGCAGACGATCGTTGCCGGTTCTGATGGCCCTCGGACTGGTTCTGGCAACCGTGGCCGCCGCGTGGTCGGCGCCTGCCCGCAGGGGGGCGGGACGCGGTCCGGGGCCCGCGCCGCATGGGGCGCGGGTGATCCCGCCGGGGCCCAACCCGCACGTCAACCCACCTCTCAGGACCGTCCCACCGTACCACCACGGCGCCACGGTCCACGTCGGGCCGAGGGTGGGATACCCGGTCGTCGTCCCGCGGTACGTGCCGCGGCCGTTGGTTAGCGCGGGTGTCGCGGCAGCGGCGATCGGGGGCGCGCCGGTCGTCGCGGAGGCGAATGCCACGGTGGCCGCGGCCCCGGCCGAGCCGATCGCGGTTCCCACCCAGGAGTTCAGCCAGGCCCAGGCATACCAGGTGGTTTCCGTGGCCGACGATTATACCCTCACGTTGCTCGTTGACGGCCAGCCGACGCGGGTGCGGCTGTTGGGCGTGGCGCCGCCACTGGTGGCGGAGGCGGAGGGCCAGCCCGGCGTCCTGCCCCCACAGGCCCTGGCCTTCGTCCGCGGCCTGCTGCTGGGCGAACAGGTCTACCTCGCCGACGATTCCCAGGTGGCCACCGACGATGCCGACGGGATCCGCGTGGCCTACGTCCACCGGGCGCCGGACGGGCTGCTGGTGAACCTGGAGCTGATCCGACAGGGCTACGGCCTGGCCGCCGAAGGCTACGCATTTGACCACCAGCAGGCATTTGTGGCCTACCAGACCAGGGCCCAACAGACTGGCAAGGGCATTTGGCGCGGACTGCAAAAGCCGGCGGCGAGCGACTGAGTGGCATTCCCTCGCCCGCTCGCGGGAGAGCGCAGCCGCGAGGCGGCCGGGTGAGGGCGGCTGGAGCGGGGGAGGCGTTAGCCCGCATTTCTCACCACAGTGTGCCACTGCTTGACGTAAGGCAAGCAGTGTTGAGGGGTTCCGCCCCGCACTGCTTCTGCGAAGCAGTGGCACACTGTGATCCAACGTGGGGTGTTGGTGAGAAATGCGGGTTAGGGATTGGGGATTGGCGTCCCAGGGCATACTCTAATCCCTAATCCCCAATCCCTAATCCCTAATCCCTGTCCCGCTGCTGTGCGCAGGTCCAGGAGACGGCGTTGGCCAGCAGGCGGAGGAAGTTGGGATTGCCAAAGTCAGTCGAGTGGCCCAGCGAGGTGTAGAAGACCCGGCCACCGCGAGCAGCCTTTGGCGTCGGTGCCGGCCGAACCCAGGCCACCGGGTAGGTCTGGCCGGGGAACGTGCCCGCCAGCAGCACCGTGGCGTCCTTGGCGAGGTTGGGATTTTTGTAGAGGGTGCCGCGGGAGGCGAACGGCTTGACGCCGGCCAGGACCGGATGGTCCTTGGCCGCCTCGACGATCTGCACCTCGGTCAACTTGTTGTCGAAGTGGCCCTGGTAGTCGCCGCCGAGCACCTCCTTGTCCATCTGAAGCCAGTTCTGAAAGGCGTGGCTGGCGGTCCGCACGGCGACCATCGCCCCGCCGCGGCGGCAGTAGCGCTTGATCCGCTCCAACTGCTCGCCGTCGATGGTCATCCGGCGGGCGAACAGCACCATGCAGTCGGACTTTTCCAGGTTCTCCAGCCCGGGCAGGTCGTCTTCCTTCTGGCTGAACGCCCGGCTGCACTTCGCCTTGCCATGCTCAGCCAGGTATTCTCCCAGCAAGGCCAGCGACTCGTCGGATTTGTACAACGGGCAGCCGGATACCAGGCACACCCGCAGCACCTGCTCTGCTTCGCCGGCGACGGCGAAATCGCCAAGCTCAGAGGCCCTCAACGCCGCCAGGCCGGCCGATACGCCCACGGTCTTGTGGGCCGAGTGCATGAAGAACCTCCGCCGGGAGACGTAGGAGTCGCTCATCGGGATCGTCGTCCGGGGGTCTATGGTTGATGCTCAGAAGCAGAATGCGACATGCCGTTTAGCCCGGATTATTCACGGACCGAGGAAAGCCGCCGCAGTGTGCCACTGCTTCGTCAGAAGCAGTGCCGTGTGCAACGTCCGTCCACTGCTTCCCTTGCGGCAAGCAGTGGCACACCGCCGTGAATAATCCGAGTTTAGCGGCCGACGGCACGTCGGCCGGGAGACGCGCCCGCGTCGCCGTGCCGGCGACGGCTAAACGATGTCCCATCAAGTCTCTGAGGGTCTATTGGCCGCTGCGCACAAGTACGCGCGTGACAACCCTCGATTATCCCCCACCGGCAACGGCTTGTCCATAGCCTGCGGACGATTGCTGGGCCAAATGACCGCTTACCGCAGCGTTCGCCTGGAAGAAAACGATCGGGCAAGCGTGGACAAGCCTGTCGATCACAAGGGGAATAGGGCTGGCGGGAAAGCGCACGTCACGGCCGCGAAGTCACCGTGCGGGTTGTAGGGCCACGGACGCGGTTTCCGCTCCCTTTCGCCGATGGTCGTCCCGGAAGCCGCAATCGTTGCGATGTCCCTTCGGCGACAGTAGAATCGTTTGGTGTCTGCCAGTGCGGCAGGTGAAACGGTGGTTGACCCTGCAACCCTCGCTTGAAGGAATGGCATGTCCGCCGCCCGTACCCGCTGGACCTTGGCCGTTCTGCTTGTCATCGGTGGATCCGATGTCATCGACGCCGGTGTACCTTCTGCGGCAAGACAGCCGGTCATGCCGCGGATTGGTGTGCGCGACGGGAGCTTCGCTGAGGTCTCCTCCGGCAGGCCGTTTCATCCTTGCGGTTTCAACTACATTCGCCTGCGGGGCGGCTGGCACGGCACGTTTGCCCCGCAGTCGTACGACGCCGGCCGGGCCGAGGCCATGCTGGCCGACCTGGCGCGGCGGGGCTTCAATACGGTGCGGGTCTTCATCGACCATCGCGCCCCCAACGGGGTAGTGGCGGCAGCCGACGCCGAACAGCTCTCGCCGAAGTACATGGCCAACTTTCTGGATTTCCTCGGCCGTGCCCGCCGACACAAGGTCTACGTTGTCCCGTCGCTGATCCACTTGCCCATCAACAGGCGATACGGCCAGATTGCCGGCCCGGCGCCCGAGAAGATGGGCGGTGTGAACCGCTGCTATCTGCACCAGGGCGACATTGACGCCAAGGCCTGGTACGCCGCCGACTTCGTCACGGCGATCAAGCAGCACGACCCGGACCTGCTGCCCGCCGTGTTTGCCTACGAGCTGGACAACGAGACGCACTTCGTGGCTACGCGGCCGCCCTTCTCGTTGACCGAAGGCACGCTCACGCCGGCCGACGGGAAGAGCTACGATCTGTCCAGCCAGGCAGACCTGCAAGAGATGGCCGACAGCCACGTGGTCCGCTGGGCCGACGCCTGCGTGGAGGCGGTTCGCGCGGTCGATCCGGAGGCCATGGTCAGCACGAACGTGTTTACCTTCCGGGCGGTGGGCCGCAGCGGACCGGGAAGGCTTCGCGCCGACCAGACCCGCGACGGGCGGTTTCCTGCCCGGCCGCTGGCCCTGGCCCGCTCGAAGCTCTCCTACCTCGACGTCCACTTCTACTCCGCCGGCGACGACGAGATGTTCCGCCGCGATCTGCAGAGCATCGAGTTCGAGGCCTTCCAGGCGGCCTGCCGCCAGGCGGGCAAGCCGATGATCGTGGGAGAGTTCGGCTCCTTCAAGTCGGCCCAAAAGACGGTTGCAGACGCGGCCACGGCGGTTGCCGACCTGCTGGAGAAGGTCCGCCGGCGGGGCTTCGTGGGATTCCTGTACTGGACCTACGACACCGACGAGCAAGCGTACATCTGGAACGCCCGGTCGCAGCAGGGTGAAATCCTGGAGACACTTACCCGAGCATTCACTCAGTAGTTCCAAGTTTGGCGAACGGGTGGCTGGGGTCGAACGAAGTGAGCCCCCAGACCCTCTGCCTTCCGGGGGCTCGCTGGCGCTCGACCCCGGCCACCCGAAGTCGGACCAGCCGAACTTGAACTATTGTCACTGCAAGCTCTTCACCAGCCGGTCCACGCAGGCGATGATCCGCTCTTCGATGTCCGGGGTCCAGCGCTGGGTGGGCAGGCCGTAGACGGAAAACGCGCCGGCCTCGTAGCCGCCTTCCTCCCAGACCCGCCGCGAGGGGATGTAGGCCATCACGTCGTTGGCGTAGCCGGTGATCCAGGTGTGCGGACCGTACTTGGCCTTCAGCCGCAGCGAGTAATCGACGACCACTTCGCCACCCAGGCTGATCCAGAGCTGGTCCGTGCCGAGCTTCCAGACCTGGACCGGATAGGGGTACCGCGTGGCAAACGGCTTGCCCTCTTTCAACTCCTTCAGCAGGCGTGCGGCCCAGCGGCCCTCGTAGCCGCCTTTGTCGGCCAAGGCTTGCAGTTGCGACTCGCTGGGCGGCTTCTCAAAGTCCAGGTCGAGCAGTTGAAACTCGGTGCGTAACTGCGGGGCAATCGGCCGCAGCCGTGTCCGCAGCACCTCCTCGACGGCGGCCGCCAGCATGTTGCCGTAGCGGCGGCAAATCGTGACCTCGCGACGCGGCAGCGGATTCTGATCGGACCCGCAGCCGGCGTAGAACATCGCCACCGCCCCGGGATGGCTCTCCTCCAGCGCGAGCTGCGCAAATCCCGCGTAATCGCCGCACCACTGGTAGGAGTCGAGTGTCGTACAGTGGCACGCATAGCCGCAGACGACGGCCAGCAAGCGGCCTTCAGGCGCACGCACCGCCAGCACCGGAACGTCGTGATTGACGGGCCCCTTGAGCACCTCGCCGCGTGCCAGGAGATCCTCAACTTGCTGTTGCGGGTTGTTGCGGCGATTGACGGCGAAGTTCGTCGTGCCCTCGCCCACCCAAAGTGCCGCCGGGGTCAGTTGCGAGAGGGCCTTGACCACGGTCGCCACCGCGGTCTTCTCCAGGGCCGCCGAGTACTCTTTGATCATCGCCCGCTGTTTCTCGTCCAGCGGGTAGATGTCGTACAGCGCGTCCCGCAGCACCGGGCCGCTGTGCGTGTGCGAAGCGGAGAGCATGATCTGCGAGCGGTCCAGGCCGCAGCGGGTCTTCAGTTCGCCGCAGACGCCCTCGGACATGGCCTTCGGCCACCCCAACAGGTCGCTGGTCACAAGGACCGCGCGCTTTCCGTCTGCCGCTTCCAGGGCCAGGACCTTGATCCAGAGGTCGTGGAGCGTGCCCTCCGCCGGGCGGTTGCGAGCGGCGTAACCGGCCAGCCAGAGCGGTTTCTCCGGGGTGATCTTGGCCTGGGCGACCCCCACCTTCCAGACCGGCTCTGCCGCCGGCAGCGATCCGCAGGACAATAGCGCCGCCAGCACGACTGCCGTACACGAAGCGAAGAGCTTTCCGCACTGCATGATCTAATCCTCCTTCAGTAGTCCCGAGTTTGGGGAACGGGTGGCTGGGGTCGAACGGAGTGAGCCCCCGGACGCAATACCGTTCAATCGAGGGCAGACTTGGCCCCAACACAGTGGCACCGGCGTCTCGCCGGTGTGACATAAGTGAATGCGCTGCCACGAGTTCCCTCACACCGGCGAGACGCCGGTGCCACTGGATCATCTCTTGACATTGCACCGAATTGAACGGTATTGCCCCAGAGCCCGGCCACCCGACGCATGGTCTAATCCTCTTTCGGAGCTTTGCCGGCCGAGATCGGGTCGAGCTTCTCGCCCCACAGGCCGTACCACGCCTCCAGCCCGGACAGCTCCGCCTTGGCCCGCTCGTTGGGATCGATGAACCGCACCGGCCGCGGGGCGACCAGCGCCGCCAATTGCTTGACGTCGAAGCTCTCCAGCAGGCCGAAGCAGAACAGCTCGGGCTTCTCGGTGACCGACCAGTTCTGCTCGATCACCTCCCGCAGACTCGCCAGCGAGCCGTGCAGCTCGACCTGGCCGACGGACTGCGGCTCCAAGCCGGCGGCGACCAGCGCAAACAGGCTGCAACGGGGACCCGCGGCCACCAGCGTGACCGGGCGGTTTTCGTCCTCCGCACGGGCCCAGCGGGCGATCGCCGCCACTTGGCTGGCCTGCAAGCCCAACGGGCGATCTCCCACGGCGGCCACCACCAAAGCGAACAGGTCGCCCTTCTCGGCGATCTTCGACTCGCCGAAGTAGAACGGATCGAGCGCAATCACCCGGTAGCCCGCGTCCAGCAGTCGGGCCGCCTCGCTGGCGGCGCTGGCGCGGCCGCCGTCGGCCACCAGGATCGCCGTCTGTTGCGGGTTGCCGCGCGAGAGCTCCACTGCCGGCAACGTCCAGGCCCCGCCCATCTGCAATCGCCAGAACGTGGCCTTCAGCTTGCCGTTTTCCTCGCTGTCGGACTTGATGGCCGCTACCTGATAATCCTTCGCCCGCACGATCTCACGCAAAGTGGCCCGTCGGGCACTTTGCCACGCGACGGCGGCGCCCTTGTCTGCCGGCAGTGCGGCGTCGTGGGGCAGTTGCTTGCTCAGGGCCAGCGCCAGGGTGTGAAAATCCTGATTCTCCGCGGGCAACTCGACGTTGAGCTCTTCCCTGCTCTTCACCTCGTCGGCCGAAGGGATTTCCTTCGGATCGAATCGCTTGTCCCCCGCGTAGAAGAAATCGCCCAACATGCGGTACAGCGCCTGGCGATTGTCGAGCTCGAAGTTGTGCGTGCCGGGGTCGTCGTTGACGTGCGTCCGCAGGGCGTCTGCCTTGTCGAACAGCCGGAAGACCGGCAGGGCGGCATCGACCAGCGGCGGCAGGGCGTAGCCGGACTCGAAGCAACAGTCGTCCTTGGAGTTGTAGGTCAAGAGCGTCGGCCGCGGGGCCATCATGGCCGTCAGATGGGTGTAGTCGACCAGCGTGGCCAGATCATTGGGCGTCTGCTCCGCTTCGCCCAGGTCTTTCAGGTGCCATGCCCGCGTGCGGAAGCTGGAATAGCCGGCCACAGGGTTGGCCAGCCTGACCCGCGTGTCGAGCGAGCTGAGGAAGATCGTCTGCCACCCGCCGCCCGAAAGCCCGGTCACCGCCAGCCGGTCCGGATCGGCGTGCTCGAGGCTCAGCAGGATGTCCAGCCCGCGTTTCATCGAGAGATAGAACGGGGCCAGGCCGCTGCTGCCGCACAGGTCGAGCTGGTTCATCCGGCTGTGGTCGAAGCCGGTGGTCCCCAGTTGACCCATGCCCACCCATTCGAGGTTCAGGGCGAGCATCCCCCGCTTGGCCTGGTTGATGCAGCGGATCTGTTTGGGGACGTAGGCCTTGCCGGGTGGGCCGACGTGGCCGTTGACGTTCAGGATCACCGGCACTTTGCCGGAGAGCTTCTCCGGCTCGTAGAGCAGGGCCGGAATCCACATGCCCGGCAGGGCCTCGAAGCGGAGCTTTTTGATCCGGTAGCCCGGGCCGCCCTTGATCGTCTCCAGCCATTCGACCTTGGCCGGGGCGTCGCGCCATTTGGCTGCTTCGCCACGGTACACAATGCGCTGCAGCACGGCCGCCCGCAGCCGCGCGGCCTCCGCTTCCCACTGGGCGGCGGAGCGGACTTCCGGCATCCCGGGCACCCGGGCTTCGCAGTACCGCTGCACCTCGGTCATCGGCAGGACCGGGCCGACGATCTCGCGCTTCAAGAGCGCTTCGAGCCCCTTCTGTTCGGGTGCCTCGGGCTTCTTCTGTTCAGCCGCCTGGAGCGGCGCGGCAGACACAGCCATGAAACCAAACAACAGGACGATGCGATGTGCCATGATGAGTCTCCTAACAGGCATGCGCGGCGGCGGCACAGGGGCACGCACCACGCTGTGCGCCCGCCCCGTCAGTCTACATACGTCAATAGGCCGTCCGCAACGCCCGTTGTCCTACTTGCCCGCCATCTTGGCCTTCTGCTGGAACAGCTCCAGCCAGCCCAGTGTCAAGGCGTCGCCGAGCTGCTTCGACTGGCGGCACTCTTCAGGCGTCTTGCCCCAGTAAAAGCCAATCCAGCCCGAGGCGTACTTCCTCGACTGGTCAATGAACTCAGCCAACTCCTCCGTGGAGCACCTGAGCGGAAAGGTCTCCTCAATCACGACCGGCCTGCCCACCGAGAACTTCGACAGGATCCTGAGCGCCTGGTCAACCTGCCCCTTCTCCGGGTACACGTGAACGCTGATGAAGTCCAGGTCTTCGACCAGTGCCTGGGGGTCAAATCCGGACCAGGCGTCCGCACGGTCGGGTATTCCCGGCAAGAGGCCAACCGTGATCAGGTGGCGGCGATCCGGCTTGCGGATCGCCTGGACCAGCGTGTGAACCCACTGCTGGGCAATCTTGGAGCGGGGACGATCCTGCGGGTCCAAGGTGACGAACTGGACGAATTGCTTTCCTGCAAAAGGTGGCCCCACGAGCCAGCCACCCTCCTTCTGTTTGGCTCCCGGGGCCACCGGCTCGTTCATCAGGTCGTAGCAGAAGATCGCCGAGCTCAGGGCACACCGGCCGGCAACCGCCTCCCAGAATCGCGCCTGCACTGCCCAGCGCTGCTGCTCATCCAGGGCATCGTACCAAGCGGGGACGTCCTGCTTGTGGTAGCACCCCAGCCCGGTCAGGTCGAGATAGAGCCCCGACCGCTCGGCCAAGGCGACCAGGCGTCCCAGCCGGTCCAAGGCGGCCTGGTTCGGCTCGTCCGGCTTGCTGATGAACTTGCCCAACTGCAGGTGAACGCGGACAACGTTCGCCCCGAGCTGCTTCATCTCCCGAAAGTCTTCCTCGACCTTGGGCCACTCCGCGTCCCAGTAGTCCTCCAGCAGGCGGCCCTGTTCGTCGTGGTCGTAGTTGAACCCCCAGGGGACGAACGGGCTGCGGGACTTCTCCAGAATGAAACCCTGCCGATCGGGGCCCATTTGCACCCGTTCCATCTCTCCGCAGGATGCCCGGCCTACCGTCGTGCAAGCCAAAAGACAGGGAAGGAAACGTACGATCGCCGTCCCGAGCAGGCACCGGGGATTGCGTCGCTCGGTCTCGGCGCTGACACGGTGACTCATCGGCTCACCTCTGGTTGGCTAGATAGCCTTGCGTGATTCCGAAAAAGGGGACAGGTCCAATTCGCCGGAACGGCCCGCGACCAACCTTCGGTCGGTGCCCGGCTTCGCACAAATTGGACCTGTCCCCTTTTTCCTCCCTTTCAGGCACGCGACTTTCTTGGAGTATAACGCTGGAAGCGGCGATCCGCCGAGAGGGCCGGCGCCGAATTGGGAGCCGAGAGTCGTTTAGCCGGGATTATTCACGGGCCCGTGGTCGAGTCGGTTATCGGGTGCCACGTCTGTATCAGCCGTGCTCCAGACTCCCACATCTGCCCATGGTCACACGGCCGACACGGCCGTGGCACCCGCATGAATAATCCGGGTTTAGCGGGCTTACCTTGCCCGCCGCGGTCAGGGGAGCCAGGTCAGTGCGTCATCAAATCCCACGGCGGGCAAACCCGCCCGCTAAACCCCGCATAGTTCTGGGGTTGATGCTGCGACACGAGAGGGGATTGCTGAGGGTGTGTCTGGCCTTGTCAAGGCCCTTGTAATCGGCGCGGGTTTGGGTATCTTCAACGGCCTGACCGGAACATTTCCCGCAGGATGCCCACCTTGTCGCAGGATGCGCGACCGGCCCTCCCCGGGCCTGAGTCCTGGAACGGAAAAAGGGGACAGGTCCAATTTGCCGGAACGGCCCGCGACCAACCTTCGGTCGGTGCCCGGCTTCGCACAAACTGGACCTGTCCGCTTTTTCCCCCTCGGCCGGCACCGTGCCAACGCCCTACCTCGTAGGCCGTGACGCCGGGCGGCACTGGCCCACTCCCGAACCCAGTTTTCCACTTTCCACGGAGGAGCGAGCGATGATTGCCAAGACGGTGTTGTGCGCCGGCGTGCTGCTGCTGTTTCCCGGAACACAAGGCGAAACGCAGGCGGCGCCCGCCAGAAGTCCCCAGCCGAAGCAACAGGTGGCCGACAAGAACGATCCGCAGGCCAGGCTGCTGGCCAGGCTGTTGGCCAGGTTCGCGTTGGGGCTCAGGGCCAGGCACCTCAACCTGCTGCCGATCGAGGAGAACATCGTCAAGTACACCAACGCCCAGCGGGCGAAGTACGGACTGACGGCATTGGAAATCGATCACGACCTGATGGATTCCGCCCGCCAACATGCCGCCTGGATGGCCAGCAGCCGCAGGCTGGTCCACACCAGCCGGCCGGTGGCCGAAAACATCGCCATGGGCCAACCCCACAGCCAAAGCGCGGTCAGCGACTGGATGAACTCGTCGGGCCACCGCGCAAACATCCTCAACCGGGGATATCAGCGGATCGGTGTGGCCGCCTACCGCACGCCGGGCGGGGCCATCTACTGGTGCCAGCAGTTCCGGCGATAGTCGGCGCAGTTCACCGACTGCCTATCCCAAGAAGTTCTCCCCTCGCCCCGCGTGCGGGGAGGGATTGCCCAGGCCGTTTCCACCACCATCCGCGCCTCCCCTCGCCCCGCCTGCGGGGAGAGGGGCCGGGGGTGAGGGGTCTTGGGATAGGCTCTAAACTCGACGGCTTTTTTGCGTCGGTCGCATGCCACCCGGCCGCCTAGCCCGCATTTCTCACCAACACCCGACGTCGGATCACAGTGTGCCACTGCTTCGCAGAAGCAGTGCGGGGCGGAATCCCTCGTCACTGCTTGCCTTACGTCAAGCAGTGGCACACTGTGGTGAGAAATGCGGGCTAGCGACTGTCGCTCACAGGCTGCCGTTGGACAGCGGCGTTTTGGATGGTGATCGTGGGGTCGGGACTGGTGGGAGGGATGGGAAGGCCTTGCTCCTTGAGCAGCTCGACGTGCTCTCTCATCCCCCACTTGGCCTTGTAGAGACAGTCTTCCACCGAATGGCCGATCCCGGTGAAGCCCTCCAACTCGGGAGAGTAAAACCCGAAGTAGTCAGGTTCTTCGGTAGCTTCGATGACCAGCGAATATGGCAGTTCGATCATGCCGGCAGCCCTCTCATTTGGATGGGATCGCCGCGCTGCCATTGCCCGGACCAGCTTCTGCGCGCGGCTGGCTAACTGCGCACTTCCTGGACGACCAGGCGGTGCTTCGGTTCCGGGCAGGGCTGACTAAGCTTTTGCAGACTCTCCAGGTGCAAGTCCAGTGCTTCGCAGGCGTTGGAGAACGCCTCGGCAAGCGTGGCGCCGCTGGTGATGATCTCCGGCAGGTCGGGAAAATCCACAGTATAGGCGGGCTCCTGCGCCTCGTAGGTGATCGTGAAAACGTAGCCGCGATACTCGTGGGTGGTTGTCATGGCTCGATTAACCTCAACAACTTCTTGACGTCGGTCGCATAGCAGGTCTTCCGGCTTCCGTGGGGCCGGACGATCGGCAGGGAGTCACATTTCCGGCGGCACGACAACCCCGAGGATTCGGCAAATTCCCCGCACCGTTCCCTTTTTCAGCCGATTGTGTCGCGGCACGGGGACCTTGGCCAGACTGATGGGGTTTAGCCAAATATCGTGTCGACCACCATGGTGATGCAAGATGCACCCCTGGGCCCGCAGATGACGCTCGAAGTCGCGCCGGTTCACGGCAGGCTCGCTCTAGCTTTCCTTGGCCTCGGACAATTGGCTGATGAGCTTCTGCCGGGCCTGCCGGAGGGCTTCCGCCGCGTCCCTGGCATTCTGGAAGGCTTCGTCCAACGTCTCGGCCTCGGTAATCAACTCCGGGTCCATCGGCGAAGTGACCACATACCCGCCTTCCTCGGCCGGCTGGAGGGTCAATACCATCTGGCCGTCGCTGACCGTATACGCCTTGGCAGGGATCATCGGCACACCCCGATTCTTGGACCATCGGCACGAAAAGCAGTCCACACATGCAGCATAGCTGATCGGGGACCGCCTGGCAAGCGCACCAACCGGCTGCAACAACTTACCCGTCGGGGTACCGTCAGCCACCTCGTTCCGCGCCGGTCCCCCGACCCCGCCGAGCGAGACAACCGAGCGGCGGGCTACCCGGCGGGAGATCCGTACTCAGTACTCGGTACTCAGTACCCAGACCACCCGGCTGCCCGCAACAACTCGTCGGGGAACCGCCACGCACAAAGCGCCGTCAGTGACCGCGTTCACTCGTTCAGCGAGGCTCTCCCGCCCCCGCCGCAAGCCCCGACCGACAATCTCACGTCGAGCCGCTATCTGGAGACGTGCGGTCTGCGGCGGCCGCCGGTACTCCGTACTCAGTACTCAGAGGACCCGCCCGGCCGTCAACCCCAGGCGGGTCACTCCACGGCGCGCCTATGCGTGGCAATCAGATGGCACTCCCCGCAATGCCTCAGTATGCCATAGGCCGGTCGCAAGTCCGTCGAGATCCGGATAGAGCGTCTGGAAGTTTATGGACACTCGGGAGAGTTCATCAAGGAGCTTTGCCTTGTCCATTGCTGCAACAGACCAACGTTTCAGCTTGATGAAGTCGAACTCAGATAAGTCATGATAGTCACGGGGCGATTGGTTCTCTAAAGGGATCCGCGGCTCCCCGTGTAATGTGAAAAAACTACATTGCGCCATTATTCTTGGCGATACGGCAATGGGATAGATCATCCTTACTCCGCGGATATCAAGAGGCGACGTTTTGTTCTTTAGAACATCCAGATACGTTAGGTCGGGACGCGCAACAAGACCCCACATTGCGCCATCGGTTTGTGCCTCTTTCCCAAATGCAGTGGCATGGTACAACGCTACGAGTGGGTTGGACGTCCAGTCGAGCAGCCTCACAGGTAGGCCGTGGTGTCGTGCAAGAAACAGACCTTCCCATTCGTCAGGCCTGCGCCCCAGATATGCATGAGCATAGCGACGGAAACGGTGGAGAAGATCACGCTCCTGGCGCTTGTCGAAAATCCCGATGGCTTTTCCAGCGTGCCAATAGGAGTTCTTTCTCCCAACAGTGGGAATCAGTTCCCAAGAATCCTTTTCGTGTCCACGGAAGTAAACCGAACTCCCGGGATGAGATTCCGCAAAGTCCGCAATGGCATCCATCAACGCTTGGACGCTGTCAATCTTCCGATCGTCGGTTTCCACGAACTCGTGACACATCATGCTTGTCTTCTCCGATTTCTGTTGCTGCCCAACGTAACGAGCCGCGCTGTGCCCAACGCCCCGTTCCTACGAACACCCCATACTCGTCCCGCAGTTGTAGCAGAGGTAGCAGTTGCCGGTGCGGACGGTGATCGCGCCGCAGTTGTCGCAGGCGGGGGCGTCGGTTTGGAAGACGGCGTATTGCTCGCCGCGGATGGCCTGGAGGGAACTCAGCTCCAGCGCAGAGGCGGCGGCCAGGCGGTCGAGGACCGCCGTGGCGGCCGCGGCGGGGTTGCCCTTCGAGGAGCCCTTGGCTGACGAGGGGCCCTTGCGTGGAGCGGGACCGTTGCTCTTGGCGGGTCCTTGCCCGGGGATTGGCCCGCCGGCCCTCGTGGCGGCGGGCCACGGCTCGGCTTCGGATTCACCGGTGCCCCCGCCCGCCGTATCGGCCGGCAAGCCCGGCAGAGACTTGTTCTCCTCGCGGTAGCCGGGCATGAAGGTGATCCCCATCCAGCGGAAGATGTAGTCGACGATGCTCTTGGCGATGCGGATGTCGGGATTGTTGGTATGGCCCCAGGGCTCGAAGCGGGTGTGCGAGAACTTGTTGACGTAGACCTCCAGCGGCACGCCGTACTGGAGGCTCATCGAGACGGCCGTGCCGAAACAGTCCATCAGCCCGCCGATCGTGCTCCCCTCCTTGGCCATGGTGATGAACAGCTCGCCCGGCCGGCCGTCGGGATAAAGGCCCACGGTGATGTAGCCCTCGTGGCCGGAGATGCTGAACTTGTGGGTGATCGACTTGCGGGTATCGGGCAGCCGCTCGCGGCGTGGGGCGGAGAGCGGCTTCTCCTTCTGGGCCTTGTTCTTGGTCGAAACCGGTTGGACCTCCTTCGACCCGTCGCGGTAGATGGCCAACGCCTTCAGCCCCAGCCGCCAGCCTTCCATGTAGGCGTCGGCGACGTCCTCGGGCGCGGCCTCCTTGGGCATGTTCACGGTCTTCGAGATGGCCCCGGAGATGAACGGCTGGGCGGCGGCCATCATGCGGATATGGGCCTTCCAGGGGATCGAGCGGGTGCCGTGGGCCGCCTGGAACGCGCAGTCGAAGACGGGCAGGTGCTCGAGCTTCAGGTCGGCCGCGCCCTCGATGGTGTCTTCCTTGTCGACGTAGCCGACGATCGACTCGATCTCGGCCGGGCCGTAGCCCAGGGTCTTCAGGGCCAGGGGGACCGTCTGGTTGACGATCTTCAGCATCCCGCCGCCGGCCAACTGCTTGTACTTGACCAGGGCGATGTCGGGCTCGATGCCCGTGGTGTCGCAGTCCATCATGAAGCTGATCGTGCCGGTGGGCGCCAGCACGGTGGCCTGGGCGTTGCGGAAGGCGTGGCGCCGGCCCTGGGCCAAGACGGCGTCCCAGAGTTTTTGAGCGGCGTCTTTGAGGTATTTTGGGGCGTGCTCGATCTGCTCGGCCTTCTCCCAGTGCATCTCCATCACGCGGAGCAACGGTTCGCGGTTTTTCCTGAACTCGTCGAAGGGGCCCACGGCGGCGGCCAGCTCGGTGCTCGTCAGGCAGGCCGCCCCGTGCAGCAGGGCGGTGATCGCGGCGCACAGCCCGCGGGCCTCGTCCGAGTCGTAGGGCAGGCCGGCGGCCATGATCAGGCTGCCGAGGTTGGAGTAGCCCAGCCCGATGGGCCGGAAGAGGTGGCTGTTGGCGGTGATCCGCCCCGTGGGATAGCTGGCGTGGTCGACGAGGATTTCCTGGGCGATGAAGACGATGCGGCAGGCGGCCTGGAAGCGGCCCGCGTCGAAAGTGCCGTCGTCGCGGCGGAACCTCATGAGGTTCAGGCTGGCCAGGTTGCAGGCCGAGTCGTCCACGAACATGTACTCGCTGCACGGGTTGGAGGCGTTGATCCGGCCCGAATTCGGGCAGGTATTCCAGCGGTTGATCGTGCTGTCGTATTGCACGCCCGGATCGCCGCAGCACCAGGCCGACTGGACGATGTTGGTGAACATCTCGCGGGCGCGGTAGGTGGGTCCCTGCTTGTTCTGGTCGGTGACCCAGCGGGTGGCCCAGGGCTTGTCTTCCTCGACGGCCTTCATGAACTGGTCGCTTAAGCGAACAGAGAGGTTGGCGTTCTGGAAGAGGACCGAGTCGTAGGCCTCCTGGGGATCATAGCCTTCTTCGATCAACAGGCGGACCTTCTTCTCCTCGTTGTTCTTGCAGAGGATGAACTCCATCACGTCGGGGTGCCAGTCCTTGATCGACTGCATCTTGGCCGCCCGGCGGGTCTTGCCGCCGCTCTTGACCACCGCGGCGATCTGGTCGTAGACCCGCATGAACGAGAGCGGGCCGGAAGGCTTTCCTCCGCCGGAGAGTTTCTCGCGGTGCGAGCGGAGCGTGGAGAGGTCGGTGCCGGTGCCGGAGCCGAACTTGAAGAGCATGGCCTCGCTGCGGGCCAGCTCCATGATGTCCTCCATGTTGTCCTGCACGCTCTGGATGAAACAGGCCGAGGCCTGGGGGTACTCGTAGGGGTTCTTGGGCTGGGCAGCCCGGCCGGTTTCCGCGTCCCAATGCCAGTTGCACATGGCGCCCTTGACGCCGTATTGGTGATACAGGCCGACGTTGAACCAGACGGGCGAGTTGAAGGAGGCGTGCTGGTGGAGACAGAGCCAGCACAGCTCGCGGTAGAACCGCTGGCCGTCCTCCGGCGTGGCGAAATAGCCGTCCTCGATACCCCAGTCGGCAATGGTGCGGCAGACGCGGTGGATCAACTGCCGCACGCCGGATTCGCGCTCCGGGGTACCGACCTCGCCGTAGAAGTACTTGTTAGCCACGACGTTGGTGGCCAACTGGCTCCAGGTGGCCGGCACTTCGCAATCGTGCTGCTCGAAGAGAACCTCGCCGCCTTCGCCCTTGATGGCGGCCGTGCGGAGGTCCCAGTCGACCGACTCGAAGGGATTGGCCAGTTCGGCGGGGCAGAATACGGGCTGGATGGTGAGGGCTTCTCTGGGGGTCTCAGTGCGCTTCGGCTGAGGCTCGCCGGTCCTCGTGACCGGGGCCGGGGTGGTTTCGTTCTTCAGGCTGTCCATGACTGATGTTCCTTGCTGGGCGAGAACCTGGGCATCCGTGCAAAACAGTATACATTAGTACACAACCCCTGTCAGCGATTCAAGGCCCGCAACCCCAGGAAACAACTCCCACAACCGCCAGATCAGCCGCCCCATCTTACTTCCAACAGGGGGCCATGAATTCGCTGCATAACACCTATATATTGTAGCTTGATGCCCTGATGACCACAATATACAGGCGTAAGCGTCAAAGTTTAGCGAGATTCCTGCCCAGGTCAATCACGCCTGGAAGAACGGTCTTAAGACGCTATGGCGCGTAGGGTTGCGGCGAATCGGTTCTGCCAGCACTGTCAGCACCTCGCCGGCGGCCAGAGGCCGCCGACACCTGTTTTTCTCCGGGCTCCCGGCGTTTTCGCCGTCGGCCTGGGCCAGCGCCTACCCTCCACCCGATTTCTCGGAAAACGTGACAGCCACCCTTTGTCGTTTAGCCGCCGCGGCCACGCGGCGGTTGAACGCACTCGTAGAGGGGGATTCAAGAAAGGAGGAGGGAGCAGACTGCGTGGGACTGCTACTCCACTTTGGAGAACGCCTCTTTGCCCGCCCCGCACTCCGGACACTCGAAATCATCCGGCAGGTCTTCAAACGGCGTGCCGGGCTCGATGCCTTGGTCGGGAAGCCCTTGGGCGGGGTCGTACACCCAGTCACAGATGTCGCAGATGTACTTGTGCATCTTGCTGCTCCTGTCACAGCACGCGATGGGTTACGGATCGATGCAGACCTTCTCGGCGGCGGCGCGGCCGGCAGACATCTGCTGGGCCCTTTCAGCCAACGTCCGTCCGGCCGCGGCGCATTGGCGGAGCACCTCGGGCGTGGGGCGGTACTGCGCGGTGATCGGCTCGTGGATGATCTCCCAGCGCATGGCCCGCAGCGCCTCGTCGACGGCCTCCGGTCCTCCGGGTCCCCAGCCGTAGGAGCCGAACGCCAGGCCGGCCTTGCCCACCGGCCGCAATCCCTTCAGATAGCTCAGCACGGCGGCGGCCGTGGGCATCATGCCACGGTTGAGCGTGGCGGAGCCGAAGGCCACGGCGGCGGCGTCGATCACTTCGGTGGCGATCTCGGTGAGGTTCGAGCGGCGGACGTGAATCAGCTTCGCCTCCACCCCCGGCAGCGACGCTCCCTCGAGGATCTCCCCGGCCATCGCCGCGGTGCTCTCCCACATCGTATCGTAGATCACCAACACCTTGGGCTTGGGACGGCAGGCGGACCAATTCTCGTACGCCTTCAGGATCTCGGCCACGTGGCTCCGCCAGATCACGCCGTGGGCGGGCGCGATCATGGCGATGGGAAGCTCGGCGGTCTTCTTCAACACCGCCGCCACGGCCTTCCCGAAAGGCATCACGATGTTGGCGTAGTAGGCCTTGGCCTCGCGCATCACGTTGCACAGCGGCACCTGGTCGTCGAACCGCTCCGAGGTGGCCAGGTGCTGGCCGAAGGCGTCCATGGAGAAAAGCAGCTTCTCCTCCGGCACGTAGGTGAACATCGATTCCGGCCAGTGCACCATGGGGGTCTCGACGAACTGCAGCGTCCTCCTGCCCAGCGGCAGCACGTCGCCGGTGCCCACCAGCCGGGTTTTCCAGTTCGATGTGTCGTAGTATTGCGACAAGGTGCCGCGGCACTTCTGGTCGCAGACCAGCGTGGCGTTGGGCAGGGCCTCCATCACCCGCGGCAAGGCGCCGGCGTGGTCGGGCTCGGCGTGGTTGCAGATGACGTAATCCACCCGGGCCGGTTCGACCAGCGCCGCGAGGTTTTCCAGCAGCCGGTCCGCGTAGGGCGCCTTGACCGTGTCGATCAGAGCCGTCTTCTCGTCGCGAACCAGGTAGGCGTTGTAGGTAGCGCCGCGCCGGGTGGTGAAGCTGTGGAAGTCGCGGACGGTCCAGTCCAGGTATCCGATCCAATCGATGTCGTTGCGCAACGTGGCGTTCATGGGTTTCGTTCTCGGGCCGAAGAGGAAAAAGGGGACAGGTCCAATTTGCCGGAACGGCCCGAAGGGTGCTTCGCACAAATTGGACCTGTCCCCTTTTTCCTCCCTTTAGGGCAGACTCGCCGCATAACCCAGCGCGGCCACGGCGGCGGCCAGTTGTGGCAGGTCCAGCCCATTGCCGGTGACCAAGGCGCGGCCACAAACCAGGTCCACCTCCACCGAGCTGACGCCGTCGCATTCAGCCAGGACCCGCCGGACGCTCTCGGCGCAGTGGCTGCACGTCATGCCGGCGACCGCCAGATCGAGCCGTTGCCCGGCCGCAGAGGCAGCGGTGTGGTCTGCTTCTTCGCCCACGAGTCTCTTGCCTTTCGTCAGTCGGGCCAGGGTCTTCGAGGAGAGTATCATAACGGCCAGCAGTGCGATTGCCCAGACGTCGCTCAGCCAGACGGCGTGACCGGCTGCATGTTCGTGGTGGTCAAGCTGCGGGAGGGGTGCATCGAACCAGGTAAAGAGCCAGTTCAGCAGCAGCCCGCAGGCGACGGCGGTGACGGCAATCGTCAGCAGGTAGATCGCTGCGGTGCGGCGGCCCAGCAGTCTCCAGACGATAGTAATGGTGGCGGCGTTGGTGGCCGGTCCCGCGATCAAGAACGCCAGGGCCGCCCCGGGCGAAGCGCCCATGTGCATGAACCCGACCGCAATCGGCACTGATGCGGTGGCGCAGACGTAGATGGGCACACCTACTGCCATCAGCAGCAGGATGGAGACGATCCCGCCGCCGAGGTACGTCTCCAAGCGATGCGCCGGCACCAGCGCCGCAATGGCTCCCGCGATCAGAATCCCCACCAGCAGCGCGCCGCCGATGTCGCGGGGCAGGGTCACGAATCCATAGTGCAGCATACGGAGCAGGACGTTCTGCGGGGCGGTCTTCGAGCAGCAGGCCTCCTGGCAGACGGCACTGGTCGGCTGGCCCGCAGCACCCGCGTCGCCCGGCTCGGCCACAAGCCGCACCAGCGTGCCGCCGACCAAGCCGGTCAGCAGGGCCGCAATCGGCCTGAAGATGGCAAACACCGGGCCGAGCAGCCCGTAGGTGATGGCGATGCTGTCCACGCCGGTCTGGGGCGTGGAAAGCAGGAAGGCGGTGGTGGCCGCGCGGCTGGCACCGTGGCGGTAGATCGAGGCCGATACCGGGATCACGCCGCAGGAGCACAGCGGCAGGGGCACGCCGAACAGCGCGGCCTTGAGCACCGGCCCCCACCCCGGCCCACCCAGGTGCCGCTCCACCCACGCTGGCGAGACACACACCGAGAGGATCCCGGCCACCAGGAAGCCGAACAGCAAGTACGGCGCCATCTGGCCGAGCACCAGCCAGCTTTCCCGGAGGATATCGAGGATTTCTGCGAAGATCTCAACCATCACAGCCAGTCCGTCGACCTGGCGTCGCACTGCCGCTGCTGCCGTATCCGCCGCCGGCGTGCTATTTGGCGTGCGCCGCCAGATACTTGGCGACGCCTTCGGCGGTGGGCTTCATGGCCTCTTCCCCCTCTCGCCAGTTCGCCGGGCAGACCTCCCCGTGCTGCTGGTGGAACCGCAAGGCGTCCAGCACCCGCAGCGCCTCGTCCACGCTGCGTCCCAAGGGCAGGTCGTTCACCAGGGCGTGGCGGACGATCCCCTGCTTGTCGATCAGGAACAGACCCCGCAGCGCCACCGACTGCTCCAACAGGACCCCGTAGTCGCGGGCGATGTTCTTGTTGAGGTCGGCGACCAGCGGGTATTTGATCGGTCCGATGCCGCCCTTGTCGCGGGGCGTGTTCTTCCAGGCGAGATGCGTGTAGTGGGAATCCACCGAGACGCCGATCACCGCCGCGTCCTTGGACGCAAACTTCGCCAAAGCCACGTCGAACGCGATGATCTCCGACGGGCAGACGAAAGTGAAGTCCAAGGGATAGAAGAACAACACGACGTACTTGCCGCGGTACGACGAGAGCTTCAGCTCGGCGAACGAGTTGTCGGGCATGACCGCTTGGGCCGTGAAGTCGGGTGCTTCTCTGGTAACCAGGGTAGACATTGTTTGTTTCCTCTGCGGATAAGAAGTCTATCGATGCTCAGGAAAAGGATGTGACCTGCCGTTTAGCGGCCGACGGCGCGTCGGCCGCTAAACGTCACAGGACATTCGTTTTCTGAGAGTCAATAAACGATGTGCCATTAGCTTTCTGCACTTTCTGAAAAAAGCAGGTGCTAGCACGCGGTTTCGTGTAGAGATTGGTGTTCCATGAAAAA
>Ga0315291_10002844_pt1 | contig 22488 bp, 22 predicted proteins | sample YL17G12_20_MG_FD_203070 | JGI IMG/M metagenome (GOLD analysis project Ga0315291, IMG submission 203070) | Sediment microbial communities from Yellowstone Lake, YNP, Wyoming, USA - YL17G12_20 | ecosystem: Environmental > Aquatic > Freshwater > Lake > Sediment | place: USA: Wyoming | collected... | reverse complement strand
GGGTGAGGCGGACCACCAGGAGCGTCTTGCCGGACCCCGACTTGCCGACGATGTGGACGACGGTCGGCCCCCGCCTTCGCCGCCCGGGCGGGCCGCACGGCCGCGCCACCCTACAGCTCCATATCCCACAGGTCCGGCGGCCGTATGAGGCGTGGCTCCGAGGCCTCCTGCACCTCCTCGAACGTGACGCCGGGGGCCACTTCGCGCACCACCAGGCCCTCTGGCGTCACCTCGATGGCGGCCAGGTTCGTCACGATCAGGTCCACGGCCCGGATGGCCGTCACCGGATAAGAGCACTCGCGGACGATACGCGGCTGGCCGCCCCTGGTGGTGTGCTCCATGGCTACCACTACCCGGGCGGCGCCGACGGCCAGGTCCATCGCCCCGCCGATGCTGCCGACGGCCTTCTCGGGCACCATCCAGTTCGCCAGGTCGCCCTTCTCTGAGACCTGGAGGCCCCCCAGGACGGTCATGTCCACGTGTCCGCCGCGGATCATGGCGAAGGAGTCGGCGCTGTGGAAGAAGCAGGCGCCGGGGAGGAGGGTCACGGGCTGGCCGCCGGCGTTGATGAGGTCGGCGTCAATCTGCTCCTCTTCGGCGATGCCGCCGTAGCCCAGGATGCCGTTCTCGGCCTGGAAGATGACGGTGATGCCCTCCGGGATGAAGTTGGCCACCTGGGTGGGCAGCCCGATGCCCAGGTTGACGACCATACCGTCGCGCAGTTCCCGAGCTACCCTCAGGGCGATGAGCTCACGAGTCAAACCAGCGGATTTCATCTCTCTCTGCCTGTACTATGCGCTTGACGAAGATGCCCGGCGTGACGATGACCTCCGGGTCCAGGGCGCCGGCCGGCACGATCTCCTGCACCTCGGCGATGGTGATGTCGGCGGCGGTGGCCATGACGGGGTTGAAGTTGCGGGTCGCCATGCGGTAGACCAGGTTGCCCATGGCGTCGGCCCGTTGAGCGCGGATGAGGGCGAAGTCGGCATGCAGGGGCATCTCCAGGATGTACTCGCGGCCGTTCAGGGTCCTCCGCTCCTTGCCCCGCTCAACGACCGTGCCGACGCCGGTGGGGGTGTAGAACCCGCCCAGCCCGGCGCCGCCGGCCCGGATGCGCTCCGCCACCGTGCCCTGGGGCACTACCTCCACCTCGATCTCGCCCGCCCGCCACTGGTTCTGGAGGAAGGTGGTCCGCGCGCCCCAGGTGCGGATGGGGAAGGAACCGATGAACTTGCGCACCTGCCGGTTCTCGAAGAGGATGTCCAGGCGGTCGCCCAGGCCCACGTTGTTAGTGATGATGGTGAGATCGCGGGCCCCCTGGTCGGCGAGGGCGAAGACCAGCTTGGCCGGCGAACCCACCGGCCCAAAGCCCCCGATCATGATGACGGCGCCGTCGAAGACGTCGGCTACGGCCTCGGCGGGGCTGGCGTAGATCTTGTTCACTCCTGTCGCTCTCCCCTCAAGCCTGGGACACGTACGGCCGGGGCTCGCCCCCGCCCGCCCGAGGGCGCCCGCGAGGGTCGCCCCTACCATCCCCTCGCGTAGGGGCAGGGCTCGCCCCTGCCCGTCCGGCAGGCGGGCCTGCCCTTCTGAGCGCGCCCGCGAGGGTCGCCCCTACCATCCCCTCGCGTAGGGGCAGGGCTCGCCCCTGCCCGTCCGGCAGGCGGGCCTGCCCTTCTGAGCGCGCCCGCGAGGGTCGCCCCTACGCGAGGGCCTCTATCCCCAAGGCAGGGAGTATGATAGAACGAAGGGGCGCCGGAGCCAAGGGGTGGCCCGGTCGCTTCTCAATCCTGTTGTCGAAATCGTTCCCCACATGACCCAAGGAGGTACTGGCCTATGCGCAGAGTGTGCATCGTGTCCGGGGGCATCACCAAGTTTGCTAAGGCCAATCTTCTCACCCAGGAGGCCATGTGCAAAGATGCCCTGGACTATGCCCTGAACGATCTGAACGGACGCCTGGAGTTGCAAGACATCCAGACCACCATCTGTACCTACTTTTCCGATCACTTCAATGGCCAGCTCCTCTTCGACTCCCTGACGCAGGACTACCTGGCCATGTGCCCCCGGCCCTCGATGCGCATCGAGGGGGGCGGCGCCACCGGCGGCCTGGGCATCCGGGCGGGGTACATGGACGTGGCCTCGGGCCTCTCGGAACTCTGCCTGGTCTACGGCTTCGAGAAGATGAGCGAGGTAAACACGGCCAAGGGCAACGAGTTCATCGCCCTGGCCTCGGACACTGACTTCGACTTTCCGGTCGGGGGCTTCTACTCCGGCTACTACGCCACCATGGCCCAGCGCCACATGTACGAGTTCGGCACCACCGCCGAGCAGTTCGGCCGCATCGCCGTCAAGAACTACGACAACGCCTTCCACAACCGCTGGGCGCAGAAGCACGAGCGCTGGACTCTCGAAGGCGTCCTCAACGCCCCACTGATCTCTACGCCCATCACCCGGCCCATGGTCTGTGTCATGAGCGACGGCGCTGCCTGTGTCATCCTTTGCACCGAGGAGCGAGCCAAGCGGCTGCGTCCCAAGGGCGACTACGCGGTTCTCACCGGCCTCGGCTGCGGCACCGACACGATGCGCCTGGGCGACCGGCCCCGCGGCGACGTGATCCTGCTGCCCGGCCAGGAGCGCAGCACCTATGACTACAAGACCCGCCAGGGGGAGCCCCTCAACGGGCTCTGGCCCGGCGTCGCCTCCTTCCGAGGCGGTCGCGAGGCCGCTCGCCAGGCCTACGCCATGGCCGGCATCACTAACCCCCTGGAGCAGATCGACTTCGCCGAGGTGCACGACGCCTATGCTTCCAGCGAGCTCCAGACCTACGAGGACATGGGCCTCGCCCTCTACGGTCAGGGAGGCCGCTTCGTGGACGAGGGCCACCCGTACGTCGGCGGTAAGCTGCCCGTGAACCCCTCCGGCGGCCTGCTGGCCTGCGGCCACCCGGTGGGGGCTACCGGCATCATGCAGGGGGTCTTCGCCCTCTGGCAGCTCCAGGGCCGCATGGCCGAGCATTGCAGTGACCCCGAGGCCGGCATCGACGGCGCGCCTATCCAGGTGAAGAACGCCCGCCGCGGCCTCATCCACAGCCACGCCGGCACGGGCACCTACATTACCGTGAACATCCTGGAAACCCCTGACCTGGCGGCGGAACACTGAGGAGGAGCCGAAATGACCCACGTCTACAATACTGACCCTCTACAGGTGGGCCGCCCCTACCAGATCGAGTACATCCACAGCTACGGCGAGGTCAGCGATTTCTTCATCGGGCTCAAGGACAAGAAGCTGCTGGCCACGCGCTGCACGAAGTGCGGTAAAGCGTGGCTGCCGCCCCGACGCGACTGCGGCGCCTGCGGCGCCAGGACTTCGTGGTTCGAGGCGCCCCAGCGGGGGAAGGTCCACACCTTCTCCATCCTTCACTTCGCCGCCGAGGCCTTCCTCCACGAGGTGCCCTTCGTGCTCGCCTACATCGAGCTCGAGGGCATTGACACCGTCTTCCTTTCCCGGGTGGTGGGCTGCCGGCCCGAGGACGTCTACATCGGCATGCCGGTGCGCGCCCGATTCCGCCGACTCGTGGACTGGTCCCCCAATGACGTGGTCTTCGTGCCGGAGGAGGGCGCCGCCGGGGAGAAGTAGGTCCCCGAGGGTATCATGGACTTCCGCTTCAGCGAGGAGCAGGAGCGCCTTCGCCAGGAGGTGCGGCAGTTCCTGGAGCAGGAACTGCCAGGATGGGCCGAGGGCGCTCCCGATGGGCTGGCCGCCCTGGTTCCCGGCTACCTGTACTTTCCAGAGTTCGAGCGCAAGCTGGGGGCCCGCGGCTGGCTCGGCCTGAGCTGGCCTGTCGAGTACGGCGGCGGCGGCCTCACGCCCATCGACCAGCTCGTGGTAGACGAGGAGCTGGCTGCCTACGGGGCGCCCGGCAGCGAGAACATCGGCCGCACCATCGTGGCGCCGTCGCTCCTGGCCTATGGCAGTGACGAGCACAAACGGCGCTATCTGCCGCCCCTGGCCCGCGGCGAGATCTCCTTCTGCCTGGGCTACACGGAGCCCGAGGCCGGCTCCGATCTGGTGTCCCTCCAAACGCGGGCCGTGGCCCAGGGCGACGACTTCATCATCAACGGGCGCAAGCTGTACATGAGCGCCGCCGCCTGGACTACCCACTGCTGGCTGCTGGCCCGCACCGACCCGGAGGCGCCCCAGCACCGCGGCCTCTCGGCGTTCGTGGTGCCTATGGATTCCCCCGGCGTGATGGTGAGCCGGCTCACCAACCTCCTGGACACGGACTGGTTCAACGAGGTGCTCTTCGAGGACGTGCGCGTGCCCCGCGAGAACCTGGTCGGCCAGGAGAACCGCGGCTGGTACCAGGTGGCCGCCGCCCTGGACGTGGAGCGGCTGGCCCTGTACCCGTATCTGACCCACTACCGGGTGTTCCGCGCCCTCCTCCGTTACGCGGCCCAGATGGGCGATGAGATGCCGGGCCACCGCGCTCGGCTGCGCCAGAAGCTGGCGGAGCTGGCCATCGAGTTCCAGGTCGCCCGCCTCCTCACCTACCGAGCGGTATGGCTGCGTACCCAGGCGGGGCGTCGACCGGACTGGGAAGCGGCCCAGGTCAAGCTCTTCAACAGCGAGATGGCCCAGCGCCTCTATCAGGTCGCCGTGGAGGTGGTGGGTCTCCACGCCCAGCTCCGTGGCGATTCGGCGCGGGCGGTGCTCTCCGGCGTGGTGGCCCAGGGCTACCTGTCGACGGTCCAGGAGACCATCGGGGCCGGCACCTCGGAGGTGCAGCGAAACATCATCGCCGGCCGCGGCCTCGGCCTGCCGCGTTAGGGCCGCCAGCAAGCCCCTCTAAAGGCTTCCCTCAACCCTGTCGATAAGACACTTGACTCCTAGGAGACCTGAACAGGTCATGTACACTGTCTCCATAAGACGCGGCGCCAAGATCGAGCATTCGGCGGAGTTCCCCGACCTCCGCGATGCCCTGCGGCAACTGGACGGCTTCGTGTGCGCCTTCCCGGAGCTGGTGTCAGAGCTCCGGGGTGCCAGCGGCGTCCTCTGGCGCTGCCGGTCACGGCAAGTGAAGGCCGATCCCGAGGCGCCGGAAGCGGCCTGAACGGCCGAGCAGCTCTCCACCGCCCCATATCTCCGCCTATCCGCTCTCCTACCTCGACGGCGCATGCCGTATAATGCCACTCAACCAACAGCATCCCGATGCGGGAGGGCCTGCACCGCGGCCTTGCCTCGGACCCGGCAACCGCCGAGGCCTGGGAGGCCGAGGCCCTCCACCAGTGCCGGCGCTCGCCGGAACACGCCGAGGGCGTGAACGCCCTCCTGGAGAAGCGGTCGCCGCGCTTCCACTGAGGTTTCGCTCATGACAGACGTCGAGTTCCGGCCCCTGCGCCCTGAGGACATCGAGCAGGCTGCCTATGTAGAAGCGGTGGCCTTCTACCGCCAGCCTACCGCCCAGCACACCGAGCTCCTCAAGCGCTACTTCCCGCCTGAGTGGACGGTGGGCGCCTTCGTCGACGGCCGCCTCGTCGCCGACGTGCGCACCATGCCGACGGCGCGGCGCATCAACGGAGCGGCTATCAGCTACGGCGCAGTGGGGCCGGTTGCCTGCCTGGCCGAGCACCGGCGAAAGAACTACGTGGGCCGGCTGCTGCAAATGTCACTGGAGCGGATGCGGGAGCAGGGCATCGCCATGTCCGGCCTCTATACCCCTCACGACGCCCTGTATCGCCGCTACGGCTGGGAGCGCGCCGAGGGGAAGAAGCGCTACCTCTTTCAGGCCAAAGACGTGTCGCTAAGGGTGCAGGGGCAGCCGGGAACCCTGGAGCCCGCCAAGGCCGACGACTGGCAGCGGCTGGACGCCGTGTACCGTCGATACGCCGGCCCCCGGAACGGGCCGCTCCACCGGACGGAACCCTGGTGGCGGGAGGCGATCCTCCGTGACTACTTCCAGAACAGGGCCAGGGAGGCCTTCCTCTGGCTGGACGGCAGGGGCGAGGCTCAGGGCTTCATCGTCTACGCCTGGGCGCCGACGGGCCCGGAACCTATGGCCGGCCAAGAGCTTTTCGTGCGGGACATGGTGGCCCTGACGCCCGACGCCTACCTGGGGCTGTGGCAGCACCTGCTGGCCCACGACATCGCCCAGCGCATCGTGGTGCACGTGCCGCTCCATGACCCCTTCGCCGAGCTGGTCGTTGACCCGTGGAAGGTGGAGGTCCAGCGGGCCGAAGGGGCCATGGTCCGCATCGTCGATGTCGAGCAGGCGCTGGCTTCGCGTCGCTACTGCGGCAGGGGCGGCGTCTCCTTCACCATGCGGGTCATCGACTCCAGCGCGCCCTGGAATGACGGCGCCTGGCGGGTGGAGGCGGATCAGGGCCGCATGCAGGCCAAGCGTACGGAGGCCGAGGCAGACATCGAGCTGAGCGTGAACTTCCTGGCGCCCCTCTTCACGGGCTTCATCCGTGCCGATCAGGCCGCCGGCGTGGGGATGCTAAAGGTGAACCGGGAACAGGCGCTGGCACAGGCTCAGGAGGCCTTCGCCGTCAGCCATCCGCCCTACTGCGACGACTTCTACTAAGGTCATAGACCAAGCAAACCGCTCCTGCGGATTGAAATCCGCAGCTTCCTCGACGCCGAGGGTTTCAACCCTCGGGGATGAATCCAAATAGACACGTCGGGGCAGGGCTCGCCCCTGCCCTTCCGACGGCGCCCACGAGGGGCGCCCCTACCACAAGGACCTACGCCTGCTGGAGCTCCCGGATCATGTGGCGCAGTCGCTCCTCGTCCTCGGGCTTGCGGATGGGGATGGCGAGGCCCGTACGGGTGACGATACCGCTCCAGCGGGCCTTGATCTTTTCAATCAGGCCGTCGTAGGGAGAGACGATGGCGAACTCCTCCAGCATCTCCTCCGTGATGAGGTTCCCCATCTCTGACCAGCGGCCCTGAGTGGACATCTCGTGCAACTGGAGGGAGACGTCGCCCCAGCCGTGGGCCTCGAGGACGCCCCGGTAGCTGCGGGTGGAGCCATAGAAGGCCACCTGCGTCCGCACGGCCGGTTTCGCCCGCTCGACCTCCTCCTCCGTCTCGCCGGTGGCCAGGAAGCTGCCGCCGCAGACGTCGATGTCGCTGAGCCGGCGGCCGGCCTTGCGGGCGCCGGCCTCCAGGTTGGGGAGGATCGACTCCCGGGTGTACTTGGCGGTGTTGAAGGCGTGCAGGCGGACGCCGTCGCACAGCTCGCCGGCCAGGCGCAGCATGTAGGGGTTGACGGCGGAGACGTAGATAGGGACGTGGGGGTGCTCGATGGGCCCCGGGTTGAAGTACGGGGTCATGAGGCTGAGGTTGTAGTAGTCGCCCTGGAAGTTGAGCTTGGTGCCGTTCTGCCAGCAGTCCCAGACGGCACGCAGGGCGAGGATGTACTCGCGCATGCGCGGCCCGGGCGGCGCAAAGGGGATGCTGAAGCGCCGCACGATATGTCCCTTCACCTGGCTGCCCAGTCCCAGCAACAGCCGGCCTCCCGAGAGCGCCTGGAGGTCCCAGGCGATGTGGGCCAGGCTGGTAGGGCTGAGTGGGAAGGCGATAGCGACTGCCGTGCCCAGAGTGACCCGCTGGGTGTGCTCGGCGGCCAGGGCCAGGGGCAGGAACGGGTCGTGGCCTGTCTGGCTGGTGACGATGCCGTCGTAGCCCATCTCCTCGGCCTTGCGGGCGACGGCCGGCGCGTCGCGGAGGCTGCGCGTCTCGATGCTGGTCTCTACCTTCATGGCGGCTCCTTGTGGGGGGTCTCAGAAGAAGGAACGACTGCCGCCCATCATAGCGTTGGCGGCCGGTGTGTCAACGGGGGCTGCGGCGCCGGGAGTGCCCACCGCCACTCACCTCCAACCATCGGTTCAATGGGCGAAAGGCGATGGATCCTCTGCCGCCAGACAACACGGGGCCCAGGAGACTGGATTCTTCCTTGCCATGAGGCGGCCGATTCAGTCCCCTGGGCCCAACTTATGTTAACATAAACGGCCGTCGATGGCAACCCGCTCCAGCACTCAATCCTGCCCTCTGCAGCCGGACTCAGCCCCAGAGTTTCATGCTCCGGTATTGTTTCAGACCGTGAACTATCAGATACTTAGAAGGGAGGTGAGGTATGGCTCAGCGTAAGATTCGCGTCCCGTCCCTTGATCTGGCAGCCGTCCGCGGTCTGCCGGAATGGGTGTCCCTTTACCAGGCCTATAACGCCGTCTTTAAGGTCAACGAACTGGCCCTCCTGCCTTACCGGATCACCGTGCCCCAGCTTCATTTGCTGGCGGTGCTGGTGTCTGCCGGCGGTGTGCTGCCCTCGACGCGCATCGCCCGCCACATGGTGAAGGAGGCCCAGACCATAACCGGCCTGGTGGACAGGATGGAGGCAGCGGGCTGGGTAGTTCGCCAGGGCGACCCCAAGGACCGCCGCAAGACCCTGATCTCTCTCACCAACGCTGGCATCAAGAAGTTTCAGGAGACGTTCCCCGTCGCCAACCAGGTGGGAGCCGAGATCTTCGCCATTCTGTCCGACGAGGAGCTGGCAGGGCTGCGGGTGGCGGTTGAGAAGCTGCGCGAGACCGCATTGTCCCGCCTGGGCATTCGGCTCTAGCACCTTCTGCCAGCGGGCTGGGTCAGCGCCCACCGAGTATCAGGTACCACCTCTGCACTGTGGAGCGGCGAGATGTGCCGGTCTGGGCGCATGGATGCTCCCCTAGACCTTCGGAGGAAGTAGTTGTTGGTCCTAACGCGTAAGACGAGCCAGTCTATCGTCCTCACTTGTGAGGAGTCTGAGGTAAGGCTCAAGGTCATCCGTGTCGGCAGGGACAAGGTGTCCCTGGGGGTGGAGGCACCCCCGAGTGTGAAGATCCTGCGGTCGGAGCTCCAGGACAACCGGCCAGCGGCCTGAGCTCTGGATCCGCTCGCGACGGCCCCGGCCCCGCCGCTGTCTGGCCAGCGCAATCGATGCGGGCTCCCATAGAGCAGCCCCAAGCCTCTACGCGGGCCGACTGATGGGCCGGAAGATCAGCCTGGGCTAGCTCCAGCGCTCAATGATCTGCGTTTTCTGCGGCTCCGACAGCTTCACTCTCCATGAGGCCCTCGCCGAACTGAAGGCGGAGCTGAACGGCGACGGCATGCTCGCCACCAACACCGCCGTCTTCGAGGGCAACCAGGCACGCCCAGACGAACTGCTGGCGGTCTGCAATACGGTGCCCTTCATGGGCGCCCACCGCCTGGTGCTGGTCGAGGGCCTTCTGGCCCGCTTCGAGACGCCCCGCGGCCGCCGCCGACCCAGCGCCGGACAGGCAGGAGAGCCTGGCCGGCAGGCGGACCTGCCTGACCGGCAGGCAGGCCTGGGCCCCTGGCGTGACCTACCCGCTGCCCTCGGGAGCCTGCCTCCTTCCACCACCCTCGTCTTCGTGGACGGGGACATCGCGGAGGGCAACTCCCTGCTGCGACTGCTCTCGCCCCTGGCCCAGGTGCGGCGCTTCCCCCGCCTAAGCCAGCGCGACCTTCCCGGGTGGATCCAGGCCCGAGCCCGTCAAGAAGGCGTGGACATCTCGCCGGCGGCGGTGCGCCTTCTCGCCGATTTGGTGGGAAACGACCTGTGGGTCCTCTGGCAGGAGCTGAAGAAGCTGGCCCTCTATGCCGGCGCTCGGCGGGTGGAGGATGAAGACGTGCGCGCCCTGACGGTGGCGGCCCGCGAGGCCAGCGTCTTCACCCTCGTGGACGCCGTGGTCGAGGGGCGCCCCGACCAGGCGCTCCGCCTCCTCGAGCAGCTCCTCGACCAGGGGGCGGCGGCCCCCTACCTGCTGGCCATCATCACGCGGCAGTACCGGAACCTCCTTCTGGCCAAGGAGATGCTGCGCGGGCGCCATCAGGGGGCAGAGATCGGCGACCGGCTGGGTATCGTCTCACGCTTTGCCCTGGGCAAGGTGCTGGAGCAGGCGGGGCGCTACCCGCCGGCCAGGCTGGAGGCCAGCTATCGCCGGCTCCTGGAGGCCGACGTGTCCATCAAGTCCGGCATCTACCGTGAAGAGCTGGCCCTGGAGGTGCTGGTGCAGGACCTGGCCCGTATGGCTGCTTCCCCTTCCCGGGCCCTCACTCCTCCCCGGGTTCCTGGTAGACTGGGTTGAAGCAGGCGGCCCAGTGCCCCGGCGATAGCTCTTCCAGCGGGGGCCACGGCTCCTGTCGACAGGCGTTCACCGCCTTGTGGCAGCGGGGCAGAAAGGCGCACTCCGGCGGCAGCTCTCCCAGGTCGGGCGGCGAGCCCTTGATCGAACGGAGAGGCCCCTGGCTACCGTCCAGCCTGGGCAGGGCCGAGAGGAGGGCCCAGGTATAGGGATGGCGAGGTCGCCGGAAGAGCTCTCCCACCTGGCCGCTCTCCACGATCCTCCCGGCGTACATCACTGCCACCTCGTCGGCCATCTGAGCCACCACCCCCAGGTCGTGGGTGATGAGGATGATAGAGACCTCGCGCTCCCGCTTCAGACGGTTGAGCTCCGCCAGGATGGCCGCCTGGATGGTGACGTCCAGGGAAGACGTGGGCTCATCGGCGATGATGACCTTGGGGCTGAGGACGGTGGCGATGGCGATCATCACCCGCTGGCACATACCGCCCGAAAGGTGGAACGGGTACTGCTGGACCAGCCGCTCCGGGTCAGGGAGGTCGAGGTGGCGCAGGACGTCCAGGGTCATGCGCCGCGCCTCTTTCTTGGGCAGCGAGAGGTGAGTGGTGATGGCCTCCTCCACCTGGAGGCCGATGGGCAGGACGGGGTTCAGGCCGGCCACGGGGTCCTGGAAGATCATCGATATCTCGCGGCCGCGCAGGCGGCGGAGCGCCTCGCTGCTCATGGCCGTCACCTCGTCCCCATCGTAGAAGATGCGCCCGCCGACGATGCGGCCGGGATAGGGGACGATGTCCAAGACCGACAGGCCTACCGTGGTCTTGCCGCAGCCGCTCTCCCCCACGATACCCAGGGTGGTGCCGCGCCGCAGCTCGAAGCTAACGCCGTCCACAGCCTTAACGACGGTATTCTTGTCGAGGTAGTGAGTGCGCAGGTCCTCAACGCGCAGGATCACGTCGTGCATGACGTTGTCTCGGAGGAAAGGGGCAGCATTCGTGCCCCGCCGACAGAGGAGCCTCCCTGCTAGTGCGCCCGTCTTTCCGGCAGACAGGTTGCGAGCAGGGGTTCTCTACTATACCGCCGCGGGCTCGTTCGTGGGCGAGCTAGGAGACGGGCCGGAACATGGAGAGCACCCGCCCTTGAATCTCCACGTTGGAGGCGTCGCTGTAGATGGGCGGAAGGGCCTCGTTCGCGGGCTGGAGGCGCACGCGGTCGCCCTCTCGGTAGAACTTCTTGAGGGTGACCTCCTCCTCTTTCTTGAGCCACACGGCCACCATGTCCCCGTCCTGGGCAGTGTCGGTCTGCTCCATGACCACGATGTCGCCGTCGTTGATGAGGGCGTCGATCATGGAGGTGCCCTTGACGCGGAGGGCGAAGACGTTCTCCCGGCCGCCGGTCATGTCCGGCGTGACGGACACCGCCTCGTCGTAGGCGACGCTGCCCTCCGGCACGGGGATGGGCTGGCCGGCGGCGATGCGCCCCACCAGAGGCACGGCGACACTGCGCACCCGGCGGCCGCTGCCGTCCAGCAGCTCGATGGCCCGCGAGATCTCCCGGTCGCGCCGGATGTAGCCCATCCTCTCAAGGGCTTTAAGGTTGTAGTCGACCACAGAGGTGGAGCTGATGGCGCAGCCTACCTGGATGTCGCGGATGCTGGGCGGATACTCCTTGTCGTCGATGAAGCGACGAGTGAAGGTCAGGATCTTCTGCTGCCTGGGCGATAGAGGCTTCATGGCTACTCTCGCTCCTTTGCTCGGAACGCCTGTTCTGTCGAACAACGGTACCACTGGAGAAGGCCTTTGTCAAGCGTGCTGCCGGCCCATGGTTGGTTCACCATCGGTGGGTCGGTTCTCGACCCCCGCCTGAAGGCGGGGGCATCGGATTTGCTTCCCCATGCCCCAGCCTTGTGGCGTCAAACAGAATAGGCTCTGCTCTGATCCCGCCCCGACCCACCGCGAGATGAACCTCGTAGGGGCCGACCTTGCGTCGGCCCGCGGCTAGGTGGTAGGGGCGCCCGCCACGGCGGGCTGCGCCCCTACGGGTGGGATGCAAAGTCATTCTGTTGACGACCATCAGGCTGGCGCCGTCTGTGAACCTGGAAGCCCAGAACCTACCAATCAGAACCAGTTATGCCTGCCTTGTTCACCGGCCTCCAACTCGGCCTAGAGACCCCCATCCGCGAACGCGGACCAGCCGCGCCTGGATTCCGCCAGCCCGCTGCCGTTGCCCCGCAGCCAGGCTGACCTCTAGAATAGTAGTTGAGGGGTTTAGGGAGGGAGCAGGCGCCCGAAAGGGCGCCTTGAGCACTTGAGGGGGAGAGATGGAGAGAACTTCGAGCCTGGAAGGCCTTGCCACCGCTGAGGTAGGCGCCGAGACCAGCGAGGGACATGAGGTGAAGCGAGCCCTGGTCGTCGCCGCCCACCCGGACGACTCCGAGTTCGGCTGCGGCGGCACCGCCGCCCTCTGGTCGCGCCAGGGGTGGGAGTTCTACTACCTGGTCTGCACCAACGGCAACAAGGGCAGCGCCGACCCGGCGATGACACCCGAGCGCCTGGCGCCCCTGCGCCAGGAAGAGCAACGGGCGGCGGCCCGCAGGCTGGGCGTGAAGGACGTCTTCTTCCTCGACTACGTGGACGGCGAGCTGACCTACACCCGGAAGCTGCTGGGCGATGTCGTGCGCCATATCCGCCTCATCCGCCCCTACGCCGTCTTCACAAGCGACCCGGAGTCCATCATCGTTCGCGACAGCTTCGTGAACCATTCCGACCACCGCTGCGCCGGGCTCGTGGCCATCGACGCCGTCTATCCCGCCGCCCGCGACCGCTGGAACTTCCCGGAGCACCTGGAGGAGGGCCTGGAGCCCCACAACGTCAAGGAGATCTACATCTGGAGCTTCGACAAGGGCAACTTCTGCGTCGACATCACGGACATCGTCGACCTCAAGATCCAGGCCCTGTTGGAGCACAAGACCCAGTTCGGCGACGGCGCCGAGTTCCTCCAGTTCGTCAAGGAGCGCTGGCGGGACGAGTCCGGCCGCTACCTGGAGCGCTTCCGCCGCGTGGTGATGTTCCGGTAGGGCGCCCCCAGCCAGAGTGTTCCCCCCTGGCCCAGGTCAGGGTCGAGGCTCTGGTTCCTGGTTCCTGGTTCCTGGTTCCTGGTTCCCCTCTCCCTGCGTTGACGCTCACTCTGCCCGCCCCTTATCATTCCTCTTGCCGCTCGATTCGCTGCGCCCTGAGTCATTCGAAGGGCAGCGTCCTGAGCCAGTCGAAGGGCAGTCCAGGAGGACCACTGTGGAGATCGCCAGGGACAAGCTGCTCCAGATGTTCCGCACCATGGTCACCATCCGCGAGTTCGAAGACGGGGCTGGACACCTTTCGCAGGAGGCCCGCATCCCCGGCGTCGTCCACCTCTACGCCGGCCAGGAGGCGGTGGCCGTCGGGGCCTGCGCCCACCTGAACCGTGATGACTACATCACCAGCACTCACCGCGGCCACGGCCATCTCATCGCCAAGGGCGGCGACATCCGCCTCATGTACGCCGAGCTCTTCGGCCGCGCGACGGGCTACTGCAAGGGCAAGGGCGGCTCGATGCACATCGCCGACCTGGACCTGGGCATCCTGGGTGCCAACGGCATCGTCGGTGGTGGCGCTCCCATTGCCGTGGGCGCCGCCTTCGCCGGCAAGTACCGGGGCCGGGGCCAGGTCTGCCTCTGCTTCCTGGGCGACGGCGCCAGCAACATCGGCCCCGTCCACGAGGCGACCAACATGGCGGCCCTCTACCGCCTGCCCCTGGTCTTCATCTGCGAGAACAACCTCTACGGCGAGTACACCCGCCAGGAGCGCGAGATGGCCGTCGTCGACATCGCCGACCGGGCCGCCGCGTACGGCATGCCCGGCCGCACCGTCGACGGCATGGACGTGCTGGCCGTCTACGACGCCGTCGGCGAGGCCGTGGCGCGAGCGCGCCGGGGTGAGGGACCCTCGCTGCTGGAGTGCAAGACCTATCGCTACTACGACCACGTGGGCACCAGCTACGGCGAAGAGGAGCGACCGGCGGAGGAGCGCGAGCACTGGCGCTCCCGCGACCCCATCCTTCTCTTCCGGCAGCGCCTCGCCGCCGACGGCGTCCTGTCGGACAAGGAAGCGGACGCGGTCATCGCCGAGGTGCGCTCGCAGATCGAGGAGGCGATCAAGTTCGGCGAGGAGGGACCGCAGCCGAGCGTCGAGGACCTGACGAAGGATGTGTACACGTAGCGGCCTGGCCCTGAGTCAGAGCGTCAACAGAGCCCCTAGCCGTAGGGGCGGACCTTCAGGTCCGCCCGAACTCTCAGGTCCGCCCCCTTATCGCCGCAAACTCGCACCACGTCTCGCCACATTCGACTACACAGGGCCCTACGCGTACCACCTGGTGCTCTCCACCTACAAGGAACTTCCGCTGCTGGCCAGCGCGGACGTGGTAGAGAGTTGTCTTCACAGCCTCCAACAAGCGGCGGAGCGTCACGGGTTTCAGGTGCTGGCCTACTGCTTCATGCCTACCCATCTCCATCTGCTGATCCTGGGCAGCGAGGACTCACGCCTCCTGCCCTTCGTGAAGTACTTGAAGCAGACGTCCTCATTCGGCCGTCGAGGAGAGGCGATGCAGCTCTGGCAGCGCAGCTTCTACGACCGGGTGCTGAGAGTGGAGGAGGATCTGGAAGATGTGGCCCGCTACATCTGGGGCAACCCCGTGCGGGCGGGGATAGTCGATGATTGGGACAAGTTTCCCTTTTCAGGCCCGTTCGGGGCGGACCTGAAGGTTCGCCCCTACGCGGAATGACATCAAACGGAAAGTCAGGGCCGTAGGGGCGAAGCTTTAGCTCCGCCCCAGCGGTTGATGTGAGAGTGGCAGAATCGACAGGGGTCACAATCTACGGGGTGAGGAAGCCATGACCCGTGAACTCTTCTACATGCAGGCCGTCAACGAGGCGCTACACCAGGAGATGGAGCGCGACCCCGACATCTTCGTGGCCGGCGAGGACGTGGGCCAGCACCAGGGCGCCTTCCGCATCACCGCCGGGCTCTACGCCAAGTACGGCGAGGGGCGCGTGGTAGACACCCCGATCTCGGAGGCGGGCATCATCGGCATGGCCGTGGGCTCCGCCGCCTGCGGCCTGCGCCCCGTGGTCGAGCTCATGTTCATGGACTTCATCGGCATCGCCATGGACCAGATCATGAACCAGATGGCGAAGATGAAGTACATGTTCGGCGGCAAGGCCAGGCTGCCCATCGTGGTGCGCACCGCCTGCGGCGCAGGCATCCGGGTGGCCGCCCAGCACTCCCAGAGCCTGGAGGCCATCCTCTGCCACATTCCCGGCCTCAAGGTGGTGATGCCCTCCTCCGCCTACGACGCCAAGGGCCTCCTCATAGCCTCCATCCGCGACGACAACCCGGTCTTCTTCCTGGAGCATAAGCGAGTCTACGGACAGCGCGAGGACGTGCCCGAGGAGCCCTACGAGGTGCCCCTGGGCGTCGCTCAGGTGAAGCGACCGGGCAAGGACGTGACCATTGTCGCCACCTCAGCCATGGTGTGGGAGGCCATGAAGGCCGCTGACAAGCTGGCCGAGCAGGGCATCGACGCCGAGGTCATTGACCCGCGCACCCTCCAGCCCCTGGACACGGGGCTGATCCTGGACTCGGTGCGACGGACGCACCGGGTCGTGGTAGCCCACGAGGCGGTGCGCTTCGGGGGCATCGGGGCGGAGATCGCGGCCCAGATCGCGGAGCAGGCCTTCGACTACCTGGACGCGCCGCCGCAGCGCATCGGGGCGCCCTTCACGCCGGTGCCCTTCAGCCCGGTGCTGGAGGACGCCTGGCTCCCCAACGCCCAGAACATCGTCGACGCCGTGCTGAACGTGGTACCGGCGCGGGCGTAGAACCATGCCCACCATCGTAGTCCTCCCCAAGATGGGCATGACCATGACTGAGGGCACCCTGGCCGAGTGGCTGGTGCCCGACGGCGCCCCCGTCGAGAAGGGGCAGCCCATCTTCCGCATGCTCACTGAGAAGATCAACGCCGAGGTGGAGGCGGAGACATCCGGCATCCTCCGCCACCTGGTGCCCGAGGACACCACCGTGCCCGCGGGCGCCGTCGTGGGTTGCATCCTGGCCCAGGACGAGGAGCTGCCCCCCGAGCTGGTCGAGATGGCCGCCACGGCGGCAGCACCGGCGGCAGCACCGGCGGCAGCAATTCCAGCGCTCGCCGGCTCCGGCGCGGGCCGCGGCGCTCCGCCCGCCCGCGAGACAGGCGAGTTCGTGCGGGCCTCGCCCCTGGCCCGTCGGCTGGCCGAGGAGGCGGGCATCGACCTGTCGCAGGTGGAGGGCACGGGCCCCGGCGGGCGCATCCTCCAGGAGGACGTGGAGCAGGCCATCGCCGCCCATCGAGAGGCCCCGGCTCCTGCCGCGCCGCCCGCCGGTCGCACCATCCCCTTCAAGGGCGTGCGTCGCACCATCGGCCAGCGCATGCACGAGAGCCTCCAGACCATGGCCCAGCTCACGATCACCATGGAGGTGGACGTGACGGAGGCCGGGCGCATGTGCCAGGAGCTCAGCGAGCGCTGGCAGGCAGGGCCCGATGGGGGTGTGAGCGTCACCTACACCCACGCCATCGTCAAGGCGGCGGCCCTGGCCCTGGCCGAGCACCCGCGCCTGAACTCCACCCTCGAGGGCGACGTCATCCGCCTGCCGGACGAGGTCAACGTGGGCGTGGCCGTCGCCCTGGACGAGGGGCTCATCGTGCCGGTGGTACGGGAGGCCGACCGCAAGTCGCTGCGCCAGATCGCCGTCGAGGCGCGGGAGCTCTCCGAGAAGGCGCGCCAGGGCACCCTCACCGTGGACGAGGTGACGGGCGGCACCTTCACCGTTACCACCCTCGGCATGTACGATGTCGATGTCTTCACGCCCATCGTCAACCCGCCCCAGTGCGCCATCCTGGGCGTGGGCCGGGTGAAGGAGGTGCCGGCCTTTGAGGGCGACCGGGTGGTGAGGCGCTCCGTCCTCAACCTGAGCCTCTCCTTCGACCACCGGGTCGTGGACGGGGCCCCGGCTGCCGAGTTCCTGCGACGCGTCAAGCACTATCTGGAGCATCCTGACCTGCTCCCGGCGGAGGAGTAGCGCCGACTTGCCTGACTTCGACCTGGTTGTGATCGGCGGCGGGCCGGCCGGCTACTCGGCGGCCCTGCGCGCTGCCGAGCTGGGCGCCGGCGTGGCCGTGGTGGAGCACCAGAGCGCCGGCGGCAACTGCGTCCGCTTCAATTGCGTTCCCAGCAACATCCTCCTCGATACCGTGCGCGCCGCCCTGGAATCTCAGGCCCTGGGCCTCCAGGGCGTTCTCCCCTCGACGGGCGAGCCCAGCTTCAGTCGCGCTCTGGCGCGCCAGGCGCACCTCGTGGCCGGGGTGGAGGCCGACATCCGCAACCTGCTGGCCTCTCGCCGTGTCCGCTACGTGGCCGGCCGGGCGAAGCTGGTTGCTGAGGCCGACGGGTCAAACCTGCGGGTCGCGGTGCAGCTCGCTGAGGGCGGCGCCGAGGAGATCTCGGCCGGCGCCGTCATCGTCGCTACCGGCGCCCGAGGGGTGCCGCCGGCGCTGCCCGGGCTGCCCCCGGACGGCGTTCTCACCAGCGACCAGCTCCTGGCTTTGGCCGAGCCGCCGCCCTCGCTGCTGGTGCTGGGCGGCGGGCCCGCCGGCCTCGTCTTCGCCCTGGAGTACGCGTTCCTCTTCACCGCCTTCGGCAGTCGCGTGACGCTGGCGGAGGCAGGCCCCCACGTTCTGCCAGGCGAGGACGCCGAGCTGGCCGGCTATCTGGCCAAGGCGCTGGAGACGGCGGGACTGCGGGTGCTCACCGGGGCGCAGGTGAAGGGCTTCGACGAGGAGGGTGGCGAACAGCGTGCCCTGCTGTCGACGCCCGCGGGCGATATCACCGTCCCGGCAGCCGCCGTGGTGGCGCCCGACTGCCGCGTACCCTATCTGGAAGGGCTCGGCATGGACGCCCTGGGCATCCGACTCAGCGAAAACGGCGCCCTGGCCGTCGATGCTGGCGGCGCCACCAGCGAGCCCGGCCTCTACGGCGCCGGCGACGCCACAGGAGGCATCATGCTCTCCCACGCCGCCATCCACGAGGGCCGCGTCGCCGCCGAGAACGCCCTCGGCCAGAAGAGCCGTCTGGACCTGCGGGCTGTGCCTCGCTGTATACACACCCATCCAGAGTACGCCGCCGTCGGCCTCAGCGACCAGGAAGCGCGGGCCGCCGGCCGACAGGTGCGCGTGGGCCTGGCCGACCTCTCGGCCAACGCGCGCGCCGCCGCCCTGGGCCAGTCGGAGGGGGCCGTCAAGCTGGTGGTCGACGCCCGCACAGGCGAGATCCTGGGCGTGCACATCCTGGGGCCCCAGGCCAGCGAGCTCATCGGGCAGGCGGTGCTCGCCATGCGCCTGGAGGCCACCGTCTACGACCTGGCGGCCACCGTCCACTGGCACCCGTCGCTGTCGGAGGCCCTGACGGAGGCGGCCCGGCGCGCCCTGCCGCCATAGGAGACAGACGATGAAGTACGTCCGCTTCCTCCACAAGGGACGCGAGTCCTACGGCCTGCTAGAGGGGGATGCCGTCCTCCCTTTCGCGGGGGGCCTCCTCGGGAAGCGACGGCCCATGGGCGTCCGGCTGCCCCTGGCCGCGGTGACCCTGCTGGCGCCCGTCCGGCCGTCGAAGATCATCGCCGTGGCCCTGAACTACATGGATCACCTCCCCACCGGCGGCGGGTTCATATCGGGGGATCGCGACCGGGAGCCCCCGAGCGCTCCCGAGCTGTTCCTGAAGACTTCCTCTGCCGTCGTCGGGCCGGAGGAGGCGATCGTCATCCCTGCCGGCGCGGGACGCGTCGATGGCGAGGGCGAGCTGGTGGCCGTAATAGGGCGACGGGCGCGCGGCCTCTCACCGGAGGAGGCCCTGGGCTGCGTTCTGGGCTACACCTGCGGCAACGACGTCAGCGCCCGCGAGTGGCAGCGGGGCGACATCCAGTGGTGGCGTGCCAAGTCCAGTGACACCTTCGCCCCCGTGGGGCCGTACATCGTCGACGAGCTGGACCCGGCGAACCTGGAGCTCCAGACTCGCGTCAACGGCGAGGTGAAGCAGAGGGGCAACACCCGCCTTCTCATCCACGACGTGGCGCACATCGTCAGCTTCGCCAGCCGCGTGATGACCCTGGAGGCTGGCGACCTCATCTTCACCGGCACCCCCGGCAGTACCCCCACGCTGAGCCCCGGCGACGTGGTGGAGGTGGAGATCGAGGGCATCGGGGTGCTGCGAAACCCGGTGCGGGGGGAGGAGTAGAGGGTGTTGCGCGAAGACGTGGTTCCGCCAGAGGACCAGATCTACAACTGGATCGAAGAAGTCTTCCGGCAGGGGGTCCGACGTCCGGGCTATCCCGCCGATCGATGGGCCGAGCAATGGATACAGGACCGATTTCGAGAGTTCGGACTCGAGACCGTCCGTGCGGAGCCCGTGGTCACGCCCTACTGGGAACCGCTTCGCTCGTCGTTGGTGGCCGTGAGGGCCGATGGTACCGAGGCCGAGATCCCTTGCTTCGCCCTTCCGTTCTGCTCGCCGGACCACCTTGAAGCCACCCTGGTGGCGCTCGACGGCGGCGCCGTGGACGGGGCCATCGCCCTCTGCGAGCTCCCGCTTCTGCGAGTGCCTCATAGCTGGTACGAACGCGTCGCGACGTGGCAGTTCGACCCCGATGGGTCGTTCGCGGAGGCCAGCCAGCTTCTCCCGGCCACTCGGGCCGGCCAGGCAGCGATGGAGTCAGCGATAGCCGCCGGCGCTCGCGGGTTTGTCGGTGTCCTTACCGACTACCCAGGAAACTCGCGCGAATACTATGTGCCCTACGATGGGAAACCCGGCCCAATCCCGGGCGTCTGGGTCAGCGGGCGCGATGGAGAACGACTGAAGTCCTGGCTCGGCGAGGGGCCCGTCGTAGTCAGGCTTGAGGTCGACGCTCGCCGAGCATCAATCACCTCATTCAACATCGTTGGCGAGCTGCCGGCAGCAGACCGCGAGGCGGTGATCGTTGGATCGCACCACGACGGCCCGTGGTCGTCGGCGGTCGAGGACGCCTCGGGAATCGCGCTGGTGCTGGCGCAGGCCGCCTATTGGTCGCGCGTCCCACCGACCGAGCGTCCGCACCGCCTCATGTTCCTCCTCAACGGAGGACATATGTCGGGAGGTGCCGGGCAGGCCGCCTTCGTACGATCTCATCGTGCCGAACTCGACCACGTGGTGTTAGAGGTACACCTTGAGCATGCGGCAAGCGAGGTGTCGGAAGTCGGCGGGGAGCTGCATCCGACCGGACGGCCAGAAGTACGTTGGTGGTTCACGTCGCGCATCCCGCGCCTGGAAGCTGCAGTGCGAGAAGCAATCGAGGCTGAAGACCTGCGACGTTCATACATCTTGCCGCCAACGGCTTTCAGAGAGAAGCCGACAACGGACGCGGCGGACTTCTATCCCGCAGGCGTGCCTATCGTGAACTACCTGGTGGCACCGTTCTATTTGTTCGACGCGATGGATACACTGGACAAAATCCATCGACCAAGCCTGGTTCCTGTTACGCGTGCCGCCATCCGTATCATCAACTCCACCGCTGGCGTCTCGGCCTCGGCAATGCGCGCGGGTGAAACTCGGTAGGTGAGTTGGTGCGTGTAGCCCTCGTCCAGCTCCGCGCCTTCGATTTGGAGGAGGCGGCCGAAGGGCTCCGCCACACCCTGGAGATGGTGGACCGGGCAGCGGCCGCGCGCCCCAACCTCATAGTCCTGCCCGAGGTCACCTACCCCGCCTACTTCCTGCGCTCGCGGGAGGAGTACCGTCAGGTTGGGCCCCTGGACGCAGAGGGGCTGGTGCGCACCTTCGGAGGGAAGGCCGCCCAGCACGGCGTCCACCTCGTGGTGGGCGTCGCCTTTCCGTCAGACGAGGAGGTGACCAACTCCGCCCTCCTCTTCGCGCCCGACGGCAGCCTGGCCGGCCGCTACGACAAGAGCTTCCTCTGGCACTTCGACCGCCGCTGGTACCGGGGCGGCGCCCACTACCCGGTGTTCGAGACGCCCCTGGGTCGGCTGGGCCTCCTCATCTGCGCCGACGGACGCCTTCCCGAGATAGCCCGCTGCCTGGCCCTGGGCGGCGCCCAGGTCATCGTCGATTCCACGGCCTGGGTGAGCTGGGGCCGCCAGCCCAGCGAGCTCTCCAACCCCCAACCCGAGTACATGATGTCGGCCCGCGCCCTGGAGAACGGGGTCTGGGTGGTGGCGGCGGGCAAGGTGGGGATCGAGGCCGGCAGCATCCTCTACTGCGGCCGCTCCTGCGTCATCGACCCCCGGGGCCGGGCGCTGGCCTCGGCCGGGACGGAGGATGAGACCGTCCTCACCTTCGACCTGGACCCTGCGGAGGCAACGGGCCCGCCCTTCGCCCGCCGTCCCGACCTCTACTCGGCGCTTACGGCCCCCACCGAGGATCTGCCGGCGGCCCGCCTGCCGGATGAGCCGCTGGCCATGGGGCCCGGCAGCCGGCGCCTAGCGGTCCTCCAGGCGACTTTGCCTCCGACCGGCGCCGCCTTCCTCGAGGACGCCCGGCGCTGGGTCGAGACGCTGCGCCGCCAGGACACCGACCTGCTCCTCTCCCCGGCCACGCCGGTCCAGCACCTGGACGCCTACCCGGCCTCAGACCTGCTGTCGCCCCTCCAGGCGCTGTCGGGCCAGTCCGGGGTCATGCTGGGCATGACGCTGCTCGAGAGGGCTGCCGGGGCGCGCTACCGGACCTTCTACCTGCTGGATGGCGGCGAGGTGCTCCTGGCCCACCGGCAGAGCCACCATGACTCCGACACCGCGTCGGCCGGCCCGCCTGCCGGACGGGCAGGCCTGGCGCTCGGCGACGAGCCCTGCCCGGTGGCGTCCACCCGGGTGGGCAACGTCGGTGTGCTGCTGTGCGGAGAGGGCTTCGTGCCGGAGGTGGCGCGCTCGCTGATGCTGCGGGGCGCCGAAGTGCTGCTGTGGCCGGCAGACGCCCCTCGCTTCGACGTGTGGGCGGTGGCCCGCTCCCGCGCCGACGAGAACCGCGTCTACATGGCCGCCGCCACTGCCCCTACAGCCGAGGGCGGCGCCTGCGTGGTGGATCCCACCGGCCGGGTGGTGGCATCAGCGCTGGCCGGTCGCGAGATGGTCTGCTCGGCACAGGTTAACCGGGCTCTCTCACGCTGGAAGGACATGGCCCCGGCTACCAACGTCGTGCAGGGCCGCCGGCCCGACACCTACGGTATGCTGCTGAGCGAGTAGG
>Ga0315291_10002843_pt1 | contig 22490 bp, 17 predicted proteins | sample YL17G12_20_MG_FD_203070 | JGI IMG/M metagenome (GOLD analysis project Ga0315291, IMG submission 203070) | Sediment microbial communities from Yellowstone Lake, YNP, Wyoming, USA - YL17G12_20 | ecosystem: Environmental > Aquatic > Freshwater > Lake > Sediment | place: USA: Wyoming | collected... | reverse complement strand
GGCTCGGGCACGATCTCATCCACCACGCCCATCTTCAGCAGGTCCTCGGCGGTGAGCTTCAGGGCCTCGGCGGCCAGCTCGGCTTTTCCCGAATTGCGCCACACGATGGCGGCACAGCTTTCCGGCGAGATCACGCTGTAAATGGCGTTTTCCAGGATGAGCACGGAATCGCCGACGCCGATGCCCAGCGCGCCGCCGCTGCCGCCTTCGCCGATCACGGTGACGATGATGGGCACGGGCAAGCGCGCCATCTCGCGCAGGTTATAGGCGATGGCCTCGGCCTGCCCGCGGGCCTCGGCATCGATGCCCGGGTAGGCGCCGGGGGTGTCGAGGAAGGTGAAGATGGGGCGGGCGAACTTGGCCGCATACTGCATCACCCGGATGGCCTTGCGGTAACCCTCCGGTTTGGCCATCCCGAAGTTGCGGTGCAGCTTGTCCTTTGTGGAGCGCCCCTTCTGCTGGCCGAGCGCCAGCACCGGCTGTCCCTGGAAGCGGGCCATGCCGCACACGATGGCCGTGTCGTCGCCAAAGCCGCGGTCGCCGTGGACTTCGCTGAAGCCCTCGAACAGGTGCTGCACGTAGTCGAGGAAGTAGGGACGCTGGGGGTGGCGGGCCAGCAGCACCCGCTGCCACGCCCCCGGCGGGGCTGGTTCCGCGGCGGCGGGGTCGTCCGGGGACTCGCCCTCCTTCATATCCTCCAGAAGGCTGTACATCTTGCGGAGCTTTTCCTGCGCTTCCGGCTCCGAGGCGAGCTGCTCCAGTTCCCGGATCCGCTTCTGCAGCGCGTCCAGTTCCTGGCGCGGTGGTTGGGGGTCGTCCGACATGTTTTTGGCTGTAGGCTGTGGGCTGTAGGCTGTGGCAGAGAGTCCTGAGCCTACAGCCCACAGCCTACGGCCTACAGCCCGCTTCCTATATTACAATCACGGAGCCTTTGCCGCAGATAGATTCGACGGCGGCGAGGAATTCCTTGTCGGGGCGAACGCGGATGGTAGGCTCCAGGGTGACGGCAAAGTCGCCCTCGCGAATGACTTCCAGACGCACCGTGGCCTGCCCCTGCTTTCTCTGGAACAACTCGGCCAGCTCGCGGGCCAGGGAATCGGGTGCGGGCCCGGCGCCGGCGCCGTCGCCGCGCAGGCGGATACGGATCAGCAGGTTCTCCGGCAGCTTCACCTCGACGGTTTCCAGTGGCACCAGGTCGCTGACCGCGATCTTGGGCGGCGCGTTCTCCTCGGGATTCACTCGCCCGCGAACAAATACGGCCGTATCCACGGCCAGCCGGTCAGAGAGGCGCTTGTAGGCCTCAGGGAAAATCAGCAAATCGACGAAGCCGTTCAGGTCCTCAAGTTGGGCGATGGCCCAGGGATCGCCCCGCTTGGTGCGCATGGAGCGCAGGCCGGCGATCAGACCGCCGATGGTGACCTCCTCGCCGGCGGCGCGGCCCTCCAGCGTCGAGGTATCGGCCGTGCAAACCTCGCGCAGCTTCTCCAGATAGGTAGCCAGGGGGTGGCCGCTGACGTAGAAGCCCAGCACCTCCTTCTCGAAGGTCAGCAACTGGCGCTCGTCCCACTCCGGGACGTCGGGCAGGCGCTCCTGGTCGGCGGTGGCGGCCGATTCCAGGGGCATGCCGAACAGGCCCCGCTGGCCCATCTCCCGGTCGCGCTGCACGCGGGCGCCGGCCTCCAGCGCGCGGTCCAGCGCGGCCGTCAACTGCGCGCGCCGCGCCCCCAGCGAGTCCATGGCGCCGGCTTTGATCAGGCTCTCCAGCACCCGCTTGTTCATCTGCCGGAGATCGACTTTTTCGCAGAATTGGAACAGTGAGCCGAACCGCCCGGCCTGGCGGCGCGCCTCGACCATGGTGCGGATGGCCGTCTCGCCGACGTTCTTAATGGCGCGCAGGCCGAAGCGGATGGCGCCTCTTGTAGCATAGCCTTCAGGCTGTGCTTCTGCCGGTGGCGGCAGCGTGCCAGAAGGAGAGACACGGCCTGAAGGCTGTGCTACTTCTGCTACTACCGGCGTGAAGTCCACGTCGCTGACGTTAATGTCGGGCGGCAGCACCGTTACGCTCATTTCCCGGCACTCGTTGATGTACCTCACCACCTTCTCGGTGTTGCCAGTTTCCGAGGTGAGCAGCGCCGCCATGAACTCCACCGGGTAGCGCGTCTTCAGGTAGGCGGTGATGTAGGCCAGGTAGGCGTAAGCGGCCGAGTGCGACTTGTTGAAGCCGTAGCCGGCAAACTGCTCCATCAGGTCGAAAATGCGCGCCACCTTGTTTTCGGGCAGGCCGCGGCCGACGGCGCCGCGCACGAAGCGCTCCCGCTGCGCCGCCATCTCCCCCGCCTTCTTCTTGCCCATGGCCCGCCGCAGCAGGTCGGCTTCGCCCAGCGAACACCCCGCCAGGCGATTGGCAATCTGCATGACCTGCTCCTGGTAGACGATCACGCCGAAGGTCTCTTCCAGGATGTCGCGCAGCTCGGGCAGCTCGTAGGTGACGGGACGCTCGCCGTGCTTGCGCTTGATGAAATCGTCGATCATGCCGCCCTGGATGGGGCCGGGGCGATACAGGGCGTTCAGGGCCGTCAGGTCCTCGATGCGGCTGGGCTGGTAACGCCGCAGGATGTCCCGCATGCCCGCCGATTCGAACTGGAACACGCCGCTGGTCTGCCCGCGCGCAAACAGCGCGTAGGTCTCGGCGTCGTCCAGCGAAATCTCCTGCAGGTTGACATCCAGGCCGCGGTTGCGCAGCAGCTTGAGGGTGTCATCGACGATGGTCAGCGTGGTCAGGCCCAGGAAGTCCATCTTCACCAGCCCGATTTTTTCCAGGTCGTTCATGTCGAACTGCGTGACGATTTCTTCCTTGTTGGTCTTGTAGAGCGGAACCAGATCGGTCAGCGGCTGGGGAGCGATCACCACGCCGGCGGCGTGGACGCCGGCGTTGCGCACGAAGCCTTCCAGGCGCCGGGCGATTTCCACCACGCTTTGGAGGCGGTCGTCCCGCTCGATGGCCGCGCGGAGCTGCGGCGACTGCTCCAGCGCCTGGTCAATGGTGATGTTGAGCACGTTGGGCACCACCTTGGCTACCCGGTCCATTTCGCCGTAGGGGATGTCCAGCACCCGCCCTACGTCCTTGATGGCCTGCTTGGCGCCCAGCGTGCCGAAGGTAATGATCTGGGCCACGTTCTCGCGGCCGTACTTGCGCGTCACGTAGTCGATGACCTCGCCGCGCCGGTTCATGCAGAAGTCGATGTCGATATCCGGCATGCTGACCCGCTCCGGATTCAGGAAGCGCTCGAACAGCAGGCCGTAATGGATGGGGTCCAGGTCGGTGATCTCCAGGGCCCAACTGACGATGCTGCCGGCGGCCGAGCCGCGGCCCGGGCCGACGGGAATGCCGCGGCTCCTGGCGAATTGGATAAAGTCCCAAGTGATAAGGAAATAGCTGGAATACTTCATCTTCTGGATGATGTCAATTTCCCGGCTCAGCCGCTGCTCGTACTCGCTGAGGGAGTGCTTGAGCCGCCCGGCCTGCTCCAGCGCCTCCAGCTTCACGCGCCGCTTCTGGAACCCGGCACGGGCCACCTGCTCGAGATAGGAATCCAGCGTCGTTCCCTCCGGGGTATCGAAATGCGGGAACGGCTCCTGGACGCGCCCCAGTTCCAGGTTGCATCGCTCGGCAATATCCAGGGTGCGGTCCAGCACCTCGGGAATCTCGCCAAACAGCCGTTCCATCTCCGCGTACGACTTGAGGTAGAACTCCTGGGCGATGAACTTCAGCCGCTTGGTCTCGCTGACCGTCTTGCCGGTCTGGATGCACAGCAGCACGTCGTGCGCGCGGGTATCTTCCTTGCGCAGGTAGTGGGTGTCGTTGGTGGCCAGCGCGGGGATGTCGGTTTCCTGCGACAAGCGCCAGATGAGCGGGTTGACGCGGCGCTCCACGTCGATGCCCTGGTCCTGCATTTCCAGGAAGAAGTTGCCGCGGCCGAACATGTCCTGGAAGGTGTAGGCGGCGCGTTTGGCGGCGTCGTAGTTCTCGGCTCCCAGGGCCTCGGACACCTCGCCGCGCAGGCAGCCCGAGGTGCAGATCAGCCCCTTGGCGTGGCGCGCCAGCAGGTCCTTGTCGATGCGCGGCTTGTAGTAGAAGCCCTCCAGGTGGCCGGCCGATACCAGCTTGATCAGGTTGCGGTAGCCGGTCTCGTTTTCGCACAGCAGCAGCAGGTGGTTGTAGTCTTTCTGCTCGGAGCGCGTGTGCCGGCTGCCGCGGGCCACGTACACCTCGCAGCCGATGATGGGCTTGATGCCCGCTTTGCCGGCCTCGCTGTGGAACTTGACGGTGGCAAACAGGTTGCCGTGATCGGTGACCGCCACCGCCGGCATCTGGTATTGCCGGACCAGTTCGATGAGCCCCTCGATGTTGCAGGCCCCGTCCAGCAGGCTGTAGTCGGTGTGCAGGTGCAGATGAACGAATTGCTTGCGGCTGGCCACGTTCGGATTTTAGCAGAACGGCGCGGCTCACTACCAAGGCCGGATCGAATCCGCGCAATCCGCGGATTTCGCGTTGCTACAGTTCCGGCGGGAGATTCTTCAGCTTGATCTTGACGCGGCCGGCGTTGCGGTAGGCGGCCAGCAGGGCGCCGGCCGCCGGACCCAGCACCGGCGCCTGCACGCGGTTTTGGCCTTGCTCCTCGACCAGCTTGCGGAATCGCTCGCGCACCATCTTGCTCTTCCAGACGCCGCCGATGTAGGAGACCAGCACCAGGTCCTTGGGTTTGAAGATGCGGCGGCGCACGCGGGCCACCAGTTGCGCCAGCTCGGATGCGCCGGAGCGGAGGATCTCCCGGGCCACGCGGTCGCCGTCACGCGCCGCTTCATCGATGTGGCGCGAGAACGAAGCGACGCGGTCGCGCGGGAAATCCAGCGAGTACCACTTGTGCAGGGCATCGTTCAGGTCTTTCGCGCCACTGAAGGTGATGATGCGGTGGCGCAACTGGGTAAGCGGCCCCCAGCCCTCCTCGTATCGCAGGGCGGCCACCAGCGCGGCGCGGGCCAGCCCGAACGCGCCGCCCTCGTCACCGAAGATGTAGCCCCAGCCGCCGGCGCGCGCCGTCTGCCCGCGCGCGTTCATCCCGAAGCAGATGCAGCCGGTGCCGGCGACGACGATAATGCCGGGTTGGCCCTCGGTGGCGCCAATCAGCGCCGTGAGGGCATCGTGCGACACCTCCAGCAGCCGCGCCGGAATCAGTTTCCGGATGATGGGGGCTTTGTCTTCCCCGCCGCCGGTCATGCCAAAAAACGCGCTGTCGAATTTTGGGAGCTGCTTGCCGCCATAGGGAGAGTTGCGCCAGGCGGCGCCCACGGAAATGGTCACTGCCTTGCGCAGCTTTTCCAGGCCGCCCGGCCCCCGGACATGGTTGGAAGGGCCGGCCGCGCCGTAGCCCATCACCACCCCGTTCTCATCGCCGATCAAGGCCACCGTCGAAGACTGGCCGCCATCCACGCCGAGAAAGTATTGCGCCATCAGCGTTGATGATACGACAGGCTACAGGCTACAGGCTACAGGCTGCGGGACGCTGGCAATGGGACGCAGATAAACGCAGATGAACTCAGATCAGACTGAAAACCTGCGTGTATCTGCGTTAATCTGCGTCCCATTATCACGTTCGATTACGCGGATTGGCGGGAATTCGGGCGCCGCGGGAAGGACACGGAAGCCGTCTCCATTTTCTCCTTTTCCGAGATGGTCTGAATGAAGCGGGCAAAGCCGCGGGAATCGAAGGTGACAATCACCGCCGGCCTGCGCGGCGGACGGAATTCAATGACGCGCTCGGCCCCCGGCACGCCCCGTCCGTCCGATAGCACCCGCCCGTAGCCGAGCGCGAAGCCGATCTGCGCTTCGGTCATGCCCTCGCGGATCTCGTGCCGCTCGATGGCCTTCCAGGTCTCGGCATCCCAGTGGCTGTACAGCAGCCGCGGATCCTTGAGGAAGAACATCTCGTCGAAGTAGAAGCGGCACCCCTGCCGGCGCCCGCAAACCCCAATGTTGACGGAGCGGAACGGCGGGCTCGCTTTCTCATCCTCGAAGACCAGGTTCACCTCCTCGATGCCGGGCTTCTTGGCGGGCTCCCGGGTCACGTCCCCGATGGTGATCTGCCGGAGTGGCGGCAGCAGGTCGGCCTCCCGGCTGTGCTGGGTGCGGCGCATACCGGGATCGAAGGGGAAGGCGGGGTAGCGGTAGCCGTCTCGAACCCAGACCATGGTGCCCACCAGCTTGCCGGCGCTCGCGAAATCGGTCAAATAGGCGCGCGGCGGGTACACGTAGTAGTCCGGGTTTACATATACGCGCGGGGCAGGGCGGGAAGGCAGCGGCGCAGACCGCCGGTACAGGATCCACGCCGTGCGAACCGTCACCAGGGCCAATACAATCAGCAAATACTTCTGGATCGTGCGACGAGTTGCTGCTTTCATGAGCGCCGTTGCCGGATTGCGGCTGCCGGCCTTCGGCTGTCGGGCGGGTCTTGCGTCAGCCGACAGCCCACAACCGTCAGCCGACTTCGTTTATCTTGCCGCCACGGTCACCAGCGAGGGATAACCGGTCTGGGAAACGATTTCGCTGTGGCACACGCGGAAGCCGCCGTGCTCCAGAATGCGAGGCACTTCCTTGGCGACCAGGCGTCCCCAGTAGGAGGGGACCGCATAGCCCGCCCAGCCGTGCAGAAAATTGAACAAGCGGCTGCTGTCGCCGGGATTCACCAGCAGCAGGCGGCCGCCGGGCCGGAGCACCCGATAGAACTCGCGGACCGTGCGCCCGATGTCGGCAGCCGGCAGCAACTCCAACAAGTAGCAGTTGAACAAGGCGTCGAACATCCCGTCGGGGAAGGGCATCTTCCGGGCATCGACCGCCTGCAGCAGCGATTGCCCGGTGACCAGCCGGAAGCCGTTGGCGGCCCGCTCCTGCAATCGTTTCTTGACCACCGCCACCATGCCGGGCGACAGGTCCACGCCCACCGTCAGGCCGGTCCGGTTCCGCTCCAGCAGGAACTGGAACAGTTCTCCGGAGCCGACAGCCACTTCCAGAACCGTCTGGCCCTCCAGCGGGCCGGCCAGTTCCACGACGCGCCGGTGCGCGCGGCTGTGAAACAACAGGGAGGAAATCGAGTAAAAAGGCGCCGTGCGGTCGTAGAAGCGCTGCGTGAGGCGTGTCGAAAGAAGTTCCAGGCGCCTTCCCTGCAACTCCAAGCTGCCAGTTGTCATCTTCCGCCTGTCGTGTTCGTCTGCTTGCCGGATCGCGGAGCCGCAAGACCACTTGCTGCATGGGGCGCGCGGAAACGGGGTCAGGCCAGGATAAACCGGGAACCCAGGGCCGCCCAGGACCGAGCATACACTGATTGCGGAGGTTCTCCGCAGACCAAAATACGTTACACTCGATTGCCGCCGAGTACAAATGTTTTTTTCGCGGACCGTGTATCCGGGAGGTCAATCCCAGCCAGGGCCGCATCGCCGTCGCGCGCCCTCATAATCTTCCATTGCCGGCCGGCCAGGGCCGAGAATAAGTTTTGACGACGGAACTGGTATGAATGTTCCCTCCGAAGCCCGATTTCTTCCGAAGGCGCGGGCGCCACTGGACCCGGCCGCATGCCTGCCGGCCGCCGACGCGCGGCTGCTGCAGGAGGGCCTGCGCCGCCTGGTGGTTCGCCGCGACGCGTTCGGGAAGGTCAGGCACGTGGCCGGCGCCGACGTGGCCTTCGACATCGCCGGCCGGCGGGCCTATGCGGCGGTCATCGTGTTTCGCTTCCCCTCGCTCCAGGAAGTCGAGCGGTCTTGGGTGTGCCGCCCGATCACGTTCCCTTACGTGCCCGGGCTGCTGGCCTTCCGCGAAGCGCCCGCGGTGACCGATGCCCTTGCCGGGCTGCACATCCGCCCGGACCTTTTGCTGGTGGACGGGCAAGGCTACGCTCACCCGCGGCGCTGCGGTTTCGCCTCGCACCTGGGGCTGGCGCTGGACCTGCCCACCATCGGCTGTGCCAAGTCCATCCTCGTCGGCGAGCATGGTGAACTGGGCCGGGAGCGCGGCTCGCTTGCGCCGCTGCGCGACAGCGGCGAAGTGGTAGGCGCCGCGCTGCGCACTCGGACGGCGGTGCGGCCCCTCTACGTCTCGGTCGGCCACCGCATCTCGCTTCCCAGCGCCATACGCTTTGTTCTCGACTGCGGCGATGGCTTCCGCCTCCCCAAACCCACCCGGCTGGCCGACCAACTGGTTGGGGAATTAAGGATTAAGAATTAAGAATTGCGGGCTCGCCTGCCTGGCTTTCGATTTTGTCCCCGGGTGTTAGAATGAAGCTGTAGCCTACAGCCTACAGCCCACGGTCGAGGTTTTCATGAGCCTGATCCGGCAATTGCAATCGATCCTCGGTCCGGATGCCGTACTGCACGCGCCAGAAGACCTGATGCTCTATGAGTACGACGGCGGCGTGACCAAGCACATGCCCGACGCCGTGGTCTTCCCCACCTCGACCGAGGAGGTGGTGGAGGTGGTCAAGCTGGCGGCGCGCGAGCGGGTGCCGGTGGTGCCGCGGGGTGCGGGCACGGGCCTGAGCGGCGGCGCCATCCCCATCACCGGCGGCATCGTGGTTGTGTTCTCGCGGATGAACAAGGTCCTGGAGCTGGACTTCGAGAACCTCCGCGCCGTGGTTCAGCCCGGCGTGGTCAATTTCGATATCACGGTTGCCGCCACGCCTTCCGGCTGTTTCTTCGCGCCCGACCCCTCCAGCCAGAAGGCCTGCACCATCGGCGGGAACGTGGCGGAAAACGCCGGCGGGCCGCACACCCTGGCCTACGGCGTGACCACCAACCACGTGCTGGGGCTGGAATTGGTCCTGCCCGACGGCTCCGTCATTCACACCGGCGGTAAGGAGCCGGACGTTCCCGGCTATGACTTGACCGGGCTGCTCACCGGTTCAGAGGGGACGCTGGGCATCGTCACCAAGGTCATCGTGCGGCTGATGCGGCTGCCGGAGGCGGTCAAGACATTGCTCGGCGTTTTCGAGTCGGTGGACGACGCCAGCCACGCGGTGGCGGAGATCACGGCGCGCACCATTACTCCGGTGGCGCTGGAGATGCTCGACGGCCCCACGCTCAAGATCGTCGAGGACTGTTGCCACGCCGGCTACCCCATCGATGCCGGGGCGGTGTTGCTCATCGAGCTGGAAGGATTGCGGGAGCAGGTCGAGTACCAGGCCGAGCAGGTGGCCGAAGTCTGCCGGACTTGCCGGGCGCGCGAGGCGCGGGTGGCGAAAAGCGCCAAGGAGCGGGAACTGCTATGGATGGGCCGCAAGAACGCCTTCGGCGCCATCGGAAGAGTGGCCACGCATTACTACGTCCAGGACGGCGTCGTCCCCCGCACCAAGCTGCCCGACACCATGCGCAAGATCCAGGAAATCGGGCGGCGCCACGGCGTCAGCATCTACAACATCTTCCATGCCGGCGACGGCAACCTGCACCCGCTCATCCTTTTCGATGGCCGCATCCCCGGCGAGTACCAGAAAGTCACCAAGGCGGGAACCGAGATCCTCAAGTACTGCGTCGAGATGGGCGGCTCGATCACCGGCGAGCACGGCGTCGGAATCGAAAAGCGCGACCTGATGGCCGCCATGTTCAGCGACGACGACCTGGAGATGATGCGGCGCATCAAGAACGTCTTCAACCCCGAGGGCAACTTCAATCCCATGAAGCTGCTGCCCTCCGGCAAGTCGTGCCTGGAGGTGAGGATTCCGGCGCAGGCCCTGGCCTCCGCGCCCCCGCCGAGGTAAGAATAGGACGCAGATAAACGCAGATGAACGCAGATTGGGCACGGTCTGATCTGCGTTCATCTGCGTTTATCTGCGTCCCATTTTCCCTGTCTTCTTTTCCCAAATGATGGCCAACGAGCGCGGCTCCACGTAGCCGACCGGCTTGCCCAGCCTGCGCGCTTTCTTGAGCTCGGCATTCACGCCCCGCGATTGCTCCCACCCCGGAATCTTGAGCACCAGCAACCCCTGGCAGCGGGCCAGCATGGCGAAGTCGTACAGGCGCCAGAAGCGCCAGCGGGCGGCGTACTCCTGGCTGCTGGCGATCAAGCGGGTCTCGACCAGCGGGTGGTTGTGGACAATGGGGCTGAACACCAGGGTTCCCCTGGCCATCAGCCCGGCCGCGGCCCGCACGGCCTGCCCATAGCGCCGCCGCCGAACCGAAACGCGGTCATGATGATATGGGCTGGCCAGGTAGTAGATCTTTATTTGCACCTTCTTACTCCGCATTCCGCACTCATCAAGAATCGGCGGCCGCGCCGTCCTCCCAGGTCCAGTTCTGGCGGTTCACGGGCTTGTAGGGATGCTGGGCGGCCACCTTCTCGTCGAGGTCCACGCCCAACCCCGGCCTGTCGGGCAACTCCGCGTAGCCGTTCTTGATTTTGAGGGCGCCGCCGAAGAATAGGTCTTTGATCCAGGGAGCGCGGTTGTCCACCATCTCCTGGATGACGCAGTTGGGGGTGCAGGCATCGACGTGCAGCGAGGCCAGCGTGCTGACTTCGCTCTGCGGGTTGTGCAGCGTCACCTCGATGGAGTGCGCTTCGGCAATGGCGGCGATCTTCTTGCATTCCAGGATGCCGCCGGCATGCACCACGTCGGGCTGCACGTAGCTGACCAGGTGGCGGGCGCACAGGTCCGCGAAACCGTACTTGGTGAAGAGGCGTTCGCCGGTGGCCAGCGGCACGCGGGTGCGCGCGCCCAGCCAGGCCAGCGTATCCAGGTCTTCGGGTTGCGTAGGCTCCTCGACGAAGAAGGGCCGCAGCGGCTCCAGCGCCTGGCAGGCCTCGGCGGCCACCACCGGCGTCAGGCGGCCGTGGGCGTCGATCAGGATGTCGAAATCGTCCCCCAGCGCCTTGCGTTGGGCCTCCATGCGCGCCACGGCGCGGCGCACCTGGTCGCGGGCCCTGATGGTGTTTTGCCGGGGCTCGAAGGGCGCCCATTTCAGCGCCGTGTAGCCGCGCTCGCGCACCGCCAGGGCGTTGTGCGCCGCCTCTTCGGGCGTCTGCCCGCCGGCGTGCACGTACATGCGAATCCGATCGCGGCAGGCTCCTCCCAGCAGGCGATAAATGGGCAGCCCCACCGCTTTGCCCAGTATGTCCCACAGCGCGATCTCCACGGCGCTGATGGCGCTGTTCAGCACCGGCCCGAAACGCCAGCGCGGGTAGCGGAACATGGCCTGCCACAGCCGCTCGATCTCGGTCGGGTCCTTGCCCACCAGAAAGCGCTCGTGTTCCCGGATGGCCTCGGCCATGGTCGCTTCCTTGCTCGTCACCGAGCCTTCCCCAAGCCCGGTCAGGCCCTGGTTGGTGTGGATTTTGACGAATACCCAGTTGACGCTGCCCACATTGACGACGAAGGTCTTCAGCCCGGTGATTTTCAGGTGTAGACCGGCTCCGCGGTCCTGGCTGAAGACGGGCGTTGTAGCCAGCGGGCCAAGCGCGGCTGCGGAAAGAAAAGCGCGGCGTTTCATGCCGGCTTCTTATCACAAAGGCAGCGGAATACCAAGGGCCGCGGCGCGCGCCTGCCGGCGATCCAGCCAGCGCTGCCAGGCATCCAGGCCCTGGCCCGTGGTGCAGGAAACCTCCAGAATCTCCAGCGCCGGCTGCACGCGCAGCGCGTTCTCTCTGGCCCGCGCCAGATCGAACGGGACGTAGGGCAGCAGGTCGATCTTGTTGACGATGAGAAGCTCGGACTTGAAGAAAATGGACGGATACTTCAGCGGCTTGTCTTCACCCTCGGCCACGCTCAGCAAAACGATTTTGGCGGCTTCGCCGAGGTCATAGCTGGACGGGCACACCAGGTTCCCGACATTCTCGATGAACAGCAGGTCCAGGGCCTCGAGGTCCCAGCCTTCCAGGGCGCGCTCGATCATGCGGGCATCCAGGTGGCAGGCGCCGGCCGTGGTGATCTGCCGGGCGGGGAAGCCGAAGCGCGCCAGCCGCCGGGCGTCGTTGTCGGTCTGAATATCGCCGGCCAGCACCGCCACGCGCCTGCCGGCGGGGAAGCCTTCCAGGGTCCGCTCCAGCAGCGCGGTCTTGCCCGCGCCCGGGGCGCTGATGAAGTTGAGGCAGAGGACGCCGTGCCGCGCGAAGCGCTCGCGCAGCCCCGCGGCAATGTGCTCGTTCTCGCTCAGCACCTTCCGCTCCAGCGGCACGCGGCTCATGGCTGCTCCACCTCCAGAAAGCTCAGTTCCAGTTCCTCGCCGCCGATGCAGTCGGTCTGTGCCTTGCCGCACTGCGGGCAGGCCAGCTCGTAGTCAACCACGACGAACGAAACATCGCAGGCGGGGCAGCGGTGGCGGCGCGGGCAGCGCTCGATGGCCAGCTCCAGCGGCGCCAGGTCGCTGCCCGCCACCAGCGCCTCGAAACAGAAACTGAGCGAATCCGGCTCGACGCCACTCAACTCGCCCACCCGCACGCCCACCTTGGTGAAGCGGGCGCCGGGGTGCAGGCGCGCCTCGGCTCTCACCGCCTCAAGCACGGAATTTGCTATCCCCAGTTCGTGCATTCCGCTGTTTCCATCATATCAACCAGTCTTCAGTTGTCAGTTCTCAGTTTTCAGTTGAATTGACAGCTCAGAACTGATAACTGACAACTGAAAGCTGACGATTCGGAGCAAAGCCATGCCAAAGACAGCCCGAATACTGCTGATTGCGCTGGTCGGGGCGCTGCTGCTTGCCGCCCAGGCGCCCACACCGGACGAGGCCAAGCGCTTTGAAGCCATCAAAGCCCGGCACGACCGCGGCGAGCCGGTGACGGTCGAGGAGCGCGAGTTTGCCACGCGCTACATGCAGCGGCAAAAGCAGCAGGCCTCGCCGCCAACACCCGAAGAGGCGCGCCGCTTCCAGGCCCTCAAGGCCAAGCGCCAGCGCGGCGAACCGCTCACCTCGGAAGAGGAGCAATTCGCGCGCCAGATGCTGCAGCGCCAGCCGCAACAGCCGCCGCCGCCGCAGAACTTCGCGGAATATATCAAGGCGCATCCCCCGCGCGAGTCCACCGGCCTGGTTCCGCTGCCCGACCTGGGGAAGGGAACGTACCAGGGCGAGCAGGGCGGGCTGTACCCCGACGGCCAGAACACGCCCCCGGCCGCGCACTTGAAAGCCGGGCGGGCGCTGGCGCGGGCCATCGCCCCGCTCGATGCCGAAGGGCGAAAAGCGGAGAGTGGAAAGATCGTCCTGCTGTCCATCGGCATGTCGAATACTACGCAGGAATTCCAGGCGTTCCAGAAACTGGCGGGCGGGGACCAGGACCTGAATCCCCGCCTGGCCATTGTGGACGGGGCGCAGGGCGGCCAGGCGGCCGAGATCACCGCCAACCCGCAGGCGAATTTCTGGAAGGTGGTGGACGAGCGCATCGCCAAAGCCGGAGTGACGGCCAAGCAGGTGCAGGCCGTGTGGCTGAAGCAGGCCAACATCCGGCCCACCCAGGAATTCCCGGCCAACGCCAAGAAGCTCCAGGGCGATGTAGTCGCGACCCTTCACAATCTCGCCGCCCGCTTCCCGAATCTGAAGATCGCTTACCTGTCCGGCCGGACCTATGGCGGATACGCGGCCAGCCCCTTGAACCCCGAGCCGCACGCTTATGAGAGCGGCTTTGCGATGAAATGGGTCATTGTCGAGCAGATCGCCGGCAAGGCGGAATTGAACTACGATGCGGCGAAGGGCGAGGTGCGGTCGCCGTGGGTGGCCTGGGGGCCGTACTTGTGGACCGACGGAATAAAGGGACGCCAGGATGGGTTCACCTACGCCCGCGACGATTTCGGGCCCGACGGGACGCACCCCAGCACGTCGGGCCGGGAGAAGGTGGCGCGCCTGCTGCTCACCTTTCTCAAAAACGATCCCACTTCGCGCCCTTGGTTCCTCGCCAAGCCATGAATGGGACACAGATAAACACAGATGGACACAGATCGGCGGAAGCCATGGCATCTCTGGAAATTCTTACCTGTATTCATCAGTGTTCATCTGTGTCCCATTTTCTTGTCTCTGGCGCAGGCGCAAGTGCGCTACGAGCAGACGCGCGCGGCCATGGGGACCGAGTTCACCATCGTCGCCTACGGCGATGACGAAGCGTGCCTGGAATCGGCGGTCAATCGGGCATTCGACCTGATCCAGCAACTGGGCCGGCGCTGGAGCAACCGCCTGCCGCAGAGCGAGCTTTCCGACGTCAACCGCCGGGCGGCGCGCCAACCCGTATCTGTGCCGGACGACCTGTTCGAGCTGCTGGAAACCTCGCTGCGCTACAGCCGGCAGACCGGCGGCGCCTTCGACGTTACGGTGGGACCGCTGGTTGCCGCCTGGGGGTTTTTCCAGGGAACGGGCCGAATACCGGCGCCGCCGGAACTGGCGGAGGCGCGGGCGCGCAGCGGTTGGCGCAAGCTGCGGCTCGACCCCGCCGCCCGCACCGTTTCCTTCGCCACGCCGGGCATGCAACTGGACCTGGGCGGCATCGGGAAGGGCTATGCGCTGGACCGCGCCGGCTCGCTGCTGCGGCAGTCGGATATCACACGGGCGCTACTCACCGCCGGCGCCAGCAGCATCCTCGCGCTCGGTCCCCCGCCTGGAGCAAACGGTTGGAGCGTGGAGATCCGCGATCCGGTTGACCGGAAAAAAAGCGCGGCCCGCTGGAACCTCTCCGGCTCTTCGCTTTCGACCTCGGCCAACTATGAGAAGTTCTTCCGCACGGGCGACCGCCTCTACGGCCATGTCATGGACCCGCGCACCGGCTATCCCACCCAGGGGACGCTGAGCGTCTCGGTGGTGGCCGCCACGGCGACCGAGAGCGATGCGCTTTCGACCGCGGCCTTCGTCATGGGCAGACAAGGCACGCTCCGCTACCTCCAGTCCCACCCGGGTATCAGGGTTTTCCTGTGTTCGGAATCCGGCTGTGAATGGTTAGGGGGCAGGTGACAAGTGTTAGGTGCCAGGCGTTAGGTTTTAGGTTTGATGCGGATGTAGCGTGGCCTGATAATTCGCTAAACACTGGGAAGGCGACGGCAGATAATCCATAGCTTGTCGATTGTGCTGGTGGAGCCGAAGACCAGTTACCCGCGCTTGCTAAGCGCGCGCCGCTAGCCGCAGTGTCGGCTTCGCTACCGCGCCCCGCGTGATCGCTTTGATTTGGCTTTCGATGTCCCGGCGCCGATCTTCGATTTTGTCGTGAAGCCTCGCCTCTTCGGTGGTGCGTTGTTAATTTGCACGTACTCCGGGGCTGTCGCTCGTTCAAGAGACTGCCACGCTCCAGCCCCGGCCAATCCCCTCGCATCCCTTCGGGATGTGTAATCAATTCCGGCCTTCTGCAGAGCGGTTGCGGTGGGAGCTTCCAAAGAGCAGCCCGCCTCGCCTGCGGCGGGGTCATTGGCGCCAGAAACTCCCACGAGGCGTGCCTTTTATGGAGCGCCGGCATCTTGCCGGCGCCCGGGTGGGGTCAGCAATCGCGAAAACCCCCGGGGGCCGGCGGGATCCGCCGCGGCGGACGCTCCATGAAAACCAACCGGCGGGAGAGTCCCCGGGGAGTTGCGCGGTCACGCGAGAGCAGCGTTGAACAGCGCTTGTAACCAGGAAGCGCTTTCGCCGTCGGGGTACCAAGATGGGCCCGAATCTGATATCCTGTGCTTGTGGAGATCACTGTCAAGCTACCGGACGACTTCACTCAACGCGCCGATCCGGCTCGTGAAGCCCTGGAAGCCGTGGCCATCGAGGGCTACCGGTCCGGCGCGCTGACGCATTACCAGGCCAGCCAATTACTCGGGCTTTCCCGGTTTGAGTTCGACGATTTCCTGATCAAGCGAAAGATCTACGATCACGCCTACGGAATCGACGACCTCCGAGAAGATTTGGCCGGCCTCCAAAAACTGAGAGAGCAAGGCCTCATCCCGTAATGATCATAGTAGTGGCCGACACCGCGCCGCTGCGCTACCTCGTCCAAATCCAACACGAGCATCTGCTGCCCAGGCTCTACACCAGGGTATGGATTCCGGGCGTTGTGCTCGCGGAACTTCGGCACGAAGGAACGCCTGGCCTTGTTAGCCAGTGGTCGGCACGACTCCCTTCGTGGCTTGAGGTTCGTGAACTTGATCCCTCCCGTCCCACACGCGATGATCTGGTCGGCCTCGACCCTGGTGAGCGAGAGGCGATCGAGTTGGCTCACGAACTCAAGGCTGACCTCCTGTTGATTGACGAGCGTTCCGGTGCGCTTGCCGCCCGGCGGCAAGGGTTCACCGTGACCGGCACGTTGGGCGTTCTCGTTGAAGCCGCTCGACTGGGCCTGGTTTCCATTGAGGACGCGCTGGACCGGCTGGGAAAGACGAACTTCCGAAGGACTCCGGAATTGTTTGCTCAGACGCGCGAGCTAGTTAGGAGAGGAGATGCCGGTAAGGAATGAACTGGCTGCTCCCATAGAATAAGCTCGACCCGGCATCTTGCCGGCCCCCCGGGTGGCAGTCCACGGCCGGAAAAACCCCGGGGCCGGCGGGACGCCAGCGCTCCATAAGGCCGGCCCAGATGGCGATCCCGCCAAGCGGGACCGCCGCTACAGAGATAGCGCCATGACCATGCTGGTCTCGGTCTGTCGGGAAATCACAAAGCCAAGATGTGCGAGGGTCTGTTGGATGGCCCTGTCGCCCGGGCTCACGGCCGCCCAGACATGCCGAAGGTCCATGTCGCGCGCCTGGTCCAGGGCTACGCGGAGCAGCGCCGTACCGATTCCGCGTCGCCGAAAATCAGGGTGCACGAAAACGCTCATTTCCGCCGAGTCGCCGATGCGCACCAGCACCAGGTGAGCGACCAACCGCCCTGTTTCCTCGGCGACAAAATTGAACCCGCGCCGCAGCATCCCTTTGAGCCACTCCTGCGCGTCCGGCGGGGCCGCGGCTGGGGCGGCCGCGTCGGCCTGCCGGGAGACAGCTTCGGCGTAAAGTGCCGCCAGGCGGGGCACATCGCGGTCGTTCACCTCGCGGATCACCGCCAGCGGAGTTTCCGATTGCCGCCGCCATCCGGTAGTGGCTCTGTCTGCCATGAATCTCCCGCTACTGAGGGCAAGTATCAGGCCATCCTGCTAATTTCTTTAGTTGCAGTGGCCTGATAGTAAACAGGGCGCGGAGTGCGCGCAATCGCGCAGTGGAAACTCCCCGGCAGGCGAGTAGACGCGCAGAATCAGTCTCTCCCGCTTGGAACACTGCCGGCGGTCGCCGCGGCGACCATGGCGGATTGCTGTGCTCGGCCAATAAGGACAAGAGAAGAACAAAAAAACCGGCCGGCGCTTCGCCGGCCGGGTTCTTAACCAAGCTAGAGGTATAAGTGCAAGTCTGAATTCGGGTCAGTCCGTACTGGCAGCCGCTCCGAGGCACGAGCCAGGAGCATGCATCGCCTTCAGTACGTCGGCCAGTGTTGTGCGTTCCAGACAACGCCGGCAGCGCGCCGCCAGCAAACCGCCATCGGGTCGCGGCCCGTCCCCCAACGACTCCAGGATTTGCGCCAGCGTAACCCGCTCCGGCGGGAAGGCAAGCATGAAGCCGCCGCTGGGGCCTCGCCGGGAACGCAGCAAACCCTGTCCGGCCAGCATCTTGAGCACCTTGGCCAGGTAGAAGCGGGGGAGGGCTTCGTGGCTGGCCATTTCGGCCACGGTTGACCACTTCCGCTGCTCGGCCAAGTACAGAGCCGCCCGCATGGCCATGTCGCTGCTACGCGTCCACATCATAGAAATCAGCCTCCAGTGAATGCAGGGGGAACCACGGCAGTAGAGGCAAATAACGAACCAAACAGTCTGCTTCTAACTCATTGGAAATGCAAGGGGGATTTTTGAGCCTTCCGAGTGTAAACCCCCAATTTAGCTTTTTTCAGCGAGAAAGCACACGTCACGTGCTGGCTATGGGCTGTAGGCCGTGGGCTGTAGGCCGCAGGCTGGCCACTTGCGGTCGGTGGTTGCCCTTTGTCTGAGTGGGGTGACCCCCATTAGCCCACAGCCCACAGCCGCTGGTTACCAGCCGCCAGCGGGTCAGGTCTTGACGCGGCGCTGATGCGTCGAGGGGATTCTCATGTCCTCGCGGTATTTGGCGACGGTGCGGCGGGTGACCTGAATACCCTGGGATTGCAGGATGCGGGCGATCTGCTCGTCGGTGAGGGGGTGGGCTGGATCCTCTTCCTCAATCATCCTCTTCACCTTGCGCTTCAAGGTGAGCAGCGAGGTGCCGCCGCCCATGGGGCCGTTGACCGCCTCCGAGAAGAAGAAGCGGAGCTCGTGAACGCCCTGGGGCGTATGCGCGTATTTGTTGGCCACGGCGCGGCTGACGGTAGAGGGATGCACGCCCACCTCTTCGGCCACCTCCTTGATCATCATGGGCTTCAGCAGATCGAGTCCCAAATCCAGGAAATCCTGCTGCCGCATCATGATGGAGTGGCACACCTTCAGAATCGTCTGCTTGCGCTGCTCGATGTTCTTGATGAGCTGGATGGCCGAGTTGTACCGCTCCTTGATGTAGTTGCGGACCTCCTTGGCCGACACCGTGCGGTCCAGCAGGTGGCGGTAGCCGGAGTTCAAGCGAAGCTGTGGCACGTCGTCCTCGTTGAGCGAGATCTCATAGACGTGGGTGTCGCCGCAAAGCCCGCAACGATACTCGCCCACCTTGTGGAAGTACACATCGGGCTCGACCAGGCGCGGTTCGGCTTTGTTATAGCGCTGGCCCGGCCGGGGATCCAGGCGGCGGATCAGGTCCACGGCCAGCTCGACATCGGCCTGCGAGCGGTTCAGCAGGCGGGCCAGTTCCTTGTACTGCTTGTTCTGCAACAGGTGCAGGTGCTCGCTGACGATCTGGCCGGCGCAACTGCGGTCCATCCGAATCCCGCGCAACTGGACGAGGAGGCACTCGCGAAGGTCGCGTGCCGCAACGCCGGGCGGATCGAAGTCCTGGACCAGCTTCAGCGCCGCCTCGACATCGGCCCGTTGGTGCTGGCCGATTTCCGCGACCTCCTCGATACCGGCCATGAGGAAGCCGTCCTCGTTCAGGTTGCCGATAATCGACTCGGCCGCCTGGGCGATGGGGGCCGGAGCGACCGTCAGGCTCAACTGCCACAGCAGGTGGTCGGTCAGGGTGGTCGGGCTGGAAAGGAAATTCTCGAACGACGGTTTTTCAATGACCTCGGCGGTCGGCGAGCGGTAGCCGGGATCCAGGTAGTCCTGGAAGAAGGACCCGAAATCGATCTCCTCGAAGGGGTCCTGGCCGTTCGGTTCCAGGCCCTCGCGATCGCCCACCTCGGCGCGGTGGTCTTCGGCCGCCGCGATCTCTTCCACCGACGGCGCTTCCAGTTCCTGCTCGCCCAGTTCCTCCAGGATGGGGTTCTCGACCATCTCCTGGTTGATCATGTCCTTGAGTTCCAGCTTGTTCAAAGCCAGAACGGTGACCATCTGGACCAGGCCGGGGGTCAGAATCTGCTTCTGAGTGACCCTCAGACTGAGATTCAACTGGGTGGAGTACATCACCGAACCACTCCCTGGAAAGGCGAAAGCGGAAGGCGGAGGGCGGAAGGCAGAAGGCGGCCGACGCCCGTTTTTGCTGCCTTCCGCATTCCGCCTTCTGCCTTCGCCATTGTCAGCCTATTTCCGAGGCATAACGCCGGTTCAGGCGCTGGAGAGCGGCGCGGATTTGACACCGCGCGCCGCGCGCTGGACCGGCGTGCCGTCGGAACCGGGCGGCGCAGGCTCCGGCGCCGACGCCGTAAATGTGAATCCTTCCCCTAAATAGACTCGCCGCACTTCGCGATCGTTGCTCAGAGAATCGGGAGTGCCGCTCCGGAAAATCCCCCCGTTATTGATGATGTAAGCCCGGTCGGTCACCATCAGCGTCTCCCGGACGTTATGGTCCGTGACCAGGACGCCGATGCCGGAACGCTTCAGCTCGGCGATGATGCGCTGGATGTCGATGACGGCCAGCGGATCGATGCCGGAGAACGGCTCGTCCAGCAGGATAAAGCTGGGGGAGATCACCAGGGAACGGGCGATCTCCACGCGGCGGCGCTCGCCGCCCGACAGCATGTAGCCCTCGTTCTTCCGCACCAGTTGCAGACCCAGCCAGTCCAGCAGCTTCTCCAGCCGCTCGCGGCGCTCGCGCCAGCTCAGCGGCAGGGTCTCCAGGATGGCCAGGATGTTCTGCTCCACCGTCAGCTTGCGGAAGACCGAGGGTTCCTGGGGCAGGTAGCTGATGCCGCTCCGGGCCCGCTGATACATGGGGAGCCGGGTGATGTCGCGGTCGTCCAGCAGGACGCTCCCGCTGTCGGGGCTGGTCAGGCCGACGATAATGTGGAAGGTGGTTGTTTTCCCGGCGCCGTTGGGCCCCAGCAGCCCCACCACTTCGCCCCGGCTCACCTGGAGGCATACATCATCGACGACGCAGCGCCCGCCGTAACATTTCTTCAGGTCTTCGGTGCGGAGCGTTGTCATTTTCCGGCCTGGGACCTGCTCGCGCGCTGGGTGACGCGCTGTTCTGTAACGGTGCGCGCAACGCCGTCCCCATGAACGAAAATCCTATCATCGCGGGTGTAGTAAGTCAATTGACGGCCCCGCGTGTAGCCGCGCTGCTCATCGAAAATGTAGGGCTGGCCGCCGCTCAACAACATCTTGTCTTCCGCGGCCACGTACTCGGCGGCCTCGGCGGCCGCGCTGCGGACTCCGCGGGCGGAGGACTCGTCAATGCGCACGGCGCCGCGCGCCATGGCCCGCTCCAGGCGCGATTGTCCCGGCTTGACCTCCTCGGCCGCAGCCAGGTAAGCATCCAGCGCCGCCGCCCGCAGCACGCTTTCCCGGCGCCGCAGCACAACGCGCCCCTGGTAATGCGCGCGCTGATCGTTGTCGGTGTAGACCAGGCTGTCGGCGGTGACAAAAAGGGGCTGCGCCTGGCCGCCCGGCGTGGGCTGCCCGGCCGCCGCGCCCGCGGCCTGCGGGGACGCGCCGGCACGCTCGGAAAGGACCGTGGCCACGTCGCCCCGCGCGGTCAAGCGCCGCTGCTCGCGCTCCATCACTACGCCGCGGGCCTCGATCACGTCCTGATCCTGCCACAGCCGCACGCGAGGTCCGCCCGGCGCGCTCTCATAGCGGGTGACCGCTCCGCGCCCGCTGCTCACCATGCGCTCGGCGATGGCGTGCACCGGCCCCTTGCCCGACAGCGGTCCGGTGGAAGCCGTCTTCCCGGCTTTTTCCTCCGGCACGTGCGTGGATCGGACTTCCTGCTCGGCAATGCTGGTATCGTTTTTCTGGTCGAGAGTGATTCGGCGCGCCGAGGTGCGGGTATGCGAATCCCGCACTTCCGGGTTCTTTCCCGGCGCGCCCGTCAGCACCGTTTGCTCGTCGGCCGCGGTATACAGGGCCCGCTCGGCGGTCCCTTGTCGTTCGCCTTCCAGGTAGCGGAAGTTCCCGGCCTGTTCGACCGACTCCAGCTCCTCGTCGGCGTCGAAGCGCGCCGCCAGGCGATCGCTGGTGGTGACGCGGAGCGTGGGGATTGTTGCCCGCGGGCCTCCCGCCTCCGGCCTCCGGTCTCCAGCCTCCCTTCGCGGGCGCACTTCGGTTTCCAGCCGCACCGCCTTCTCGGCGTTCAGCAGCCGCAACTGGTTGTCGTCGCCGAACTCCATGGTCAACCGGTCGGCCGTGAGGGTGCGCCGGCCGGTGTTGGAGGCGGCCCGGGCGGAAGTGGGGTTGGGCACGAGTTCCAGGCGTCCGGGAGCCAGCGTCCGGGCGATGGACAATTCCTGGCCATTCGGTTTCATGAACATTTCGATGGCTTCGCTGGTGATCACCCGGGTGTCGGCATCCTGGCCGCCCGGCGCCAGCACCATGCGCGCCCCGCCCTTCCACTCCACCTGCCCCAGCGCGTGGTTCGGGTTGGTGAAGAACAACTCCAGGAGATCGGCCCGCGCCTCGTAACGGTCGCCGGCGGCGGTGTTCTGAACGCGGACGGCGCCCATCAAGTACGCCTGGCTGATGGCCTGCTTCTCGCCAAACGTCAGGTGCGCGCGATCGGCCGAGGCGTGGGTTTCCCGCGTGCGCGGCGCCGGCGCGGGTCCGCCGGCCTTCTCCTGGCTCGCCGGCCCCGTCTCCTCCCGGGTCGTTTCGTCGAGCCGGACATGGCCCTCGATTGCAGCTCCGCGCACCTCGTTGTGCTCGTCCAGCATCAGGTCCGCTGCATCACCGAATATTTCCCGGCGCCCGTTCGGCAGGTTCTGGCTTACGGCCGCGTGCTGGAGCTGGATCTTGTTGTCGCGCTGCGTGTAAACCAGTTGCACCGCCTTCACAACGGTGTGCGGAGGAAGCGGCTGGGGGCCGGCAGTTACCGGCTGGCCGGACCCTTGGACCTCTTCCACCAGCTCGATCTGCACCTCGGCCTTCAGTTGCAGCGTCCGCTGTTTCGAGTCGTAGACCGCGCCAACGGCCCGGCCGCTGCCGCCGGAGAACT
>Ga0315291_10002840_pt1 | contig 22510 bp, 22 predicted proteins | sample YL17G12_20_MG_FD_203070 | JGI IMG/M metagenome (GOLD analysis project Ga0315291, IMG submission 203070) | Sediment microbial communities from Yellowstone Lake, YNP, Wyoming, USA - YL17G12_20 | ecosystem: Environmental > Aquatic > Freshwater > Lake > Sediment | place: USA: Wyoming | collected... | reverse complement strand
GGATCAAGGATGAAGGTGTTGGTTCTCTGCATGAAACTACCAGCATTACTATTGAAACACCAGACATTTAAGCCCCCGATGTCCCTCTCTGGATCGCAATTCATCCCACCCCTGAAGGGGTGGGCTTTCTTGCTAGTTCAAAGTAATACGGGAATGTTAACCTATTGAGAACGTTCGACCAAGTCTCCTCTATTTTGGGATTGTCAACAGAACAAAGACATACGCGCTTAAGTATCTGAAAGATTTTGTTTAACCTTTAGAGATGATCGGATGCTTAGGCCCTTATCATACGCACACAGATACAGTTATTCGCGTTTTTGGAGCCGCAAACCCATCTTGTTGACTCATTCACTAACATCAACGTGCAACTGCGAGTGTCAGATATGTGATGTTTGGAGGAGCAGGAGTGGCGCTGATGAGATGAAGACTGATGAAGTGCTCAGAATGTTGGAAGAGGCTAGAAAGTTGAATTTTGTCACGTATCTCGCGTGGGGCGGGGAACCACTAATGAGAGCCGATATTACTGACATACTTGAACATGCCCACGAATTGGGTCTGTATACCAGCGTCATTACGAATGGCACATTACTATCTGAGAGAGCCAAGGATATCTCGAAGGTAGCCGATCTTACGTGGGTTTCTTTGGATCATTTCTCGGACTATCATGATGAAATGAGGGGTTTCGAAGGTGCCTTTGACAGAGCAATAGATGGAATAATTCAGTTAAGGAACTCTGGCGGAAGGGTCGTTATCAACTGTGTTCTTAGCAAGCTTAACATAAATTCAGTCAGGGGTATGTGCGAACTTGCCCGTAGTTTAGGAGTCAAGCTAGCGTTCGATCCTATGGAAATCTTTCCGGGGCTCAATGAGGAATATGCTTTGCCCCGTAGTGAGTGTCGCCGCTTATTCGCTGAAGTCTTCAAATTGAAGAAGGCAGGTTTTCCGATTCTCAATTCTTATGATTATCTGGAACACATTATTTCCGATCGAGGTTATTCATGCGCTCAGCCCAGAGTCTTCATAAAGGTCTCCGAGACTGGAGAGGTTGAGCCTTTCTGGTGCAAGAGGGATAACCGTGTTCTAGGAAACCTTCGTAAACAAAGTCTTGGCAGTATACTTCACTCTCGTTCGTTTGAAGAGTTTGTCAAAATAACGGACGGATGTAAATTATGCAGCAACTCTTCAACTGTGGAGGCCTCAATGTTCTACTCCGCGAGGAGGTTCTTTGTCAATTGTCTCAAGATGCCGAATCCAATACTCAGATTCATTGCGGACTTCGGTCTCTGAGACTCAGGCTCATTTATACACGTACGCCCGGTTCGAAAGTCCATGTTTTTGGGCTGCCGAACTAAGTTCAAAGCGTCGGGCTTGCTATCAAGGAACGTCATACGACAAATTCTTGGATTTTCGAGCAGGAGGTCTCTCGCCTCTCATGATTTTCGCTAATAAGAGCACTAACAGTAGTGCCTTCATGCGAGTTGTGTATGGCAGTTGGGACGCAATTTTAGTCAGATGAGAATAAGCTGGTTCCAATCTCTCCATATTGCGCCGCCAACACATTGAAATGACTTGCCAATGAAGTTTAGTCAAAAGCGGTTAGAACAATAGGGACTCCATCCTTCTTCTTCTCGTAAAATCTCAAGTGCGCAGAGCTCCCACAAAGCAATTCTATTGAGCTGCCCTTATCAGCCTGCTAGCTTCTAACCCCGTGGGTTGGCAAAATCATTATTGAGTTAAGACCGTTTGTGCTCGAGGAATTGTCGTATACCCCTTCCGTCTGTTAGTTTGCTCGTAAGAACGCGCAGGCGTCAGTTGTGATGATAGGGTTATCTGTTGCCTGTTAAGAATCTCGGTATTTTCTCCTCAAAGTAGAGTAACACTATCGCCAAGCCGAGAAATCCGAAGGCGTACAATGCTAGAGTCACAACATCTTCCCACAGGTATCCAAGCCCATGCCCTATCAATAGAGCACCTTTCGTAGCGTCTATTGAGTAATAAAGCGGTATTAACTTGGCAATACTCTGCATCCTATCCGGCATCTGTCTAACCGGAACGAAAACTCCTGCTAAGATGACCATGAGAAGCACCACCACCGGTATCGTCTCGGTGACTTGCCGGTCTGTAGTTGCCAATACCGATACTAGCATGCCTATGCCAAGTCCAACGAGCCCATTTACTAGTAGAATAAGAAATACATCAAAGAATGATGCGTTAAAAGTTAAACTGAAGATCGCCACGGCAAAAGAAACGATCAGAATTATTTGAATGACGACTATGACAACGTACGCTGCCAGTTTTCCAAGCACTATGTTGACTTTTGATAATGGCGTCTTAAAGGATCGTGAGAGTGTTCCCCTTAGCCTTTCAGATACTATCGCCATTCCGGTCATCATCATCGGAATCCAGACAAGCACCATCGGGATGACCTTTGATACCATCACGTCGGCTTGTTTCAATTTCACGTTGTAGAAGTCATTTGTCTCAAAGCCCAGTGAGATGTTGGACTGTACATTCTGTTCTTTCGCTATCTGTTTCTGAAACTCGCTCATGACCTGCGAAGTTGCTTGTTTTGCATTCTGTGGTACTAAGGGGTCCGTATTGTCCACGTAGATTGCCACTGTCGCCTTCTTACCAGTCTGAATGTTCTTCCCAAAATCCTCAGGTATAACGATGACAAACTGAACGTTCCCTTTGCTGAGTTCATCAAAAGATGTAGAGTTGTCAGCTTCCACTCCTATCTGTAGATGGCTTGAATTATGGAATTGATCCACAAGTTCGCTTGCTAGTTTTGTTGAGTCATTGTTAACCAAGCCGGCTGTTAGGTTGCTATTAGCCCCTAAGGTAGTCCCGCCAGTTGTTCCGAGAGCGGACACTATGAGAATGGGCCCAAGAAGATAGACCAGTAGAGTCTTCTTGTCTTTCCACAAGAGCTGGAATTCTTTCTTCATGACCAGCCATATTTGAGACTGCCTCTTTGTTCGTTTTGATATTGCTGAGCTCAATCATTCCTCACCTGAGACAAATTTCTCTCCAGTGAAGTAAACGAAAACGTCCTCGATGGTGGCATCAACTATGTTGATTGACTTTATCGTCAGTCCTACTGTGCCCAGTAAGTTAGTTACCGGTCCGAGGCTCTCATTAGGAGTCTCTGTGAAGACTCTCGTTCTATATCCGCTGAGATCTACCATTTTTGCTAATTTGGTCTCTATAGCTCTATCCTTGAATACTTGAAGCTTGGATTGAGACATCTCATCCAAAGCAAACAGTTCAAATTCTATGGCTTTGCCTCGACCAGGGATTATCTTCTTTAGCTGGTCTGGGCTGTCAAACGCAATTGCTTTGCCCTTACTTAAAATGAGAAGCTTGTCGCAGTACTCACCCTCCTCGGTGAAGTGAGTCGTAACGATCATTGTAGTCTGATACTTCTGATTTAGGACCTTCAGAAAGCGCCATAGACTCCTCCTTGTTCCCGGATCCAATCCTGCGGTCGGTTCGTCCAGGATCACTATCTGTGGATTATGGGCTAATGCTACTGCGATGCTGACTCTGCGTTTCTGTCCTCCTGAGAAGTTCTTGACGGTTTCGTGCAGTTTCTCTTCGAGCTCTAGAACCCTCGCTAGCTCAGCTGCTCTCTTTACAAGCTGTTCCTTGCTTAATCCGTATTGTCCACCAAAGAATAGGATGTTATCGTTCATGGTAAGGTCTTCATACAGTTGATACTCTTGGGGGACATATCCTATTAGGGTCCTGATCTGGTTCAGGTGATGCTGGAGGTCGTATGGCCCAAAAGTGACGTGTCCTCTCTCAGGCTTGTATTCAGCAGTCAGGACCTTGATTATTGTTGACTTTCCGCAGCCGCTTGGGCCGAGGACGCCAAGTATCTTGCCGCGATCGATCTTGAAGCTCACATCATCGATGATGACTCTGTTGCTCTTGACTACAGATATTCCTTCCACAGATATGCCTGCATGTTTAGGTTCTGGTTCAACTTTGAGAGCAACTTCTATCATTCGATCTGGGGGAGCAGGTTTCAAGGTTTCTCGGGTGAAACCACCGCATTTCGAACAGTAGTTCGCGTTCGCCTTCAGCTGGGCTCCGCAGGTCAGGCAAGATCGGCCGGGAAGCTTCATCTGTTCTTGTGCTGTACCACCACATTTTGCGCAGAAGTTCACATTAGGCTTCAGTGGTGCACCGCAGCTGCCACAGAATTTGTCCGCAGTTGCTTTGAGATCTGGTCTTACTGGCATTTTCTCGAGCACTTTTTCTGCGATCTTGTCGTAGTCGATCTCGACTCTTGGAGTTAGTACCTCGATCTTCTCTTCTGCCTTCTTTTCTTCGACTTTGATCTCTTCGACTCTCACTGGTGTTGGAGCTTCTGCTTTCTTTTCTTCCGGTTTCTTTTGCGGCTCGATTCTTGATGGTGAGGGTGCTTCAGGCTTTGGCGCTTGAGGCTTTGGTTTACGTTTAAGCATCATGACGCTGCCTCCGATGACGGCGCCGAATGCTGCTATGACCAGAACTGGGATGGTGTAATTCGTCTTCGAAGCTTCCTCAGTCTTCAGTACTGCCTCACTTGTTGTGGTCGGTGAAGGGGTGAGTGTAGCGGCTGGAGTTGTCGTAGGACTCTGTACAGTTGGAGTGACTGTGGGGGCAGGTTCAGTAGTGGGTGGGGCAGAGGGACTCGGGGTGGGTGATGATGTGGGTTGCGCTATGGCCTCATAGGTTAGACTTATGTCGTCCCAAAAAGGTGTTGGATTGGATGTTTTGTAGGACCATAATATTATTCTCATCTTTTTGATGGTGTTGAAGTCAATACTAGGATAGAGCTTCTTGAAATCTTGATTGAGATTTGCTTCCACATGATTCCATTTATTGAGTTGAAGATCTGAGATCGGTATTGCTGTACCACTATTTTCTTGGGGGATATTTCCAGCTACATAGTAGGTTATGTTGTTCTTGCTGGTTTCTGAGGCAGCTTCAACCGTCAGGGCACCCTCTGTTTTTCCAGTACTTGTTGTAGGATTATACAGGTAGACCCAAAAGCCTAACTTTAGGCTAAAGTCCGAAGTCTTTTCGAGTTGAATATTCTGCCACGCGCTGCCGTTACTTGTTCTAAGTGAATACCTTCCAGAGTTGGCATATGAATCGCTTACTGCTGCCTCGACTCCCAATCTAGTCCAGGAGTTAATACCCTCTTCGAATCCTCCGTTTTTAACCAGTTGACTGATGCCGGAGGCGTGATCTACTGCAAATATTAGCATTAGAAACAGGAACATGTACACTAGACTGGAAGTAGAGCGCATGAGTGAAATCAACTAAGTTCTAGTATCACATGAATTTAAGAGTTAGCAGCGCGCGTAGAGGAAGAAATCAACTATCAGGATGTCAGCTTGCAGTTCATATAAAGGGCGCGCTTTCTCATAGGATTCCTGCGACCTATTCTTGAAAGGCTATCGTAGGAGGAAACGATGTCTACAGAGCATGGGCATGTTGCAGAGACTTACCTGTACGCGCGCTCCGATGCTGGCCACAAATCCTTTTCTTTCTCCCATCATTCACTTTGGATGGGAAGTATCGATCAACTGGAAAGCAATGTCAAGATGACATGATAGCGCACGCTGCGCGCCTCGAAGAAGATCCTTGATTGTGATCTTTCCGTTTAGTCTCACTCGTTGATACTTGATCCACAGTTTGGACAGAACACGTCTCCTGGTCCGACTGGAGTTCCGCATCTGGAACAGGTGTTTGCTTTCACGGTGGGTTGAGCGATTCTGGACTTTGCCCGACGTCTATGTACTAATATAGCGATTATAGAGACGATGACCACTGCTAGGACTAGGGGTATCATGAAGTAAGGGAAAGATAGCAGTGTCTCCATGTTGATTCCTTTCTGAGAAGTGAATGACTCTGTCTGACTTGCTGAGGCGTCGTATTCATCGTTCCCGAGCCATTTTGCCGCGACTGTCCAGTTGCCCGACGGATCTGGCGAGAACGTATCTTTGAATGCGCCATCGGAGTCAACGCCAGCTTTGCGAGTCAATTCCTTTCCTTTGGGCCCATGGTAAGACAGGGCGACTTCAGCATTCTTTACTGACGGCTTTAGATGACCTGAGACCGTTACATCGCCGAGCAACCCATGGTCGACAGATATCTCCAGGCTACTGATCTTCTTCTCCACAGTTAACGAGACGGTTACGGAATGAGTCTTGCCTCCACCAGCAGCGTCTATTGTTACCGTGTAATTGCCAACGGGTGTTGGTGTTGACACGTCTATTGTCATGTCTGATCTGAACGTGGGCTTCGCTGATGGGACAGTGAACGTCGGGTTTGCGCCGCTCGGCAGTCCTGAGACTGTGAAGGTAACGGGCTGATTGAAGCCCCCTATAGCCTTGACATCAAGGGTAAAGGAGGCTTTCTGGCCTTTCTTCACGGTTGCGGCGGTGGGAGATGCAGTCAAGGTGAAGTCTTCCTTCTTCACTACGAGGGTTGCCTTAGCTGTCCTTGATGCTTTACCACTTGAGGCTGTGACTGTGATGGCTTCGCTTCCTTCAGACGTGGCTGCAGAGGCATCAATTGTCAGGGTTGAAGTGAAGGGTGGGGTTCCTGTTGGAGGAGAATATGTGTAGGCTAGATCGTTTGAGAGTCCGGAGATACTAAGGGAGACTGAAGCTGGGGTTCCGCTTACAAGACCCGCATTCACTGTATAAGAGGTCTTGTCACCAATGGTGACGGTCTGGGTTGTTGGTGAAATTGAGACAGAAAAGTCGAAGCTAGGCGCTACTGTTAAGGTGGCACTCGCTTGACGAATGAGACCTCCTGCTGACTCTGTCACAATTACTGTATAAGTTCCAACTGGAGTGTTCTCAGAGGTAGAAATAGAAAGGACGCGCGCGCTAATTTGTCGCCAACTCATACCGGCTCCTAAGCCCGTCACCTGATCAATACTAATTACGGTTCCACTATAGTACGGATCGCTAAATTGTGCTGATAGCTGGAAAGTGGCGGCTCCACCTTGCTCTACCGCATTAGAGGCTGGAGAGATGGATATCTTAAAATCGAATGGTGGACCTTGTACATAGAAGTACGTCGAAGCGGTCTCTGTCGTTCCCCAACTTGTAAAATAGCCTTTAACCTGAATAGTGTATGTTCCAGTTGTAGAGGTTAAGCCAGTCGCTGGGACGCTGTGCCAGCTTCCGTAACTGATGGTGCCAAAATCAATGGTGTACGTGGTTCCATAAGGCGTCACAATATATGCTGTGACTGTAGCCTCTTCAGAGACTTGGACAGCTACGACAACGGTATCACCTATATTATATGTAGAACGGTCGGTTGCAACATCTACTGTTGGCGCATAAGAAAGAGCTGAAACATTAGTGAATATACCTCTTCCAGTTGAGTTCTCTACTGCCGGCGCAGCAGCTGCGCATACAATGAATATTCCTATTATACAAAAAACTTGCACGCAAGAGTTCATATCATGACGCATACTAACACCTTAATTGACGATTATGATTTGAAAATCTCGAATATATAAGAAGAATTCTCACTACTAATGCTCGATAACTCCAACACCTTTCCTGACTTTGACTGCTACGCCCAACTTGAACATAGTCATCTCCTCACCGCTCAGCACAGCTTTCCCCACAGCAACAAGCTTACCTCCCTCATCCACCACAATGACCTCATTTTGTGGTCTAATTTCCGGGTCAGCCTCCAAGACGTGCTTTGCGAAAAAGCTTCTTCCCATCCTGACAAAGTCTTCGTAGCCTTCTCTAACAATTGCTTTCATAGGGGTTTTTTTCCCCAGTTTTGTCAAGAGCCTTCTTGCCCCCTCTGTACTCAGACTCAAAAGACCATCATTACTCCTCAAGGTTGCAAGTAGCCTTTTTCGATAGAAGATCAGTCGGATCTTGCCTGTTCTTGGTGACCTTGAGATCTTTGTCCCCTCAGGGAACAGCACTTTGCCCATGGATCTGCCTAGTTGGTAATCGGCTACAGCTCTGATTTTCCTCAGCTCCCAGAGATCCGGCTTGTCCATACATAACTCGCAAAGCTAATAGCCTCGCGCCGAATTTAAGCTTCCATTGCCTCCGTAGGGGTGAAAGTTGGATTGAACTGCGAGATCTGTGGCTCCACCATATATGGCCCTCCCAAGAGGATCGTAATAGAGGGATCGAGGCTGCTCGCATGCATGAGATGCTCGAATCTGGGCGAACCAGACGTCAAAGGTGACGCCCCGACCTTACAAAATGCTTCTACGCCTAGACCTTTGGGATCTCCAAAGTCCACCAAACCAACTGTCAGTCGCTTGCCAAGGGAGGTTGAGGAACTTGAGATCACAGAAGAGTGTCCCAAACTCATTAAGAAAGCTAGAGAGAAGAACAGGATGTCTCAACAAGATCTCGCCGAAGCAGTCAAGGAACGCCTCACCATTATTCAGAAGATTGAGTTAGGCAAGATGACCCCAAACCTGAGGCTGACACATACGCTTGAACACGTTCTTAGGATCAAACTGCTTCTGCCCAGGAAGGAACCCGAGATTCCAGTCGGCAAGATGGATCAATCTGAACTGACCCTCGGAGACGTAATCCAGTACAAGAAGAAAACGGTGTAATTAGCTATTATTTGGACAGGGCCCGTGACTTCTTCAGAAGGGTCTGACTTGAAGGTTGTAGTGCTGCGTTGGGGACACAGACCTAGAGACCTTAGAGTCACAAGTCATGTGGCTCTGACGGCAAGAGCTTTTGGAGCTTCAGGCCTTGTGTTGGCTGATACAAAAGACAAATCCATCGAAAGCACTGTCAACAAAATTGTTGGAAGATGGGGTGGCTCATTTGAGTTTGAAATGGACGTTCCATGGAGGAGCTATGTCAGGTCTTGGAAGAAGAAGGGGGGAACAACTGTGCACCTAACTGTATACGGAGAAAATATTCAGACAAGTGATGTCATTCACAGAATCAAGAAAACCAAGAAAGACGTTCTAGTCTTGGTGGGAAGTCAAAAAGTCCCATCAGAATTCTACGACGAAGATATCTCAGACTTCAATGTCGCGGTTGGAAACCAGCCACATTCAGAAATATCCTCGCTGGCAATCTTTCTTCACCAATTATTTGGCGGCGAAGAACTCTGCCGTGAATTTCGAAATGCAAAGTTAAGAGTCATCCCATCAAACCGTGGAAAGAGAATCATCTCCGAATAACAGGCACAGCATTTGTTGAAATATTGAAAAAGCTGGCTCAGAGCCCTGTAAGAGAAGAGATAATAGAAGCACATAAGAGGCACGGACTCCGAAGATGATATTTGAACACGCAGACTAAGTCAAGAACTGATACGATGGTGGATTGCCTTCTACGGCTCCGCTATTTGGTCAATTAGGGTGCAATATTTGTCACTATTAGACGATGAAATGATGAAAGTGGCGAGCCTCCTCGGCGAAGAAGACGCGGTTAGGATAGTGAAGTCTCTGGCAAAACTGAAAGAAGCCCCAGATGATGCCATCGCTAACGATTCAGGAGTTCGCCTCAACATTGTGAGAAAAGTACTATACAAGCTCTATGATAAGACTCTGATTTCTTGTACGAGAATCAGAGACGAGAAGACGGGCTGGTACATTTTCTACTGGAAACTTCAACCCGAACAACTAGATGCATTCGTCCGTAGTCGAAAGAGGAGAACCCTCGATAAATTGAGAGCCAGACTTGAATATGAAAAGGCCCATAGTTTCTTCCTTTGCAGCAAATGTGGCGATGTCCGACTTCCATTTGAGGACGCTATTGAGTCTGCTTTCAGATGTCCTAAGTGCGGCGGTCAATTTGTGGAAAGCGACAACAGCAAGATAGTGACTGAGCTCTCAAAGATGATTCAGAAACTAGAGACCGAAATCGCGAGCTAACTCTTTCCGCACTACAACTCAATACACTGCAACGCTAAATCACAGGATATATTAACGATGATTGATCAAGGAAGAACATCCGGAATAGCGTCAACTAACATATTCAGCATGAAGTTGAGACTCTGAACAAGAAAGAAATGCTTGAGAATATTGCGAAGAACCTCGGAGATCTTGATTCTGATACTCTCAAGAGATCGATAGAGGACGCCCTTCAGAAACAGATAACACCTCAAGAAATTATCAGAGAGGGATTTGGCAAAGGAATGCAGATTGTCGGAGAAAGATATGAGAAAGGCGACTATTTCCTTTCAGAACTGATAATGGCCGGTGTTAACATGAAGGAGGGCATGGCATTAGTAGAGCCATACCTGAAGGGGCAGACCACTGAGACAAGAGGAAGAGTGATAATCGGTACTGTTGAAGGAGATCTTCACGATATCGGAAAGAACATTGTTGCGACAATGCTGAAGTCTGCTGAGTTTGAGGTTCTCGATCTCGGAGTAGATGTCCCACCTAAAACTATAGTCGAGAAAACGAAGGAATTGAAGCCGGACATAATCGCTCTATCAGCATTGCTAAGTGTGACAATAAGCAAAGTAAAAGAGACTATTGATGCTCTGACGGAATCGTCCCTCAGGAAGAAAGTCAAGATTCTGATCGGCGGCAGCTGCCTTAATGACAGGATCGCAAAGGAAGTTGGCGCAGACGCTTTCGGTTCAGACGCTTGGGATGGTGTGCTCAAAGCCAAGCAATTAGCGCGCGCGCTACCGGAGGAATAACAGTTATCAAACCAAGAAATGTCAGTTGTTCTTGAATCTCCAAGAAAGGTGAAACCTCAGCAATTCGATATTCCAAAGATCCGACAAGAGGATATGCTTCTTGAGATAGAGGCTGTCAGTGTCTGCGGATCTGATGCAGAGAGATACGTAGGAGTCAAGTTTGGGGGACCACTGGCAACACCCTTCCCAATAATAATGGGTCATGAACTCGTTGGGCGAGTCCACCAGATTGGTAAAGAGGCTTCAGAAAATTACGGGCTTAAACTGGGCGACCGAGTTGTTGTTGAGCCATACATCCCTTGTGGAAGATGCAGATACTGCCTGACAGGCAGTTATCCTCTGTGCGTCAGGAACAGATGCTATGGAGTAAACATCTCATGCCGGGAACCACCTCACCTTTGGGGCGCCTATGGCCAGTACATGTACGTCGCGCCCAACTCCCGTGTTCATAAGATTTCGTCGAGAGTCCCTAAGGAGGAGGCATGTCTCGCATCAGTCATAGGTAATGGGTTCAGGTGGGTATGCACTAAAGGCAATGTTCAGGCAGGAGACACCGTACTGATTGTCGGACCTGGCTCACAAGGTTTGGCAACAGTAATGGTTGCGGATCATGTTGGTGCTGGCAAGATCATAATCGCCGGAACATCTGCAGACAAAAAAAGGCTGCAGCTCAGTCAGGAGTTTGGGTCAGACTATACAATAAATGTTGATGAAAAGAACCTCATTGAGAGTGTAGCCGGGATTACTTCTGGTGAGATGAGTGATGTCACCATCTTTACAACAGGCGCAGTCAAGGCAATCTCAGAGGCCCCAAGACTCGTCAAGGCCTTAGGAACAGTCGTCATACCTGGTCTGACTGGTGGGAAGACTGTTCCCATAGTGACCGATGAGATCGTTACGAAGGAGCTAAAATTTGTTGGTGGACTAGGTCAGGCTTGGAATGTTGAGGCAGCTGTGAAATTGCTTGAAGAACAAGAATATCCTGTCCGGAAAATGGCCACTCACACTCTCCCCCTGGAAGATGCAGACAAAGGATTGAGACTAGCCGCGAATGAGATTGAAGGTGAGGATCCGATCAAGGTTGTCCTCACCCCATAGACGGAGATATCCGACGACTGAGGAAGCTCTGAGCTTTCTCAGAAAGAAGGGGTGCAACACAAAGATCATCAAGCACTCCATAACCGTTGCGAAGACAGCAATAGAAATCGCCGAATCATATGTCAAGAAAGGAACTCGTGTAGATCTGGCTCTTGTCCGTACAGGAGCCCTCCTACACGACGTTGGTCGCTCAGTCTCAATGGACGTTAACCACGGGATCGAGGGGGGCAGACTTCTGAGGGAAGCTGAACTTGAAGAGGACTTGGCCCGTATTGCCGAAAGACATGTCGGTGCAGGCATCACAAAGGATGAGGCAAGAAAGCTAGGTCTTCCATCAAAGGACCTAATACCTGAGACTCTGGAGGAAAAGATCGTCTGCTACGCTGACAAACTCGTTAGTGGAAGCATAGTCACCAGGATAGACGATGTGATCGAAGACTTCTCTCTCAAACTAGGCCGGGATCACCCCTCAATACCGAGACTGAAGAGACTTCACGAGGAAATCAACAGAAATACCAACTGGCTGAATCAGTCAGAGACCCACGGTTAAAACCGTGGGCTTGTGATGGTGGAAACAATGCAAACCTTGACTAGACGGCTCGGCGAAAGCCGAGTTAGCGGCGTGAAAGGCTACAAGCACGATAGGATGCGAGACCTAGTCCTATCCTCTGCGTCAGAACCACTAAATGGCACGGCTACTGTAAGCAGTAGCCTAAGCCTTCCATGCAGCGTCGAAGGTCACAAAACTCCGAAGGGAGGGCGAATATCGCCAACCCTCAAGGTTCCAGTTGTGGGCATCGATGGGAAACCATTGATGCCTACGACTCCCCAGAGGGCAAGAAAGCTGTTGAAGGATGGAGTAGCGGAGAAACGGTGGAACAAGCTCGGACAATTCTACATACAGATGCTAAGACGGGTTGGCATTGAGAAACAACCAGTATGTCTTGCAGAGGATCCCGGAAGCAAGTGGGATGGAGTAACTGTAGTTTCCAAGGAGTCGGTTTTGACATGTGCTATGCTTGTGCTTCCCTCAAAGGTGGCTGAGAAGCTTGAACAACGTAGGCGAATGCGTAGAGCAAGACGATACAGGAATACACCGAGAAGAGCCAAACGGTTCGATAACAGACGTAGGCCAAATGGATGGATCGCTCCAAGCCAGAAGGCAAAGGTAGACTTCCGAATTGAAATCGTAGACGAGCTATGCAAAATCTATCCCATCAATCAATTTGCTGCTGAGGATGTGAGGTTCAACCACTACATGAAGAGGTGGGGTAAGCACTTCAGCACCGTTGAGATCGGTAAGGCAGAATTCTACAAGCATCTGAAAGAGCTTGGGGAACTCACCCTCTACATGGGCATAGAGACTGCCGAACTACGTAAGAAATTTGGTCTGTCAAAGAATCCTGTTAAGAAAGAGCTGTCTTGGGATACTCATGCTGTGGATGCCATAGCTATTGGATGCACAGAGTTGAGTTGCGAGAATCCATATCCACCTGAATTCTGGGTTTGGAAACGCTTCGAGTACGCTAGGCGTCAGTTACACAGACTTGAACCTGATAAGGGTGGTATCCGTAGAAGGTATGGTGGCTCATGGAGTATCTCACCATTTAGGAAAGGTGACGTGGTTCAGTACCAGAATGGACTTGCTAGAGTTGGAGGATTCATGGACGATCTATCACTGCATAGGTTTAGTCTGGCAAACAAACGTTTCACACAGACTGCGAAACTAGGAGAGTGTAAGCGACTTTTCAACCAGCAAATATTCAGTAAATACGAGAACCCCCAATTCCTCCCACCCATAAATGGCGTGGGTTTCCTTGGGGGATTTTGATGAAGACCATACTATCAGAAAAGCTGGAACTGTACCTTCACCAAGAAGGGACTCAAGAGCTAGAAACAGAGCTTCGAAAGATCTGTGTCGGCTTGGAGGTCAACGTGAAAAAGATAGCTATGACAGATGATGGGTGGGCCTCAGTCGAATACGAGGGAGAAGATAGCGAAGTCCTTACCGAGATCTTGGGTCGAGAATACGGGGTTGCACCGGTTCATTCTTCCAAGCTGAAGCTGGGTGATATCTATCGCGGCTTCGTTGTGGACTCAGGAAGAGTTGGATATGGCCTTTACTTGGACATAGGCATATTCTCGCCGTTCAAGCGTGATGGTCTGTACCCTCTGCATAGGATGCGTTCTCAACTCGTTGATGGTAATATCCAATCCCTAGGACAAATAACTCGACGATTCTGCCTTCATGATGGTTTGCCCTTGAATGTGAGGATAGAAGACCTTGACGGCTCTGGAAGGATCACCCTTGCACTTACGGACAGACAGGATTCACATTTTCGAGATTGGGAGAGGTGTCCTTTCGACAGAGTTGTAGTCATAGGCTCAAGCTTGAGTAGAGTAAGTGGGACTATTCGACGGTCTGGCTTGGACAAGGACGTTATAAAGACCGACCGTACGAGCCTTGTGTCGAACATCCTGACATGTAAGCTTGGGACAGAAGCGCCAGGAGTTGTCGCAAAACTGGGGCCACGGCTTGGAAAGGTTAAGCTGTATCCTTTCATACCAAGGGTAAGAGCTGATTCACGGTAATTCTTGCCTGGAAGCATTTAAGTGGGCGTTTTTGTTTCATATAGTAACCCTATCAGTGATCCATCATGGTGAAGTCAAAGCCTCCCTCCGACGCATTTTCTGAGGACCAGATCGAGGATCTCCTTGAACTTAGACGAGACATCGTGCGTGAGAAGATGCACGGGCTGGAAGATGAGATCTCATACTTACCCTTCCTATCGCTGGCGATGGCATTCGTGCTCGGCCTGGCTCTGGGTGTAGTTCTGAGCCCTAGATCAAACGATTGATGGAGCGAGTGCAGAAGTCCCTACAATATGTTTATACGAACAGAAGCCCGACTCGTATTGATTGGAGGAAAGATGTAATGGCTGAGAAAGCTAAGATGACTGTTGACGAGCTACAGAAGAGGCTCGGTGACCTTGCAGAAGTTGTGGAGACTTCAAGGGTTGAAGTCGAAGCTATGATCAAGAGAAGACCGCTTGAGTCAGCAGGCGTCGTATTTATAGCCGGAGTAGTAATCGGACTTATGATTGGAGCATCCCTATCAAGGCGCTAAATATGCCGAAAGAAGGATTCCTCGAAAGCCTAATCGAAATAGTCTCTTCGATAATGGTTGGCAAGGTCCTTACCGATCTAGATAAGAAAGCGAAATCATACCTCACAGATTTCATTCGGAACGTCATGAAGAAACTGATGCTGATGGTTGCAGGATTCGCCATCGCTGTTGTAGGTCTAATATTTCTATTCGGGACCTGCGCTTTGTACCTGAACGAGTTCCTTAACTCGACGTGGAAGGGTTGGGGAATCGCAGGAGTATCAATCCTGATTATTGGACTGGCCAGCTACGCGTTAAGCCGTCGATAGCCCTCTGTTGAACTCGAGGTAACTCCGCCTCTAGCCGAGCTTTCATGGGAAGCATTATAACAATTCATGAAGAATACTAATTGGTGAATGTTTTTGGATCTTGGACAGAACATTAACTCATCCATAGATTATACTAGAAGACTCTTTGATGACTTTGGCAGGCTGGCGATACTGATCATACTTCACATAATACCGATCGTCAACCTGATCATTTACGGATTCATGGCGAGAGTCATTAAGGAAACCCCTGAATCAAACACACCGCCAAAACTCGAGAAGTATGGGGAGTTTTGGATCGACGGATTGAAGATCTCTGTGGTCGCAATAATATACATGATAATACCAGCGGTACTGATCGCTGCTGGCGCTGTTACGCTATTTGCGCCTTACATGGCCGGACCCTACAGTCCAGTCGTTTGGTTGGTTCCGCTAGGCTTTGGTGTAGTGCTCATGGCTGTTGGCATAATCTTGGCTTTTGCAGTCGCTATCATTATGGCTATGGCGATTGTTCACTTGGTGAAGACGGGAAGCTTTGGTAAGGCCTTCGCTGTTGGCGAAATTGTAAACATCATTGGAAAGATAGGTTGGGGTCAATACGTCATATGGCTGATAGTGATGTTCATCTTCGCAATAATTGTTGGTGCAATAGGCGCTGTGCCTGTAATTGGCTGGCTTATTTCAATAATAGTATCACCAATATTCGGCGTCTTCGTTTCAAGATCAGCAGCCCTAGTGTACACTGACGCCGTAGCTCCTGGCACAACTTCAGCAGCAGTTGCCACAACTTCTGAAAAGAAGTTCTGCATGTCCTGTGGAGCACAGATTCCTGCTGGGGCAACATTCTGTCCTGTGTGCGGCAAATCCCAATAGAGAACCCTGCCCCATTTTTTCCCTTTGCAGCGCTTCCGGTGTGCGATTACTCACCGATTATCTGGACTACTAGGTCTCTTGTTCTTGCGCGAACGTCGAGTTCAATGAATATTATTTGCTGCCAAGTTCCCAAGATCAATTTCCCATCCTCGAAGGGCACCGTCAGGCTCGGACCTAGGATCGAGGCTCGTACGTGAGAGTGGCCGTTTCCATCATGCCATCTCTTGTCATGTTCATAACTTGTTTCTCTCGGAGCAACCCTTTCCAAGGCTGTGGGCAAATCATGCAGCAATCCTGGTTCATACTCTATAGTGGTGAGTGCCCCTGTAGAACCTGGCACAAAGATGGTAGCGATTCCCCGTTGTAATCTAGAGTTCTTGACAGCTTCTCCTACATTATCCGTAACGTCTATAATGTCACTTTCACCCTTGGTCTTCAGAGAGACCCGTCCAGTCACTACAGCCATTTTTCAATCATCCCCGCATTCTAATTCTCAGTTCAGACATTGGTTATTAAGACATTTTGCTGGCATAGCCCAGAGTTCTGATGAAAAGGTGAGAATAGCGCGCTGGAAAGTAAGAAAAACACGTTAGACTAGAGTGTGATGAAACCCTTAATCCAGGCTTCCTGTAAAACTCACAACACAGTCATGCAAGTAGTCGACGCGTCAGATCACTTGCATGTTTTCAATTACTGCGTCTGCAAACTTCGAAGTTCCTACGGGTTGAACCCCTTCAAGCTGCCGCGCAAGATCATACGTGACTCTTCTCTGACTTACCGTTCTCGCAATAGCCTTCTCTACTGTATCAGCAGCTTCCTTCCAGCCGATATGCCTAAGCAGCAATACTCCGGAAAGTATTGAGGATGTGGGATTCACCTTATCTTGGTTCGCATATGATGGAGCGGTACCATGAGTGGGCTCGAAGAGGGCAACTCCCGTCTCATAGTTGATGTTTGCACCTGGTGCAAGACCAAGTCCACCGCCCATAGCTGCAGCCAGATCCGAGATATAGTCTCCGTTCAGATTTGGAAGGACCAGAACATCATACTCGTTTGTTCTAAGTATGAGCTGCTGGAACATATTATCAGCGAGTCGGTCCTTGATCAGAATCTTACCAGGAGGCATTACTCCTTTGTAGGGTCCGTCTTGCTTCTTTAACTCGGCCTCAGTAACGATCTTGTCCTTGAATTCTTTGTTGGCGACCTCGTAGGCCCAGCGCATGAAGCCGCCTTCAGTATACTTCATTATGTTTCCTTTATGAACGATCGTGACGCTCTTTCGGTTGTTTCTGACTGCGTAATCTATTGCTGCCCTAGCTATCCGCTTGGATGCGTACTCACTTATGGGTTTTATACCGATAGCGGAATCGGGTCTTACTTGACTGTTGAGTTCTTTCTTGAGAAAATCGATGATCTTCTTGGCTTCTTCAGATCCTTCTTTGAATTCTATGCCAGAGTAGACGTCCTCAGTATTCTCCCTGAAGATCACCAGGTCGAGTTCTTCAGGGTGCTTGAGTCTGCTTGGTGTGGACGAAATGTACTTTACGGGTCTGACGCATGCATAAAGGTCAAGCCTCTGTCTGAGAGCAACATTGAGGCTCCTGTGGCCTCCGGCGATAGGTGTCTCAAGTGGGCCCTTCAGAGCGACTACATGCTCTTCAATCGCCTTTAGGGTCTCCTCTGGGAGTGAATCGCGATGCTTCTGCCTTGCCTTCTCTCCAGCAAGTACTTCTACCCAGGTGATCTTTCTGCGGGAGCCGTAGGCACGTTCTGCAGCTGCGTCTATAACTCTCCGTGCAGCTGTCGTGACATCTGAACCTATACCGTCACCTTCGATGTAGGGGATCATTAGTTTGTCCGGGACGTTCAACACTCCGTTAACTCTTGATATCTTCGAGCCGTTCTCCTTCGGAGCATCCTTCAATGTTTTTGATAGCGAATTCATCAGAGTCACGCGATTGGAACTCCGTTACTTCGATCTAACGCAATATTTAGTTCTTCTGCTCATCGTTGTCTCGGTTCTAGTGGAGGGTTCTGAGCTGAGCTCTCCATTCTGGAAATTCTTCTGGAGCAGGGTAGTTGAGGAAGTGCCTCTTCGTTCTACGCATTTTGCCTGCAACATCTCTGAGTTTGATCAGGAACTCTGGTCGCCTTACACTTCTGAAAGCGCGTTCCGCCTTATCGGTAACGCTTAACTTCAAATCCCCTTCAAGACTCGCTTTGAGAACATCGCTCTCCTTAACCAGTCGCTGCCTCATACCATAATTCAATTCTTCATTAGTGATCTCTTGAAGGAATATCCTGAAGACATCTAGGCCCGCCTGCTTTGCACCATAAGCCTTCATGTAATCGAGATTGTAACGCCAAAGACCTTTCTGGCTCACATCGTCACGTTCTATGGCCTCTGATGCCACCCCTGCTGCAAGTCGTCCGCTGATCATCGATGGACCTATTCCGCCTCCATGAATTGGATTAACAAGACAAGCTGCGTCACCCACGAACATGACACCGTTAGCAGCCAAGCAGTCCAGAGGTCCACGCGTAGGCACATATCCACCCCCAGCACTAATGATCGCTGTGCCCTTGAACATCGGTTTGGTCAAGATATGGTCATACAGCTGCGTCTTGGGATGGATTCCAGTCTTGTCTGCTTGAATGCCGACCCCGACATTTGCGTTGCTTCCGCTTCTAGGGAAAATCCAGAAGTAGCCTCCGCGCGCCACAGATTGATTAAGATAGATCTCACAGTGACCAGACTTCATCTCAACGTTTCCCCTGATCTCTCTGTAACAGGCCATGATATCCTTCTTCGAGACTTCCCGCTCAATGTGGAATTCTTCTGGCAGATTTCGTCTTAATGCGGCCACTACTCCGCTTGCATCAATTGTGACTTTGGCTTGGAGAGTTCGTTTCTGACCGCCTATCAGACTCTTCACGAACACCCCTTTTACATAACCAGATTCTATGATTGGCTCGGTGGCCAGTAACCCATCCTGGAATTCAACGCCGCTATCCAAGGCCATCCTAAGAAAACGCTGCCCAAAGCTGTGCCTGTTGATTATGTACCCTGAGACTCCAGGACCTTCAACGACAAAGACCTCCGAAAGGTCAGGAGCATACACCTTAACTCCCTGAATCTTGGAGTCATACTCTTCGCCTTTGGGCACTGGGATCTTCAAATTCTCAAAGTGATGTCCGCTAATTGCGTCCCCGCATATCTTCTCCCCGATCTTTGCTTCAAGCTTACAGTCGATGAGGCCGACCCGCAAGCCTTCCTTTGCCGCTGTTGATGCAGCCATGCATCCGCCTGTTCCCGCACCTACAACCAAGAGGTCAAATTGATCCACTGCTGATCTTCTCCTGTAATCATCCTGTTAGACTCAATATTGGCGCTGGTATCTGCCCACCACGCCTTATGAACTTGGCTGAACTGATGGTACTGACCGGCATTATTACTGTTTCCCCGAAGAGTCCGCCAAACTTCACGAACTCGCCGGCGCTGCCATTTGGAACTGGTATCAGCCTGACACCAGCGGGCTTATTGTTAACAACTCCTATCGCTATCTCATCTGCGATGATTTCCGCAATTGTCTCTGCTGCAGTGTCTCCTGGAATCGCTATCATGTCAAGTCCAACAGAGCATACCGAAGTCATCGCCTCCAACTTAATCTTAAGTGCATTCGCTAGGGCTGCATCTCGCATACCATAGTCCTCGCTCACAGATATGAAGGCCCCACTCAGACCACCCACAGCGTGCGCTTTCATCTTGCGCCACAACCTGTATCCCCAGCTCTTCTCCCTTCTTCTTCAATTTTTTCTGCAATTCTGCAATCGTGATTGTTTGGTCTTGAATTTCAGCTAGGATTATCATAACAAAAAGACCGTGCATCTTTGTCGATGTTAAGTCGATAATGTTCACTTTGTTCTCTGATAGGACGCTCTAGATTCCGGAGACAAGGCCTATTCTATCTTGACCCATGACAGTGACTACTATTCTCTCCTTATCAGTCAAAGCAAATCTTCTCCAATAATAATAACGTGAACACAGTTTGAAGTAGGCTGACTGCTGAGATGCAGTCTGAGGTTGAAGATGCAGAAAAGTCTTGAGAGTCTCCATAGCAGCTACGAGAGTGAGCGGGACGCGGGCAAAGTGAATGGCGCCCGTCGCCAGGAGAGAGCTTTTGGCGCTCTCCTTAGGGCGGGATTTGAACCCGCGTCAGGTCCGCATATCGGAAGTCATACGGGTGACAGCCGTACACTCTAGGCCTTTCTCCAGCTTACTAGGCCAGGCTATACTACCTTTGTGCATCCACAATGGGTTGGGCACGGTCTGCTCTGCGCCAGCCTAGTTTCGCGTGTGTATAGGTTTGAGAGCAACTTTAAAGCCTTTCTTGTTTCGTATTCAAGCCGATACATCTACAGGCAGAACAGAAAAATCCCTGCAATCATACGGTCGACACATCATTATCCTGATCTTTAGGGTGTCGCAGGGGCGCTCTGAAAGGTTTTTTTAATGCATGAGCGAGTAGGTGCTCTTGGATGGGCCCGTAGCTTAGTCAGGTAGAGCACCGGGCTTTTAACGGACCTGGAAGCCACCCGGAAGGAAATGAAGCCAGAGTTTCCTGGGTTAGGGTCCCGGGTTCAATTCCCGGCGGGCCCGCCATATCTTCTAACAAGAGATCAATTTAAGGAAGATTTCGCGCTCATCACTGGAGTATTGAAATGCTTGAAGCGATAGCCCCCGCGCGCGCTAAAGTAATGCCTCCCCAGTGTTTTTATTCAATTCATGGAAAGTTAATCGTTTGAACAAGCATGACTAGTGTCTTTCTCGGCGAGCTTACCAGTGAGGAAGTAGGCAATATTTCCTCTCGGGCAGAGATGATTCTAGTTCCAGTGGGGTCTTTTGAACAACATGGAAGGCATCTCCCCTTGGCGACAGACTCAATAATTGCATTTGAAGTAGCGAAGATGGTTGCCGAACGGATAAGCTCCGAATTTCCAGTGTTAATTGCACCATTGATTCCATTCGGAAAGTCTACTGAACACTCCTCCAGACCCGGAACTATCTCTGTTGAGTCAAGAATCTTTGCTGATCTGTTAATCAATATCTGCAAGAGTCTTGCGAAACATGGTCACAAGAAGATAGTATTCATCAATGGGCATGGCGGCAATACGGACCTTCTCAGCATGATTCTTAGGGAGACAAGAGAGCAAACTGGAAGCTTCATCGCCACGATATATATCTATTCTGAAGAACTGCTCAAGGGCGGATTATCAAGATTTGAAGAACTCGAAGAACATGACATTTTCCATGCGTGCGCTCTTGAAACATCGTTCATGATGGTGCTAAGGCCAGATCTGGTTAATCTGGATAAGTTAGAAAAGGAGATACCTCCAAAATTTACTGAGGAAACTGGATACCGACGACTAAGACTGGGAAAGAAAGGTGTCGAATTTTCTTGGCTGATAGATGACGTGTCAAAATCTGGGGTTATTGGTGATCCTACGAAAGCTTCTGCTGAGATTGGAAGGACTGTTCTTCAAGCATTGATTGATAATATCTGCGATGTGCTAAGGGAGATCAGAAAGTTCTAGAACACCCTTCTTCTCACCGGATAGCGCGCATCAGGGGTGTTAGAAGTTCCCCGTGCCAATACTCGTTGAAGCTATGCCGATAAGTTACTTTAGTAATTACTCAATAGAGGGCGTCCTCATGCCACAGCTGAAATCGATATGAAGAACCGATGAGCCCTTCGGCAGAGAGCCACGAGAATTAGGCTGGGTCTCCGCTTCGAAGTCGATTTTAATGATAGGATTCAAAGACAAGAGATTCTTTTCTGGGCGATTTGTTTGGCGCGCGACAGAGGATTTTTGTAACCTAAACTGAAAAGCTAAGGTAACAGATTATTTTATATGGTTCCTCTATGGTATAGTGTCTTCAAGGAACCACGCTTTTGTGGTATAATTCCAACTGTAATAGACACTCGCAATTACGATTATTATCATTAATAATGGGGTGATGTTTGAGACGCCTGAGAAATGTGTTGATTGTGGCAGAAAGACGAGTAGAGGCTTGAAGTACTGTGAAACTTGCCGAAAAATGCATTTCACAGTCGCTCTTCGAAATATTAGAACTTTCGATCTGGGACCTCAAAAGGCAACTGTTCCCCTTGGATCAACTTCTAACAGACACGGCCGTCTGCAGTTTGGCAAGTGAGAACTCGTCTGACACCGCAAGACGGATCTCTGAATTCTGCCGCTGAATTGTAGCTGAGGAGTCGCGCGCGCCCCACTACTTGCGCAGCGTGCGTAGAGAAGTGATGCGGTGTCAGAGTGGGCTATTTTGTCTGCCTATTTGTAGGTAATGAGCTTTTTATTCTCAAGCGTCTCCTGAAGTATGGTTATGGCACGGTGAACTTCTTCTTCCTTCTTCGCT
>Ga0315291_10002839_pt1 | contig 22519 bp, 18 predicted proteins | sample YL17G12_20_MG_FD_203070 | JGI IMG/M metagenome (GOLD analysis project Ga0315291, IMG submission 203070) | Sediment microbial communities from Yellowstone Lake, YNP, Wyoming, USA - YL17G12_20 | ecosystem: Environmental > Aquatic > Freshwater > Lake > Sediment | place: USA: Wyoming | collected... | reverse complement strand
GCCTTTATCAGATTTATGGTTTTTGGTGCTAGGGCAAAGGGCTCCGCTTTCATCCCCACCGTGAACGGTGGGGTCTTCCCGCTCCGCCCTTCGCAATCCTGCTAGATAAAAGGGATAAGATTTGATGAAATAAAAGGACGGCATAGATACCATGAATCCAGAAAAGCTCAGACTTTCGGCTCCGGCTATCCTCCCTTCAGCCATCTTCCGATCTCCAGCCCGTACTTGTTCATGAGCCGGACGGGCCTGATCGCATAGTAGAGGGAGGCCAGATGGGCCGGCAAGGGCAGGGAGGCCCAGTCGTCCTCTGTGGGAGTGGTAGCCCGGCGGATATAGTAGCCAGCCTTGTCTCGAAGACGCTCCCTGGCCCGAAGGTAAAAGAGCTCCTCCCCGATGTCCGGGAGATGAGACTCTGGTGCAATCTCCTGATCTCGGGCAAACAGACGCTGAATGGTCTCCTCAACCAGACCGGCCACATTCTCCTCCTCCTCGACATTGAAGGAAATCTCAGGGGGGAGGGAGGTGCGAAGGAGGCCACTGGCCAGGAATAGGCCCAAGAGGAGAAGGCGGTGGCAGCCCATGCGTTTCGACCTGCCGGCAACCTCTTCCCAGTCTATTTCCTTGGACTCCGCCAGCCTGGCAAGATCGCCAATCCAGGCCAGCCTCCTCCAGTAATGCCTGGCCCCGTGCTCACAGAGAATCAGGAGGAGATCCTCAGGAGAGACGGTCTGAAGCTCTTTCCCAAAGATTACTTTCCTGGTAGACCTGGTGAAGAGATCTCTGGTATTCAGGGAAAAGCAGTATAGGCTGGGAGAGACCTGCCAGTGAACCTCCAGGTGGACTTTCTTCTGATTATAGAAATGGTAATGGTGCTGTGACCGTAGGAAGATCTTCTCCTGAGCCTCGGTCAAGGTATGCCCGAGCCTATATCCCTCCGAGATCAGGATCTCCTTTGCGCGGAGGGCGTCTTTTCTTCGAACCAGAACATCCAGATCGGTGAACATGCGCAACGCCAAATCCCCGTAGAGCTCCTGGGCCAGCACTGGACCCTTGAAGGGCATGGCCAATATCCCTTCCACATCCAGCCGGTCCAGCAAGGCAAGCAGCTCGTTGGTCAGGATGAGATTGCGCTGGCTGTTGAAGAGGTAGCTCCTCCTAAGGCCACTCAACACTTCGGGAGGGATCTGATGCCGCACCTCTATCAAAGTGCGGTAGAGCAAGGGAACAAGCCCGTGCCTGGCCGCCGCCTGGAGGAGATATTGCCAGTCTGGGCCGTCAGATAGTAGCTCTTCCAACCGATTTCCTGAGATATCTGGACGATTCCTGGCACAGATGACAAGCAGCTCACTCTCGCAGTCGATAGAGAAAGGCTCTATCCGCATATTTCCGTTTTTTCAGCGAAAGCTGGATATCAACCTATCTGATAGTAGATTGGCATTCATGAATCGTCCCTCCCTCGCACTTGCGCCCCCTTTCTCTTGACCTCTCGAAAAGGTATATCATCCGTTGTCGCCCATCCCTTTTGATCTGGTTTCCTTCATGGCCATGAGATCAACATGCAAGATAAAACCAAGGACCGGCCCGATGACAGATCCATCAGGCACAAGCTGCACAACCTTCCACAGCTCTGGCGAGCGGTAGCATTGGTCTGGGAGAGCGCGCCGTCATGGACCGCTGTCGCAGCGGGGCTGGTGGTGCTACAGGGCGCGCTTCCACTGGTCAGCCTCTACTTGATGAAGCTGATCGTGGACTCAGTGACCGCTGGTGTGACCTCGCCGGAGAAAGAGGCCGCCTTCTGGCACATCTTGCTCTTGATCGGCCTGGCAGGCGTAGCTGCCATCCTCGCCGCAGCAAGCAGATCTGCCTCCACTGTTGTTAGCGAGGCCCAGTCCGCTATTGTATCCGATCACGTCCAGGACCTCCTCCACGCCAAGTCTGTGGAGATGGATTTGGAATACTTCGAGAACCCTCAGTATTACGATGCAATGCACCAGGCCCAGCGGGAAGCCCCTTACCGGCCTACCAAGATAGTCAACGGCCTCTTGCAGCTCGGCCAGAGCAGCATGTCTCTCCTGGCCATGATCGCCCTGCTGGCCTCCTTCAGCTGGGTGATGGCACTTGTTCTGATGGTGGCTGCCCTACCCGGAGCCGTTGTCCGCCAGAGGTACATAGATCGGCTCTACCGCTGGCAGTGCCAGTGCACCCAGGACGAGCGGCGGGCCTGGTACATTCACTGGATTCTCACCGGGGATGGCCATGCCAAAGAGATCCGGCTCTTCGACCTGGGACCGCTCTTCATGAAGCAGTACCGCGAGCTGCGCCAGAGGCTTCGCAAAGAGAAGCTGGCCCTCACCGCCAGAAGGTCGGAGGCGGACTTGGTCGCTCAGGTCTTCTCCGTGGCCGCCGTCTTCGGTTCCCTGGGCTTTATAGCCATCCAGGCAGTTCAGGGTGTGATAACCTTAGGCAGCCTGGTCATGTACTTCGGAGCCTTCCAGCAGGGCCAGACGTTCTTGAGTTCGCTTTTTGCCAGCCTCTCCGGACTGTATGAGGACTGCCTGTTCTTGTCCACACTCCACCAGTTTCTGGACCTGGAGCCCAAAGTGAGGGAGCCGGATAGCCCGACGCCAGTGCCTAGACCGATGAAGGAGGGCATATCCTTCCAGGGGATCAGCTTCAGCTATCCCGGCTCTAACGCCCGCGTCTTAGAAGAAGTGGATATTGATATAAAGCCGGGTCAGGTGGTAGCTCTGGTGGGAGAGAACGGTTCGGGAAAGACGACTCTGATCAAGCTCCTCTGCCGGCTATACGATCCTGTCGGCGGCAGGATCGCCATCGACGGAATCGATCTGCGGAAGTTCAGAACATCTGATCTCAGACGGGAGATCAGCGGTATCTTTCAGGACTACTCCCGCTACAACCTGACGGCCAGGGAGAATATCTGGCTGGGAGACGTCCATCTTGATCCAGAAGATGAGAGAATCGTTCAATCCTCCCAGCTCTCCGGCGCAGATGAGGTCATATCCGGGCTGGAGAACGGCTATCAGACCGTCCTGGGAAGATGGTTTGATCATGGTGCAGAGCTGAGCGTGGGACAGTGGCAGAAGGTGGCTCTGGCCAGGGCTTTCCTTCGGGACTCCCAGATAATAATCCTGGACGAGCCAACAAGCTCCCTGGACGCGAGAGCTGAGGAGGAGGTCTTCGGGAAGTTCCGAGAGCTTGCCGAAGGAAGGACTGCCATACTGATCAGCCATAGGCTATCCACAGTCAGGACTGCAGACAGGATATACTTCCTGCAGCGAGGCAGAGTTGCAGAGAGGGGGAGCCACGAGGAGCTCATGAATCTGGGTGGCAGCTATGCCAAGCTCTTTGAGACTCAGGCCAGGCACTACAGGTAGAAGAAGATCTTTATGTCTATTTTGCCAGAGATTTGAAAGGTTGGATGGAATTCCCAGTTTCAAGTGCCCCTGTAACGCCGAGACCTCAGCATATCTGGCGTGAGCAGCAGAACGTGCGCTCCGCGGTGGATATATAGCTTTGCAGACCACAGAATCAAAATCCGGTTTGATGTCCCAACCCTAAGCGACAGTAAGGCTTATCCATAAGAAAAAAAAAGGCGAAGGCATGAGCGGAAGTTATGCCTCGACCGCTCCATTCTCCAACTTCGGCCTCTGGAAGAAGATGGAAATGAGCAATAGCCACCCGTCAATGTGGATGGAGATCACATCCAAGTGCAACAACGACTGCCGTCATTGCTATATAAACCATCCAGACGAGGTCTCTAAACGTGAGGAGATATCCCTAGAGGAGATAAAAAAATTTGCCGATGAGGCGGCATCTCTGGATTGCATGTGGTGCCTCCTAACCGGAGGCGAACCCCTCCTAAGGGAGGACTTCTCCAAGATCTACATGTATCTCAAGAGAAAGGGCTTTTTTGTCTCAGTCTTTACCAACGCTACCTTGATCACAGAAGAGCATATAGATCTTTTCAAGAAATATCCTCCTAGAGACCTGCAGGTCTCTATCTACGGCATCACCAAAGAGACCTACGAGAGGGTAACGGGAAGGCCAGGGAGCTATGAGGCATTTATGAGGGGTCTCGACCTTCTTATGGATGGAGGAATCAGATTCCGCCCCAAGACAGTTGTTATGCGATCGAACCTGGGAGAGCTGATGGATATGGCCCGGTTTGTCAGGGAGAAGATGGGAAGGCCTCTGGAGTACGAGGCCATAATTGGCCCCAGGTTCGACGGGAATGAGAGAAGAAACGAGATCATAAGAGGAGAGAGGATCTCGCCCCGGGAGATGGCGTTGCTGGATGATCAGGATGCCCGTCTGCTCCATCCACAGGAGAAGATCTGTAACAAGCTGTTTCTTTTGCGGCCCCGTGCTGACAGACCCGATTCCAGCTTTCGCTGCGGGGCAGGAAGAAGGAACTTCTATATCACGGCCACCGGATACCTGAGACCTTGCGCCTCACTCTGCCATCCGGCTTTCAACTACGACCTTCGAAGAGGATCTCTTGCAGAAGCGCTTAAAGTATTTCTGCCGGCTATGCTGTCCAGAAAACCCGGCGGCAGGGAGTTTCAGGAGGAGTGCAACCGTTGTCCTTTGCTCAAGTTTTGCGACATCTGTCCATCTGCCGCCTACCTGGAGACGGGAAGCCTTGATGGGCACGTCGATTATCTCTGCCAGGTGGCTCATGCCAGATCTGCCAGCAGGGTAGGAAGAGATGGAAAACATGTGGCCTGAGGAGATACGACCGCATGCCCGCCAAAGAGCAAAGGGCTCAATACTTTTATGAGTGGATCGAAAGATTGATAGCTCAAGGGAGGCTATCTTGGGCAGAGGGATAGTTGAATGGAAAAGGAATGGTCAAGGCCGGAGTTAATAGTATTGGTGAGAGAAAGGCCAGAGGAAGCCATCTTGAAGACCTGCAAAGGGGGTACGCAGGGCGATCCGAATAATACCTTTACTAATTGTTTATATGGCGATCCCGGTAGTATGGGTGGATGCTTAGAGTGTAGTACGCTCAATCCGTCTTGAAGAATAGCTTCACAGCTGATAATTCTTAAGTGAGTGATGGCTGAATCTTGCCGACAGAGCATCCTGCCAGCTGCAGAAGGCGGATTATCGACTGCGTGTTTCATGGGCCCCATGAGGGCAATGTGGGCGGAACCCATCATGAACCCCAGGGTTATATGAAAATTACTTCCTATCCAGCGTTGGATAAAGAGAAAGAGATCAATTTTGAGAATTGCAGCGTAACCTGCTCTACCCTGAGGATTTTATTTTTGCTGATGCTAATAGCCTCTACAAGCGGTACTTCAACAGAGAGTTCAATGATGGGAACATTGACTCCTGAATCTACAAAGACTTATTGCGTAGTTGAACATACGGCGAATGAGACATATCCGTATGAGTCTCAATTCAATAATTCTGGATTGAATTTGAGCGTAAATGCCGATGCCAGGCTTGGAAAATGGAAGTCGTATGTGGATTATCAGCCGATTGCCTGGAAACCTGGTGCCAGAGTCAAGACCAGCATCGCACTTTCCTTCACCAAGGACCTTTTTAAGACGTTCTCGGAGGAGTATCCAAGAATCGACGGAGCTTGCATTCTGCTGACCGCTGAAAGAGATTTTGACTCAAACGATCATCAACATGCGCCTTGGAACGAGAAGGCATCAACATTGCTTACCCCGACAGGACTCCCTATAATGGGTGGATGTGATTCAGCCGTTTCCCGCTTTTCGGGTTCTTCGTATGGGACGCCTGTAGACATTATGCTCGAAGCTCCGATTTCGGCTTTTTATGAAGATGATGAATCCTCTGGATGGTATAAAGGAACTATTAATGCAAGTTTTGATTTGCCTCCAGAACTGCCTCCTGGAATATACAGGCTTAGATTGGACTTTGGGTTTAAGTCGGCAAATAGATGGTATAATTTCAACGGTGATGGGATCGGAATGCGTCCTAAAAATCCGAAAGATGTCTCATGCCTCTATTCTCCCCCAATAGCTGCCAGCGGAAAGGATATCACTGGAAATATGATAAATGGCTCTCAGATCCTTCGAAGATCCTATTGGGTGTTGCTCCGGGATTATAACTCAAATGGCTATCAAGGCGTTGTAGCTCAGGAGGACCAAGGAAGAGTTGCCATATCTCCAGGCAATATAATTCATGATGAGGTCGTACTGCCTAGGTTTGACGATAAAGGCGAGGTTATCGAATATAACCTGGAGCCGGATTTTCTCTTCGATAGCATAGAATCCCAGAGGGATATTCCCTGGCGTTATGACCGGGGCGAGTGGTCGGCAAAATTAATTCTTCCTAATGGAACAAATGTCGACCTTGGATCATCGCGCTTTGTGGATAAGAGAGGAGATGGTGCGACCACGAAAAATCAAAATTTCACAAACTGGAAGCCGCCCTCCTATGGAAAATATACTCTGCAAGCAGAAGGATGGATCGAGGACTTATGGGGGAACCGCTATGAAGGAGGCGGGAACTACTCTTTTTGGATAGCAAAGAGATTAACATTAGCGACCGCCACTTTCCCAGGCCAGCCTTATCAAGTCGGAAGTTTCTATGGCCGTGACATTGCTTTCTTTCCGTCTGTTCCAGCCAATGTAACTATAAGAGCCGACTTATTTGTGGATTCTGATCCTAATAACGTCCGAACTGTGAACTGCGCCGGCAATGCTACCATTAGCGGAATATATGGTAAGGCCCAGGGCATGAAGTATCTTCCTCTAGATGCGCCGGGCGAATATCGGGCCAAGATAACTGCGACTTATTGGGATCATGAAGGCAACCTATGGGTAGCGGTAATGACGCATGCAGGCGTGGTTTACCCCAAAGACACGCCCATCATGGCCCACGGGAAAAAACTATTAGCTCAGGGAAAGCTAGTGGACCGAGGAGAACAACGGCTTGAAGGCTATATATCGGAAAATGGTACCGTTCATCCGGATTATATGAACTACCCTTACAACTCGTGGGACTCTATGCTGATTGCATGTGACCAGCAGGGCGCAAATATGATTGTTCCAGTCCTGACCTGCGAGGTAAAAAACGAGACTGTTCCGTCCGATCAAGCCCTGCAGCCTGTTGGCAGATCGAACTTGCGAATAAGTACTAGCAATGGGCTTTCGCCACAGATGTTCCCAGAGTTCATCACCGATATGAACTATTTCTATGCCTCTGGTGTGAGACCTGGTCTCGTAGCAAGGTTCATTGTGGCTGAGGACAATGCCACGGGACTCTCTTGGCCGACCGGCATGAGCAACTTCGGAGGACAGTATGGCGCATCAAATAATGGCGAAATGCCTGGAGTCATCTACAGGCTTTTAGGGGGAGTGGTTCTAAGACCGATGGATTCGTCTCCTGAGTATGCCGGATACCAAGCCAGCGCATTTATTCTTCCCAAGGGTACTAATAATAATCGCGTGATTGGCCCTGGAGATGAAGATCTGCCTAGTCCGGACGGAAAACATGCTTGCTTTTTCCTAGTGCCGGTGAGGGCCGGATCGGTTTATGAGCAGGGTTCGAACTTCCCGGCATCGTTGCAGATAGACCCGATCGTCCCTTGTGAGGTTCAAATTAACCTATTCGCGCCGAATGGTTCAGAGAGAATAGCCAAGTTTAAAGGCAGCAGTCTCGGTTATGCCGTACCAAGAGAGAATTGGATCCTAGACCAGCCAGGAGTTTGGACTTATAAGATAAATTCGACCTGGAACGGTCATCCAGGCAGGGTTCCTGGGCTTCCAGAGGAAGGAGAATATATCTTCGTTCTGGAAAAAGGAAATTCCATAGGCCCAGGTTTAGCTTTAAATCTGTCAAGTGGCCAGACATTCTCGCCAATAAGCGGCCTGGAAATTTGCGGCAATAGCAGTGCCTCCAAGGTGTATTACACAGCGATTACACCAGGAGCTATACTCGATGAAGGCATACTACCCGTAATAAATGGCAAATTCACCTACAAATTTGATCCTAGAAAAATGGCAGATAAGATAAAGATATATGACGTTATGAACTTGGCGAACGGCAAACCTGAGATTGGAAGGATTGTCCATTTGACATTTTTCTCAAAGGAAATGGGGTCGAATGGTCCCTATCACTCTTTTGCCAGGGTTATCCTCAGGGGGACCACTGCATTGTACGTGAACGAAAGTTCTTTGATGAACAACTCTTCTTCGGATCTCGGCTTCCAGCTCATCGATTCTCTTGAGAGCCGCCATCAGCTCCAGGGAACCTCTAATCATGGTTATATCGAAACCATTCTTAATAGATTCTCGGATCTGGTCCGCCTTCTTCATAAGGCGTTTGACCGGAATGCCTTCAATTATCTCATCAATATCCTTTCCCTCCAGTAGTCCTCCCGATACATATCGACCGAACTTCCCAAAGATGTTCGACAGGACGGAAGAGAGCTGGATATTACACGAATCAAGCAACTTGCTAAAGGGCCAAATGTCCTCCACCCTGAAATACCTTAAAGGCATAGAGGAATTGGTGCGGCGCATGGCACAAATAGACGATAGCGAGCTGATCTACAAGGGTCCGTGGATTAGGAGTGCCCAACAGAGGCTTTTCCAAATCCTTGAAACCGATTATGGCTTTCCGAGGGCGACGTGTCGCTCTTTGTTGAACCTTATGCGGGATTTTCTGACAGAAACCTTTGGAGAAGAGCTTCACGAGGGCCAGATCGTCTTTCATGCCGCGTCGGCGGCGGAGCCGCCGGGAAAGAGCATCTCTGAGATAAAATCCGTTCCTGTCCACCTCACGTTCCACGACCGGACGGATATGGAGGTCTTAACCAAAGAAGGGACGGCAGGTCTGCGCAGACATAAGCTCCTGCGAATGGCTCATGAATCTGTGTCTGTGGACCAGGGCGGCCTGCTGATCCAGGAGGATCTGGCCGTTCTACTGTGCAGCACCAGAAGAACGATCAGGCGCGATATGAAGCAGCTAGAGAACCCGGTATCGAAGAGCAAATAAAGCTCTTGGCATTGAAGAGAGCTGGAATTTTTGGCGCGCTTTGCTATAGCCCCTGGGTATATTGCTATTTGTGTGAAACGATCAGTCATTCTTGAAGAACAGCAGCACCGCTGATAATTCTCATGGAGGGATGGCTGAATTCGTTGATATCTGTTACATTGGCTCCAGGATGGCGATGTGAGAAGACAGGATCTCTTGCTGAAGCCCTTACAGTATTTCTGCCGGCCATGCTGTCTAAAGAGCCTGGCGGCAGGGAGCTCCAGGAGGAGCGCAACCGCTGTCCTTTGCTCAAGTTCTGTGATATCTGTCCATCAGCGGCCTACCTGGAGACGGGAAGCCTCGATGGTCACGTCGATTACCTCTGCCAGGTGGCTCATGCCAGATCGGCCAACAGGATAGGGACTGATGGAAACGATCTTGCCTGAGGAGATGCGAAGCACAAGCCGGCCAAAGGGCAAATGGCTCAATACATCCGCAAGGGGGTAGAAAGGTTAAATAGCTCAATGAGGCTATGTAAAGGTGAGGGATAGTTGAATGGATAAGGTATGGTCAAGGCCGGAGCTAATAGTATTAGTAAGAGAAAAGCCAGAGGAAGCCGTCTTGCTTTTCTGCAAGGGAAATCCGCCCGGTCCGAATTCAAGCTTTGGGAGTTGCTCATTGGGCACCGGTACTAGATGCGGAGCCTGTGAAGGGATCAGTCAGTCCTGAAGACCGGCTTCACAGCCGACAATTCTCAAGGGAGGAATTGCTGAATTTGCTGATCTTGCCGATAGCGTCCTGCCAACAGAAAATGGGGGGTTTATCGACTTCCTGATATAGTGGCTCCATGATGGCAATGTGAGCGGAAAACCTCATGAGCCTCAGGATAGGAGCGCCTCATGCCCGAAGGATGTAAATCGACATGCAGTTTATGATTTACATGGGATTATGAGAGATTTGAGATTCAATGATTTGCCTCTGCAATTAAAAGGGTAGACCATAGATATCCCAATTCGCCGAGGGACAAGGTTTAGCCCCTCTGGCTGCCGCAGAGCGATTCCATCCTGGCATGAGCGACCTGGCAGAAGTAGGACACCTGAGCATCCATCGATCCCTCTTCGAGATAGGCATGAGCTGGACACCAGCTACAGAGGTTGACTATGGGACATACCCGGCAGGTCTTCAGGAACTCCTCTCTGGAAGACCGCATATCCCGAACTCTTGGCACGAAGTCTTGCCAGGCTTCAGCCAGGCTGCCCTTTCTCATATCATAAACACATTCTGGCTGCTGAAGAGATAGACAGAGGCGTAGATTGCCATCGAAGCCCAGCACAAAGCTCCCCACTCCAGCGCCGCAATGGAAGAGATGACCGCACTTGATGTCGCAGAGCTGCGGATTGATCAGCTTGTCGCAGCACTTCTCCATGGCGTGGTAGCGCTCAGGGTCGGCCCTTTCCAGGGCTACAATCTCTTCGGGCCCGAGCCGCTCCGATCTTATTTCATCATTTCTGGCTGGATCACGATCCAGTCTTAGGTGCAGCACTGGATCGAACCTGAAATAGTCCTTGGTCTTAACCCTACAGAACTGAGCAATCTGGGGCAGCTCGTGGAGGTTGGATCGCAGCGCCATAGCCTTCAGCCGCACCTTTAAACCACTCTTCAAGAGCAGATTGAGCCCACGATTGAACTCTTGAAAAGAGCCGGCTTTTCGGGTTATGGACTCGTAGGTATCTTTGGTCACGCCGTATACTGTAACTTCGATATCCCTTGGCGGGTACCTCCTGAAGAGATCTATATGCTCTTCACTGATCAGCGTGGCATTGGTGAAGACGGAGACCAAGAGCCCTTTTCTCTTGAGGGCGAGGTAGATATCTTCGAAGTCCTCCCTGAGCAGAGGCTCGCCGCCAGTGATCAGGCACCAGAGAGCACCCAGCCGCACCGCCTGATCGGCAACCTCCATGATCTCCTGAAGGCTCGGCTCCCTCTTCTGGGCAGCCCCATCGCCCGCTGGCAGATTAATGTAGCAGTGGCGGCAGTTGTTGTTGCAGCGAGCGGTCAGCTCCAGACTGAACTCCAGAAAAGATCTCCTCTCTTTCATCCTCTCCCAAAGGCCGAGTGCGGGAAGGGCACGAGAGACAACAAAAGGCTGGTTCAAGTCTTTATCCTCCGAAGGAGGGGACACAGGAGACCACAGGAGAGATGAAGTGCTGGACAAAGCAGGTTTTTATGGCTCAGGAAGGCTATCAGGGCTCTCTCGGGTCCCAGGCACAATGAGATCGATCTACCCTCCCTCTCCACATTGGTCACATAGCCGAGGATACTGCTCTCGGAGATCAAACCATCCAGTTCTGAAGAGTTGTCCCCCTTGGTGAGATAGCTGTCCCCCATCCTTCCCACCACTCTGTGAACGACCAGCTTCCCTGTCTCGGGGTGGAGGAAGGCAACTACGTTCCCGAATCTGGGGTAACCGGGGGGCAGGGGCGAGATGGTGAGGATGTCCTGGTTCCTGATGAAAGGGTACATGCTGAAGCCTGATGCCTTGAACCGGAAGGGTTTGCCATTCTCTGTAACGGCTCTGAGAAGCGCTACCATTGCTTTTCCGGATAGCTTCCCCATGCCGCCATCTCTCACAAATAATGAGGCTTCATCAGACCTCAACTACCATCCTCCTTTTGAAGAGCTCACCTACCAGCCCTACGACATCCCTCTCAATCTCTCCGGGCTGGGACTCGAACTCGGCCCTCAGGGACTCTGCCACCTCCCTGAGGCACCTTTTGCCATCAAGCTTGGACCAGATGGCTCTTCCGGTCTCGTTCAAAGTGTAGATCTCATCCTCCATATCGCCAATGCCGGCAGCCAGCGGAACGATTATGAGCTCATCCTCTATATCCCTGGCCACTACATCCTCAGATGGAACGTAGGCGGAGTCGAGAGCGACTTCTGTATCCATAGTAGCACCTCTTTCGGCCTAATATCCGCCTTGTACATTTAAGGCTGCTGCAAGCTTGAGACTAGATCCTGGAAAGGCAAATAGCAGCATCCGGCATATCAATTCACCATATTATAAAATCCGCCGGCCAATGACTATTCTTTTTTCACCAGACATCTCCGACTGCTTCAGCTGTGGCTCACGGGCAGGGATGATAGTCGGCTCGAAGCCCAATTTGCAGGAGATCCTTCTAGGAAGGCTGCCAGCAATACCCCATGCCAGAAGAAGGGATTATGCTGCCCTCAGTACCCTTCTACCGAAAGACCGTCCCCTCCGCTCAGAGAATCCGCAGCCTCTCCCTCCAGTCCTCCACCTCCCAGGCATGTTCGCCTTTCTGCAAGAGCCCCAGATCCAGTGCCTGCGCATAAGCCACCTGGCAGAAGTACTCTACAGGCGTGTCCAGAGTTCCGTGCTCCATCCATGATTTGGCTGGACACTGCTCACACAGGCCCTTTAGGAAGCAGCGGGCGCAGCGGGCCAGGTAGTCTGGGTTGGTAGCCTTCATCTCTCGAAGCGTAGGGAAGAAATTGGTCAGAGCATCTTTTAAGGATCCTTTTTTGAGGTCGTATACGGTACTGGGATGTCTGAGCATCATGCAGGGCTGAAGCCTTCCGTAGGCATCCAGGCAGGCCCCGTGCCCAGCACCACAGGAGAAGAGCTTCTCCCCCGGAGGGCCCATGAACCTGGTGCAGAACTGTTTCATATCCCGGAGGTACCTATCCCGGTCCCTGGAGAGGATCTTTACGCCCTCTTCAGGCGATAACCTCAGATTTTGGATGAGACTGTTCCTGGCAGGAGAATCCCTACGGCAGCGCAGATCGAAGAACAGGGAGATGCTGGGGGGCTTATCCATCCAGGGGATGGTGGAGGCCCACTCCTCGAAAAGCTCCATTTCGCCACGGTTGAAAGGAAGCAAGGCACCCTTGACCACAAAGGGAATCTTTCGGTCCAGAAGGAGGTCTAGGCCGCGTCTGAACTGGTCAAAAGAGCCTTTTTTCCTGGAGACGGCCTCGTAGGACGCCCGGCTCATGCCGTAGACTGTGACCTCTACCGGCTCCAGAGGAGGCACATTGGCGAGAAGATCTGCAATCTGGGGAGTGATTAGACAGGCGTTGGTGAACAAAAGCACTTTTAGGCCCAGCCTGCGGGCAAATAGGTACAGCTCCTGGAAATCGTCCCGCAGCAGAGGCTCGCCTCCCGTGAACCTCACCGACAAACAGCCCAGAGCGGCAGCCTCGGTCAGGACTCGTTTTGCATCTTTGGTAGAGATTTCCTTTCTCTTAGCCGGGCTATCGGCGGGCAGGTTTATGCAGCAGTGAATGCAATCGTGGTTGCACCGCTCAGTCAGCTCCATGTCCAGGCGACCCAGGAGAGGTCCCCGACCCTTCCAGAGCCTATGATTCGATGCCCTGACCTCTACGGAATAATGGTCGACCTCTGTCATCGAACTATCGCTTTCTCCTCGAGGCTTCTTGAAACCAGCTTCTCAATCTCAGTGACTATCCTGCCGCTGCGGTCGAACTCCATCTCATAGCAGTGGACGACGCTCGTCATCTCTTCCAGTAGTGTTAGCTCCTTCTGCCACCACTCCGCAGTCACAAAGGGCTTAATAAGGCACGCCATCAACCTCTGCAGGATCTCCTTTTTTTCGCTCACAGGAGCTATGCGGTTCCGGTCCGATTTCTTAAGGAACAATAGAGCGTCCAAGGGGGCAGAGGCCGGCGAGACAAGGGGTACCTCGCCGTGAGACCAGGTGCCATGAACTCTGAATCCCTCTGGCCATCTTCGAACGATGTTCCTGTCATCACAGAGAATCTGAGCCTTATCTTTTAACATCTTAACGATAGTGGATTTCCCAGCCTCGGAATGGCCCACGAAGAGCAATCCCCTTCCATCCAGAATCATGCCGGCAGAATGGATGAAACAGGCTCTGCGATCGGCCAGTATCCTGGCCAGAAGTATCTGGTCGGTGGGAAAGAGGGTCAGAGAGTGGAGACCTCCCTTGAGGAATATATCTTCCCGGTCGTTATATATTCTAGCTAGGGAGTGATCTTCATTGAAGACCGCAACCCGGTGCAGACGGGGATCACCTGGGTTGGGAGATATGCCCAGATAGATCCAGGATCGACCCTGGCGATAGATGGCCCAGGGCGCCTTGCGGTAGATCTCCTGGCCCAGATCCTGGGCGTCCATATTCGGCAGACTGAAGTGGTGGTGAAGGGAGATCATATCGCTTCCAGGCCTTTCTGCTCGGAACTGCTCAAACTTGTGATCAAAGGTGCTATCAGTGATGGGCAGGTCCGATTCCACCTGGATGGTGATGCCGGCAATCCGGTAATAGCGTCGATGATCTCGCCTCCAGTCTTCTTTGAAGGCCCGACACTCCCTGGCCACCTGGCAGAGATAGTCTACTTTGGCTTCATAGCGGCCGTGCTCGAGGTAGGCGTAGGCCGGGCACCAGCGGCAATCAGACCTCATATCGCATGAGCCGCAGTTCTCCAGGTATTCATTGCCGCCACGGACCTCGTCAGCCAAAGAGGGTATGAACTCCTCCCAGGCCTCCATGAAGCTCCCGCCTCTCAGGTCGTATCTGAGCGCAGGATCTTTGATGAAGCAGCAGAAGGTCATCTTGCCGTAAGGATCAATGTGAAAATCCCTGCGGCCCTGGATGCATCTGGCAAAGAGCCTGTGGTCCGAAGGAGCTGCCAGGCAGGGTTGCTCGTTTCTATGCCGCTCTTCGTAAGATACATTCGGAGCATCTAGAGCTATGACCTCGGCAGGATCGAGCCTCTGGTCGGCAATCTCGACGTCCCTTTGATGAGATTTGCAGGCCGACAAGTACAGCCAGGCTGCTCCGACTCTCCAGTGAGGGCTGAGGGATTCGGCCAGCTTGATCATCTCAGGGAACTGGTGGTAGTTGTCCCTCATAGGTATAAGCTGCACTGTAAATCCCGCCCCTGCCTCATTGAGATATTCAAAGCCCTTCATGGTGGCCTCGAAGGAGCCCGGATGGCGGGTGATATGGTCATGGACCTCCGGCGTAGCTCCATAGAGGGCGACCATCTTTGTTCCCTTTCTCTTCATCAAATCGGCTATATCGGGAGTGATCAGGGTGCCATTGGTATTAAGGGAGTAGGAGATGGATCGGCTGGTGATGAAGTCGAAGATCTCCAGAAAGTCGGGGCGGAGCATGGGCTCGCCTCCAGAGATTGACCATCTTCGGCAGCCCATATTTCTGGCCGCTTCTACGATTGCCTTTATCTCATCTATGCCAAGCTCCATTTGGCGCTCAGGATCTGCTGGGGGAATCCTGAGCCAGCAATGGCGGCAGTTATTGTTACACCTATATGTGAGGTCGATATTGCCTTCGAAAGGTAGGCGAGGCACATGGGCCAGAGCATTTTCCTTCACGTAATAATTCATGCAAGTCTCCAATTCACTGCCTTTTTCTCATAATAAGATATTGGCTAGTCTGCCTATTTTTGTTTTGTTGCGATTAGGAACTGGAGTCGCGACGATTGCGCTTGCCGAAGTACGGAAGGATGCTCGCGTTTTATTATTTAATAAAAATAGTTTGAAGTCTCTGGCAAGAAAAGGAAAACTCATATCGTAGCAGTGATAGCCTATTAAACTCATCAGTGAGATTCAAAAAATTATTGGGGGATTCTTCCCCCATCTTTCTCGGCTCGTCAACTATTCTTTTGATTGTCCAGATTCTAGAAGCCCTGGCCAGAGAGCCAGGATAGCTCAGGTGCAAACCTGGTTTGATGTGCAGGTTCCCGAGCGGCAATCAAAGTTCTTATCACATGGTTCCCCTGAGCGTTTCTTCTCGCTGCAGACCTGTGGAGTTGCTGTGAAGTCGCAAGCTAGTTGAGGAGGATCATATATGACATCAAACCTGCATTCGCTCTGATATGAACACCGTTCATTCTTTTCCTTCCAGATCCTTGCTCCATTTACGTTTTCTATCCAGATTTTATAGATTGCGAAGTCATCTCCTTTCGGATCGATAGTTAAAGTGTTCTTGCCAGTTTTCAGATCTGATGCCGTCAAATTAAAAGTGAACTTGTCTTTGCCCTCCTCCGTACTCAAGCTTGAATACTGTGCAAACCTTTTTGCAGGCCTATTGTTAATCTTGAATTCGCTATCCAACTCTCGATTAAGGCCGCTATCCAATGTCTTGTCGATTAAGATCACCAGCTTAGGAGCAGCTTCAGGTCCCCCAATCACATTCACATCAAACTCTGCATTGTACTTATTGGCGAAGGCCGCAGGCCCGTTGCCGACCCTGAACTGCTCATTCGGTGGACCAAATAGGCCGAGGAAACATCCATGACCCTCTACTTTGCCAATGAAGTGTTCACAATCATGGAGGCCCCCGCGCTCTGTACAATATTGTGCATCTTCACATCTGCATTGCTTATCCTCACATCGATTAGTGTGTTCGCCAACCCCGCTATCGCAGAACTCGGATGCTGCACTTGAAGGCGATGCTTGGCACTGGCTTGAGAATTCGCAGGTAGATCCACTGGCAACATTTACAAGAGTGCCCCCAACACCTCTTATTTCTACATTTTTTAGAGTTAAATCGTCTAGGTTTTCATCAGGACATGCGCTCTTATCGAGACCTGCGCATTGGTGGCCCGTAGCAGTCTGGGCAGTAATTGTGAGAAGATAACGTTGATTAGCAGATAAAGCTCCAAGGTCGTATACTTTTTCTTTTGTGCCCTCTCCATTTGATGTGGCTAAGTCTCTTGGGCTTGGAAGAGTCGTTAGTTGAATGTCTCCGAATTTTATTGTTGGAGTATAATAATCAGCATGAACACCATATGCTTTTATATATAGCTTGGCCGCACCACCAGTGGTTACACGAATCTCTTTTTGGAATGTCCTTTCAAGGCACGAAGTCTTATCTCCCAATTCGTAATCATTAGATAAAACAGTTATTTTCGGATTTTGGCCCAAACATGCTGCTATGAGCAGAACCTGCAATATCAGCATGACTAAGATTACTTTCAATAGCTTCAATCCAGTCACCACCCGCGAATTTTTCCCCTCCTTCAAGAATAATAATTGTTGATGCTGGTTTAAATAAGTTTTGTAGAGATAGCGGTGTGCATTGAGATTGAACCCTGACTGCATCAACATTTTGCCTGGCAACCTCCCCTCCTGCCTTCAAGCCGACCTTCAGAAGGTTCCCGGGCTGTGCCACTTCCTGTCGATATTCATCTCCGGAGATCAGTGCCGCCCCTTGCCCATCTCCCTCTTCATCTCCAGGGAGGCGCTCCCGCGTTAGCAGCAGCCTTGTCTGGAAGCTGCCTTTCTAGCCCAGAGTCTCGCGTTCTACGCTCTGAGCAGGTTTTCGTCGTGGATCTCTCCTCATCTCCTGAATTAACGTCGTTTGTGCCAGGTGGCAAGGTATAGAAGGATAAGAGCGCCAACAATTGCCGTAACAAGGGAGCCTATGAAGCCCGTGCTGGATAGCCCGATTAGGCCAAAGACGAAGCCGCCAACAGCGGCTCCAATCATCCCCAAAACGATGTTTCCTAGGATGCCGAAACCTCGGCCGCGAGCTAAATGGCCGGCAGCCCAGCCTGCAATGATGCCTATTATCAGCCAACTTATAAGTTCCCAAAACATGACGGAAGCACAATGATTCCTTAAGATTTAAGACTTTTGCAAACTTTTGGATGCAGTGAGTTAGAGGTTGAGATTTGTTCCACCAAAAAACTTGATGAACCAATATCTCCCGAATACTGTGTGGGCAGCTTAAGCCGCTTTAGTTCTTGAGACATAGATCTCGTCGTGAACCCGGCCTTAATCTGCCCCATGTTATATGCCAAGCAGTGCACTCATCTATGGGAAGCGGCGGCAGTGTGGTGAAAGGCTTTAATTGAAAGAGCACTGCTGAAGGTTTGGCATCGGAGAATCAGTCGATGCTCACAGGGAAGATCTTGCGTTCTGCGATAGTGCCATTGACCCAAGGCCGAAGCAGGAGCATGATCACTTCAGTATTGCCTGGTTTTATTGCATTGAAGGTAAAAATCCTCTTCCCCGGCTGACCAACCATTCCAGAAGATGCATTTCCACGAGCAAAGGTCGAATTTACCAAGCTCAGGTATGATGTATCGAAATTTGTCCACCAGTCAAAGCCAGTTGATCCTGGATTGGAATCCAGAGAGATGTTAAACTCATTATCGAGGCTAACATTTATCTGTGCTTCGCATGGGGCGTTATCGCAGATGCCATTTGCCGAAACTGACGCTATCGTGGACAAGACTACGGCTAAAGCCAATATTGCATATCTATTCATAATCCCACATCTCCGTTTTCTGTAAATCTAATCAATTCTTGATATTTAGAACCATCTATGGGGATTAGGGAGACTTATGTATAGCCAGCTGGCCACATGCAAAAGCCATATTTTACAGCACGCCCAGCCCTTCAAACGCCAGGAAGATTTATATAAATACACTTTTCCCCTCTCCACCCTTATGCGCCGGAATCTGCAGGTCATCTTCATTTTAGACGATAACGGAAAATGAGTGTTTGTCAGAGCGTTTGGCAATTGTCGATACAATAGATTAAGGCTATAAGAACTGCCAGCAATATTTGCCCCTTGACAAGTGAGTGAGAAAACAGGTCGCGTACGTGAGCTACTGAAAAGCGCTAACAACTGGTGCAATGGATGTTTACTGCCAAAATGAATCCCATGCATTCGATTCTCGTGATGATTTTCAGTAACCTTCACCCACGACCAGAAAACATAGCCGGCGCAAAGGACTAAAAAGATATGCTCAGTAGATGCCTGATTCAAAAGGTTAACCAGCATGTAATCTACGAATACCTTTTCAATCTCATCATCAAGAAACTCTATATAATGCTTGACTGCCTTACAAAAAAGCAAAAAAAGAGGAGAATCGATGAATCCTGACATATTTGAGGCCATGATGCTCGTTTGTTTCGGCTGCGCCTGGCCATTCTCCATTTACAAAACATGGAAGATAAAGAGCTCAAAAGGCAAAAGCATCCTCTTTCTTTCGGTCATTCTTGCCGGATACATCTTCGGCATTTTGTTTGAGCTATTTGGGGAATTTAATGATGTGATTTATCTATATATCTTAAATGCCAGTATGGTTGCAGCTGACACACTTCTCACCTACAGATATCGCAATACGTGATCTCCAATATTGATCTTTTCACAAAGCTCGTTTTTCAAATTCAGTCAGGGATTTTGCTCCAATAGGAGATCCGAATGGGATCGTGGGCCGGGGCAGGCGGTGGCCTGGACGCGTGCAGGCCAGCCGTAAATCCCAGGCACCTGGAGCTTGAAAGGGCCAGGGAGATCCTCGGCCGAAGTCTTCGCTGTCCGGGCCCTCATTGGATCTGAGGGGAGAGGGCGAAAAATGTGCCTGGCGGAGCAATCATTCCAGAGCCCGAGAGAGCCAAAGACGCTAGGATCCCGGCACTGGTGATGCAGGAGGCCTTCTGCTTGAAATAATGGTCTTCTATCCATCAACGCTAGCATTACTCATGAGCCGAGACCGCCCTCGCTTTAATCCCTTCAAGGAAATCCTTTTATTCTTCAGAAAGTATCAGCCTACCTTAGAGCAAACAATGCAATCCCGGTTCATAGTAGCGGCAACCTTGATATTGAGCATTTTGCTATCGTCCAGCTATGCACAGACCTCCGGCCGTTCTCAGAGCGTGAGCGAAGACTTCGGCAGGGCCTGGCTGAATGATCGCATGGCCCAAAACCCAACGCCCGCAGAGAATAACGGCGGCGGTCTCTGGAGCTGGGGCGGCGCTCCCAAAGGGAGCATGATCATGGGCGGAAAGCTGGTTCCCGATCCCTATTCTATCTGGAAATCGTTTAACTATACCTATGGATGGCTCGGTGAGGTTTATGTTGACCCCTATACAGGATATCCGGTTTATTCCTATATCGACCCTTATACAGGATTGCAGATCTATTTCTATTTAGATCCTGACGCCCAAAAACCGATATATTTCTATGTAGATCCCAACACCGGAAAGCCTGTATATATAAATAAGGGTACTACAGATGGAATTTCAGGCTATGGCAGCGTCCTTTCTCCCTATGGATACGATTTCAACCCGCCTGCATCGCCATATTCGTGGCCGGGCAGCCCATATAATGGCACAGCTAACCATGATTTCCTGGGAATGGTCTGAGGGAGAGCCGAGTAGTGCGCTTTTTCTCAAGATAAGCTCCAGTCAATGCTCCAGCGGCACAGGTTAATATCTCATTTGTTAGCCGTGAAAATTTGGTAATAAAGTTATAATTTAATAATATTGTTCCCACAAAACATACAGCCGACCAGATTTGATTTGACCAAGTGTAGTGGGGCATGACGAGGAGCATGCTGGCCTGGATCGGCTCACCGCGCCAGGGTTAGTTGTTGTGGGCGTTCAAGCAACAACGTCTTACTATTGTGCTTCATTCCCGTCTCGCCCCTGTGCCCTTTAGCTCCCGCTCAAAAGACTATTGCCCGAGAAAGGCATGAATATATGTGTACGAACAGATAAATGAGCACGTGATAGGAGGAGATGCTGTTGCATAGCATTCTTTTCGAAAAGGTGCGGATCGGCGACCTCGAGCTCAAGAACCGCTTCCTCATGTCGGCTGCCGCTGGCTGGAAGGCCACAGAAGAAGGAGATATTATGGAGGGGCCAGTAATCCATTACAAGATAGCAAAGGGCGGCCCTGCCATGATCATCAACGGCGGCGTCAGCATCCATGCCTCCGGGCGCCTCGGACCCAGGTCGGCCATATTCAATGGCGACAGGCGCATCCCATCCGTCGGGCGCTTTGCTCACGAAATACATGAAGGCGGAGCAGCAGTGGCGTTCCAGCTAACGCATTCCGGACTTTGGGCCGGCCCCTATCAAATAAAGACAGGCTCCACGCCCTTTGCACCCTCATTCCTGATCAACGATGCCATATGCAACTACGGAAGCACAAACCAGGAGGAGTGTCCTGCCGCCGAAGAGCAAATTCTTGAGGTTGCAGGAGCCTACGGCGATGCTGCAGCGCGCGCAAAGCGTGCAGGTTACGATGCGGTGGAGGTTCATGCGGCCCACGATTCCTTGCTCTCGCAGTTCCTCTCCCCGCTGACAAACACCCGCCAAGACAATTGGGGAGGCAGCTTGGAAAACCGCTGCAATCTTCACTGCGAGATCCTGGCAGACATCCGCAGCAAGGTCGGGGCCAGCTTCCCTGTGATCATGAAGCTCGGCGTGCAGGACGGGCTGGAGAGGGGACTGCCTCTGATGGAGGGCATAACAGCAGCCAAGATCATCGCCCAAACCGGAAATGTAGATGCCCTTGAAGTCAGCCAGGGTCTATCCGGCAGCACGACAGATTTCAATGAGACATCGATCAAGACCGGCATAACCAGCATTGAGAAGGAGGGCTACTACCGGGAATGGACGAAAATGGCTAAAAATGCGGTCAAGGACGATGTCCTGGTCATTATGCAGGGAGGACTGAGGTCCTTTGAGCTTGTGGAGCACGTTGTGCGCTCAGGCGAAGCGGACCTAGTTTCTATGTGCCGGCCGTACCTGCGCGAGACGGCGCTGATAAATCGCTGGTTGGGCGGCGATCGCACCAAGGCAACTTGCATCTCATGCAATAAGTGCGTGATGGCATCCATTATGGAGGGCAAGCCTCTGCAGTGTGCCATAAAGTGATATCATTTTTATAAGTCGGGCCCTGAGGAGGAATGCGAATGTGTACGGAAATCAGTTCCGCAGTTTTTTTTGCGCCTTGCCATAATAAGGGCAGAGGGTAGAACAAGCAATCTTGGCATTTTTTATTCCTAATAACAAAATAATTCTAGCCGCTCTTCTCCGCAAGCTGGCGTCAGGAGGAGCTGGCAGGAGTTATTTCTGCAAGAGACATATAGCACCGTCGCCGCCGCCTAAAAGGTGTCTTAGCCAGAAAAAATCAATCGATATTATCGCTTATGTAAGGCTTGATCCGGACCACTGGTATTCCTGCGGTCTTCTTAAGCAGCACATCATCAGTAACGGTGAAGGGATTGAATCCATAGACAAAGGCACCCAAGCCGCTGCCTCTCAAGATCTGGAGAATTGCATATGCCGCTTCTTTTGCGTACTTAACCTCCTCTGCAAACCCTTTCGTAGTACGGCTGGGCAGAATTACTTCCACCTGAGGATTGGCCAAGATATTCAGGTACCACTCTCCTTTCAAATGTCTGCCCTGGTAGCAATATAGGTTCTCATCAATCACAGCGTAATTTACTGGAGTATAACGAATCTTCCCCGTCCTCCTGCCTGTCAGTTTGAGCACCATGATCCTGCCGGTAAGGGGATTGGATATCAATCTCCCCAGACCTCTTTTAAAGCCTGGTACGACGATATACCGATTCAAGATCCTGAAAAGCAGCCCTCTCAAGGGATATTATGCTCATGCGTCCTCTTGCAAGCTCAATCATTTCTGGTCTGGTCACCTAAACATCCTTCTGATTGGCTAGCCTAAATATGTCTACTGCCTCCGCCTGTTGG
>Ga0315291_10002838_pt1 | contig 22531 bp, 19 predicted proteins | sample YL17G12_20_MG_FD_203070 | JGI IMG/M metagenome (GOLD analysis project Ga0315291, IMG submission 203070) | Sediment microbial communities from Yellowstone Lake, YNP, Wyoming, USA - YL17G12_20 | ecosystem: Environmental > Aquatic > Freshwater > Lake > Sediment | place: USA: Wyoming | collected... | reverse complement strand
GCCAGACGGACCCCCATCGTTACTCGGACGTCGTTCTCGTCGGAACGCCCCTCCCGACCGTTTCGCGGAAAACTTCGCCGAAGTTCGAGCGGGCCAAGCTCGTCGCCCGCGGTCCGGCCGAAACGGTCTTCGTCTCGGGGACCGCCGCCGTGCTCGGCGAGGGGAGCGTCGGCCGGGGCGATGTCGCCGCCCAGACCCGGACGACGATCGACAATATCGCCGCCCTCACCGGCGGCCGAAATCTCGCCTATTTGCGCGGCTACGTCAAACGGGCGAAAGACATCCCGAAAGTCCGGGAAATCTGCGAGCGCGCCTACGGTCCGATCCCCGCCCTCTTCGTCCAAGCCGATATCTGCCGCCCCGAACTCCTCGTCGAGCTCGAAGGATTTTCGACGGGCGGAGTCTGATCAGAGCTTCTGCTGGTGGTAAGGCGTCCCTGACTTATAGAGATCGACGAGCCGCCGGCGCAGGCCCGCGGCCGGATCGTCGGCGGCCGTGAGCGAGAGAGCTTTCCCGGCCGACTCGACGGCCTGGGGGAACCGGCCCGTCTCCGCGTACGCGGCCGCGAGGATGTCGAAGGGCCGCGGGCTTCCGGCCGGGGCGAGGCGCTGGAAACGTTGGGCCAAGTCGAGGGCCCGGCGGCCGTCGCGGGCGGCGTCGTCGGGCGAGGTGGCGAGGAGCCAAGAGAGGTTCCCGAGCGTGTCGGCGTCGTCGGGCGAGATCTGAAGGCCCTTCTCGTATTGGTCCACGGCCTCGCGGAATTTCCCGGCCCGGGCCTCGACCGAGGCGAGGTTGTAGTGCGCTTGGGCGTATTGGGGATTGGCTTCAATCGCCCGGACGAAATATTCCCGGGCGCCGGCGGGATCGTTCCGGGCGAGAAAGACGACCCCCATGTTGGTCAAGGCCTGGAAATTGAGGGGATAGATATCCACGGCCGCTTGGAAGTGGCCCAACGCCTCGTCGTGCCGGCCTTCCCGGAGCATCGTCACCCCGTAGTAATTGTGGGCCGCCCAGTTCCGCGGATCGACCGCCAACGCTTTCTCGAAAAATCCGATGGCCCGGGCGAGATCGCCCGTCTCCCGGTAGTAATATCCCAGGGCGGCGAGCGTTTCGGCAAAGTTCGGTTTCATCTCCTCGGCCGTCCGCAATTCGGCGAAGGCCTTGGGGAGGTCGCGGGCTTTAATGAGCTCGATGCCCAGGTCGAGGTGGCGGCGGTAATCGACGGCCGGAACGTCCATCGAGAGCAGACCGTCCGGCGGGATGGCGACAAATTCGGGAATATTGACCGCCCGGTTGACGGCCGTCGAATGGGGGATGAGGATCGCCGGGCTGTCGAAGCCCCGGTCGTCGACATGGGTCAGGAACATTTGGGTGAACGGTCCGTTCCCCTTCGATGAGAAAACGAGCCAGCGCCCGTTCGGCGACCAGCTGTGCCAGGAGTTCATGAGCGGGAGATTGCAGGCCATCCGCCGGGGCGTCCCGCCGGAAAGGGGCATAATGTACAGCTCGCTGTCGGGGCGCATGAGCAGGCCGTTGGCCGCCTGGACCCAGACGATCCACCGGCCGTCGGGCGAGACCTTAGGAAAGGAATTGCTTTTGCCGTTTGCCGATGCACCCGGGAGAAGCCGGGCTTCGCCGCCGCGGCCCCCTTTGAACGGGAGGGAGGCGAGATCGTATTTGATCTGAATCTCGTTGGGGTCGTTGGCCTTGACCGGCCGGGAGCCTTTGGGAATGTTGTCCGCCGCCTTGGCCCGGATGAATACGATCGTCCGTCCGTCGGGCGTCCAAACGGCGTTGCCTTGGATATACGCGGGATCGTCGGCCCCGGGAAGGGCGGCGATTTTTTTCGTCGCCCGGTCATAGACGGCCAGGATTCCCCGGGTCGGATAGAAGGTCTGAAGGAACCGGAAATCGGTGTAGTTACTGACAAAGACCTTCTCGTTGACCGCCGAGACGACGTACCGGCCGTCGGGCGAGACGCGGGAAAAAAGGCCGAAGGTCTCGCCTTGGGGATTGAAGGAGTTCCAGGTGAAGACCTGGTCCTTGCCGATCGCCATCCGGGGGGTGATAGGGGCGATGGCGTAGGACCCCTTGTCGCCCGAAGGCCCGTCCATATCCATGCCGAGATACTTCCCGTCGTTGGAGAAAGAATGGCAGTTGCCGCAGGTCGGCATCTTCGTCAGGACGACCCGGCCGACCGGCTTCCGCAGGTCGCGAAGGCGCCATTCGATGACGGGCAGGAGGTCATCCTGCAGCGGCTTGACCACGCCCTGTTCGTTCACGGCGGGCATGAGCGGGACGTCGCGGTAGAAAATCGGGGCGCCGACCGGATCTTCGGAAATACGAATGACGACCGCGCCCCGCGAGAGAAGCTCCAGGGGCGCCGGGATCTTCGATCCGTCGAAATCCGCCAGCCCATGGACGGCGACGGCGATGTCCTTCTCCGGAAGGGCCGCCACCCTTCGCCAGACATCTTCGGACGCGGTCCAGCCCCTGGCCGAGGCCTGGTATTCGGGCTCCCGATAAACGTTGTTCGCGGCGACGCAGCGGGGATCGATCTCGGCCTTCGGCCGCCGCCCGTCGGTCAGGACGAATAGGCGGCCTTTCTCGCCGGCGGGAGAGACGACGACGAGCCAAAGCCCGGACGCGGCCGCGTCGTCGTGAAAGAGGAACGTCGGGCCGATCATATCCGGGGGGAAAAGCGCGTTCGCAAACGGGTAATCGATTCTAAGGACGGCTTTCGACGCGGGCCGGGAGACGGCCGCGCGCAGGGCCCTAAAAAGAGCGTCCTTTTGGACGGCTGTCATCGCCGGAGCATCGGCCAGGTCGGTCAGAAAGATATCCTCGGCGGGCCAGCCTGCCTCGGCCGTCCGGGATCCTAGGGACCGGCCGCGGGGGAGTCCCCAGGCGAGAAGGACGGCCGCGCCGAGGACGCCGCCGATGATGAAAACCGGAAGAACGGCTCGGAAGAATTTCGGCATGATCGTCGATCCTTTCATTTCATCGCCTTGGAGCGCGATAAGGCCGGCCCGACCGGTAAAGCTCCAGGAAACGCCGTCGGTTCGCGGCCGCGGGATCCTCGTCCGGGGTCCGTTTAAGCGACTCCTCGGCTGCCTGGACGGCCAGGCCGAACTGCCCGGCTTCAGCATAGGCCGCCGCCAGAATATCATACACCCGGGTCGCGGGATTTTTCGACAGGTCGCGAAGCCGGAGGGCCAATTCCAGGGCGCGCCGGCCGTCGCGGAAAGCGTCGTCGGGACCGGTGGCGTAAAGCCAAGCCAACTGGCTGAGAGCCTCCGGAAAGTCCGGGGCCGCGACGACGGCCCGTTCGAGATATTCCCCGGCCCGGGCGTCATTACCCCGCGCGTATTCGACAGCGCCCATGTTGGACAGCGTGTTGGCCCGGGAGACGGCATCAAGGGGGTAGATTTCGAGGGCCGCAGCGAAGTGACGCATCGCCTCTTCATGCCGCCCCTGCCGGAAGAGGGTGACGCCGTACAGGTTCCGGGCCGGCCAATGGCGGGGATCGATGGCCAACGCTTTTTCAAAATATTCGATAGCCTGACCGACATCCCCTTTTTCCCGGCAGCAAAGTCCGATCGCGGCCAGAGCTTCCGGAATGTCCGGCTTCATCTCTTCGGCGGTCTTTAATTCCTCCAAGGCGGCCTCGAAATCCCGAGCCTTGATCAGGGCCAGGCCGCGGTCGACATGGCGCCTGTAATCGACGGCCGGGGCTTCGATCGAGAGCAGGCCGCCGGGCTCGATCGCCGCGAATTCCGGCAGGTTGACCGCCCGGTTCGCCGCCGTCGAATGGGGAATCAGAACAGCCGGGCTGTCGTTTCCCCCTTCGTCGATATGGGTCAGGAACATCCGGGTGTAGGGTGTTCCGGCTTTCGACGAAAAAACCAGCCACCGGCTGTTGGGCGACCAGCTGTGCCAGGAGTTCATCGGAGAGAGGTTGCAGGTCATCCGCCGGGGCGTCCCGCCGGAAAGGGACATGATAAAAAGCTCGCTGTCGGGGCGCATGAGCAGGCCGTTGGCCGCCTGGACCCAGACGATCCACCGGCCATCGGGCGAAACCTGGGGGAAGGAATTGCTTTTGCCGTTCGCCGAAGCGCCCGGGAGGGGCGTCGCCACGCCGCCGCGCCCGTCGTTGAACGGAATGGTGGTGAGATCGTACTTGATCTGGATTTCGTCGGGGTCATTGGCTTTGACCGGGCGAGGGCCTGTCGGGACGCTGTTAATCGCCGGAGCGCGAAGAAAGACGATCGTCCGCCCATCGGGCGTCCAGACCGGATTGGCCTGAACGTAGGCGGGATCATCGGCTCCGGGAAGCAGGGCGATCGCGCCCGTCGCCCGGCTGTAAACGGCGAGGAGGCCGCGCGTCGGATAGAATGTCTGGAGGAAGCGATAATCCAGATAATTCGTGACGAATAAACTCTCCTTGACCGAAGAAACAACGAAGCGCCCGTCGGGCGAGACCCGGGAAAAAAGGCCGAACGTCCCGCGCCCTGGATCGATCGCGTTCCAGCTGAACATCATCTCTTTTCCGATTACGAGGCGGGGAGCGACGGGGGCAAGGGCATAAGCCCCTTTATCGCCAGACGGGCCGTCCATGTCCATGCCCAGGACCCGCCCGTCCTGGGAGAAAGAATGGCAATTCGCGCAGGTCGGCATGTCCTTCAGGACGATCCGGCTTCGCGGCCGGGAGAGGTCGCGGAGGCGCCATTCGACCAGGGGCAAAGCACCGTCGGCGAGCGGTTTAATCACCCCCTGGTCGTTGGACGTGGGCATCAAAGGAACGTCGCGATAAAAGATCGGGGCGCCGACGGGATCGCGGGAAACGCGGACCGTGACCGCCCCCCGGGAGAGGAGGGCGATCCGGTCCGGCGGCTTCGTTCCAGACGGTCCGGCAAACCCGTTGACCGTTATGACGACGTCCTTTTCCGGAACGGCCGTGATCCGCCGCCAGAGACCGTCGGTCGGCGTCCAGCTCCGGACCGTCAACGCGGAATCGGCGGCCGGGTCCTCGCCCTGATGCGTTCCGCAGCGGGGATCGATCTCCTCCGGGACAAGCCGCCCATCGGTCAAAACGAAGATTCGATCGGCCTCGCCCGCGCTCGAGGCCTCGACAAGCCAAAGGCTGGAGGCCGGGTCCGGATCATGGAAGAAGAAAGTCGGAGCGACCATGTCGAGCGGAAATAGCGAGCCCGGCGAAGGGGCGGCGATCTCGAGGACCGACGCCGGCTTCGGCCCCGCCGCCGCTTCGGCCAGCGCCCGCCGGAGCGACACCCTTTGGGACGGCGTCCAGTCGGGACTTATGGCGAAATCGATTTCAAAAACGCCGCCGGTTCGAGCGCCCTCGGGCCGCGCGAGCGCGGCCGGCGTCGGCCCGACGGGCCCGATCCACAGGACCGCCGCGAGAGCGAGCCCGGCCCATGGAGTGAACATGAATCGGTTCATGGAAGCTATCTATTTTACCAGAGAAAGAGCCGTTCTCTTCCATTTGTTGTGGATGAAAAGCGAGAAGACAAGAGGACGGACCGAGCGGACCTGTCCGGTTTAGCCCTCACGACCCGGACGACGAGGGCAGCCGGATCGGAAGAAGCCGGCCGGCGATGCTGTCTGAGCGTCCCGGCCGACTCCCGTAAAATCGATGCCGGGACGCGAGTTCATCGCCGCCGTCAATGCGGAAGCGCTCGCAAGACTTTTCCGTATTGATACTCACCCCCTCTACTCCCGGAAACCGACGAATGCGCTCACCAGACTTTGATCTTATTTATACTCACCCACCCTTCCCTCCCTCGCAAAAGGGAGGGCTGAAATATCGTCAGCGCATTCGATAGCCGGAGCCCCGAAACACGACAGCGCTTCCGAGAGTCGGACGGCGGAGTGAGGGCGTGAAGAACCGGACCGGGAAGCGAGGCCGTCCCCTCGTCTTCACGCACCCACACAAAACGGAAGAGGACCGAACGAGTTTTCCCCTAAACTGGGCGATCTTGTCAAACGCCGCGGCGGACCGTATAATCCCGCTTCAGGGAAGGCCGAGCCTCCTCATGGATTCCAACCATCTCGCCCGGGATCTCGACGCGCTCGCGGCCCGATACCGGCCGATCGTCGGGTTCAAGGTCCGCCGCGCCCTCGGCGGCGCGAATCCGGACTGGGAAGACGTGACGAACGAGGTCCTCGCCCAGGTCATCGCCAAGCTCCGGGCGGGAGAATTCCGGGGCGAATCGTCGATCGGGACGTTCATCTATACGATCACCTGCCGGAGAATCGTGGATTACATCCGGGACAAAACCAAAGTCCTCCGCCATGCCCCCGAGCCGGCCCCTCTCCCCGATCCGGCGGAGCGGGCCGAGCGGAAAGACCGGCTGGCCCGGCTGACCGAAGCCCTGGCCCGGCTCAAGCCGAAATACCGGGACGTGCTCCACCTCTATTACGTCCGGGATCTGTCCCGGGAGGAAACGGCCCGCGCCCTGGGCCTCACCGTGGCTCAGGTGAGCGAGCGGGCGAATTACGGCTGCAAAATCCTGCGCCGGATCCTCGGGCCGTCGTTTTTTTCCATTTCCGGCCGCCCCGGCCGACTAAATAATGGGATGGGAAAGGCAGGCCCGCGATGAAGAGTTGTCCGTTCGCGACGTCGATCGATCCCTATCTCCAAAACGAGCTTTCCGGGAAAGAGGCGGAGCGGTTCGAAGCCCACACCTTCGATTGTCCTTCCTGCTATCGCGAAATGTCCGAGCGGCACCTGCTTCTCGAAGCCCTCCGGGAGGGAGGATCGGCCCTATTCTCCCGGCCCGTCCGGACGGCGCCGGCCTGGATCCGGGCCGCCGCGGCCGCCGCCCTGGTTCTCCTTGTCGCCGCCGGAATCGCGCTTCTCTCGCCCCGGCCGCACCGGCCTTCGGAGTTCGCCTTCACCGGCGACGAAACCGTCCGCGGGGCGGCCCTCGAAATCGTCGGCCCCGCCGGCCCGGTGGGCGCGGCGCCCGAGCGGCTCGAATGGCATCCCCTCGCCCGAGCGGCGGAATACGAGGTGACGCTTTCGGAGGCGGGGAAGACGATCTGGACGGTCTCGACCGCCGCGACCGAGGCCGGCCTTCCGGCGGACGTCCGGACGAAGCTCCGGCCCGGCGTGGACTACGTTTGGCGGGTCCGCGCCTTCGCTGCCCTGGGCTCCTTCATCGCCGTCTCGGACCCGGCCGCGTTCAGGATCGCCCGCTAATCCTCGGTCGGCGTCTCTTCCTCGTAATACATCCGCCCCCGGCCCTCGTCCTCGAAGGCCAGGCAGCACATCAGCCGGCCGCACAGCCCCGAAATTTTCGTCGGGTTGATGACAATCTGCTGTTTGCGGGCTTTCTGGATCGTGACCGGCTCGAACGACTTCATGAAACTGGCGCAGCACAGCGTCCGGCCGCAAACGCCCAGCCCACCGATGATCTTAGCCTCGTCGCGGACGCCGACCTGTCGCATCTCGATCCGCATCCGGAGATCCTTGGCCAGGTCTTTGACAAGTTGGCGGAAGTCGATCCGGCCGTCGGCGGTATAATAGAACACGCCCTTCTTCTCGTTGAAGAAATAGCGCACGGCGGTGAGCTTCATGGGCAGGCCGCGGGCCGTGATCCGCTGAAGACACAGGTCGTACGCCCCCCGCTCCTTGTCCTTGAGCCAGCGGAACTTGCTTTGGTCGTCCTCCGTGGCGACGCGGATGATCCCGGGCGCCTCCTCGGCCCGCTTGGGATGGCGGCAGACCTCGCTGCCGAGATCGGCAACGAGGGCGAGGTCCCCGCCGTACTCGGACTCGACGAGGCAAAGGTCGCCGAGACGGAGTTCGAGCTCGCCTTTTCGGGCGCGGATCATCTTGCCGGTACTCTGGGAAATCAGGCAAATCAGTTCGGACATGGTTCTATCCTATCATCCGGGCCGCGAAGGCGCTGACAAGGAGGCCCGGCTGGACTTTGCGGTCGAGGCCGGCGCGCGCCCCGGCGACGGCGGCGAGAAGCTTCAGCCCCGTCCCGGGGACGGCGCGGGCCGCCAGGTCGCCGAGTTGGGCTTGATAATCGGGATTGAGAAGGAGCCGGGCGGGGCCGCCTTCCTGGAGAAGAACGAGGTCCCGGGCGAAGGCGCCGATGAGATCCAGGGCTTCGGCGAGGTCGTCCTTGACTTCTTTCCGCCTCCTGAAGGCGAAGCGGCGGAGAAACGCCGCCGATCCGCCGTCCGCGGCAAGCCCGCTAAAGAAGGACCACGTCTCGGCCCGGAGGCGGTCGACTTCGTCGGCGTCGAGCTCCAAGGCCTTATCGAGGTTCCCGCGCAAGACCAAGGCCAGCAGCCGGGCCCGTTCTTCGTCCAAGCCGCGGCCACGGAGGGCCCGGGCGATCTCCTCGCCGGCGACAGGCCCGAAGACGAGGGTCTGGCAGCGCGATTTGATGGTCGGAAGGACGAGGTCCGGGTTCTCGCTCGTCAAGATCAACGTTGTCGTCGCGGGCGGCTCCTCGAGGACTTTCAGGATCGAATGGACGGCGTCGGAGCTCATCAAGTCGACCTTCCAGAAAAAAACGCGTCGCCTTCCGATGAAGGGCCGGAGATAGGCGAGTTGTTTCAGGTCGCGGAACTGGTCGATCGAAAGCTCGCTCTTCGGCTCGCCGGACTTGTTCTTTTCCAAGACGATCTCGATGACGTCGGGATGAATCCCCTTCTCCTTGGGATGATTCCCGTTCTCGATCGCCCGGCAGGACGGGCATGCTCCGCAAGCATCGTCCCGGCGTTCCAGGCAATTCAGGGCCTGGGCAAGGACGACGGCCGTCCGCCGCTTTCCAACGCCCGGCGGTCCGACGAAGAGCAAGGCATGGGGGACGCGCCCGCGCCGAAGGGCCGCGCGGAGAATAGACTTGACCCGGCGCTGGCCGGCAATCTCGTCGAAACTCATCGCCCTCCTTCGGCCGAGGGAGCGGCCCCCGGGAGGATACGACGGAGGAAGGCCCCCGTATGCGACTCCCCGGCGCCGGCCACGTCCTCGGGGGTCCCGGCCGCGACGACGCGGCCGCCCTCTTCGCCGCCCTCCGGTCCGAGGTCGATAATATAATCGCAAATCCGGATCACTTCAAGGTTGTGCTCGATGATGACGACGGTGTTGCCGAGTTTGACGAGCTCGGCGAGGAGCTCGAGGAGCTTCCGGACATCGTCGAAGTGGAGCCCGGTCGTGGGCTCGTCGAGGAGATAGAGGGTCCGCCCCGTGGCCCGTTTGCCGAGTTCCTTGGTGAGCTTGATCCTCTGGGCCTCGCCGCCAGAGAGGTTCGGGGCGGGCTGGCCCAGCCGGATATAGCCCAGACCGACTTTCCGGAGAGTGGCAAGTTTGCGCTTGAGCTGGGGATGGGACTTGAGATACTCGGTAGCGTCGTCCACGGTCATGGCCAGGAAATCGGCGATCGAGCGGCCCTTATAACGGACGGCGAGCGTTTCCTTATTGTAGCGCAGGCCGCCGCAGCGGTCGCAGGTGACGAAGACATCGGGGAGGAAGTGCATCTCGACCCGCCTCAGCCCGGCCCCTTGGCATTCCTCGCAGCGCCCTCCGGCCACGTTGAACGAGAATCGGCCCGGCCCATACCCCCGGACCTGGGCTTCCTGGCTGCGGGCAAAAAGCCGGCGCAAGTCGGTGAACAAGCCCGTGTACGTGGCCGGGTTCGAGCGCGGCGTCCGGCCGATCGGCTTCTGATCCACCGAGACGACCTTGTCGATCCGGTCGATCCCGTCGATGGCCGCGTGGGCGCCCACGCGAAGGCGGGAGTCATAGAGGGCGTTCTGAAGTCCGCGGAACAGGATGTCGTAGATGAGGGTGCTTTTCCCCGATCCGGAGACGCCGGTGACGGCGGTCATGCAGCCCAGGGGGATGCGGACATCGATGTTCTTGAGGTTGTGCTCCCGGGCGCCGCGAATAGCGAGCCAATGTTGGGGCGCGCGCCGCTCGGCGGGGAGAGGCACCTGGATCTCGCCCCGCAGATATTTGGCCGTGAGCGATGAGGTCGAGGCAAGGATCGCTGAGAGGGGCCCCTCGGCCACGACCTCGCCGCCCCGCTCGCCCGCGCCCGGGCCGAGGTCGAGGACGAAGTCGGCGGCGCGGATGGTCTGCTCGTCGTGCTCGACGACGAGGACGGTGTTCCCCTCGTCGCGGATCCGGCGGAGAAGGGCGATGAGCCGGCCGTTGTCGCGCTGGTGAAGGCCGATCGTCGGCTCGTCGAGGACGTAGAGGATCCCGCGGAGACGGGCGCCGACTTGGGCGGCCAGGCGGACCCGCTGGGCTTCGCCGCCCGAGAGCGAGACCGTCGTCCGGTTCAAATCGAGGTAGGAGAGGCCGAGCTCGCCGCAGACCTCGAGGCGGGCGATGATCTCCTTGCGGATTTTAGAGGCCACGGCTTCCCGGGCCGCCGAGAATTCCCAAGCGGCCGCTTCCGCGGCGAGGCGGCCGACGGGCAGGGCGCTCATTTCGAAGATGTTCCGGCCGCCGACCTTGACGGCCAGGCTTTCGGGCTTGAGGCGGGCGCCGCGGCAGTCGGGGCAGACGTCCTCGGTGAGCTCGACCTCGCCCCACTCGTTCGTCATGGTCTTGAAGCCCAGGCCGTGACAGCGCGGGCAGGCGCCGTAGGGGCTGTTGAAGGAGAAATTCCGGGGCTCGATCTCGGGAAGGCTGAGGTCGCAGGCGGGGCAGAGGAGCCGGCGGGAATAGTTCGCCTCCCGGCCGTCGGGGTGGAGGAGGAGGACCTCGCCGTCGCCGAGCTCGAGGGCGGTCTCGACGGCCTCGGCCAGGCGCGCCTTCGCGCCCGCGGAGACGCGGACCTCGTCCACCAGGACCTCGGCGGTGTGCGTCTTCGTCTTCGCCAGGACGATCTCCTCTTCGAGGTCGCGGAGCCTCCCGTCCACGCGGATGCGGAGGTAGCCTTTCTTGCGGAGACGGTCGAACAGGCGGTGGTATTCGCCCTTGCGGCCCTTGATGACCGGGGCCAAGACCTTGACCCTCTCCCGGTCGGCCGTTTCGAGGACGCGGGCAACGATCTCGGAGGATGTCTGGGGGCTCACCGACCGGCCGCAGTCGGGGCAATGGGGCGTCCCGACGCGGGCGAAGAGAAGGCGGAGGAGGTCGTACATTTCGGTGACCGTGCCCACGGTCGAGCGCGGATTGGACGAGATCGTTTTCTGGTCGATCGAGATCGCCGGCGAGATCCCCTCGATCGCTTCGACCTCGGGCTTTTCCATCATCTCCATATACTGCCGGGCGTAGGCCGACATGCACTCGAGGTAGCGGCGCTGGCCCTCGGCGAAGAGGGTATCGAAAGCGAGCGACGACTTCCCCGATCCGCTCGGCCCGGTGACGACGATAAAGCGGTTCCGGGGGAGGCGGACGTCGATCCTCTTCAAGTTGTGCGTCGCCGCCTTCTTCACCACGATTTCGTTCAGCATAACCGGATATTTTAGCACAAATCGGGGGCAGGGGGGCGGCGGGATTCCGGCGCCTCGCCTTGCCTCGCCGCGGATGTCGGCCTTCTATTTCTTCTTGTAGGGAGGGTTCAAGTGCCGCAGCATGGGATAATGCCTGGTGTTAAGCGTCCGCAAATCGGCATTCTCGGTCTGGGCCGTCGCGGCCATGATGGCGTCTGCCAAGCCAAGGCCGTGTGATTTCCCAAAATCTCGTTTGTAGATTCCTCCCGTTTTGGCGATTTCCGTCGTTACAGGAACAACGCGGAAGAGCGAGATGAAATCGCCTAATGTCGCCTCTTCCTGAGCCCCTTTCGCGCCGGCGTAAAGCTCGGCCACAACGATCGAGGATAGAATGATCTCTTCGGAATGGATTTTGATGAATTCGACAGCCTCTTTCCGGCCGCGGAGAAAATCGACCAGGATGTCCGTATCGATAAGGATAGGCTTGCTCACGGCCTTCAGATCCTATCCCAAGCCGCGCGGAGAGCCTCGAAATTGGGCAGGTCCGTTCGCTTTCGCCAGATCCCGGCGGCGTTCTCTAAAAGGGCTTCACGCCGACTTTTGCCGGAGTCCTCGATGAGTCGGGCGACCGCTTCCCGAATCAGCTCGCTCTGGCTCCTGCCGGTCGCGTCGGAAAGGGCGGCGAGTCCGTGGCGCGATCTTTCCGTCAGATAAATTTGGGTTCGGACCATGATTCACCTCTAATGTATACATTAGTATTATACATCACAATGGGATTGTCAAGGCCAACGCGCGCCGATCGGATGACCCTTTTCTCTTCGATCGAGAAAACGCATCCGGTCCGGCCGTTCTATGGTAGAATCGGAATCGGATCATGAGCCGGACCGAGAACCTTCTCAAATCGCTCGAGATCGTCCGCGACCTGAGCCTCAAAGACGGCTCGATCACGGCGATCAAGCACCTCCCCGCCCAGGACGGCCGGTCCGTCGACTACCCGGCCGAAGTCCATCCGGCCCTCGTCCAGGCCCTCCAAGAGAAGGGCTTCGAGCGCCTCTACACCCATCAACACTCCGCTTGGGAAACGCTCCGGCGCGGCGAGAACGCCGTCATCGTGACCCCGACGGCCTCGGGCAAGACGCTTTGCTATAACCTCCCCGTCCTCGACGCCGTCCTCAAGGATCCCTCCGCCCGGGCGCTCTACCTTTTCCCGACCAAAGCCCTGGCCAACGACCAGCGGGCCGAGCTCGACGATACGATCCGCAAGCTCCCCGGCGAGATCCGGATCTTCACCTACGACGGCGACACTCCCCAGGACGCCCGGAAGGCCATCCGGGCCCGCGGCCACATCGTCCTCACCAATCCCGATATGCTCCACGCCGGGATCCTCCCCCACCACACCAAGTGGATCAAGCTCTTCGAGAACCTGAAATACATCGTCGTCGACGAGCTCCATAACTACCGGGGGATCTTCGGCTCGCACCTAGCCAACGTCCTCCGCCGGCTGAAGCGCATCGCCAAATTCTACGGCGCCTCGCCCCGGTTCATCTTCTCCACGGCCACGATCGCCAACCCCCTGGAGATGGCCGAAAAGATGATCGAGGCTCCCGCAACCCTGGTCGACGACAACGGCGCGCCGCGCGGGGAGAAATACATCCTCTTCTACGTCCCGCCGATCGTCAACCGCTTCCTGGGCATCCGCCGCTCTTACGTCAACGAAGCCCGCCGCGTCGCCTCGGTTTTCCTCCAGAACGGCCTCCAGACGATCGTCTTCGCGAACAGCCGGCTCGTCACCGAAGTCCTTCTCACCTACCTCAAAGGGGATATCGAGAAGACGGTCAAGGACGAGGGCCTCGTCCGCGGTTACCGCGGCGGCTACCTCCCCGTCAAGCGGCGCGAGATCGAGAAAGGCTTGCGCGAGGGCCGGATCCTGGGGGTCGTCTCGACCAATGCCCTCGAACTCGGGATCGACATCGGGACCCTCGACGTCGCCGTCCTGGCCTCCTACCCCGGCTCGATCGCCTCGACCTGGCAGCGGATGGGCCGGGCCGGCCGCAAGACCGGGGCCTCCGCCGCGGTCTTCGTCGCTTCGAGCGCCCCGCTGGACCAGTTCATCGTTCATCATCCCGAGTACTTCTTCGGGAAGAGCCCCGAGCGGGCCCTGATCAATCCCGACAACCTGACCATCCTCATCAGCCACATCGAGTGCGCCGCCTTCGAGCTGCCCTTCCAGGACGGAGAGACCTTCGGCCGAGTCGACATCGCCGAGATCCTCAAATATCTCGAAGAGGAGAAGATCCTCCACCACGCCAAGGACAAGTGGTACTGGACCTCGGACGCCTATCCGGCCGACGGGGTGAGCCTCCGCTCGATCTCGTCGGACAACTTCGTCGTCGTCGACACGACCGGGAAAACGCAGGTCATCGCCGAGGTCGATTTCACCGCCGCTCTGACCACTCTCCACGAAAAGGCGATCTACATCTGCGAGGGCGAACCGTATTTCGTCGAGAAACTCGACTTCGCCGAGCGCAAGGCCTACGTCAAGAAGACCGACGTCGACTACTACACCGACGCCATCGACTACACGAAGATCAAGATTCTGGACGAATTCGACCGCAAGCCCGTCGACCGCGGCGAGGCTCGCCACGGCGAAGTCCATGTCGCCACCCAGGTCGTCGGCTTCAAGAAGATCAAATTCCACACCAACGAAAATGTCGGGGCGGGCGACTTGAGCCTCCCCCAGAACGAGATGCACACGACGGCCTATTGGCTGACCGTGCCCGCCGGCCTCCTCCAGGCCCTGCCCTACGACGCCGAGGAACGGATCAACGGCCTCTACGGCCTCGCCTACATCATGCATCACGTCGCCCCGCTCTTCCTCATGTGCGACCTCCACGACATCGGCGTCTCGATCGGCGACAATTCCACGGGCGAGTCCGTCCCGCCGCGCGAGCTCGCGGCTAAGATCCGCCCGATGGAGGGGCCGGTCCACGTCGACCCGGACTTCGAGCCCAACGTCTTCATCTACGACAACTACCCCGGCGGCATCGGCCTGAGCCCGACGCTCTTCGACCTCGACCGCAACCTCCTCGACTACAGCCGCAAGACGATCGCCGCCTGCCCCTGCGAGGCGGGCTGTCCCTCCTGCGTCGGCCCGGTCACGGAGAGCGGCGAGAAGGCCAAGGCCGTCGCCTTGGAGATCCTCTCCCGTCTTCTCGCTTAGTGACCGGCTATTCTTCTCCCAAGTCGAGGGACCGGCGGCGAAGAGACCATGAGGAAACCCCGTGTCTGTGGCTCGTTTTTTTCGGGAAGCCCTTCTGAGTGCCGCGATAAGGTCGATGTTTTTTACGAAAGAGCGAGGGGGAAAAGAGCGAACGGACGTAAGGAAATCCCGCTGCTGTGTTTTGTGCTTTTTGGGAAGCCCGCCTTGGGGCCGCGAGACTGTTTGAGCACGAGAAAAGCGAACGAAGATGCGGATGAGGCAAAAAACATGAAATGATGACGGGAACGTTCGTGCGGAGTTGTCGAGCGCCGAAAAGAACAAAATGCACAGGCGTCAGGATTTCCGCAGGGAGTGAGTCTTTTCCCCCGAGTGAATTGAAGAACAGCGGCCGGGCGTGCTATCATGAGAACGCACGCCCATGAATATTTTCGCCCTCCTCGTCAAAGCCTCAGTCATCGTCCAGGTCATCCTCCTCATCCTCCTCTTTTTCTCGGTCTTTTCCTGGACGATCATCATCTTCAAGCGCCGCACTCTCCGGACCGCTTTCGCCCAGAATAAAAAATTCCTCGCCGCCTTCAAGAACAGCCGGGCCCTCGGCGAAGTCGGCGAAGCGGCCAAAAGCCTGAAAGGCAGTCCGCTCGCGGCCCTCTTTCTCGCCGGCTCCAAGGAGATCGCCTACCTGGCCAAGAACCGGAAGGACAGCGGCGCGAACGGAGGAGCGAGCCTCGACAACCTCAGCCGGGCCTTGGCCAAAGCGTCCAACGCCGAAGTCGCCAAGATGGAAAAGCTCATGTCCTTCCTGGCCACGACCGGAAGCGTCTCGCCCTTCATCGGCCTGTTCGGGACGGTCTGGGGAATCATGGACACCTTCATCCGGATCGGGGTGACGCGTTCGACGAGCCTCACTTCGGTGGCCCCCGGCATCGCCGAAGCCCTCATCGCCACGGCGGTGGGCCTGTTCGCCGCCATCCCCGCGGTCATGGCCTACAACTTTTTCCTCCACCGGATCAAGGACCAGATCTCGGACATGGAAGATTTCTCCCTCGATCTCCTGAGCATCGCGGAGCGCCTCTATGGTACTCCCTAAAGTCCCCACCCTGCGGGCCAAACGCGAGGTCGGCACCGCCCTGTCAGAGATCAACGTTACTCCCTTCGTCGACGTCATGCTCGTCCTCCTCGTCATCTTCATGGTCACCGCCCCGATGATGCAGAGCGGCATCGGCGTCAATCTCCCCACGGCCGAGACCGACACCGCCCCGGCCGAGGAAGGCCTGACCCTGACCGTCGACGCGGAGCGGTCGATCTATCTCGGCCTGGATATCACCAATATCAACCTTCTTGAAAACAAGGTTCGTTCCGCTTTGGCCGGGAAATCGAAAAAAGTCGTCTTCCTCAAGGCCGACCAGAGCCTCCCCTATGGTTTTATCGTCGATATCATGGACGTCATCATGAAAGCCGGAGTGGAAACCTTGGGCATCATCGCCGAGCCCGAGGAAAAAAAGAAAGAGGACCGCCGATGACGTCCCGCTCCGCCGCGTACGGCCCGGCATTCAAGCGGGCGCTGACGGTCTCCGGCGTCCTCCACGCCGCCCTCCTGGGCGTGATCATCGCCAATCCGAGCCTTCCGAAATCTTCTCCCAAAGGCGTCATCCACTACATCAACCTGGGCGGAGGGGGCGGGGGCGGCGACAGCCTTCGGGCGGGCGGAAGCGGCGGCGCGCCGCCCCAGGTCGGAACGACGCCGCTCAAGAAAGAAACGCTCCGCGACCTGACGACCGTCCAGAAACTCGAGGCCCGGCGCAAAGCCGAGTCCGAATTCCGTTATCCCGTGGAGAAGCCCAAGAAGACTCCGAAAAAAGGCCCGGACAAGAAGGCCGTCGTCGGCAAGCCGGATCCGAACGCCAAGACGGGAGCGGCCGGGGCTCCGGCGAAATCCGTCGTCGCGGGGACCGCGGCCGGGACGGGCGGGACGGGCGAAGGCGGCTCGGGGCTTTCGTTCGGCGCCCCGGGCGCGGGGGGGGAGGGTTTCGGTCCGGGCGGAGATTCGGGCCTCTCGAATTTCCCCTTCACCTGGTATCTCATCGAAATGCGGAATAAGATTCAGATGAACTGGTTCCCCTCGGTCGTCGAGATCGGCGCCGGGGCGAGCCTCATGACCTGGGTTTATTTCCGGATCTTCCGCGACGGCTCGATTTCGGCCGTGGAGGTCAAGGAATCGAGCGGGGTCCATGCTTTCGATAATAACGCCATCCGGGCGATCGCCGACGCCCGGCCTTTCCCGCCTCTTCCGCGGGAGTATGACGGCGAATATCTCGGCATCAATCTTCGCTTCGAGCACGCCCGATGAACAAACGAACCTTCGCCTTTGCCCTCACCCTCGGCTTCGGCCTCCTCGCCCTTTGGGTCCCGACCGCCCCGGCCCAACAGGAAGTCTGGATCAAGATCGACGGCGGCCGGCCGGCCTATGCCTTCGCCCTGCCGCCGTTCGTCGCGGCGGAGGCGGCGAAAGCCACGGCCGAGGAGGCCTATCGGATTTTCGAGGCCGACATTCAATACACCCGGATGTTCCAGCTTCTGCCGAAGAGCTACTACAGCTATATCCGGGCCCTCGATCCCAAGGCCATCCTCTACAAGGAATGGGAGTCGATCCAGGCCAACCTCCTTTTCGTCGGCGAGCTCGGCGAGACGGCCGGCGGCGAGGTCACCTTCGAAGGACGCCTCCTCGACCTCAAGTCGCAGAGGCAAATCGTGGGCAAGCGGTACCAGGCCCGCAAAACGGAGCTCCGCTTCATGATCCACCGCCTGGCCGACGAGATCATGAAGGCCTACGGCGAAAAGCCGATCTTCACCTCGAAAATCGCCTTCGTCTCGAACCGCGACGGGAACGACGAGATCTATCTCATGGACTATGACGGGGCGAATCAGACGCGCCTGACCTATAACACCGTCCGCGATTATATGCCGGCCTTCGCCCCCGGCGGCCGGCACATCGCCTATACGTCCTACCGGAACCTCGTTCCGGGGCTCTACATCGACGACATCTATGAGCAGAAGCGGACCGTCGTCTCGGTCAAGGGGACGAGCTACGCCCCGGCTTTTTCCGCCGACGGCGGGAAGCTGGCTTTTTCCTCCTCGATGGACGGCAACGCCGAAATCTACGTCGCCGACGTCGACCTGAATCCGACCCGGGTCGGGAAGGTCCGGCGCCTGACCTTCAATCCCGGGATCGACACGGCCCCGTCCTGGTCGCCCAACGGCCGGGAGATCGCCTTCACTTCGGACCGCGGCGGCACGGCCCAGATCTACATCATGGACGCCGAAGGGACGAATCCCCGCCGGATCTCCTTCGGAGCCAACCACCACGACGCCCCGGCCTGGTCCCCCAACGGCGACAAGATCGTTTACGTCGCCCGGGTCGAAAACGTTTTCGACCTCTATCTCTACAATGTCCGCTCGGGCGAGATCGCCAAGCTGACCGAGTCGAACGCCCGGAACGAGTCGCCGGCCTGGTCGCCGGACGGCCGGCACATCGTCTTCACCTCGAACATGAAGGGCGGGCTCAACCTCTTCGCCATCGACGCCGACGGCCAAAACCTCCGTCCGCTAACGGCCAAGGGAGAGAACAAACTCCCCGACTGGTCGAATTAAGCTAAATCATTCGATAAAAGCGGGTTGGCGAAGGCCCCTCGCATTGACAGCCGGTCGAATTTCAGTGTATAAAGGATTGAAATCATCCGAGGAGGAGACTTTATGAGAAAAGTTTTGATCCTGGTTTTCATTTGCCTCGTGGCCGTCGCCTTCACCGTCTCCTGCAAGCCCAAGACGAAGCCGACCCCGCCCCCCCCGCCCCAAGTCAAGGAACAGCCTAAGGTCGAGAAGGTCGCCGAGCCCGCTCCGGTCAAGAAGCCCGAAATGACCGAGGAAGAGCTCTTCATGAGCAAATCGATCGAGGCCCTGAACAAAGAGAAACCCCTCCAGATGATCTACTTCGACTACGATAAATATTTCGTCCGCGACGAGGCCAAGCCCGTCCTCGAGACGAACTCGGCCTGGCTCAAGAAATGGCGGTCGACCAAGATCCTGATCGAAGGCCATTGCGACGAGCGCGGCACGGAGGAGTACAACCTCGCCCTGGGCGATAAGCGGGCCAAAAGCGCGCACGATTATCTCCTCTCCCTCGGTATCCCGGCGGACCGGATGAAGACGATCTCCTACGGCAAGAGCCAGTCCCTCGACATGGGGCACGATGAGGCCGCCTGGGCCAAGAATCGCCGCGCCCAATTCATGATCATCGAGAAATAAGCCGCTTCGATGAAGCGCCCGCTTGGGCTCGTTCTCGTCCTGGCCCTTCCCCTTGCGGCGGGGGCTCAGGACCGCAGCAAGAAAGCTTACGAGCTGATGTATGAGGACGTTCAACTCCTCAAACAACAGTTCGCCCGGTTCGAAAAACGGCTCGATCAAACCGGCGACGACCTCCGGACCCTCCGGGATCAAATCCGCGACCTGACCGCTCAATTCAAGGGTTTTCAAGCCGAACAGGCCCGGGGCCAGGAAAACATCCGGGACCTGCCTCCCCAGGTCCGGTCCGTCCTGGAGCTCCTGACCCAAATCGAGAACCGGATCCTTCGCCTCGCCGAGGATGTCCAAGCCCTCAAAAGCCGGCCGGGACCGGCGGCCGAACCCGAGGCGGGAAAGCCCGGCGAGGGCGATCCGAACGTAAAAAAGCCGGCCGAGCCGGCGGCCAAAGTCCCCGAAAAGAAAGAGGGCGCGATCCCGCCTCCGCCGGCGACCCTCAACGCCAACGAGCTGTTCCAGACGGCCGTCGCCGATTACCAGAAGGGCAATTACGACCTCGCCCTCGACGGCTTCAAAATGTACCGGGAGCAGAATCCCTCGAGCCCGCTCGCCGACGACGCCCTTTATTACGCCGGCGAATCCTTCTACAGCCAAAAAAAATTCGCCCCGGCCGTCGAAGCGTACGACGAGCTGATCGTCGCCTTTCCCGCGAGCAACCGGATCGCGACCGCTTATTTGAAAAAAGGATATGCCTTGGCCGAAACGAAAAAGAAGGACGAAGCGATCGCCGTCCTCAAGCTCCTGGTCTCCAAGTACCCCCTCGAAGAGGAGGCCAAGCACGCCCGGGAAAAAATCAAGGAACTCACAGGACAGAAATGAGAGACATCAACAGCCTGAACAAAGTCATCCTGATCGGCCGCCTCGGCCAGAGGCCGGAAATCCGGCTGATCCCCCAGCTGGACCGGTCGGTCGCCCGCTTCAGCCTGGCGACGAACGAGCGCCTCTTCAACCCCCAGACCAACGAAGCCTCGATCCGGACGGAATGGCACCGGATCATCGCCTGGGGCAAGCTCGCCGAGTTCTGCGAGCGGATACTCGACCAAGGCAAACAGATCCTGGTCGAAGGCAAGCTCCGGACCCGGAGTTGGCAGGACCGCGACGGCAACAAACGGACTTCCACCGAAGTCGAAGCCCTGAGCATCATCCTCCTCGGTCCGCGCGAGCCCCAAGCCCCGCGCCCGCAAGAGGCCGAGCCGAGCCATCCCGAGCCGGGGGGAACGGCCGAATTCCCGAGCGAGGAAGAGCCCGCCGGCGGAGAGGGGGGCGGTGACGACGTCCCTTTTTGACGAGGAGGGCGACATCCGCGGCCGCATCCGCGAGGACGTTCGGCCCTGGGGAAAATTCCGCGCTTACCCCCACGAGAAGGCGGGGAGCCTGAAAATCATCACCGTCAACCCCGGGGCGTCTCTTTCGCTCCAAATCCACCTCCGCCGATCCGAGTTTTGGATCGTCCTCGACGAAGGCCTGGAGGTCACGGTCGGGACTCGGTCCTTCCGCCCCGGGCCGAACGATGAAATCTTCATCCCCCGGGAAACCCCTCACCGGCTGAGGAACGCCGGCGACCGGCCCGCCCGGATCATGGAGATCTGGCTCGGAGACTCGGACGAGGCCGACATCGTCCGTCTCGAAGACCTTTACGGCCGCTTGTAGCCCGGACGCCTCGGCCGGCCCGCCCGTCAGGTCGTCACGGTCGGAACGTTGGTGATGGCGTTCAGGAGGGATGGCCGAGCTGAAGAAACACTTCCGGATGCTTGATCAGGAGTTTTTCGATGAGAAACTCCTCGATCTCCTGGGCCGTCCGGAGGGCCATAGCCTTGCGGACGACGCGCTGGACGGTCTTCAGGTTCACCGACCGAAGGGCTTTCTTGATCCGGGGGATGAAGATGGGATTCATGCTGAAGGTCCGGAGGCCGAAGCCCAGAAGGACGATCGCCGAGAGGGGATCGGCGGCCATCTCGCCGCACAGGGCCACGTCCTTACCCGCCCGCAAGGCCGTCTCGATGACGAATTTGATGAGCCTCAAGACCGCCGGATGAAGGGGTTTATAGAGGTAAGAGACGTATTCGTTCGACCGGTCCACGGCCAGATAATACTGGATGAGGTCGTTCGTCCCGATGCTGAAGAAATCGACCTCGGGAGCGACGATGTCGGCGAGGGCCGCCGCGGCGGGGACTTCGATCATGACGCCGAGCGGGACGGCCGGGTCGAAGGGAATACCCTTGGCTTCCAGGTCGGCCTTGACTTCCCGGAACAAAATCTTGACCTCGCCGATCTCCTCGATCTCGGTGATCATCGGGATCGTGATCCGGACGTTCCGCCGGACGCTGGCCCGGAGGATGGCCCGAAGCTGGATGCGGAACAGCTCCCGGTTACGCAGGGAGAAGCGGATGGCCCGGAGGCCGAGGGCCGGGTTCGGTTCCAGCTCGATCTTCAATTGGGGCAGGGCTTTCTCTCCTCCGATGTCGATCGTCCGGATGTAGACGGGATGGGGGGCGACTTCTTCGGCCAGGCGATGATAGACCGCGAAGTGATCCTCTTCCGTGGGAAGGGTCGAGCGCTGGAGATAGATGAATTCGGAGCGGAACAGACCCACCCCCTCGGCGCCGTAGGAGAGGGCGTGGCCGATCTCCTCGGGGAGCTCGATGTTGGCCATGGGGGTGAAGCGGACGCCGTCCAGGGTCTCGGACGTCCAGGTCGCGACTTTGCGGAGCTCGCTCCGGTAGGCGTCGTACTTTTCCTTCTTGCTCTGGAACTCCTTCCGGACGGCGGGCGGCGGGTTGATGATGACCTCGCCGTCCGTCCCGTCGACGATGAGCCGATCGCGGCCCGTGACCTTGGCCGTGACGTTGCGGAGGCCGACGACGGTCGGAATGTTGAGCGACCGGGCCAGGATGGCCGCATGCGAGGTCTGGCCGCCCATATCGAGGGCGACGGCGAGGACGCCGCCCTGGCTCAGCCGAAGCGCGGCTTCGGAAGGGAGGAGCTCGTGGGCGACGAGGATTTTGCCCTGGCTGTCCTCCGGAACGGCCGGCCCGTCGGCGGCCAGGTTTTTGTAGATCTTGATCAGGACGTCGGTGACGTCGGACTGGCGCTGTTTGAAATACTCGTCGGCGATGGATTCGAAGATCCGGCGGTAGTTTTCGTGGATCTCGGACAGGGCCGATTCGGCCCGGACGTTCTCCTCGCGGATCAGGCGATCGAGTCCGGCCCGCATCGCCGGATCGTCGAGGATGAGGAGATGGGCGTCGAAGATGAAGGCATGCTCCTCGCCGATCCGGGCTTCGATCTCGGCCTTGAGCCGGCCGATCTCCTCGCGCGTCCGCTCGGTCGCGGCCCGGAGACGGGCCAATTCCTCTTCGACTCGATGGGGCGGGATGTATTCCTTGCGTTGGGTGAAGATAACCCGGGCCGTGAGAAAGACCTCCCCGATGGCGATGCCCGGGGACACGCCGATGCCGCGGAGCCGAGTGTATTCCATCGCCCTGAAGGTTCCTCTATTCTTTCTCGCCGAAGCGGCCGTCGATC
>Ga0315291_10002835_pt1 | contig 22555 bp, 18 predicted proteins | sample YL17G12_20_MG_FD_203070 | JGI IMG/M metagenome (GOLD analysis project Ga0315291, IMG submission 203070) | Sediment microbial communities from Yellowstone Lake, YNP, Wyoming, USA - YL17G12_20 | ecosystem: Environmental > Aquatic > Freshwater > Lake > Sediment | place: USA: Wyoming | collected... | reverse complement strand
AGAGAAGAAGCCTCCCACTAAAATTAGTCGAAGGTCCTTGGCGATGAATTTTTGGGCCAAAGACAGCAAGATTAACAGGTCTTGTTGGCACTTGTTTGGTGCAATGCGACCAACAAAAAGCAGAGCTGGCCGACTTAGGGCGGGCGACTCTGGCAGAGGGTCAAAACGGTGCGCAAGCTGCGTCAAGCTCTCATAGTCGCGCAGCAGAGGCATCACGGTCGCGGGTTTTTCCGAGTAGGGATTGATTTCGGCAGCATTATGCGCCGAGTCGGCAAGCACCGCATCCGCGATAACACCGACCATCGGAATTTGCCGGCGACCCAAACTACATGCTTGCTGCGCCATCAATTCACCTTGGCTGTTAAAGAACCAGGGCGGTGTAATGCTATGGTAGCGTACCAGCTTTGGAAGCCTTAGTGGAGCGATTCGCCCGGGGATCGTCGAGGCGATGCTGAAATGATAAAGTAGCGCTGACTGAGCAAGGTCAGTTGAGAATAACTCATCGAGGCCTCTGGCTTCGCCTTGTTCCGCAAAGATCTCGCTGCGCAAGCCGAGTCCGCGAAGAGTGCGTTGCATGATGACGGCTTCGTTGCCAATCGCGTCGCGTGGACTAAAGCTTGGTAGCAGTTGATGCAGTGCTTTGTAGTTGGCAATCATTGGCGGTCCCCGACCTTCACTTCACGTTGCTGTTGCTCGAGGAGCAAGACTCGCTGTTCGAGCTGTTGCACCGTCAAGGCAAGGTTCCAGAGGTGCTGATTGAGTTCGACTTGTCGCACCATGCTGATTTTGAGCAGGCGGTTTAACAAGCCGACGCTAATTCTTTTTGCAAAGATGATACAAGGGCCGAGCCACCGCCTGTGACTGGTGAAATGATGGGTAAAAAACAGGTCTTGCAGTCCTGCCATGGACTTAAGGTCGCCCTTGCTGATGTGCTCTGCATTAGGCCAGCTGAATTCCAAGTCGGCGTGACGAAAACCAGCGCGCTGCACCTTTAGGCTAGCGACGATGTCGCGTATTTGCTGCTGCGTTTTAAGATCGAAACTATTGATGTTGTTAAGGCTCACCGGCACGAATTCCTTTATCCCAGAAGTTTTATTGCATCCAAGAAATGGGCGCTAGTTGCTTCAAGACTAAACCTCGCGGCATTTTTTTCACCTTGTACCTTGAGTAGCTGACGCAAAGATTCGTCTTGATGGATTCGGTGCGCTGCCGCGGCGAACAAATCATAGTTCGGTTGAGAAAAGGTCAGTTGATCAGGCCCCACGGTATCGGTGATAGCGGTGTTTGCTAAGGCCAATACAGGAAGGCCAAATAACTGCGCTTCAACTACTGGAACGCAGAACCCTTCATGTTCTGAGGTAAGAAGAAAGGCCGTCGTGTGCCGCAGGTAGGTTAAAAGCTGGCATTCGTCGATTCCTTTGACGATTCTGAGCATATGATCTATCCCCAGACTCCTGGCAAGGCTTTCGATTTGGGTCTGATAACCTTTGAAGTTAGGAGACACTGCTCCAGCGATGGTTAGGCAGGCATTGGCACCGTACAGTTCGAAGTAACTATTTAGCACACCCAGTAGGTGATGATGGCCCTTGTTAGGGGCCCATCTGCCGATGAAAAAAAGATGTGTCCGGCCATCGTTTAGCTCTGCGACGATGGCGTCGTCGTCGCGATGCTTTGCTGGATCAGGCAGCGCTAGAAACGGCGCGACTACGGCTGATGGAATGTCTAGTGGCCCCCAGGTCCGCAGGGCGTCTTGTAGCGTAAAGGGCGACTGAGCCATCAGCATCTTGATCTGCGGGTGGTGATAGATTCGTGACATTTGTTCCAGGCCCGCTCTTGTTGCATGCGCGCCCTGCTGATCGTATGCATCAAAGAACTGGGGAGGAGTCATGTTATGGTAGCGAAGGATCACCTTACAGCGAGTCTGCGCTAAAAAGGCATCCAAGGGGGCCCAGGCAACGCACATGTGAAACACGAGGATAGTCGCGGGGTCATCGGTGAGGCGTTTAAATGTCGTGTGATCGATCGACTCACTTTCGCACCCTGACTGAAAAAATTCCGCGTATAGATAGGACTGATACCCGGCCTGCTTTAAGACCTTCTGCTCGATTCGCGCATCGTTACTTACGGCATCATGGCGGGACAAATACGGTAAGGCGCAGATGACGATGGTCATGCCATCGCCTTTCTCGGCTGAAACCCAAAAGTTGGGCTGAGTCGACAGACACCGGTGAACTTCGTGTCTGGGGCATGAATAACGCGAAATACTAGGGCATCATTGATCCAATCAAAACTCTCCTCGATATGCGCTTCGCCAGCGTGGGCGGCCACTGTGACAGTGTAAACTCCGGCGCCTAGATCTAGCTGCATTTCGTAAGTGATCAAGAGTCGACTGCCTGCCGCGAGGAGTCCAGTTTCGACCCCAAGCAGGTGGTTGTTTGAGCCGAAGATATCGTTGCCGAGTCGGTCTCTAATCAAGATGCCAAAGGTCGGGTTGTCCACATCATGATGGATATCAGCTGCCAACTCAAGACGCACCCGGGTGCCGCTGACCACGGTGTCTACCGAGCGCTCCTGGGAGTCGATGAGGCTAGTCTGCTCGATGCGCACCTTGCCGTTGCCGGAACGTTGGCGCAGCAGTCCTTTTTGCAAGGACGAGCGGCCTTCTTGCGGCGTCTCGCGTTCGGCAATCAAGCTGTTGTAGTAATTGAATACTTGGTCGGGCTCACCTTCGTCGAGGATGCGGCCTCTGTCGAGCAGGTAGGCTTTGTTGCATAAGCTTTTGACCGCACCAGGGTCGTGAGAAACGAACAACAGCGCCTTACCGGCGCGGCGAAACTCGCGAATCTTGGCCATGCATTTGGCTTGAAAGCGGATGTCGCCTACCGCTAGCGCTTCGTCGACGATGAGGATGTCTGGATCAACGTTGATCGCCACTGCAAATGCTAGGCGAACGTACATTCCAGAGGAATAGGTCTTTACCGGGTGGTTAATAAAGGCGCCGATATCAGCGAATTCGACGATTTTTGGTAACAACTCGTCGATCTCACGACGAGGAAAGCCCATGATCGAGCATTGAAAGATGACGTTCTCGACGCCAGAAAAATCAGGATTAAACCCAGCTCCGAGCTCAAGTAAAGCGGCAATCTTGCCGTTGACAATGACGCGGCCACTAGACGGTGTCAGCACTCCAGCGATCATTTGCAGTAGAGTGCTTTTCCCCGAGCCATTCAGACCGATAATGCCGACACATTGGCCTTGTTCGACCTCAATGTTAACATCGTTTAAGGCGTAAAACTCCTCGTGATATTTGCGGCCAAAGGGCGTTAGCGCTTCTTTAAGACGGTCGATCGGTGCTGGGTATAGGCGGTAGACCTTGGTCAAGCTTTCGGCTTTTATGGCAAACGACGACATCGATGCTCCGACACGGGGTGGCTGCTATAGGACATCGCCAAAATGGGGCCTTAGGCGCTTGAAGACGGCGTGACCTAGTCCCAGTAGCGCAAACGTAAAGGTCCAAAAGTACAGCATGGAGTTAAGACCGTGGGCGGCAATTGACCGGTGGTAGACGAAGGCATCGCGGTAACCCTCCGTAATATAAAATACCGGATTGAGCTTGATCAGGTGGCGGTATTTTTCTGGCAACCTGTGCCAGTCCCAAATGATAGGCGTCAGCCAAAAGCCAAATTGCATCAACACTCCGACGAGTTGGGTGATGTCCCTGGTGAAGACGTTTAGCGGTGCAAGCAGCCAGCCAGAGCCCAAAAGAAAGGCGCAGGTACAAAACATATAGTAAAACACTGAAAGCCATTGAGCATCAGGCAGTTGGCCAGAGATCAACAAGATCACCACCAATATTAATAGAAAAATTCCGTGTAAGATCAGCGCCGAAAGAATCTTTACCACAGGCAACAAGCGCACCCGAAAATCTACTTTTTTGACCAAAAAAGCATAGTCATTGATCGCATTGCTGGTGACAAAGATGCCGTCTTGGATGAAATTCCAGGCGACACTAGCGGTGAAGAACCACGGGATGAATTTAACGCCGGTTTCAGTTGGGGCGGCCTTCAATCCGTAGGTGAAGACGAACCAAAGGATAGCCATCATCGCCAAAGGCTGGAGAAAGGCCCAAAAGAGTCCAAGCATCGAGCCAGCGTAGCGCGACTTAAAGTCACGCAAAGTCAGCTGCAGGATTAGGTAGCGGTGATCGAACAGTTCGCGAAGGAACCAGGTGTTCTTTGCCATTAAAGCTCCAGCCCATCCTTGAACCCGATGATAGCGTAGTCCGATGCTTCGTAAAACCTTTGAATCACTGCGAGAGTCGCGGCGTTTTCAGGGGGATTAATGATGGACTCCGGGCGAAGACGCACGCATTCCTGGCGGATGAAACCAGCCTCTTCCAGCATGAAGGCGAGGGTCGGCGGTGGGATAGGATTTTTATGCGTAGGATCGGTGTAGAATGTACAGGCGCCGACCAAAATATTTTCTGGATTGGGCGTTTCAAAAAGGGCGAAACCGCCTGGTGCGAGGGCCCTGTAGGCCTCTTTGAACATCGTCATCAATAAGGTAAATGGTAGGTGCTCGACGATGTGAAACCCGGTGACCACCGCCAGGGAATTGCTAGGCTCCCCTTTTAGGTAAGCCACACCGTCACCAAGAGTCACGGGCAGTGCAGCAGCAAGGCAATCGCGCACCATCTTAGCGTTGAGGTCGACACCCTTGACCGTTAGCCCCGTAGCTTGAGCCAGCTTCAACCACTCGCCTCGGCCACATCCTATATCTAGGAGAGGCTGTCCAGGTGCGCTGGTCTTGACCGATTCTAGGTGCGGCACGTAAACCTGGAGTCTTGATCTTACCGTTTCTGTCGAGCCGCGAAACTTCTCTTCAAAACGCCAGTAGAAGTCATCGAGTAAGATGGTCTCAGAGTTCGTCTGGTTGGCTTGCGTAGCTTCAGCTCCGGGCTCCAGGCTTGTGGGGAGCGCCTGCGAGTTAAGGCGCAGGATAAACGTCTCCAGACGGCTGTCCGACTTGATCTGCTCGTCTTTTACCAACTGCAGCTGTGCTAAAAGCTTTAGTTGGCTTTGGTAGCGCAAGTGATTCTCATGCAGCAGATTATCGATCTGCATTGGAGTTCCACTATAAAGACCACCCTGTTCGGTGAGCGCGGTCAATTTCGCCGTTTCGCAGTTGAGGAGTTCCGTGGTTGCAGCAAGCCGTGCTTCTAGCGAAATGGCCGCCTGTTGCAACTGCGCACGTTCGCTCTCAAGTTGCCCTACTCGGTCAGGCAGACGAAGTGATGTAGCGACAAACCGGGCAACAGGGCCAAAAACCGGTACACGATGGGCTATGGCTTTTAGCTTATTTATACCGCCCCAAGACTTTTTGCTGGGATACTCGCCCAGATTTGCGGAGCTCTTAGCCCAAACCGCTGAAAAGCGCGCGGGCCCAGCCTTGGCCCGCCTCGTGGTGGCGTCGGTTTGAAGCTCGGATCTAATGGCTTGAAGCCGGTTGTCTGGCGTCACGCGAACCTCGTAAGAGCTTTACTCTAGGGATGTTGTTACTCCTGGGAGCATCTCGTGTCAGGACTAGGATGTTTTAGGTACTTACTTGCCAGCAGGATGCACAGTGCGCTGAGACTGTGATCTATCTGCGCCGTTCGGACCATGGAGTCCAAGGTCGAAGCGTCGATTAATTCAACCTCGATCTGCTCATCGGTGTCGGGGAAGTGGCGCCTCTCGGTGGCCGGACGGCAGCCTAGGGCGAGGAAAAAATGGCAACGATTCGTTAGGATCGCCGGGTTCGTGTAGATAGAGCCAAGGGAAAGGATGCGTTGGCTGGTAAATCCCGTTTCCTCTTCTAGTTCGCGAGCGGCCGTTATGGTCGGGTCGCTTTCGCTGCTTTCAATCACGCCACCCGGAGTCTCCAGGATCGATTTCAAAACACCTGCGCGGGGCTGGCGAACTAAGATCGCTCGACCATCGTCGGTGATCGGAAGCACGTTGACCCAGTCATTGCTGATCAGGCGGTAAAATGGTTGCGAATAGGGCACACCGTTCTTTTCAAGGTCGAGCTGTTCGACGCTAAAGGGAATGGTCTCGAGCACGATGCGGCGCTTGATTGGATTCATTTTTCCCAGTCTTGTTCACGATTTATGCGGGGAGCGATAAACTCAGCGGTAGCTCCCGCCGCGGCGGTAAAGTGGTGGCGCCACTGGCTATGGGCGTCGGGTCCGATACTATTGGTTACGGCTAAGATAACGGCAAGGCTTGATGCCTGAGCCGCAATTTCGCCGATGATGGAATAAAGCTCTAGGTTTTCTACGTGATGCTCAGCGGCCCATGATTCTGGCAGTTTGCCAATGAGGCTGACGCCGGGCGAGCAAATGACGCGGCGCTCCGGCAGGGAGCGACAAAACTGCGGCGGTGGCGGCAGCGTGATGGGCGGAGCGGTGTCCTTGACGGTGTATGAGAAGCCCATCCGCTCACAGGTAGGCATCCAGATGACTTCTTGGGCTCTCACCAAATGAACTTTGGTGAAGGCGCCGAAGGTGCCGCACGTCCCAACAAAGACCACCGGACGGCCGCGGCAAAAGTCGGCCACCTGGCGGGCCCTTTTTGCGGCGTTGAGCGCCCCGATGCCGGCTAATTTCGTCAAAGGCGTGTACCCACGCTGTTGCAAGGCATTCTCGAGTGGCTCGAGTTCGAATTTAGCGGCGGCGACAAGGACCGGATCCACGACATCTCGCACTTAAGGCGGTTTTTAGCTTCTTACCAGATATTGCTTTAACACCGCTGCCAAGGGGAGTCTAAAGAATATGCAGCTTGACGAGTACGACCGGCTTCTTGCGCAAAAGTCTAGTCAACTGGCGCCTAACAAAAAGTCTAGCCTCCTCGGTAACGCCGTCTGGAGTGCTCTGAGCTTGACTTAGCAGTGGGCGAAGGTGGTGGGCCAACTGACGTCCCATTTTTTCCAGCCAGTCGTTCGTGTTGACCATCAAGGGTAAGCACAGCCCGTTAAGTGAGATGTTGGGTCCGGCCCGCCACTCTTTGGCGGACTGATCAAACACTCCGTCGACTAATGCCATGCCCAGCTCTCCGACGCGCAACCGTTCGCGAAGGGTTCCCTGGCTGATCAGCACTCCTGCCTCTGCATCGACGAACTCTAATTCGATATCAATCTTGCCGGCCTTAACGACACCGTCTCTACTGACATCAAGGACATCCCCGTTTTCGATCAGCGTGCTGCTTGCGGTCATTCCAGCGCTCAGCGGCCTACCGAGATTAGCCTGCATGTGGGTAAATGAACCATGGACAGGAAGAAAGTGACGCGGGCGCAGGGTTTGCACCAAGCGCTCCACGTCGCCGCCATAGGCGTGACCACTGACGTGAATATCAGGGGCATCGCGACCTGAAACAATTTTTGCCCCGGCGCGAAGGAAAGAGTTGGTCATGGCGAAGACGGCTTTTTCGTTACCAGGGATCATCCTGGACGACCAGATGACTGTGTCTCCGGGGCCGACGGTGATGCTGCGATGGCTTCCGGCAGCCATGCGCGCCAATGCTGAGCGCCACTCACCCTGGCAGCCAGTAGCCAAGATGACCAGCCTGTTGCGAGGGAACGTCGCCACCTGGTCCTCGGCCAGACGAAGGCTCTCTGGCAGGTGGTAAAGGTTGAGCTTTTTAGCGATCATCAGGGTGGTCTCAATACCATTGCCGCAAATGCATAGTCTGCGGCCGGTGGCAATGCATACGTCGGCGATGGTTTTAAGCCGCCACAGATTGCTGGCAAAGGTTGTGATGATCGCCGCTCCAGTACATTGCTCAACAACCCGCTTCAGCGGTTCAAAGACCGTTTCCTCGCCAGGGCAGTGCCCATCCTTGTCGGCGTTTGTGCTATCAGTCAGCAGCAGATCTACACCTTCGTCACCAATGCGCTTCAGCAGAGCGAAATCCGTTGCTGGCTCCAGCATCGGATGCTCCTCGAACTTGAAATCCCCAGTATGAAAAACATTTAGATCAGGGGTCCGGATGAATAAACAGCAGGTCATCGGAATCGAGTGATTGACGTGAATGTACTCGGCGTCAAATCCTGTCGTCGTGACGTGATCGCCGGGCTCCACGGTTACTAAGGTATATGCATTTGGATCGTGGCCTAGCTTGGTTAGTTTGAGCCGCAACAGCTCGATGGTCCACGCGGTGCCGTAGACCGGCGCAGGCCATTTAGGCAGAAGGTGGGGAACAGCTCCAAGGTGGTCTTCATGAGCATGTGTGATGATATATGCGTGGACGCCGCCGATTGCTTGAAACCAAGTGTCGACGGCAGGCACGATGGCATCGACACCTAGGCGCTCCGGTTCAGGAAAGCGCACTCCAGCGTCGACGACGAAGAGCTTCCCGCTGGCAATATAGGCGGTTAGGTTCATGCCAAATTCCCCGCATCCTCCCATCGGAATGATACGAAGGGCGCCGGGTACTGAGGCAGGATTGAACGGGTGTGTGTCTAGGTTATGCAATGATGGTTATCCTTTGGTCGGAGCAAACTCGAAGGGGTAGCTAACTTCAACACTGCCGTGTCTTGGCCGGGGAAATCGCCAGGTCATTATTTTTTGCCGAATGCACTCTGTCATACGCGGGTCTTGGATACTAGTGGTGATCAATGCCACGTCCGCTATGGCCCCTCGTGAGTCTATGCGCCACTTCCATTCCATCATACCGGCGGCTTGGTCATTGCGGCGCAGGGCTAGTTCATAGCACAGTTGCAACTGGTACCGATTCTCTTTGATATAGCGTTCGATCAACGGTGGCTCAAGGTCGCCGATCAACGGCTCGCGTGCCGTCGGTGCGCCCTGCGCGGGTATGCCGTATTCCGAAGCCTGAATTTGGTAAAGCTTTTCGTCGGCCAGTCGAAGATCTGAGCCTATGTTGAAGGATGCATAGCGTACACCCTCGGGTATGGCGATCGGACCTTGGTCATCGTGCGGTCTGTCTAGTTTCAAACGGTCATGACGCAGTGTACCGCGCTGTTTCGCCTTTGCCTTTCGACCAAGTGCATCAGCCTCGGCGTACATCATTTCTTCGTCGCTTAGATTGTGAAAGACGTGAATTTTCGCAATGGAGTCTGCAAGGGCAGGGTCCTGGTGCCTGATATTGCGGTATTCCTGCCAAGCATAGTCCTGGTCTGCAGGAAACTTCTCCTGGATCTCACGTCTGGCAACCAAGCTCATGTCGAAGCCGCGCTGCAAGATGTCGATTTTATCGATGATGCGTCGCATGCTGCCGCTGCTGCTCTCGCCTAGGACGCTAGGGATCGACAAAATTGCGACACCGTCTTTCATCGTTTGCAGGTGATCGATCTCTTGCTGCCGGTAGATTTTTGCCGCCAGGCTTTTACGGGCGTCACCAAACATTGCCTGATATAAATTCGTCGTCGAACTATCGACCCATTTCGGCTGATCTTCATGCCATCCCATGAGCGCGGCGGTAAGTGCCTCGTAGTAGCTCATGACCGAGGCGGCTAGGTGCTTACGGTCGAGGTTTTCCTGCAAGGCTTCCGGTGCAGTGCGCAGGTGGTCTGGGGCGATGAAGGGCAAGGCATACTCAGCGGCGACGTCTGATAGCTTGGTGGCCCTGTGGTACGGTCGATTTAGGAGCCCTGTCAAGGCGCCTCCGATGAGAATCGACGTCATCAAAAGTCCCAAAAGGCCCATATGCAGTTCGAGTCTTGAAGCAAAAAGCAGACTGAGCAAAGGCTTTCGATAGGCCGGACTAGTGCCGCTCATGGCAGTCTTGGTGAGAGGCTCAAGCGGAGCTAGCTTGATCATGATCCGCAGGTCACTTTCGGTGACGCTGGCGTAGTCTCCAAGTTGCATCAGGACCTGATGTCGGCCGCGCGATTGGCGTTTCAGCGTAATCAGGTCGCCTTTGCTGGTGCAAAACCCCTCCCACCGGTGATCGACATCGAGCTCGACCCCGCCAGGTACGAAACGCAGGAATTCTAGTCGACCATCGCTGAGAGGATAGTGCGGCACCACAAAGGGTCCTCGACCCTGGCTGGTTAGAGCTAAGTGCCCCCTTCGCCTAATCGGCAAGTGGACGGCGAGTAGCGACGAGCCATTTTGCAGGACTTCGACGTAAAGCCGATGTCTTATCCGCTGGCTGAACTTAGCCTTAGCGAGGGTCCTGCTACTGTTGGTGCCATTGACTGCGGATCGATCGTCCTTTTTTGCCTTCATTCGGTGGTGTGACCTCCTGAAGGGGAGTCGTGAGTTGATCCGTGCAGCGAACTAGCAATGACTAGGGTCTCAAGCGCATAGCTGGTTATGCCGACCTCGGCAAGTGCAGCGATGACCGGTCGCAAATGCAAGTATCTTAGGCGTTGATCAGCGGCGATGACCGTCGTGGTCTGCGAGCCCTGCACTCGCTTGAGCAGGGCCGCGGACGCAATCTCACCCTCTACCCGACGGCGGAGGTATTCAACAAAAGGCCGCATCTCGTCCGTCGATGCAGAGTCCTGGCGCCAGCGAAAAACTCTCCGATCGTTGGTGGTGATGACGATGTCCGGGCCGATCGGAGACATGCTGAACCATACCGCACTGTCTGGTCGCACCTGCGAGGGAAAGTTAATCAGGCTAGCAGGGTGTCCCATGCGTGGATTGGTCGCGAGCACCAGGTGGGCGGTAAGGAGTAATACAAGCGCAACGGTCAGAAGAAATGGATAGGGATACCACCATAGCGGCTCGCTGAGGCGCTGCTGCTTTGCAACGTATGCCTCGCTCCAGTTGGCGGCGCGCGAAGATTCCATGGCCATTACATAAGTCCGTTGCTTAGAATGATGCGTTCGAAGTGTGGTGATGTGCGAAGTCCGGCCACAACCTGAGTGACGATAGGTACCGGGACATCTCCGGACGGAATGAGGACTAATACCTTACTAAGTGGAATATTCTGGTGAGCCGCCCGTTCTCGTACCCATGACGTCAGTTGTTCTAGGAGTTTCTGTAATTGCGGCGCCCCATCTATATGGCGAATGATGTATTTGTCCCGGACGTTTGAAAAATTTACTGAAAATGCCGTCAGATCTCCGAAGTAAAAGGCGTCTGCTGTGAGCACCACGGCTGGAGAGTTCTGTGTCAGGCTCGCTTGCGGCTCCTCGCGATACTCGTGCAAACCTGGGTCGTCAACCGAGGCTTGAACCAACGGAATTTCCAGTGGCACCACACCGTAAACCGACGCAAGAGTTACGGCTCTCAGGCCAAAGCTCAGGATGGTTAAGAGACCGAACAGGCCAAATAACACAGCAGGCATCGACCAATGATCATCAGATAATCTCTTCTTCGTCCTTGATATCCTCGACTGATACATCATCAAAACTCTCATCTGCATGAACTTCGGACGCTTCTTTGGCGCCGGCATTATAGTCAACTTCAGGTCTTGGAGCGCTAGCTGTACTAGGTGATTCTTGGATCTGAGATGGGCCTGGCATAAAATATGCAGCTTCTTGAGGTGCAAGAAGATTGAGCAAAACCGTCACGCCGTGGTGAAGTCGGTCGGTGAGGTTCGCGGCCATACCTTTCAGTACATGATAACCAGCTAGGAGCATCATGCCAAAAACTAGACCGAGGGCAGTCGGGCTCAATGAACCAGCGATACCTTGCGCTAACGTCGCCTGCTTTTTTGCTGAATCCAGTACGTCGATAGACTGAAACGCAGTCCAGAGTGAGTCAATTGTTCCGAGAATGCCGACGAGCATGATCATCAAAGTGATCGCAGGAAGGATGGCCAGACGCTTGTCGATCTGCGGCAGGAAGTCGATGGCTTCCTCTTCAATGGTACCTCGAACCTTGCTTGGGTCAGCTTCTGCCGCCTCGAGAGCGCGTGATGCGATATGTGGCAGGGACGTCCCAGAAGTGTTTTTACAGAGTGTGATGGCGCGCGTCAGGTCCTCGGCGTTGACCATCTTTTTCAGGTTCGCTAAAAATTTCACGAAGTCGATGTGATAAACGAGCTGCAGCATAATGATACGTTCGAACATGACGATCGTTGCTAAGAACCCCAAAGCTAGAATGCTGAGCACATAGCCATTTCCATGCTGCAGGCTCAGGGCCAGTTCTCCCCACATAATTTGTGCTCCCGGCTGGTTTCTTTTAATTGTAACCGAGATCCGCGCCAACTCCCAAGGGAGGGGCGAAGAAACCCGCGGGCAAAAGGAGCGGTGTTTAGGATTTCGGTGACTTTTTGCCGGCGGGGCGAATGCTTAGACGTTCGGCAGCCAGAGTTGGTGGCGCCGGCGGCTTGAGCGTCGTCTGAGGATCATCGTCAATCCGGTCGGAGGCAGGACTTGGACTGATTGGTACCTTCTGGCTAGCCGTACTGGTTTTAAGGGTTAGAGCGCCGGATTCATGAGCTCTGATGCACGCTTTGAGGATCTCTGGGTCGAAAAGATCCTTCTCCTCGACCATCCTCTGGATGGCATCACTTTGGTCCATGAAGCCTGAATACGCGCGACCAGACACCATTGCATCGAAGACGTCGGCGATGGCCACGATGCGGCCAAAGAATGGAATCTCTTCGCCCGCAAGTCCATCGGGATAGCCTGTACCATCCCACTTCTCATGGTGATGCTTGACCCCAGAGAGGAAGCGTTGGGCGTTGGGCATGTTGCTGATGATCTCGGCACCGATGGTCGGATGGAGCTGCATCTCCTCATATTCTTCAGCACTCAGCATTGAGGCCTTCTTGAGGATAGCGTCCGGAATGCCGATTTTGCCAATGTCGTGGCAGAGGGCGCTGATCAGCAAGAGGCGTTTAAGGTCACGCCCCAGCTTCAGCTCCTCGGCGATCGCCAGAGAGTAGCGGCTTACCCGCTCGGAGTGGCCATGAGTGTAGGTGTCTTTGGCTTCAATCGTTGCAACCATGGTTTCGATCATGCCGACCATCCAGGCGTCGAGTTCGCGCCGTAGTAGTAGCGCTTCAAAGTTTGGTGCGCAGCGGCTAATCAACGCTTGTACGAGCTCCAGTTCCTTTGCGCCGATAGCTTGCGAGGTGTTGTCGGCCTCGATATGTAGAACGCAGATCGGTTCTCCGTTGTGGACCATCGGCAACACGACTCTGTTACGATTGGCTTGGGTCACTTGTGGCGACACGTCAGCAAGGAGCAAGAGCCCTTGCTTCCTCGTTAGCACGTCCTCAAATGACCGCTGGCTCAATAGAAAGGGTTCCTTTTTCCGCTTATAGTGCCGCGCAGCGCAAGGCACTAGCTGGCGGTTTGCGGCAGTCCAAACGAACACCGCGGCGCGGCTGGCGATTGGCATCAGCTTGCCGATCGACTTGAGCAGGGTCTCGCTAGCCTCCTCTAAGCCAAACGCCACGATGATATTGCTATGAAGGTCGTAGACTTCTTTGATGGACCTAAGGTCAGTCGTTAAGTTGTTGACCACTCCGAGCTGATTTAGCCGGACCGGAGTAAATTTTGCGCTCAGCTCCCCCTTGCCGATGTCGATTGGACCTTTTAGTCCCATGTCATCCGATACGACCATTCCAAAGTCGAGAACTTCGCGCGCCAAGTGGATGTCAGGCTCCGAGGTGACGAATTGAAACTCGGTAGCTCCGACTAGGAGCTTGTCGCCATTTTGTAAGACCGCATTCAAAACTCGATCGCCGTTGATATATGTGCCGTTTTTTGACTCTAAGTCCTCGCAGATAAAGAGCCTGCCACGACGCTTGATACGCAGATGAAAGCGAGAGGTTTCCTCGTCGTCAAGCACAACGACGTTACTTGGATCGCGACCAATGGTGATCGGAAACTGGCTGAGAGTGATGCGGTCGCCAGCGCCTGTGCCGCGTTCGACGATGAGTAGCGTCATGTAGGTCCGTTCGCGTAGGTGGCATGGGTGGGCGGTCCATTGCCGTCACCTCTAAGCTTATCGGCTGCTTCTGGACAAAATTGACTTCAGCCTAAAGCTTGGTCAGTTTCTGCCGATAGGTTCTTCACGGTTTGGTAAAGACACGAAGCGACGGAAACTAGCCATGGTTTTGAGAAAATGGAATATCGCTGCGTGCATGCTTGTCTTGGGCGTTGCTAGCGCCGTAATCGCCAGCGGCCGCTATACGCAAGTCGCCCAGGCGCTGCCCCCGCTGGGTCAGCGGCTTTATGGCCTGGGGCAGCAGCAGTCTGTTGCACCGGTAGTGATCGCTCCGGCGAAAGCATCGAGCCTGGGCAGGTATATGCGTGATCCGGATCAACCCGGGCATTTAAACGTGCTTGCTCCACACCGAATAGTCGCCCATAAACAGCCTGAATTAAAAGAAAAACCAGGCAATCTTCGGTTTCAGCGACTGCGTGTCACGGGACATTTGCAGCAGCCTAGGGTTGCCTTTAGGCTGGATCCTTTGCCCCTTGAGCGGGCCGACGAGCCCATTAGCAAGGATTTTTATCCCAAGGTGTTCGAACCGGCTAAGGACGATGCCTTTTAGTCTGGCACGAGCTCAATGTTAGCAGCAGTCTCGACCCGATAGCGCCGCCCGCTTCTGTTAGCGCTCACCGACAAAGATGATGTGGGATGTCGAGACGGTAGCAATATTTGGCTGGCCGGTCAATTTAAATCTTCCAGTATGCATCCTTGGGGACGCAACGATAGATTGACTGAGTCCCGCCACTCGCCTAGCAGCATTGCATCATTTCAGGGAGGTCGTATTGTCCACGCTTGGATCACTGGACGAGGCTTTGTTTCACTCCATCAACAGCGGCCTGGGGCAAACCTGGCTCGATGCTCCGATGATGTTTATTTCGAATAAATACACCTGGCTTGCAGTGGGTGGCGTCATTCTGTTGCTCGCGTTGCTAAAGCGACGTCGGCACCTACTTCCTTTGTGTTTATTGCTAGGAAGCACGATCGGCTTGACTGACGTTGTGACCTATCAGGTAGTTAAGCCTCTGGTTGCTAGGGAGCGACCTTGTAAGCGTCCATTGGCCGAGTTGCGTATGGTCCCGATTTGGTGCGGAGGAGACTACGGCATGCCGTCCAATCACGCCGCTAACGGGATGGCATTGACGGCTATTCTCGCCCTTAATGCCCCGGCCGCAGCCGCATGGGTAGCTCTCGTTTTGACCGTTATGACTGGCTTCAGTAGGGTGTACCTGGGAGTTCATTTTCCTGGCGACGTGTTTGCTGGCTTTGGTTTTGGGGCACTGATTGGGTGCGTTTGGCATTACTTGTTTTGGCGCTTATGGCCGGCCCTCGGGTCATTAAAAATGCGCGTCATCGAAGCTAAATCCAAATTCAATCGTTAGTTGGTCCAAGTCCTAAAGCTCGCCGCTTAAGTCGAGCAATAGGCTTGGCTTGCGCGAGGTCGATCCAGCCACATCGCTATACGCGATGACCAAGCAGGACAACCTGGTAAGTGCCAGCGATCCAGCGCCGCTGAGATCGCCGCCAAAAGGCAGCAGAAATCCAAATCCGCCGTCTCGGTAGGTTTGACCTAGGTCGATCGACCTGCCGATATCGTAAAACAATCGCCAGCGCATTTGGCGAGTGAGGAGCAGGGAGTCGCTGGGTATTGGCAAATGAAATGGGAGGAGCAAGTCGAGACTGCCCGAGGCAATCGAGCGCGACCAGTTTAGTCCGCGTTGATCGAGGCGTAGATGTGCTTCTTTTAAGTCGGTGGGCTTAAACAGTGCGACCTGGGGCAGCTGTCCGTCACCGGTTACCAATCCACGAAAGGCTCTGGCACTGAGCGCAATGCGGTTGGTAATATTGCACTGACTCGACGCTGCTGCCTGACTTCGATCATATTGAAACCCCTTAGCGAAGGCGCCGGGGGCCTTCTCCTGCTGTCCATTTAGGCTATAGCTGCATACTCGGGGTGAGCCAGCGGGCCGCAAAGTGGCGCTAATGGCAAAGGTTCCATGTGCGGACTCAGGCTCAGCGGCGCGTGCCCGCCGCCTCAGGGATAGGCCAAGGCTAAGTTCCGGATTGCTACCTCCGACCGGCGACCTTGATAGCGCTACCTGTGCTAGTCCATCGCGGTCATAATTCTGGCTGAAGTCAACCGATCCATTCAGGGCATAGTCTGGTAATCGGAAGCTGTCACTCAGACTAATCGCCGCGAGCGTTGTTCCAGGCGCTGCCTCGAAGCGAAGCAAGAGACCGCTATTGATATACTTAAAGAGAGCAGCCTGAAGGCCAAGAGAAAACGGTTCACCCGGCCGCTTGAACGCATAGGGAACCCATAGGATGGTGTAGGCGTCATCGCGCAGCGTATCAGCCTGACCGGGGAAGAAGGTCAGGTCAGGCAATCCCAGGTGATTATTGAAGCGATTTTCATCGAACGTTTCATGGGTGGGATCGACTTCACCATCGCCGGGCTTTGATGGCGTGACGACGCTGGCCACCCACGGAGCATCTGGCGCTTTGTTGTTTTTGGCACTTCGCGCCAGATAATAGTGCCCGCTTAGGTCTTTGACACCCAGCAACGGCGCAAAGTCCACCCCCCCTTTTTGCGACGCGCTGATCTCGCTGATCCAGCGACCATCTGGAAGTTCAGTCTTGTCGACGCGCTCCAGCGCAAAGTCTGGCCATCCGCTTGAAGTCCACCAATTTTTGAGCGACGTGGTAAGAGTCTGACGCATGGATGGGGAAAAGGGCGATGGTCGGTGTGAAAAGTAGTCATAAAACTCGGCAGGGCTGATGAAAGAGTGAAGAAAGTGCTGGGTTAGATTGCGCGTAAAGCGAAAAAAGACCTGGTCGCCAGCCGCACTCTTAAGTTGTCTCATGGCGCTGGTTTGCTTGATGAACAAAAGGGGTGATTGCGCCGTATGGATGGATTTTGATTTCAGCTTACTGTCGGTCAAAATAGCCAACGGCGCGTTTCGGCGCAGCAAAGCCGCGGTGACCTCAGAGATCTGCAGATAGTCGAACGACAGCAGTCGGAAGCCCGCACTGGCATTAAATAAATTAAAACGGGCAGGGTGGCGACTCAATGCCTCTAGCGTTGCAAATTCGGCTATCCCCGAAACCAGCCAGTCGTCGTCCGGAGTGGCAGCGGCGATGGCGCTGCCATACCACTGGTGGGTTAATTGGATTGCAAAAATCCAATGTTGCCAGTTAAGTAGTGAGCGTTGAACCTTGTTAAAAAGGGCCTGTGCCGGTCGATTCATGGCAATAAGTGCAGGTAATCCATGGCGCTGCAGTTCTGAGGTCTCGACGATCGTCAGCGTTGGATAAGGGTAGGGCCCAAGGATTTCGACCAAGACGGGTAGCGTCTCGCTAACGGTGGCCTCCAGCTCTCGAAAGCTTTCACTATGATAAAAAAGCGTGACTGGGACGCCGGCGGCTTGGAAATCTTTGCGTAGAAACCCTTGTTCACTTTTCTCTAGGGCAAATGCCAGTCCGCGCGCAGTCAAATCAATGGTGACCGCACCAGGGGTCCGTGTGTCACCTGGACCTGCATAATTCCATCCCGTAGGTATATGCAGTTGACCAGTTTGGTGCGTCGATATGGCCGTTCGATAGTACTCGGGGTCCTGCCCGGCTTCCGGGCACTCAGCCAATAGTTGTGGCAGAAAGCCATCATAAAACCAGTCTCCGTCTCGGCTCATCGGGAGCCTAGGTACGACCGCGTCGAAGGTGAAGGCTAGTTCGTCCGTGATCAGCTGTGAACCAGGGTTTATTCGCACGAGTTGGCCTAGGGACGTTGCTTCTACCTGGGCCGGAAGTGCTGCCTGTATGGATTGCTGGCCACCCAAAAACACCGGGCGAGGAGCTGGAGAGGAGAGTAAGTCAAAGCGTCGATTGCCGCTCCGCCTGTCGCCGTAGTCAGGATCAGCATAGGGCAAATAAATGCAAGCGCCGTGGCGGGGGTTCCAGTCACGCACGCGCATAGTGCCATGTAACTGCTTAGGACCCGAGTGCTCAGCAGGGGCCTCGATGGTGACATCAAAGGCCACGGCAGGAAGGCGTGAGCCCTCCCTGGCCCCTGCCAAGGCCATTGCCATGCCGCTAAAGCTGCAGATCATCAAGGCGAGCGCTTGGCCTACTCGGTTAGGCCAGCTGCCCTTGTTTGATTCGCGCCAGTGTTTCACGCCTCTTCCGGAAAAAAGCGCTGTTGTGCGTCGGCATGTTTAATCAGCAAAGGCGAAGGTTTAAAGCGACTACCATGGCGCCCTTCCAGCTCACGTAGGCGGGCAACCACACTAGATGCGCCAACATGGTCGATGTACTTAAATGGGCCGCCCCAAAATGGCGGGAAGCCTAGGCCGAACACCGCGCCGACATCGCCGTCGTAGGCATTGGCGAGGATCCCCTCCTCTAGGCAGCGCACCGACTCGTTGACAAAGACGAGGAGGCAACGTTCCAGTATTTCGTCTTCGCCAACCTTGGTGCTGTCTGGCTCAAGGCCGAGAAGCTCATAGACACCGCTGTCGGCTCGGCCCTTTTTGCCAGCCTCGTAAAGGTAAAAACCCTTGTTGTTTTTGCGACCGAGTCGACCGCTGTCAGCGATCGGCGCCAGACTTTGGGGCATGACCAAGCGATCGGGGAACGCGCTAGATATAGTCTCCAGAACATGCATCCCGACATCGATACCGACTTCATCAATGAGCGTGATGGGGCCAACGGGAAATCCGAAATCGGTCAGTGCTTCATCGATCTGCTCGATGGGCGCTCCTTCCGCCAGGACCAGGGCAGCTTCGTTGAGAAAAAAGGACAGGGCTCTGGTGGTATAGAAGCCGGGGCCATCCTTGACAACGATGACCTGTTTACCGAGTTCCTGACCTAATTCCACCGTTCGCGCCGTGACCCAATCTGCTGTCGCATCGGTGATCACGACCTCTAGGAGAGGCATCTTCTCAACGGGAGAAAAGAAATGCATTCCGATCACCCGCTCCGGGTGCTTCGCCTGGCTGGCAATCTTGCTGATGGGTAGCGCCGACGTGTTGCTGGCGAAGATGTAGTTCTCGCCGTTCAATTCCTCGACTTGCTTGAGCAAACTCTGCTTTAAGCGGAGGTCTTCAAATACCGCCTCAATGACGATGTCGACCTGACCGAGGCCATTGGTGTTCAGGCCTGGAGACAGGTGGGCGAGCTTTTGCGTCAGCTCAAAGGGCTTGATACGGCGCCGATCTAGTTTCTTTTGGAAGTAATCTCGGGAGTGTTTTAAGGCGCGCCCAACGGAGTCTTTGTTTGGATCGGCCAGCCGGACGGTGATGCCGCGCTCTATCGCTACCGTAGTGATGCCTGCACCCATGAAACCGGCCCCAATCAAGCCGATCGAATTGACCTTAGAGGCGCCAAAACGCTCCCGGCCGGCGTCTTTATAGCGATGCTTTTTGAGGCTGGTCGTGGCGTGAAAGAGATGGACTAGGCTATGGCTTTCACGGGTGACGGCCAGTTGACCAAAGAGTGTCGCTTCCAGCTCTAGACCTTTGGCAAGTGACAGCTCATGTCCTTCAAACACGGCCTCCAACGCTTTATAGGCGGCTGGGTAAAAGCCCTTGGTCTTGTCATCGACCATTTCCCGAGCTTTCTTTTGCATGAGTTTACGGCCGATAGGGTTGCCTTCCGTCGCCCACTTGGGCAAATCTGCGGCCAATTTGCCAGGGCTCAGGTCGGGGAGGCGACTGCGCGCTGGTCTTTTCTTGTGGACCAGCTTGACGGCATACTCACGTAGCGATTGCGGCGGTACCGTGGCATCGACGAGCCCGCTCTTCTCGGCCTTTTTACCGCCTACCTTCTTGCCGGTGATAATCAGGTCCAGGGCGCCTTGGATGCCGATGAGCCGCGACAAGCGCTGGGTCCCACCCGCGCCAGGAATCAGTCCGAGTTGAATCTCCGGAAGGCCGACCTTGGTGCGCGGGTCATTGGTGGCCACTCGCCACGAGCAAGCAAGCGCCAGCTCAAAGCCGCCGCCTAAGGCTAGGCCATTGATAGCGGCGACGGTGGGAACACGCAGATCAGTGATCTTTTGCAGCACTGCCTGCATTTGTCTTGACCCAAGCGTTGCCTCTTCGATCGTGCGCATGGCATTGATTTCAAGGATGTCGGCTCCGACGATAAAGTCCTTTTTGCCGCTGATGAAAACGACGCCCTCTAGACCATGGTCACCTTGGAAAGAATCCAGAATATCATTTAGCTCGTGCAGTACCTTGGCCGAGAGGACGTTGACCTCTTTCTCCTTGGTGTCAAAAACTACGACTGCAACGTTGCCGACTTCGCGCTCAATATGCCAAAACTCGCCCATGTTAGGTCACTCCTTAGTCTCAATCATCAATCTCACACACGCTCGATCAACATCGCTCCGGCCATGGCCCCGGCGGCGCAGATGGCAATCAACCCGAGATTTTTGTCGCTGCGGACAAGCTCGTTGGCGAGCGAGGTAGCGAGGCGGGCCCCTGTGGCACCAAACGGATGCCCAATCGCAATCGCCCCACCATTGACGTTGACCCGGTCCATAGGGAACTTGCCCAGAGCCTTGTCACCGAAATAGCGCTCCATAAAATCATTGGATTCCATCGAACGAATACAGCTCAGGACCTGTGCAGCAAAAGCCTCGTGTATTTCGAACCGATCGATGTTGTCGATGGTCAAGCCATGCTTCTTAAGCATGAGCGGTATCGCAATGGCGGGGCCAATGAGCAACTGCTCATATGGGTTGACCCCGACCATGATGACGTCTTTGATGCGTACTTTCGGCACTAATCCGAGACTCTTCGCGCGGGCTTCGTCGGCAATCAAGGTGACGGCAGCTCCGTCGGTCAGTGGCGAAGAGTTCGCTGCCGTTAGCGTCCCAAATTTTTTATCGAATGCTGGCTTGAGGTCCTTCAAAGCCTCGACCGATGTATCGGCGCGAATCATGTTGTCGCGATCAATGCACTGCGCGTACTTTGGTGTTGGCCAAACCGGTACAATTTCCTGATCTAGGTAGCCAGATTCTTGGGCAATTGCCGCCTTTTTGTGCGATTCTACCGCAAAACGGTCCTGGTCTTCTTTGCTGATTCGATTTAGCTTCGCCATGATCTCGGTATGTTCGCCCATGGTCAGACCTGTTAGAGGCTCCGACAGACTGGGTGGTGACGGTAGCCAAGCCTTTGCACTGAAATTCTTTAAGATGTTTAGCTTCGCCGCAGTCGAGCGAGCCTTGTTAAGGGTGACGAGGAATTTTCGGGCCTCTTGCGAGTAGACAATCGGCACATCGCTTAAGCATTCGACTCCACCGGCAAGAATCAATGCGGGGTTGCCAAAGGCAATCGAGCGTGCGGCGTCACCAATCGTCTGCATGCTACTGGTACACGCGCGGTTGACGGTGACGCCGTGAATATGGGCGGGCAGCCCGAGGTTGATGATGGTGTCGCGTGCGACGTTGCCGTTTTTGGTTTGTGGCACGACCACGCCACAGGAAATTTCATCGATTTCTTGCGGGTCGAGATCAAGGCGGCGGATCAAGCCTTGAACAGAACGACTAAATAGCTCCAAGGCATCACAATCTTCAAAGACTCCGAATGATTTTACGAACGCCGTCCTGGCCCCGTCTATGAGCACTGGCTTGCCGTTGCCTTTTGGCAGAGCGTGTCGATATTTGGTCACCTGCATAAAATCCCCCACCAGCTGTTCCGCATCAATAGGCTTTGCGTCGAACGCCCAGGTATTTTGCACCAAGGACGCCCGTCGTGCGATAATAAAAGGATCCCACGACATTAACCCGGAGAGACGCGCATGCGGCAACAGCTCGTGCTAGTTGGTCTAGTGACCTTTGGCATAAGCTGCGGCGGTACTGGCGGCAACAAGGAGGGAGAGCCTCCTGCGCCGTCACAGGCCGAGGCAGGGCCTCCGGCCTCTTTGGGGCTTCGGACCGACGTCGGATTTGATCCCTTAAGCTACTTGAGGCCAAACTCCGGCGAGTGCCTGCAGCAGCAGGACTCACTGCAGCTGCCGTTGCAGGCCAAACCAATTGTGATTGATGGCAGCTTTAGCGACTGGGTAAGCCCTGCAGGAAATCTGTCCGATCCGGCTGGCGACGCAATCGACGGCTTTGATCTGACGAGTTGGAAGATCGCGGCCAGTGGCGACGATGTGGTCCTCGCAGTGGCTTACAAGGTGCCGGTCGATGGTAGCTTGAATCTCGAGTTTGGTGGGGGAGCAGTCGTTAAAAACGCGGTGCGTCGCGACTTGCGGCGTCTTTTTCGCGTCAGTGACGGGGCCCTTCAGCAATTTCACAATGGGCAATGGGAGGGCGTCCGCACAGAGTTCGGGGTGGTTGCTAGTGGGGTCGATGGTACCGAGATCTGGCTGAGTCGGCGCCTGCTCGGCGATGTCGTGACTTGGCCGCTATGGTGGGTGCGGCTGTTCACGCGCGACGAGCGCGTAGGTCAAATCATGGATTCGACAGCCGCCGCCTACTTTCCCTCGATGTTAGCCACCGACCAGCCCACCTTCAAGGTTGGGCGCTGCGTCCACTGGGCCAGCAGCGTGGGGGGGGTGGATGTCAGTGAAATCAGCACTAGTCCAGGTGACTCTGGGGCACCGTTCTTCGGCCTAGTGCGGCTTGCCTTGGACCGAGTTCAGTCCATA
>Ga0315291_10002833_pt1 | contig 22558 bp, 22 predicted proteins | sample YL17G12_20_MG_FD_203070 | JGI IMG/M metagenome (GOLD analysis project Ga0315291, IMG submission 203070) | Sediment microbial communities from Yellowstone Lake, YNP, Wyoming, USA - YL17G12_20 | ecosystem: Environmental > Aquatic > Freshwater > Lake > Sediment | place: USA: Wyoming | collected... | reverse complement strand
GAGATTCGAAAGCCATGTCGTTCTTGATGGCATGCTCAGAGTCCTTGATCAGTTTCCCCAATCGATTTAGGTCTTCTTTGGTAATGGCAAGAGTCGCCTTCTCTGCAATATAGGGCTCCAGAAGAAGACGGACTTCTGAAAGATCTTTTAAAGAAAGGTTTTTGAAAAGGAGGAAATTGGTAAAAGAGTCTCTCGCCTTCGTCATATCGACTTCCGTAACGAAAGCACCTCCTGAAACTCCCTTTCGGATTTCAAAAAATCCCAAGACCTCCAATGAACGTAACGCCTCGCGGAGAGTTGCTTTGCTAACATTAAAATTTTTCATCAATTCCCTTTCGGGTGGAAGTTTATCTCCAGGCTTCAATTGGCCTTTAAATATCGCCTCTCGGATTTGTTCAATGATGTGTTCAGAAATCTTGTCGGATTTAGCGGACTTGAACATCGAGGATTCTTATGGGTTGCATCTAATATAAAAGGGTTTTGTAATATATCAATAGCTCTTTTGTCAAGAAATATTTCTGAGAAAAATTTTTGAGGTATCATTTTTAAACTTCAAAAGTGCACCGTTCTGTTAATTTAAAGTTGAAAAGTGCATTGTTAAATCTTGGGATATAAATCTGAAACTTAAAAGGAGGTCCCAGATTATGTCCCAAACAAGTAAACGATTTGCCTCAGATCAGGTCAAAGAGATCCTCGAACACCATGTAAGAAACGCATTAACTTTTCTAACCTCTTCAAGCCTTCTTCAGTAATAGCGATGGAGGCCTTTACCGAAGCTCCGGGGGAATCAGACGGCCCGGGGGTTCTAGCTTCATCCCCCGATACAACTTGATTGCTCCAGGATGCAGAGGAAAGGGTCCCTGTTCCATAGTAAGCTTTGGGAAACCGATAATATCGAGACTCATCGGTTTATAACATTTAGATAGGTCCCACAGCTCTGCATAGGCTGCCCCGACCAGCTTATAAGCCACTTCAGCAGGCACATTGGCACGGGTGAAATAGCCAAACATTAAGCCACAGGTAGTAAGCATTTTCTCCTGTCTCGGATAGACACCAGGCCGAAGGAGACTCATTGGAAAAATGAGTCCGGTCCCGCTATAGTGCTGATTTGCCCGGTTTAGGTCTGTTTCGGAGATATCAAGCACACTGAAAGGACGCCTTTCAGCGCATTCGATAAGGGTGGTATCAGGAGCACCCTCCTTCACCAGACCAACAAGTTTGCCCTTCCGGTAAAGGTCGATCTGAACTTCCCATTTGCCCCGATGCCATTGGGGCTTGATGCCCAAGACTTTGAGAAGCCCCATCGCCTTGAATTCTGCCATGCTTCCAGGTTCGCCGCTGCCCACCGCTTTTCCATCAAGTTGATAGATGGAATTAATACCAGTATTGGTCGCGACTATAAAGTTAATGGGGAGCATTCCCATCACCCAGAGCAGCCTCAGCTGCGGATGGGCACGGCCTTCCCACTCATGGAACCCATAATAGGCCTGGGCTGCGTTGTCAAGATTCAGCCCACAAAAATCATAGCGGCTTATATTTTGTATTGCCTCAGTGGTACCTCCGGGGTTTTCACGAGCGCTGATGTTGAACTCTGGTACCCGTTTGCTGATGGCACGAACCACTCCCCTAGATAAGGCGTTGAGCTCAGCATCAGCAACCACACCGGTGCCAAAGGATATTTTCTTTTTCTCACTCTCTACCTTTCCTTCACCACGGCATCCCATGCTGAGAGCAATGACGACGCCGATAAACGTCACCGCCACCCTTCCCCGGTAGAATGCCCTATTCATCCTTTCCTCCTCACCCGGTCAATTTGCCATCAGACATAATGAGATGCCGCGTCCCATAGCCAATAAGGGAGGGATGATGAGTAACGAGGACGATAGTGGTACCTCCTTTGTGTATACTTTGCAGTAATGCCATCACTTCCTTTTCAGTAAGCTCATCAAGGTTGGCTGTAGGCTCATCGGCGAGGAGAAATGGGGGATTATCTACAATAGCACGAGCGATAACCACCCTCTTCTCCTCTCCAGCAGAGAGATGACGCGGAAAGGCTTCCATTTTGTGCGACAATCCCACGTCCGCAAGGGCCTTCTTTGCCCGATCATAGGCGTCAAGTCGCTTCTCCGGGCCAGTGAACATCGTTGGCACCATTACATTCTCTAAAACATTCAGGACAGGGATGAGGCTGGGGACTTGGAACATAAATCCTATTTTCTCCTTGCGTAGTGCTGATAGCCGCCTATCGTTTAACTGCCAGATATCTGTCTCCTCTATGAAGACCTTGCCTGATGTCGGTCTGGCTAGTCCAGCGATGAGATAGAGCAGCGTTGTCTTACCACAGCCAGAGCGGCCTGTGATCACCAGGAATTCTCCTGGTGATATCTTCAGGCTCACATTGTCAAGTGCGATAACCTCTCGCTGCCTTTGCAGCTTATATTTTTTGGTCGTATCTTGAAGCTCGATCACAGTCTCATACCTCCCTCATAGCTTCAGCAGGGTCGATACGGCTGGCCCTTATAGCCGGGTAGAGGAGAGCTGGAAGAGTAACGATGAGGGCCCCCGCCAGGGTGATCAACATTAATACCAAAAGACCAAGTAATGGCGGCACCAAAAACTCAACTCCTAAGGTGCTCGTCAGCCAGGACTTAATGGCATAGACAGCTATCGCCCCCACAATAATCCCAATCATCGCCCCTCCCACGGCGAGTGAAGAGCTTTCCGTCAGAAATAGGCACAAGACAAAGTTGCGGCTTGCTCCCACTGCTCTCAACATACCGATCTCCCGTCGGCGCTCATTAACCATCATAGTGAAGATGAGGGCAGTGAGCGCTACAGCCAATAGCCAGGTGATGCCTAAGCTCATGAATAGCATCTTCAACAACCCAGCCCGTTGCGCTGCGAGGAGCCTCATTAGCTCTGTACTACGAATAGGCCAAACCGGGCCTACCGTCAACATCGCGGTTGCTACATCATCTATGGAGTAACCTTTCTTCACCTTGGCAACAATGGCGGAGATAGCATTGGCAGGCATATCAGGAGGTATAATAGAACTACTTCCTGGTAACATCTTCATCGCCTTAAAGGTCCCCAAACTAAAGAAGATGGTGGTATCAAGCCACATTCCCGTCGGCTGGAGCTTACCCACCAAATCGAGCTGGTAGCTGTCCAAGGTTATGCGCGTACCTGGGGAAACAGTCATCGAGCCGCCGGCAATGGCCTCCCACAGCCCTAACGGCCTGTCAAGTCTCTCCTTCAGCCACGGCTGAATTGTGAAATCGGTCTCCGGATCAAAGGCAACTATATGGAGCTGCTCAGCGGAGCAGAAAGGAGCACCTTTCACAGGCTGGAGGTAGATTTGGGGGCTAACGCGTTCCACCCCCTCCAACTTGGCTACCTTCTCTAAATTGTCAGCCCGCATCCAGTAGCCGGTGACCAGATCGCCGGTCAGCAATGCCCCCTTGGCCGTTATCGGCTCGAGGCCGTGATAAGGCACAATAATTAAATCAGCGCCAAGCCTCTCCATACCCCTCCGCAGACCGCTCTCCATGCCCCTCAAGACCAGGGTTGAGGACAAGATCAAGGCAGCAAGCAGCCCGATGAAGGCTATAACGAGACCACTTCGGAGCCGCCTGCCCCTGATGCTTTCCAATACCAGACGCAGCAGATTCATTATACCGCCCTCATCGCCTCAGCCGGGTCGATTCGGCTGGCTTTAATAGCCGGGTAAATGAGAGTTGGCAGAACAACTATCAGGGCAACTGCCAAACAAGCCAGAACAAACCCCAGAAGGCTGACCAATGGCGGCATCAATATTGGCCCCTTGGTGGTGAGCGTTAGAAACTGATTAAAGAAATAAGTAAACATCGTGGCCACAGCGACCCCGGCAATTCCACCCCCTAAGGCGAGGATGGCGCTCTCGGTCAAAAACAACCGGAATATAAAGTTGGTGCTTGCCCCCATAGCCCTGAGCGTGCCGATCTCCCGCCTGCGCTCATTGACCATCACGAAGAAAACAAGCCCTATAAGGAGGGATGCCACTGCCCAGATGATGATCATAATTGTCCACAGGGCACGAAACAGGCCGGTTGTCTGGCGTTGAACTGTTCGGGTTAGCTCAAGACTCGTGATAACAAAAACGCCAGGAAGCTCCTGTGTAACGCGTGAGGACACCTCTTCAATGGAGTATCCCGGTTTCACCTTGACCTGGATGGCAGATATCTTACCTTCGGGAATCTTTAGCGGCTGCATAGCTTTGGTAATAGACTCACGGGCCATCCATCGCGCCGTCTCCATACTAATGAAAGCGGTTTGATCCAGCCCTGTGCCAGTGGGTTCCAAGTTGGCTATCAGATTCAGCTCGGTGCCATAAAGCATGAAGACATTAGTCTCCTCGGGGACAAATACGAACTGCCCACCGATAACCTCTCCCATCTTTAGCGTGGTGTTAAGCTTCTCCTTCAGCCACGGCTGAATTGTGAAATCGGTCTCCGGATCGATAGCAATTATAAAAAGCTCCCACGCAGCACAACAGGCAGCGCCCATCAGAGACTCGAGATAAAGCTGAGGGCTTACCCGTGCCACCCCCTCCAGCTTGGCTACCTTCGCCAGATTCTCCTCAGGCATCCAGCAATTGGAAACCGGTTTACCGGTGAGGAAGGCAGCCTCAGCCCCAGATCTTTTTTCGATGGGCACGATCATTAAATCGCTGCCCAACCTTTCCAGCCCGACCTTGAGGCTATGTTGCTGGCCTTTGGCCAGAAGGGTTGTGGCCAATAAATAACCGCTGATCACCATGATAGCGGCAGCAATGAGAACGCTTCGGAACTGCCTACCGCTTATGCTTCGAAGTACTAAATAGAAGACATTCACCTCTTGTCACCCAAGAAAATTCTTTACCCCGTTAGAAAGCCCCGCTGCTTGCCCCGTGCGAAGCTCAGCTTCTATCGGGGCTTGCAGCGGGGATGAAGATATAATTCCTTTTAGAGCGAACACGGGGTTTAATGCCCCGCTTGCCCCGTTAGAGACTTTCTCTAACGGGGTGAATGAGCCTCCCCGTTGGAAAGTCGAAGACTTCCTAACGGGGTTTGCTTCGGCGCTATTCAGTTTGTTCAGACTCCTAAGCTAATGTCTCGTAACTGAATTATCTTTAGATTTTTTGTCTTTCCGAGAATTTGATGAGCCGATTCAGTCCAGACAAAAGGTTTCGGGTTTTGATGGTTAACTTCGATATAATGCTTGATAGCAGCCACCAGTTCATCGACACTCTGAAAGTTTCCCCGACGGATCCGGCGAGAAGTCAGGATCCCAAACCAAATCTCAACCTGATTCATCCAAGAGGCTCAAATTGGAGTGGAGCCCCACGGGCTTTAGCCCGTGGGGCTCCACCTTAATTCCTTCAAAAAATCAATACCTTCGTTACATCTCTCAGAGATATTCGTAGGCGATCTGGAAGGCCTTCGCCATCAGGGCGGTGCATTTCTCTCTGCCCCCTGCTGCTGCCCATTTCTTGATCCCGTCGGGTGGCCCCAGGTCAAAGCCCGTTATGACGGCACAATCCCTGCTCCCGAACTCCTTTTCGAACCGGTCCCAGTAGCTCTGGACCTTCTTGTAAACGGTTTGAATGGCCTGCTTGTCCTTGGCATCATCTCTCCCATACTTCATTCCAATGGCCATGACCGTTGCGATAAATATTCCACAGTGCGATGTTCCCGACCGACCAACCCCTCCGGCAAGTCCCGTGGCGATTTTCGGAATGATCTGATCCTTTTCTTTTATCTCCAGATACTCCGTGAGACCCAAGGCGGAGGATTCTGAACAGTTAAAACCACTATTGAAGTAGCGTTGTGCATTTTCTATGGCTTTCAGTTGTTTCTCCGTCATCGATTTGACCTCCTTCTTTGCAACCTTTATTTAAGACAATTAAACGAGAAATTCTTCTACCATGAACTTGACGGTTCGCTGCATCATGGCGTTGCATCTCTTCACACCGCCGGAATCTACCCACTTCTTGAACTGTTCGGGGGTATCGATGGGGTAACCTGCCAGTTCGATGCAATTCCTGCTCCCGAATTCTCTCTCGAATCTCTCCGAAAGTTTCTTGACCTTCTCGTTCGTGGTTGCCAGGGCCTTCACGTCCTTGGGATCATTTCTTCCATACTTCAATCCGATCGCAAGGACCGATCCCATGAAGACTCCGCAGAGAGATCCTTTAAGACCAAACCCTGGGAAACCTGCTGCAGCTTTCGGCAGGACGGGACTGTCTACACCGAATTACTCCTTGAAACTCAAGGAGGTCGATTCCGCTCAGTTAAAACGTTCAATGAAATAATGCTCCTTTGCCCGAGCCTGGACCCATGCCACATCCTTCGTCTTTTCCAGGGTCTTCTGCTCTTGCGCCAGGGCGCCCGAGGGCAGCAGGTCCAGTCCGGCAACCGCTATACCCACCCCTGTCGCCTTAATAAAATCTCTTCTTTTTATCCCTTTCTCTTTCTCCATATCTTTAACCTCCCTTTGAAAGATTTCCTTTCAAAAAAACTTTAACCGACAATAAGTTAAATCATCCTTCCCTTCTCCCCCCATCCTCTCCTTTATTATCAGTAAAATAAAAAATGGTATGAAAAGGGCGTCATTTACGATTTATTTCAGTTACACGACACCGAAACTATCGATAGCTCAAAAAACAAAGGACTATCCCTTGCTACTTCCCTATTCTCGGAGCTTCCCTGGTTTAAAAGTTACTAAATTCATGGCCAAACCTACGGCGCTAATTACTATGATTAACGGAGCAACGGTATATACAGCCGGGCGCATATACACTACACAGGGCATATCGGGGTTGACGCAGACACCGATGCCGAAGAGGAATCTTGTCGCCATCATCAAGATAGCGAACCCGATAAGTATCCCCAGGACAGATAGAATTGCTCTGGTTTCCTTCTCTCTGAGGAACCACATGCCAGCCGCCACAACCGCCAGTATCGCCCCCAAGGTGGCTTCGGCGTGGGCTGTCCAAAGACACCTCATGGGGATGGTGCCTTTGGGCAACGTGATGGTGAAACCATGGGCTTGACAGGTATAGAACTGGGGGAAAATAGCCACAAATAGAGCCAAGACGAACAGCAAAAAAGCTACGACTCTCATAACTGTGCTTCCCTCTTTCACTTACTGAGAATGAAGAAATGATCCGCTTACTTTAAGGGGTTTTGGAAAGTCATTTTGGCCTAAATTGAGTGGTTCTTTATGACAATTCGTTTTCAAGGTCCTGAATTCCTGCTTCCCCAGGAATGACCTAAAAACTCATTAAGTTAAAATGTTATTCCCGCGAAGGCGGGAATCCAGAAGGGTTTATTAAAATCGCTCAATTTAGGTTAGGTTAGCTATCGTCATCGTTCAGGCTCCAGATCATAGAGAAGAAGTTCTTTGATCAAGCCCTTCAATTTATCCTTAGCCGGGCATACTACTTTTAACCCAGCCATCTCTTCCTTCGCTTATAGTGCTTTACCTCTCTATAGCTTCTCCTCTGCCCCAGAGCACCAAATCCGAGGTAGAATTCCTTCACATCCTCATTTTCCTTTAACTGATTTGCCTGACCGTTAAGGACTATCCTACCGCTCTCCATCACATATCCATATTCTGCTATATTAAGAGCAGCTACGGCATTTTGTTCCACCACCAAAATGGAGTTCCTCTCCTGAGCGTGGATCTTTGCTATGATGCCGAATATTTCCTCTACAAGCAATGGTGCCAGTCCGAGGGAGGGTTCGTCCAATAGCATGACCTTGGGGTGCGACATAAAGGCACGGCCTACCACCAACATCTGCTGTTCGCCTCCCGAGATATAACCGCTAAGCGAGTGGCGCAAGTCTTTAAGCCTTGGGAAGTAGGTATAAACTTGGTTGAGGTCCCCTTTCATGCGGGCGCCGCCTTGATAAACGTAGGAGGCCACCTCCAGGTTCTCTTCAACCGTCAGATGCCCCAGCACCCTATGTCCCTCCTGCACCTGGATGATCCCCATAGAAGCTATTGGTTCCGGGTTCAGCTTATCTATCCTTTGCCCATCGAACCGGATATCACCGAGAATGACTTCTCCTGCTTCGGTATGGAGCAAGCCTGATATGGCCTTCAGGGTGGTGGTCTTACCCGCGCCATTCGCCCCCAGAAGGGAGATGATCTTGCCATCTGGAACCTCTAAGGAAACCCCTCTCAGCGCCAGAATAACCCCATGATAAGCCACTTCTATATTATTCACGTTCAACACAATATCAGTCACCCCCCACTTCCTTTTGAAGCTTTTCCTTCCCCACCTTAGTCTTCCGTATTTTGAGGTCGGCCTTTAGCATTCCCTTCCTTCCGTCCTCATATGTAATGGCTGCCTCGATGGAAAATCCTTTCCTACCGGAGTACATGGCGTCTATCAATTCCTTGTAACGCTCCTCTATGGCACTTCTCCTCAGCTTTCTCGTCCGAGTAAGGTCAGCCTCATCGGGATCGAATTCCTTGTGGAAACAGACAAATTTCACCACTTGAATCTCTAAGGGAAGATGTTCATTTACCCTGTCGATCTCGCATTGGATAAGTTCCCCCACCTCGGCCTTCTGACATAGATCGGTAAACGTAGTGTAGGGCAAGCGTTTCCTTTCTGCCCATCTGCCCACATTAAAGAAGTCAATATCCACTATGGCGGTAACATAATCCCTTCCCTTGCCCCCAATACCCATCACTTCCTTTATATAGGGACTAAACCTGAGTTGGCTCTCAACATACTGAGGAGCATACTTAACACCGCCAGGAAGTTCCGTCATCGCATCCTTACGGTCAAGATAAACCACATGCTGCGTTTCTTTGTCTATGTAACCCACGTCCCCGCTGTGCCACCATCCCTCCTTGTCGACTACCTCTTTGTAAAGGTCCGCCTGTTTATAGTACCCTGAAAAGAGATAGGGGCTTCGTACCAAAATCTCACCATCACCGGCGATCTTCAACTCTACCCCCGGCAAAACGGGGCCGAGCGTTCCTGGCCTGATATCGTCCTCCTTATGACCGCTGATCATCCCTCCCTCAGTGCTTACATAGACCTCTCTGAGTTTGATCCCCAGACCATGGAAGAAGTTGAAAGTATCGACACCAAGAACAGTGCCGGCTGTTACCGAAAATCTTGCTTTGGAGAGCCCGAGATAATCCCGTATAGGTCTCAAGAGGATTAGATTCGCGATCCAATAGAGGAACCGCAAAAAAAGGCCGGGCTTTTTCCCCGCCAAGCTAAGCTCCCCCACCTTCAAGCCAATGGGCATAAAAGTCTTATAGACCAACCTCTCCCATGCGCCCGATTCTTCTATATTGGCCCCCACCATGCTAACCCAGCCCTCCCATTGTTTCGGTCCACCCAATATCAGGCGGGGTGCTACCTCTCTGATATCATGGTGCACCGTCTCCGGCTCCTCAAGGCAATTCAATTTGGCTCCTGTAATCAAATGGGGTATCAGGCCGAAGAAGCTCTCTCCAACAAAAGCTGGAGGTAGAAAGCAAAGAATGTTATCCTCCTCGGTTAGAGGAAGGCGAGTTAGCATCGCTTGAGTGGAGCCAATCAGGGCTCGGTGAGTACACATCGCCCCCTTAGGCAGTCCGGTAGTTCCTGAAGTATAGTATATATTGGCGAGGTCATCCGCCTTCGTTTGCGAAATCAGCTCCTCGAACATTCCGGGATGGTTCTCCTCAAAGCTCCTACCTATTTCTATCACTTTATCCCAACCTGACAAAAAGGGCTGGGGGTAGTCAGTCATCCCCTTCCAGTACCACCAAATAACCTTCTCCACCTTCGGAAGATTATCCAAAATCCTCAAGAGCTTATCGATCTGCTCCTGGTCTCTGGCAACCACAAATTTACTATCTGAGTGATTGATTACGAATTCGATCTCGGGAGCAGTGGCATCAGTAAAGACCGCCACCACTACGCCATGAACCGCCTGGATGGCAAGGTTAGCCCAATACCATTGCGGTTCATTATCACCGATAATAGACACCTTATCGCCAGGCTTCAAACCCAAGCTAATCAGCCCCAGACCGAAATACTTCACCTGTTCATACTCGTGCTTCCAGGAATACTCTTGCCAAATGCCAAATTCCTTATCCCTGATAGCAACAACCTTATCGCCCCATCTCTCGTAGCTCCGTTTCAGGAGCTTGGGCAAAGTATCTTCTTCCCGGCTGAGCTGAAAAACTTCTCCTTTTGTGTCCATTGATGCCTTTCTCACGAATCAGGTTTCTTTTGGTTTCCCTAAATATGCTTTAATCACCTGCTCGTTGTTCCTTATCTCTTCGGGGGGGCCCTCAGCGATCTTATGCCCGAAATCGAGCACAACCACCCTATCGGCTATGTCCATGACCAGCCCCATATCGTGTTCGATAAGAATAATGGTAAGCCCTCTCATCTCAAACACATCCAAGATGAACCTCGCCATATCCTCTTTCTCATCCCTATTCATCCCCGCCATAGGCTCATCGAGAAGGAGGAGCTTCGGTTCCAAAGCCAAGGCCCTTCCCAGGTCAACCCTCTTCCGCAGCCCATAGCCGAGGGAACCCACTGCCTTGCTTCTTATCGGGGCAATCTCTAAAAAGTCAATGAGCCACTCCACTTCTTTTCTATGTTCTACATCCTCCCTTTGGCCCCATATAAAATAGATAGCCCCGGTCACCATCCCGGATTTTAAGTGTATGTGCCTCCCCGCCATGATATTGTCCACAACCGAAAGCCCGGTGTAGAGCTGCATGGACTGGAAGGTTCTGCTGATACCCAGCTCAGCTATCTTATAAGGGGCCATGTGGGTAATCCTTCGTCCCTCAAAGTAGACCTCCCCATTCTGGGGACGATAGAAGCCGTTTATGACGTTGAAGAGACAAGTCTTGCCAGCGCCATTAGGGCCTACAATAGCCAAAATCTCATGACGCTTCACATCCACCGTGACTCCATCGAGCGCTTTCAAGGCTCCAAAGCTGAGATGGACATTATCAATTCTCAATTGGGTTTGGTCTTCTTCACCCATCTGTTTCCGTAACCTCTCATTTACCCCGTTAGAAAGCCCCGCCATTTATGGCGGGGATGATATAGATAGAATTTCAATTCCTTATAGAAAGGGCGGGGTTAAAGCCCCGCCTTTTCTATAAGGGGTTTACTATATGGCGGCTCAGTTTGCCACAAATGGCTGCCGGGAAAAAGGGGCAGCAGCGGCTGCTGCCCCCGGCTCTTTTAATCTTTCCAAGGCTTGCGCCACTCCTCAGGTACGAGCTGAGGTACCTTGAAGTTGCTGGTTACAGGAATCCACTTTCCACCTTTCACTTCAGCTATCCTGACAACTAGTGGTTCCCGAGATGTGGGACTGTAGTTGTATGTGATCATATCTCTGATGTTGCGGCCATCCCAATCCGGGCCCTCCAGGGTAAGCCTGACCTCGCGGCTGGTGACCTTGTCCCAAGATTTCACTCTAACGAGTGTCTGCTCAATAGCCTCCTTCCACGTGAAGGCCTCTAACCAGGCCTGTATGTAGGAGGCACATCTGTCCTCTGGCTTTACAAAATGTTCTTCCCAGTATTTCCTGAGGAGGTCCATCCCCTTGCCCGGATCATCGGGCAGAGAAATATTGGCTACACCTAACAACCCTTCGGCGTTCCACTTGTCGCCAGTCTTCCCGGCTCTGCTTATGGTGGCATCATCCAAGCTCAAGTTATTGACGCAAAACTGGAGACCATATTTCCCCTCATAGTTCGCCTTGAGGAGAGGTCCCATAGTTGCATACATGGCATTCGTGAAAACGAACTCGGCACCAGCCTGCTTGGCTGCAGCCAACATACTCTCGGGATCGGGAGGTGCCCAGGGAGTAGCGATGTCAGCCACTTTCTCAACCCCCTTCTTCTTAGCATACGCCTCTGCCTCCGTAGTAATGAAGGCACGACCATAGCCACTGGGGTAGGTTATATAAGCCACCCTCGGGCCCCTTCCCATCTTCTTATAATCCCAGTCTTTGGTGATATAATCAATGAAGGCCGCGTACTGGCTGGGAAAGTAGGGACCCATACCGAAGGCGTATCCCACCGGGTACATGACATTGGGACTGAGGCTGCAGGTGAGGGTCAGGAACTTGTCAGGGTCATAGTTCGGCTTCAGCATCTGCTGTTCTCCGGTTCCACAACTATGGTTAACGATGTATTTCAACCTAAGCTTAGCGTAGCCAGCCTTGGCCTCGCTGGCGCTGCTCTTATGGTCGTACCAGCGCAGGATTGGCCTCCTGCCAGCAATTCCATACTCGTGCTTACATATCCATTCATAGGCGCCGGTGGCACCCACTAACCTTGGGGCATTCCAGAAGCCGAGAGTACCACTTAAATCAGCTAAGAATCCCACCCCAAAGGTTGGTGCACCTTCAGGCAACTGTCCTGTTCTGCCTGGCCGCCATTTGGTCTCCGGGTCTACGAATGCCCCTGGGGCTGCACCCTTGACTGCTGGTGCCGGTTTCTTGGGTTGGGCAAAACAGATCGCCGTAAAAAGTATCAAAAGTCCAATAATACTCAAAATAACTAATTTCCGTTTCATCTTTTTCCTCCTTTCAGCCCTTGTCATTATAATAAAGTGGCCTCCTTACCTGGGCGCATACTTGAAGGGCCAATGCTTGATGCGCCCGTAAAATACCTCCCAGAGGTGGGCCAATCCTCTGGGCTCAAAGATCAAGAAGAGTATAATCGCCAGAGCGAAAGCAACCAGGCTCAGCCCGGCTCCCATCTGAATCCCCATGGCAGGTGGGAAGAAGCTCCCGATAAACGGGCTGACCATTAGCATCATCTCATGTAAAAGCTTGACAAAGATAACGCCGAAGACAACACCCATTGTGGTCCCCATCCCCCCGATAATGATAATACCTAAAAACCAGATGGAATCCACCAAGGGGTAAATGTCCGGCCTGACACACCCGTCAAAGCTCACCCTCATCCAGCCAGCAACCCCGGCAAAGAGACAGCCAATGAAAAAGGCGTACAATTTATAAGCAAACAGGTTGATCCCCATGATCTCAGCGGCCAGGTCGTTATCCCTCACTGCCACAAAGGCCCTCCCCATCCTTGACCGAGCCAAGTTTCGAGCAAAAAATGTCATCACAACGCAAATGGGCAATAGAAGGTAATAGAGGTTTTCAGGAGTCCTAAAGCTGAAGTTACCCACTTTGAGAAAAGGCACTGTTATCCCGCTGATGCCCCCAACAATTCCTGGAAGAGCGAATAGAAAGCATGTCATCAGAATGAACTGGGCAGCAAGGGTGGACATAGCCAGATAAAAACCTTTAAGTCGCAAAGAAGGTAATCCAAAGATCACCCCTACCAGCCCAGCTACGATGGCAGCAAGGGGCAAAGCTACCCAATGGCTCCATCCCAACTGCACAATGAAGATGGCAGAGGTATAGGCACCCACCCCCATGAAGGCAGCGTGACCCACGGAGAGCTGACCAGCATAGCCGGTCAATATATTGAGGCCGTGACAAGCAACTATTCCGATAAACATTCGGTTCATGATGTCCACTATCTCGGGGGAAAAGAGCCGGCCGGCAACAGCCAGACAACCGAACAAAATGCCAAGTGTCACCCACTGGGAGCGAGTCCGCACAATCGCCATACTCTGTCTGTAGTTAATGTCCATAACCCCGCAAGGCCGCATAATCTATACCCTACCTATTTCCACTTGGCCAAAGAGACCATGGGGCTTGACTATGATGACTAAGAGAAGGATGATGAAGGGGAAAATATTCCCTATTGCTGCGCCAAGATAGGCGGTCGCAATGACTTCGAGTGTGCCCACCAAAAGCCCGCCAATGACAGCACCACGGACGGAATCCAAACCACCGACCAGAACGACAGGGATAGCTTTCCACCCCCAGTCGGAAAGGTAACGGAAGGCACCCACGTGAACTCCGAAAAAGAAGGCCATAATGAAGGCAATCACTGTTGACATCATCCAGCATAGGCTGAAGATCCGCTTCACCTTTATCCCAAGGCTCTGGCTAACTTGATGATCTTCGGCGGTAGCCCTTGTTTTCTTCCCCATCCGGCTTAGGCTGTAGAAAAGCGCCAAAGCGACCAAGACGACCGCACTGATAAGAACACTCCATACAACCGCAGAGCTTACCTTTATCGGTCCAAAGGGGAACGATTGCGATGGAAACCAGTGAGGGTATCTGTAAATCTTGCTCCCCCAGAATATAGTAGCGATGCCATCCAGGAGATAGGCGAGCGCCAGGGTCATCATTAGTGCCGAAACAATGGACTGCCCGATAAGGGGACGTAGTGTCAGGCGTTCGATAAGATAGCCTAAAACGATAGCACAAGCTAAAGCCAAAGGTATGGAAATCCAGATGCCAAACTTATTTATGAACACAAAGGTAAGGAGTACCCCCACCATCAGGAGGTGTCCCTGAGCAAAGTTGAAGACACGAGTAGCCTTAAAGATAACAACCATCCCTACGGCTATCAGCGCGTATACTGAACCTTGAAATATCCCTGAGACAAAGTATTGGGTTATCGCTTCCATTTCGGCATCTTCCCCAGCTATTAATTAAAGGAATAATCACTCAACCTTAGCTTCCCCAAAACCACGAAATCTTTTTGGTTACAAAACCAGCTCATCTGCCCGCCCTTTAGAAGCTAGAGTAAATAATGAAAGGAAACTAAGGCGGTGCACCCCTTCAAACAGGGTTTCCAGGAGGGTTGCACCCCCTTTCATCGGACCAGACTTAATACCCCGCCTTCGAAAAAAGCCCCCGTGACAAGCACCATGGGTGCGAAGGGCGGGGCTTTCTAACGGGGTTTACTACAAGACTTCTACTGTGCCTGTGTCCCCGTTAACCCTTACTCTATCGCCTGTCTTTATCACTTCAATTGGATTCAGATCTGTATGGTCAACCGAGGGTATTTTAACATTATAGAATATCTCTCCGCTGGCAACACCCATCATAGTCATAGATTCCATTTCGAGCATCACTAACGCAATGGGGTTAACCTTATTTCTTACTCCTTCCATGAATATAGCCGGGTTTGTCGTCGACCCCCGGCTATAGGAGTAAATGAAAATTTTATCCTTCAACTTCATTCCGGTGCAATCGTGTCTTGGGTCGATGATCTCTCCGGTCACCGGATTAAATGCCCCAGCCCAGTTAAACATCATTTTGCTAACGATGGCTTCTCCTTCAATGGTGCCTCCACCCAGACCTCTGCCTTTTAATGTATTTTTAGCCATTTTCTATCACCTCCTTTTAAGCTTCTCCTTTAACCGCACCTTCGATACACGCATCCACATCACCATATATTATCTGTGGCTTTCCGGGACGCATTTGAGTCAGTAAACTGGGGACATACCAAGCTTGCTTGCCAGAATTCGCCATCACCGTGAAATGTTCCGGAAATCCGCATAGCTCCACAGGTGACCAGGCACAACATCCGGTATTTAATTTCATCCCTGCATCCTCTATAACCTTAGCCACTCCCATTTCCTTTGCCATCGCTTTACTGACTTTATTGGTGAGCACGTATGTTTCAACTTTCACCTTTCTTCCTTTTATCCTATTAGCTAAATCTATTAGTCCTTCCATGGTGAGATGGGGACACCCAATCACAACAAGATCAATCTTTCCACCTTTGATGGAGCTCATTCTTGCCGTTCTCTCCTTTAATTCTTTGGCACCAAATTCAACTCGCTGAGGAATTTTCTTCCCCCCAAAGGCTTCTTCGACAGTTTTAAATTCAGCGGTTATACCTGGCATGTGATAAAGGGCCAGAGATCCAGTGGCGGCTCCGGATGCACCAAAATACCTGAGGTCAAGTGGTCTCACTTCCTTGGGTATTCCGGTTATCACCGGGATCTTATTCTCTACCACTTCTCCCACCCAGGACCCGAAAACATTATAGTCGCCGGGGGTTAAATCTGTCTTGACTTCAATCAGAATGTTTCCCAGCCTATTCTCGTCTAAATGCAGTCCATAATAAGGCGTCCTCCCAGTGATGGCGGATGCCATATCCTCGTATGCACCCACCCTATTCGTCCTAGCTCCAAGCAAGCTGTTTACATAGGGAGCTGTTGAGGACTCGGTCCAAGCGATGTGCTGCCCAAACCTCGGCACGACGCCACCTCCTTCATACGGCACGCATGACCATGTGGGGATAGCTCCCAATGCTTCAAGCGCTGCCTTCATCCTAAATTGGTGTTCCATAAAGTCTTTCGGGAAACGAAATTCCTCCCATCTTTCAAAATCCATGCTTGATGTATCGATTGAGGTGGGAATCGCGCATTTGGCGCCCAATTTAACGAATCTTTCTGCAGTTTCCAGTCCGGCTATTAGCGAGGTCTTCTGGAATGAGAGAACCAAATGGCAACTTGAGATGGGTATAAGTCTTTCGGCCTTATAGGCGTCTAATGCTTTTACAAGAAGTGCCATAGACAAACGTTTTGCTTCGCCATGCTTCCCTGCTAACATCTCTTTTTCTTCATTTGTAAGATTAGCCATCTTTCTTCCTCCTTTCTTTCTCCTTTCTTTCTCCTTTCTTTCTCCTTTCTTCCTCCTTTCTTCCTCCTTTCTAAAATTACTATTTTTTGGAATGTATATTTTTAGTGTCCTCTATAACCACCTCCTTTACCCTGAAACTATCTTTCTCGGAAAGTCGAGTTTAGATTTGAAATTTAGCCTTTGGACATCTCTTTTTTTCTGGATGGCAACGAGGTCCCTTTCAATCTCTTGGACATGTTTGACCATCTCTTCACGCGCCTTTTGGGGGTTCCTTTCCAAGAGAGCTTTATAAATCCGCTTATGGGCATTGAGAACTCTCTGGGAAAACTCCTTACCAGGCTGCAGGATCTCTTTGGTGTCAATGAGGAGATTCTCTACAATATCGAGAATAAACATTAGAATGGGATTACCCGAGATGCTCCCAATGATCCGATGATATTCAATCTCGTTCTTTCGAGACTCAATTGGAATATTATTTTTAAGAACATAATCACACTCTTTGTTTAGCTTTTCTAAACTTTTTAAGTCCTCTTCAGTAATGGCGGAGGCAGCCTTTTCTGCAACATAGGGCTCTAAGATGAGGCGAACCTCCGAAAGGTCTTTAAGAGAAAGATTTTTGAAAAGAAGGAAATTTGCGAAACTCTCTTTTGCCTTTTTCATATCCACTTCAATCACAAACGGACCTCCAGATGCCCCTTTTCGGATTTCCAGAAACCCTAACACTTCGAGTGAGCGTAATGCCTCACGCAGGGTCGCTTTGCTAACCTCAAAATTTTTGATCAATTCCTTTTCAGGAGGGAGTCTATCTCCAGGCTTCAATCGGCCTTCAAAGATGGCTCTGCGGATTTGCTCAATGATGTGTTCGGAAATCTTGTTAGATTTAGCAGACTTGAACATTATGGATCCGTTTGCCTTTTGCGTATGATTTGGATGTCTGGTTATTTAGCAAAAAAGAATTTTTTTGTCATGAAAAATATTTACAAATATTATAATATTTATAATTTATTGATATTTGTGGGGTTTTCAAACCAATTTATCTCGGAAGTTGAGTCACTATTTTTTAAAAACCCCCTTTGCCTCCACCTCTCCCGCAAAAGTCTCACGAAGGGCCTCCTGGAGGCTCTGAAAATCTCCTTATTGATTTACGACCTCGATGACCTCGTTTGGGTCAACCGTAATCCATCCCTTCATCCGGAGAACCAACTCCTCCCCATTGAAGGTTCTCTCAATCTGGGTCCCTACCCTTCTTTTCTTTACTTCCCACCCAATAACAGACAGTTGAGGCACGATCGGGGTGACAGGGTCATACATCGCCGCACAGCGAAACCATATCTTTGTTCGGGTCATTTTCTAAATCCTCCATGTTTACCTTATTAATGGGCTTCACTGTCAATGTTTTGGGTATATCCGATATTTAATATCCTTTCAATTTTTGTCGAAAAAAGAGTGCACCATAGATTTGTTTAAAGAAAAATTATTAAGTTTACTTGACTCACAACCGATTTTATTATATACGTTCTCATAAAAAAATCGCTGATTTTTTCATCTTCATCACCGGCGCGATTACTTGCTGGCAAAAGCTAAAGGAGGAAAACATGGATAAGTCAACGGTTTGTTTTATGGATGCACGGTCAAGGCGTTTCCTGGAATCCACTGCCATCAAGGGTTGCCAGATTCTTGAGCATTCTGGGTGGCTGGACAAATTCAAGCCGGGTGACATTTTTGTAGGTTAATCTGGGAAGGAACGATGGGTTAAGCCAATACACTTGAAAAATGCTAGCGTTTATCTTAAAATCTCGCTCAGAAAGGAGGCAGGCGGCCTCCGCATTTTATCGAGACTGCGTGGGGTTCGGGTGGCTGGCGTTTCAAATCCGGTCACCCCCGACCATGGGCTCAAAATTCAGCTTCTGGTAACGTCTACCCGGTTTTCAGAATCAGTTGGTATAATATCTTATGTTATGAAAGGAGGAAGTCATGGCCCTGGAATCAGTAATTAAAATGAACTCAGCAAGCATTAAATATGGTTTTGGTGCTACTAAAGAAGTTGGCTTCGATATGAAAGAGCTTGGCGCCACCAGGGTGATGGTGGTAACTGACCGCAATCTGGCGGAAAAAGAAACGGTAAAGGTGGTCATAAAAGCGTTGGAAGATGAGAGGATAGAAACCGTTTTATACCGTGATACACGCATTGAGCCTACAGACATTTCGATGATGGACGCAATTGACTTTGCCATAAGCGGGAAGTTCAATGGATTTATTGGCGTTGGTGGTGGTTCCAGTATGGATACCGTCAAGGTTGCCAACCTGTATTCGACGTACCCGGCAGATTTCCTGACTTATGTCAACGCCCCGATTGGCAAAGGGACTCCTGTACCTGGCCCCCTTAAACCGCTAATTTGCATCCCCACCACAGCGGGAACTGGGAGCGAAACAACAGGGGTAGCTATCTTCGATATCATCCAGATGCACGCCAAGACAGGAATTGCCCATGGAGCTATTAGACCAGTCATGGGTATAGTAGATCCCAACAATACTCGGACTCTTCCCCGAATGGCAGCGGCCTGTACTGGCTTTGATGTGCTGGTGCACGCTGTGGAGTCCTTCACTGCCCTTCCCTATAATCAGCGGCAGGCGCCGGAGGACCTGCGCCTGAGACCTACCTATCAGGGGTCTAACCCCATAAGTGATGTGTGGGCAGTTAAGGCAATTGAAATGGTAAGTAAGAATATTATCCGGGTGTTTGAGAATCCGGCGGATGATGAAGCTCGCAGCCAGATGATAATGTCGGCTACCTTTGCTGGAATCGGCTTTGGAAACGCCGGGGTACATCTTCCTCACGGCATGTCCTATCCTGTGTCCGGAATGGTGCGTAGCTATATACCCGAGGGTTATCCTGCAGACCACCCGATAATTCCACATGGCATGGCGGTGGTTCTGAATGCCCCGGCAGTTTTTCGCTTTACAGGCATGGCCAACCCGGAACGGCACCTGGAAGCGGCCCGCCTGATGGGTGTTGATATCGCTAAGGCCAAAAAGGAGGATGCCGGGGAAATACTTGCCAGCGCCTTCATAACGGTGATGAAAAAAACAGGGATGCCCAATGGCCTGGCAGCCGTCGGCTTCACAGCAAAGGACGTGGATAAGCTGGTTGAGGGTACGCTGCCCCAGCGGCGTGTAACCAGTTTATCACCCAGACCTTTTACTCCTGATGACCTGAGGGCACTTTTCCTCAATTCGTTGACATGCTGGTAAAAAATGCAGCTGCCGGACAAGAATGTCCGGCCTATTGGATTGATCCAAGAAAGGCGCAGCAGGCAAAGCGCAAAAAAGTCATAAGAAAAAAAGAGGCAGGTCACTAAGGATTTGCCTCTTTTTTTATCACCAGACGCAATGAATTTAAAAAGGGAAAGATCCCCTTTCCTCGATGGCAGCTTTTAACATCCTTTCAGTTTTTTCATTTCCCCATCTACAATCCCCAATTTAAGATCTCGCCTTGACAGTACAAAGTTAGATAAGCTACGCTTCAAAAAGAATGCTTGATTTTAAAACGAAAAAAGGAGTGGAGTATGGACCTGCTCAAAGTGATAGAGGAGAGAAAAAGCATCAGGGCTTTTAAACCTGATCCAGTCCCTCGAGAGAAGATTGAAGAGATTTTAAAATTATCCATTCATGCTCCCTCTGCAATCAATCTCCAGCCCTGGGAATTTATTGTTGTAACCGGAGAAGAAAAGGAGAGGTTGGGCCGTCGTCTGATCAAGGCCTACAAGGAAAAACAGATCGCCTGCAGTCCCGGAAATGTCAAGCCCTTGCCCAAAACATTTGGGAAGAGAGGTGCCAAGACTCTCGAATTGATGAAACCCTTTTTCGAAGAAATGGGAGCTAATATCGACCAATATATTAATGAAGGAAGTTGTAATTTTTATGGAGCCCCTGTGGCCATCCTCCTCTGCCTGGATGACTCCTTCCCAAAGGCCCGCATGGTGGATATCGGATTAGCCCTGGGTTATTTAATCCTAGCCGCTCATGAATTTGGATTGGGGACATGTCCCATCGGTTTAATCATCGCGTACGAAGATGAGATCAAAGATCTCCTCAATATTCCAGAGAATAAAAATATAGTGATTGGTGTGGGTTTAGGGTATCCGGATTGGGATAGCCCCATTAACCGATTTAAATCTCAAAGAGATCATCTTGAGACATTTATACGATGGATCGAATAAAGGATAGGGATAATGGTAGTCATTCCCAAAAACGCAGCAACGGTCATCCTCTTAAGAGATAAGGAACCTGAGGGGTTAGAGGTGTTTCTTCTCAAGCGACATGAAAAAAGCAGTTTCATGGGTGGGAATTTTGTCTATCCAGGCGGGAGAGTTGATCGAGACGACAGCTCATTAGAGAGTTGCTCCCTTTCAAAAGGAATCGCCTTTGAAGAGGCGCAAAAGATTCTCGGGGGAATTACCTCTCCGGAGGAAGGCTTCGCATACTGGATTGCGGGAATTCGAGAGCTCTTTGAAGAAGCAGGAGTGCTTCTCGCCTATGATCAAAAGGGAAACCTCTTCCAATTCAAAAATCGTGACGAGCAGGAGAAGTTTTCTAATTATCGAGTTCTCCTTCAAAAGGGTGGAATCACGATTTGTCAAATCGCACAGGAAGAAAAACTCTTATTCGCTCTGGACCAACTCCATTATTATGCTCATTGGATCACACCGAAGGCTCGATCTGAAAGGTTTGATACCCGTTTCTTTCTCGCACATTACCCTTTAGGGCAGGAAGCAAGTCATGATCAGAAGGAGACGACAGCCGGAATCTGGATCACTCCGAGGAAAGCCCTTGAGGAGAATCTGAAAGGAGAGGTCATTCTAAGCCCCCCTACCCTTAAAACCCTTGAAGACCTTTCCCGATTCAAAAGTATTGACGATATATTTAGCTCTCTGAAAGAAAGGGAAATTCATCCTATCCTCCCCATCCTCACGAAGATTCCAAGTGGACCCCTTATTATTTTCCCCTGGGATCCAGAATATGAAATTTTTCAGAAAGGGGAAATTCCTGTTCATTTAGATCATGGACGACCTTCCCAGCTAAGTGATAATACAACTCGCCTCCTACTCAAGGAAGGCATCTGGATTCCCTATCGCCGCACTTAAGAACGCAAAGAGCAAAGTCCTTAGAACATAGCGCGCATTCTTAAGTCATTTTTTGACCAACAACAAGACCTGGAAAGTATAAGGAGGGATATCCAAGGGAATCCGCTAATTTGAGATTGAAAGAGAGGCTAACGTTCAAGCTCACCGGCGCAGGCTTTTTTGCGTCCGTTGCAGCGGCTTGTTGGCCAGATATGTTGCCATTTCTTCAAATAGCATGAGTTGCTTTGATTCTGTCGCGGTATAGAGAACCTCCCCCTTGGATGAGAGGACATTTGCAACATAGGAATCGACATCTTGCTCGCGTCGTTCAAGAAACGCTTCTTCCCGATCAAGACAGCAAAAATTGTGCGCCTCACACAGTAGCTGCCCCATTAAGATCACCTTGGCATCGGCCAAAGATACCGCAATCCCCGCAGACTTCAACATAGAAACCTGAGCGTTAGCTGTCTCGATTGCCGTATGTAACGCATCGTGGGTTGTATCACGCATATTCGCTTCCGATGACTTGCGGCACAAAAGTATAAGGTCCAGATGGATCGGCGACTTAGCCTGCTGCAGGGGCATTGAAACAGACATTTCCGCCTTGATGGGGTATGCTCGTGTACAAACAAAGCCGGCATGTCTTATGGCTCGATGAACAGCAGTCCAACCGTCGTGTCTCGCGTGATGATATGAGAAGACAAAAAGCCCGTCGCTTTTAAGTACACGCCTACACTCCGCAAAGACGGATGTGAGCTTGCTTGTGAACAGAGACGCATCCGTATCTTGCACTTCTGCCTGATGCCGCGTAGTGTCCCGCGGCGACAAGTTCAGGACATGGTTCAGCCAGTAATAGAAGAAGTCGGCTAACTGAGAATAATGAACGTTGTCGAAAAAAGG
>Ga0315291_10002828_pt1 | contig 22563 bp, 17 predicted proteins | sample YL17G12_20_MG_FD_203070 | JGI IMG/M metagenome (GOLD analysis project Ga0315291, IMG submission 203070) | Sediment microbial communities from Yellowstone Lake, YNP, Wyoming, USA - YL17G12_20 | ecosystem: Environmental > Aquatic > Freshwater > Lake > Sediment | place: USA: Wyoming | collected... | reverse complement strand
TGAAGTCCTGTCGACAGTGTTAGCCACTTGGAAGCAAGAGGGACGACAACTCCACCAAACGCTTGTTCAAGCACTCTAAGCCAAGAGCTTTTCGAGGGAAGCTCAATTCAAGCTAAACACATACGAATTTTCTTATCAGGTTCGAAAATTCACCCAGGTTCCTCAGTTTCATGGCGTCCGGGCCCCGGAGCATTTCCATGAGGTTCAATATCCTGAAAAACAGGTCCGAGATACTGTCGTATCTGGAACGGATGTATTCGTCCCTGAGCGCGATCAATTTGGACAATATTTCCGCCTCATTTTCCCTTGCGCCCAATTTGAGCAGTTCATTTTTCGACAGATTGGCCGATAGGTCCTTCCTGGTCTTCAATACTTCAATGAAGGCCAGGCCGACATTCAATTTGTCAAAAATAATGCATGAATCCTCTTTTTGTATCAAGTATTCGAATATGGAATAAATCGTGATTATTTCGGGCGTCTTGAACAACCCGCAATCCCCTTTTGCGACATAGGGGATATTCGCCCCTTTAAGGCCCTCGATGTAGATCTCGCCGTTGTTTTTGAAATCGTTGGATCCGCTACCTCCGCCCGAAACCGATCTTAGCAATATCGCGATCTCCGAGCAGGGGATGCCTTGACCGTTCAATTTCTTGATTTCATCTACTATCCATTTCACTTCGTCACCGATGGAGGAGAATCTTCTGATTTGGACGATGCCTCCTTCCTTGTTTCCCTTCATTTCCTTGTCGATCCGATTCTGGTTGTGTCCTATCAGCTCGTTGGCCAAATCGAGAATGTTTTTTCCGGATCGCCGGTTCTCGCTCAGCGGATATTCGGCTGCGCCATACCGTGAAGAGAAATTGATCATGTTCAGAACGTTCGTGCCCCTGAACTGGTAGATGCTCTGATCGTCGTCCCCGACGACGCACACGTTCTGTTTGCCGGATATCAATTGAATGATGTTCTCTTGCAGATTGTCAATATCCTGGTACTCGTCCACGATGAGATATCTGCATCTGGAATTGACATAATCCCTGAACCGGGCATCCTTTTCGAGCCTTTCGTTCACGCGCAGCAACAGATCGGAATAATCGAATGATCGGCTCTGGTCAAGGTATTCATTGTATTTCAGGCAGATGTCCCACAGCAACGGCTGCTTTTTTTGAACCTCTTTTACATTGAGCGAGCGTTCGGTCTTTATCAGGTTCATCGAGGCGATCACCCTGTCTATCGCGTCCTTCTTTCTTTCGTCTGACAATTTGTCCAATTTCCAGTAATGATAATTTTGATAGAATATCATGAATTGCTGGTCCTCGTCGATCACGTTGTAATATTCGGAAATGTCCGGGTAATATTCTTTCAGTATCTTCAGGCAGTACGCGTGAATCGTGCCAACGAACATCTTGGATATGTCATTCTTGTCGTCCAGCAATCCGATGATTTCGTTCTTCATGTGCTCGGCGGCCTTGACCGTGAAGGTAAAGGCCACGATCTCCTCGGGTTCTGCCAGTCCGTCCCTTATCAGGCGCGCCAGCCTTCGCGTGATTACCGTCGTCTTGCCCGAACCGGCACAGGCTATCACTATCAGGTTGCCGGTGTCGTGCAAGATCGCATTGTTCTGTTCATCGGTCAACGTGATGGTAAAATTCAAGCCTCCTGTATTTTCGCAAAAAGAGCGGCAAGGGGCTTCCAGGAGCCATCGGTCCGGTCCCATTTTTTTATCCAGCTGAAGACCATATCCGACCCTTCCGTTGTGATCAATACCAGCTTTTCCGACGGATAATATTTGTCCAATATTCTCTTTTGGTCCCTGTCCAGGCTCTTCCTATCATCAAGCACGACTACGAACAGATAACCCTTGCTCGATTTTGCCTTTTTGCTCATCACGAAGAAATCGGGTGAGAAGCGCAGTACTTGACCGATTTCACTTTGGGAGAAATCCTCCACGATGGCCTTGCGAAACCCTTCTTCGGGGATGATATGGTCAAAGTAAAAATCAGAAACGTAGAAATCATTGGCTGAAAAAGCCTGTTTGGCATCATCGCGTATCTTATCAATATTACTAGACATGGTCCGGGCCCTCTTTGCCCGATGATAGTAAATCGTGGAGTAATAACCGTTTCGGTCGCATCGTCTGGCCTTGTTGCGTTGTCAAGGCAAAAGACATCGCGGCGCGGAATAGGACTTGCCCAGACTCCGGCCCGATCAAACCGCGGCTTTCCTTTTTTGATAGATCATTATGAACTCGTGCACCTTGTTCACCCGGAAAACGTACGGGTATCCCAGCGCCCGCAGGTTGTTGTACTCCTTCCTGCGGTCCCAGACTATTATGTCGTCCAGGACCCAGCCGATATCCTCCATCATCCGGGTAAGGTCCATATGGAACGGGTAGAACCGGTCGCCCTTGCGCAGGTCCATGACCACCACCGCGCAGAACCGGTTGGGCCTGACCGCCGAAAAGACCTGGGAAAAGACCTTCTTCAGCTCGCCGATGAAGGCGCCGTAATCATCGATGTTCCCCAGGTCTATCTCCGTTTCCGAATAGGGCCGGGCGGCCTTGTAATCGGCTGTCCTTTTCTGCCGTAATATATCCCAGTAGGGCGGGCTCGTGAGGACGAAATCCACCGAATCGGGGGCCAGGTATTTCCCGATCTCGCGGGCGTCCGCCCGGATTATCTTTGGTGGTTCTCGCGCCAGGTCCGTTATCTGGCGCTGGGAGAGGCGGCCCTTGGTCAGCTTGATGAACTTCTCGTTGACCTCGAAACCGGTCGCCTGGCGGTTCAGCGTCTGGGCCGCCACAAGAGTGCTCCCGCTGCCCAGGAAAGGGTCCAGAACACGGTGACCTTCCTTCGTATAAGTGCTGATGAGCCGGCCACACAGTTCGAGCGGGAACATCGCCGGATGGCCGTATTTCTGTTCCCGGCCAGTCTTGGCGATGTCCCAGATGGAGATGCTGTACCGGATCCAGTCCCGTCCGCTGAGCTCGTTGAGCCTTTTATTCGGGTCGATGACCATCTTGCGCGGCTGTTTCCGTTTCGCTCCCGGGGCGGGCAGAGCGTCTTTCTGTCCGGCCGTCCTTTCCACATCCTCGGTTGCGTTTTCACCGGCATCCATCGTCTTGACCGGACGTATAACAACTCGATTATTCAAGAGCCTTTGCATCCCCGGGATGGCGATCGTCAATCCACGGACAACGGGCCCCGACACCGGATATCCTCACCTTAGCTCCCTGAGCTTCGCCGAAAACCTTCGTTCGTCGAACGGCTGCAGCGTTTTGAGCACGTCGAATATCTCCTCGACCACGACGGTCCCGATCTTGTCGATGGCATCCACCCGCCCGTGGCCCGCCTCCATCAGCCTCTTGAGCGTCCGCCCGGTCTCCTCCGGGAAACCGTCGGCGAGCTGGTTCTCGACTATCGAACGGATGTCCTGCTTGGAGAACTGACGGGTAAGCCCGTCGCCGCCCGCTTCGGCCATCGGCGTAGTAGCGTGGTCCGGATAATACAATCTTTCGATGGTATGTCGGGCGCCGGGACACCGGCCGCCGTCATTTCGCGGCGCAAAGCGCCTGGAAATCGCAATGCATGCACCCGCGATATTCCGGCTTCGGCTCGAACTTCCCGGCCTCGATGGCCAAGATGACCTCCACGGCCCGCTTCCGCACCGCCTCCGCCTCTTCGTCGGTAAGTTCGACCAGGCGCGTGTCATCCTTGCGCAGGTACCACATCCCGACCCGCCTCACCTTGCGCCCCTTGAGCTTCTCGACCCCCAGCTTGTAGAGGCAGACCTGGAAGTCCTGCTTGAGGTCCTCGATCTTGTCCGGGGTCTGGGAGGTCTTGTAGTCCAGGACCTCGAGCTCCCCGTCGATTTCGTCGATGCGGTCCACCCGGCCCCGGAGCTTCCGGCCCTCCAGATCGAGCTCTATCCAGGTCTCCAGGTCCAGTATCCTTCCCTTCCTTCCGGCCTGGCGGGCCATGAAATCCTTGACCATCTCCACGGCATCATCCCAATCTTTCTTCTCGGCCGCCTTCGAATCGTAGACCGAGTGCCGCCAGACGGCCTTGAGCATTTCCAGGGCCTTTGCCTCGCTGACAGGCTCGCCCTTGCGCAGCCTGTCGGCGACCTGCTCCAGCGCCTTGTGGACCGTGGTCCCGAGCTCGAAGAAGGTCTTTCCCTCGCCGGGGATCTCCAGGACATAGCTGAACCAGTACTGCCGGGGGCATTTCTCGTAGTTGTCCAGTTTCGAGGGAGAATATTCCGCCTTCCGGGCGTGGACCGCCAGCGGCTCGTTCTTTCGGATGTTCAACCGTTTGACCAGCCCGTCGACGTCCAGCTTCCCGTCGAATTTCAGCGCCGACACGTCGTCCTGGCGGAGCTTTCCCAGGGCCGCCAGGCCGTCCACGGCCTCCTGCCACTCGCCGCGGGCGATGCTGACCAGGACATGCTTCCTGACGGCCTCCTCGACCGTCCGCGACACCTCGTGTGGGGCTTCGAGGCTCTCTTTGACGGCCTTCCGGTCGAGCGTGTCGCCCATCTCGTCCAGGAACCGGGACGGTTGGGAATCCGTCTTGCGGTCGCCGTACCGGACGCAGTGGCCCAAAAACGCCCTTTCCTCGGCCCGGGTCAATGCGACGTAGAGCAGCCGCCGCTCATCATGCAGGTGAAGCTCCCCGGGCTCGCCTTCCGGCGGGATCCCGTCCGCAAGCTCCGCGGGTATCTCCAGCTTGTGCTGCTTGTACCTGGACGGGAACTTGTCCTCGCTCACGCACGGGATGAACACGTATGGGAATTCCATCCCCTTGGAACCGTGCACCGTGAGCAGGTGCACCATTCCCTTCCCGGGCTCGACGGCCTCTTCCTCCATCCCGAGGTCGGAAAGGAGCCGGACGTAGGCCAAAAACTCGCCCAATCCGGCGTCGGGATATATCTGCCGGTATTCCTGCGCAAGCCGCAGGAACCGGTTCAGGGAACGGATATTGTTCTGGTCGCCCGAGACGACCTCGGCCTGGAAGAAGTCCTTGCCGAAGAGCAGCGACCGGACGAGCTCGACGAAACCTTTCTGGCCCTTCACCTCGAAGAGCCGGTCCAGCTCGGCCCTGAATCGTGCCAGGTGCTCCCGGTCGCCCGGGTATCCGTCCAGGGAGCCAAGCGCCTCCCAGAGCGTCGCTTCCTTGTTCCTGGCGTGCCGGCCCAGCTTCTGGATCTCGCCGGGCAGGATCCCGTGAACGGGCCGGTGCATTATCTGGGCCAGCGCGGGGGCGCGCCCGTTCGGGTCCTCCAGCACCCGGAGATAGGCCACGACCGCCACCATCACGGGGTCGTCGAAATAGGCCTTCGACCCGATGAGTTCGAACGGGATGCCGGTCCTTTCCAGCAAGTTGACGATGGGAACGGCGTCCACCCGGCGCCGGACCAGTATGGCGATGTCCTCCCACTTTGCGCCACCCTTGTGCAGCGCCTCCAGCTCCCGGAGGAACCCGACGGCCTGGTCCTCGTCGGTGAGATAGGCCCGATACGAGACCTTCTCGCCGGCGCCCTTTTCCGTGCGGAGGATTTTTTCCTTGCGCTCCGGGTTGTGCTCTATCAGGGCCGAGGCGGCATTCTGGATGTTTTGGGTGCAGCGATGGTTCAGGTCCAGCGTGATGGTCCGGACGGCCTTGCCTTCCGCCCGGTAGTGCTCCTCGAACTCCTGCATGTTGGTCAGGTAGGCGCCCCGGAACCGGTAGATGGACTGGTCGTCGTCGCCTACCACGGTCACGTTCCCCTCGGGCGCCAGCGCAAAAATTATCCTCAGCTGTATGAAATCGGTGTCCTGGAACTCGTCCACTATGAGGTACCTGAACCTTTCCCGGTACTGCTCGAGGACGGCCGGCCTCTCCTCGAAGAGCCGAAGCGCCAGCATCTGCATGTCGCCGAAGTCCAGGAGGCCCCGGCCGCCCTTGAACCCCTCGTAGGCGCGGTAAGCCTTCAGGAGGTCCTTCAGGTCGCCCAACGCGGCTGACTCTTCTTCGTATTTCCTCTGCTCCGGGGTCCGGCGCTTCCCCTTCACTATTTCCCCCGTGGGCGCCCTTTTTTTGAGCGCCTTCTCCTGTTTGGCAAGATACTCCTCGAGGCGCTTTTCGCCGACGTTCTCCTGCTTCAGGCGCTTGATGACATCCGCCACGAGGACCGCAAGGTCCGTCGGGTTGGGAGGGATCTGGAGGTGCTCGAAACCGAACTCCTCCATGCGGGCCAGGAAGAAGGCCCGCTGGTGCTCGTCCGTGAAGACGGGCCCGCCGGCGTTCACTCCGAGGTCCAGGGCGTTCTCCGAAACGACCTCGTTGCAGAAGGAATGGAATGTCTGTATCCGCACGTCGGGCACGCCCGGCAGAAGCTCCCGGACGCGCCCTTCCATCTCGCCGGCCGCCTTGTTCGAAAAGGTCAGGGCCAGTATCTCGCCGGCCCTGTAGCCCTTTTCCCTGACCAGGTAGGCCAGCTTGCGGGTCGAAACGCGTGTTTTCCCGGTCCCGGGCCCCGCGAACACGAAGAGCGGCCCGTCAAGATGCTCGACCGCCTTCCTCTGTTCATCATTGAGGTCCCGCAGGAGCTCGGACATGGTATTTCCCGATATGGCCCCGGGCGCTAATGTACCTTTTGCAGTCGGCATTGATCCACATTCCCTTTTCATTCTCAGGCATACGCCTTCATCGACTCGTCCAAAGAGCGCTCGCGCTTCTCTTCCCTTGCCCCGGTCTCCCTGAATATCGGCGCTTTCCGCTCACGCATGTGCAGTATGAACTTGCGCGGGTCCTCGGCCGCTATCTCGAACCCGAGGCAGAGCAGGTCCCCGGCAAAGGTGGCCATCCGGGTCCACCCCAGCTGGCGCAGGACCTCTTCCGACATCTTTGCCTGGTTCGAGCTCCATATGCGCTTTATGACATCCACGGTCTCTTCGTCCACTTCGATCTCTATTTTGGGCATTCTCAAACCTCCCCGTCACGTTGCATTCGCCATCGCCCCCTTAGACCGCAGATCGGCCACGATCCGTTGCTCGCTCTCCGAAAGCCCTGTAAGCTGCATCCGGCAGCCGAAGAGCTTCACGACCAGCTTGCGCCGGACCTTGTGCGGCGCCTTCACCAGGTCGGAGCCCCAGAACCGTATGACCCGGTAGCCCCTCCGGAAGAAGCGCTCGTCCCTTATCCGGTCGTCGCGCATGTCCTCGCCGTGGTGGTAGGGCTCGCCGTCGGCCTCCATGATTATCATGGATTCCGGGAAGAGCACGTCGACCTCGCGCCCGTCGACGAACTCGTTCGTCCGGTACTTGCCGGAGAGCCCCAGCTGGTCCAGTATCCCGCACAACCGCCCCTCGATGCATGTCCGTACCATCCTTTCGCCTCCCACGAGACAGCTATTGTCCGAGGCACATAATAACTGATTTCACGTTATGGCAGTTATGGGAGTTAGGCGGGGGCGCGCCAGGGTCGGAGGCGGGAGCGGATTCTCAACGCCCGTTAACCACATATAACCCGCAGGCCCATACTCGTTTGGTGACCTTTCCGGCATGACCAGGCAGGCCCCTCAACCGAAGAAGGAGGCTCGGTCGGGAGCGCGCCGCGCGCTCGTCGGCATCCTGCTCGTCCTGTGCTTTTCGGCCACGGCCGTGCTCCCGGCGTTCGAGCCCCAGCCGGCCGAGGAGAGGCTCCCGCCCGTCGAGGGGTGGAACTTTTTCACATTCCCCAAGCGAGAGGTGGACCCGGCCATCTACGTCGTGAACACCACCGGCCTCCAGCGCTCCGACAAGTTCTCGCTGGTATCACTCCAGGGCATCGTCAACCGGGACCGGGCCAGCATATACCTCAACACGGACGACCCGGAAAAACCCCAAACGGCCTGGCTTCGGGCCAACCTGGGCGCCCGCAACTACACTTACAGCAACCTGACCGATCTGATGTACCTGTACAGGGACCGGCTCAATGGCATCGTCATATACGCCGAGGAGTTCCCGGACACCATCAACCTGGCGACCACGCTCTCCGGCCTCAACGACTGCCTGATATGCAACCGGAGCCGGGCCGTGGAGCTCGGCGCGCGATATGACCTGGCGGTGAACTTCGACCTTTCGCAGGGTCGTTGGGCCGGCAACCCGCCTTCCGGGAATTTCTACATCGACGCCTTCACGCTCTATTATCCCATGTGCAACCAGAAGACCCTGGCGACCATCAACCCGTTCCTCTGGAGCTCCCGCGACTGGGCCATCTCGCGCCGGCTGTTCTGCTTCTTCCTCAACCCGGGCCCGATGACGGAGCCGGGCCAGCCGGAGGCCTTCGAGGCGATAATGGAAAGGACGCCGGAGGCCACGACGCTGGTAGGCTGGATGCGCTCCGACCTGGGCATCGAGGAGAATTACGGCATGCAGGTCATCTCGAAGCACGGGAAGGTGCTGTTCCCCTGCGAGGATTCGCCCAACCTGAGCATCCTGGGCGCGCTCACGGCGTCGAGCCCGCTGCCCTCCATGCAGAAGCGCTCCGCCGGGCCGCCCGTACTGGAGGACCGGACCTACCTTTGCTTCCTCATGTCGGACGGGGACAACACCGATTACGTGACCCATTTCATGCGCGAGCGCTGGGCCGCGCCCGAGCGGGGAGCGCTCCCGGTGGGCTGGGGCCTGCCGCCCGCCCTGTCGGAGGCGGCGCCGACAATGCTCGAGTACTACTACACCACCGCGACGGCCAACGACAGCTTCGTGGCGGGCTCCTCCGGGGCCGCCATCCTCTACCCGGACTTCTACCCGGCCTCGCGGCTGCCGGTATTTCTCAACCGCAGCCGCGCGCTGATGGACAAGGCCGGGCTGGAGAGCGTCTGGCTCATAAATTCCTACGCGGCCCACGAGGTGCAGTACTCGGACCGCGCCCTTTCCGACTATGTCGATTACCTCCAGCCGACCGGGATATTCCTGGATTACGGGGACGTGCCCGTCGCCCGGCCCTACTGGATCCAGAACGGAAAGGTCAATTCCGGCGTGCCGGTGGCCCGCTCAGTGCACCTGTGGGGCAGCCGGGAGAACGCCGTGGCGAAGATACTGCTGGACGCCGGCGCCAAGCCCGCCGGGCCCTATTTCATCTTCGTCACGGTGCACACCTGGACGATGGGGCTCTCCGACGTCGTGGAGGTCGTCGAACAGCTGAGGGCCAGCCCGTTGGGCGGTACCTTCGAGGTCATCGCTCCGGCGGAATTCCTCAAGCTCGTCCAGGCGGACATGGTGCGGAGGGCGGACATCGCGCTGGCCCGGGCAAGGGACGACCCTCTGGCCCGGGCGCTGGCGGGACAGGACCTCCAGATTCTGGAGCGCCGGATGGGAGAATCCCGCGAGGCCTACGAGAGCGGCCAGTGCACGATGGCGGCCGGCATCGCCTCGGATGTCCATTCCCGGACGGAGAGACTGCTTTCCCAGAGGGACACTGGACTGTTCGCGCTGGCCTCGGTCATCATAGTGGCGGTGCTCGCCGTGCTGGTCTACTCGTTCTGGCGCCGGCAGGGCGAGAGGTTCAGGCGGCCCGAGGCCGGCCTCTCCACATATGGCCTCTTGCTGGCGGCGACATTCCTGTTCTTCCAGAGCCAGTACCAGGTGCTCTTCGCCTATTTCTGGGACTGGGCGGTCTTCCTGGCCGTAATTCCGGCGGCCCTGGCCGCGATACCCTATTCGGACATGCTCGCCCGGTCGCGCTACAGCGGGCGGGCGAGGCTGCTTCTGGCCGCAGGCAATATCGCGCTGGGCTCGATACTTCAAACCGGCACCGGCTGGGCAGCGGCGCTGGTGGCGTTCGGATATGTCGCGCTGCTCAAGGAGCTTGCGCCAAGGCTCCGGGGCTCCCTCGAGCGTGCCCTGGCATTGGCGGGCGCGTTCACGCTCGGCTGCGCCCTGCTCAACGCCGCCACCCCCCGGCCGTTCGTCGTCGGCATCGGCCTGCTGTGGCTGGGGCTCTTCACGCTCTGGGCCCTGGCGCTGCCGCCAAACATCCCTCCCGAACCGCCCCTCAGGAAGCCTTCCCGGGTGTTCCGGGAACGGCTCGGCGACAGCTACCCCGTCTACCTGCCGGCCGCTTTCCTCGCCCTGACCGCGGTGTCGCTCTACCTGACGAAGAAGCACTACCTGATGCTGACATACGCATCGGCATCGTCGTTTTTGCTCAACCTCGGCGTGATGGTGCCGGTGGGCTCCCTGGCCATAGCGGCCATGCTCTCGGTCCTGACGGGAAAGGCCAGCCTGCGGGCATTCCAGCCGGCGCTCCTGATGATGGCCGGCGCCGGCTGGCTGGCGGTGGCGTTCTTCCGCAATCCGATGGTCTCCTCGCTGCTCATCCTGTTCTCCGAGACGGCGATGGTCCTCCTGGCCATTGTCTCGATGCGCGCCTTCCTGGCCGGCCGGATAGGCGGGCAACGGTTCCAGTCGGTCGGCCGGAACCTGGTGCTCCTTTACATCCTGGCCAACTTCCTGCTGGTGCTCCCGGTGCTGGTCTACAATCTATATTTCGGGAAACTGCCCCTGACCCTGAACTACATAATGTACAACTTCCCGCTGGAGTTTGCCATCTTCCTGTTCCTCGGGGCGCTGCCGTTCACGGTGGCTGCCTATTATTTCCACGCAAGGGACAGGCCGGAGGAGAATTGAGGGAACGGGTGAGCCGGGAAGCCGGCGAGCCGGCACCGCAGGCGAGCGAAGCTCGCCTAGGCCGAGAGGACCGAAGGTCCTCACGGAGCCGGGGAGGAAAGCCGGGAAGCCGGCGGGCCGGTTACTTCTGTCTGCCAGTCCCGGTTCCCCGGTTTCCCGGCTTACCGGCTCACCCTCCGGCTTACCGGTTTCCCGGCTCCCCGGCTCACCCGTTTTCCTAAAGATATTTCTTCATCTTCCCTTCTTCGAGGCTCTTGTAAAGTGCCTTGCGCACGTCCGGGTTGGCCATCATGAACAGGGCCGGGTCTATCGTCTCCTCCTTGATGTTGTTCACGATGTCGCAGTTGTTGGTGCAGCGGATGCAGAAAAGATGGCCCTTCAGGCGGCGGCGGAGGTCTTTGGCCTTGTCGCCCAGCCAGAGCTCGTCGATGGGGGCGTCGCGTATGTTCCCGAACGAGAATTTCGGTATCGGGATCATCAGGCACGGGTAGACGTTGCCCTTTGCGTCCAGGTACATGGTCTTGTAGCCGCCCAGGCACGGGAAGGTCCGTTTCCGCAGGTGCGGCCCGGTGAGTATCTCGCTGGCCCGCTGGTAGTAGTAGGCGTAGGCCGGCTCCTTTAGCCTGAGCTCCATCAGGAGCTTGACGAACTGGTTCACGGTCTGCTCCGACATCCGGCCGCAGTCGTCCTCGCCGGGGTTGTAATACGGCGAAAGTATGGCGGGCGTCAGATTGACGTGCGGGGTGTGCTCCTTCAGGGTCGAGTAGATCGTCCGGATGTCGGAGATGTTGTGGTCCATGACCACCGTTTCGGTGCCCGTCTCGAAGAAGTCCTCGGCAAGCTGGAGCTTCATGAGCTCGTCCAGCGTGGCAATGGCCTTGTCGTACCCGCCCGGCGTCCGGCGTATCTCGTCGTGCTTTTCGCCGATGGCGTCTATCGAGACGTTGACGTTGAGAAGGACCTTGTGGCCCAGCGCGTCCAGAAGCTCGAGGACGGTGTCCACCACCTTGCGCGTCAGGAAGCCGTTGGTGGGTATCGCCACCAGCTCCAGCTCGGGGCACCGGTCCTTGAGCGCCTTGACCAGCTGGACCAGGTCCTTGCGGACGAACGGCTCCCCGCCGGTCAGGTTGACCCATTTGATCTTGCCCATGAAAGGGTGGCCCAGCAGGTGCTCGAACTCGCGCAAGAGCAGCTCGTTGTCGGGTTTGACCTTCCAGATGCCGCACATCCGGCACCGGCTGTTGCAGGCTGTGGTGACCTGATAGATGAGGAAAGTGGGCTGCATGCCCTTGCCCAGCCAGCGGTGAGCACGAAAGTTCAGCCCTTTCATGGCCCCGCCCAGGCCACGTTTATATACTGTCCACCTGACTCCCATGGTCCCGGGCGATGTAATCAAGGGAAACGGATATATAGATATCTAAGGGAAAGGGCGCAGAGCGCAGGGCGCCTTATGCCTTTCCCCGGCTGCATATAAACGCAAAAATGTTAATAAGGGATAAACGAATAAGGCGGGGTCAATACTGGAGAGCTTTGGATGGTCGAGGAAACGGCGGTCGCGCGGCCCCCCATGTGGAAATCGTTCCTGGTCGGGCTGTTTTTGTTCAGCCTGGTCTTCGGGCCGGCCCTGGGCATGGTATTCTACTTCTACCTCCCGATAACCTACTATTTCGACTGGTACGTCGGCACGTCGCTGCTTCTGGGCGTGGCGGTCGGCGTGGGGCTGAGCGCCGTCATCGCGGCATTGTTCGCCAGGAAGGCCAGCGGGTGATGAGATGAAGACATTCATCCGGTTGATAGTGAACAGCGAAGGGGCCAGTCCGGTCGACATAGCCAGCGCCCTGCAGGAGCTGGGCTTCACCGCGGCGCTGGGCCAGCACGATTTCGTCTATGACTGGGGCAAGAAGAAGGACATCGCCGTCGAGGTCGTCCTGGGCCTCATCGAGAGGGTCCACCGCCGGCTCAAGGGCATGAACGTCCAGTACGAGATAACGACAATAATGTAAGACCAGCTGATGCCGGATGCTGATAAGCGTCATTGTCACCATTCGTAACGAGGAACACCACATAAGGGGCCTTCTGGACAGCCTGGTGGCGCAGGAGGGCCCGCTGGAGATAATCATCGTAGACGCCTATTCCACGGATGACACCCAGCCCACAGTCCACGAGTACTGCCGCAAGCACGATTTCATCTGCCTTTACCTCCAGGGCGGGACCCGGGGCGAGGGCCGCAACTTCGGCATCGAACTGGCCAAGGGAGAGGCGGTGGCGTTCATAGACGGCGACTGCGTCGCCGACCCGGCCTGGCTGAGGGAGATAAGAAAGGACCTGAAGGCCGGCCACGAGATAGTCGCCGGAAAGACCATCCGAACGGGAAAGGCACAGTTCGCCCAGCTCTCGCGGGTGGAGCTGTTCTACCAGGGCGTGGACCTGACGTTCCCCAGCTGCAACCTGGCCTACAGGACCGATGTCGTCAAGGAAGCGGGAGAGTTCGACACCCTGTTTAGGACCGCCGAGGACATCGACCTGAACTACCGGGCGGTCCGCAACGGCCACAAGATACATTTCAACGACAAGGCGATCGTCAACCACCACGAGCGCGACACGCTCGTGGCGTTCCTGAAACAGGCCTTCTGGAATGGCTACGGCCGAAAGCAGCTCACGCTCAAGCACGGGCGCCTGTGGAGCAATTACAGCGTCACCAACATGATCCAGCACGACATGAGCTTCTGGTACCTGCTCAGAACGAGCATCGCCCTGCTGGGCTACGCCACTGCCAAGGCGAGGGAAAAGAAAGAGAACTATAAGAACCCGGACTGAAAAATGTCAGGCATGCCCGCACTGCGAGCGTGCGGCGTTCTGCGTGTTGCGTGCAGCGTCCAACGGCCGTCCGTCGTACGCTGTCCGCTGCCCGCTGTCCGCTGCCCGCCGTCCGCTGCCCGCCGTCCATTCAATTCTTGGTCAGCTTCTCCAGCGCCGCCTTGTCCATCTCGACCTGCTTGCCCAGCTGCGCCATCATCACGTCGTAGTCCTGCATCGCCCGCTGGATGTCGCCCAGCACGTCGACGTGGGTCCGGTACCACTCGTCCCGGGCCGCGATGGCCTTCTTGGCCAGCTTGACCTCCTCCTCGAGCTCCTCGGCCAGCGCGAAAAGCTTGGCGAAGCGCTCCCTTTCCAGGCGAAGGTCCGTCTCGAGGGATTTGAGACGCGGTTCCCAGCCGGACTTGTCGCCGCGCAGGCTCGTCATCTCGATTTCGAGCTCGCGGGTGCGGCGGTCCCGGGATTCCAAAACGTCCTTGAGGCTCTTGATTATCCGTTCCCGGTCCATGAGGTCGTTTTCGAGGTGGCCCACCTTTTCCTTGAGCGCGGCCATCTCCTTCTCCTGCTTTTCGTAGGCGTCCCAGAGCTTGGCAAGCCTCTGCCTCTCCTGCTCGTACTTGCCGGCCATGTCCCCCGCCGCCATTTCATTCGCCATTTTCGTCACCGGTCCCGGAACGATTTAGGAATACCGTTTCCGTATAATAGGTTTTTGGGACGCCTTTTTACCGGGGCGGGGTCTCGGCGCCGCGGGCCGTTTGACCCTCTTTCTGACATTCCGTTGAGGCACCCGGGGCGCGGCCGGATGCCGGGCCGCGCGCCGCCAAAACGCCGCCAGGCCGGAAACGACCACGGCGGCGGCCAGGGCGGCCCCGAGAAGCCCGGACCAGCTTGACCGGGCCGGCGGGGGCGGCGGCGCGGGCACGACCGTGACGTTCCAGGAGGTCCGGGAGGTGGCCTCCCCGTCGCTCAGCGTGGCCGTCAGCACATACGAGCCGGTGAGGTTGAACGTGATGCGGACCTTGTGGCCCTTGCCGGAGGCGGAGCCGTTGAGGGACCAGGCCGTTTCGAGCTGGTCCGCATCAGGGTCCAGCGGCGTGATGGAGAACTCGCGGGATCGGCCGCGATAGACCAAAGTGTAGGCACCGGGCGTATAGGCCCCTATCGAGGGAGGCGTGTTGAGCACGCTAATCATTCCCGTCGTATTGGCCTCGGCACCGTCGACGTCCCGGACCCGCAGCGTGATGTTGTAGAGGCCCCGCCGCGGGAAATAGTGCGTCGGGTCCTGCTTGTTGGAGCGGTTCCCGTCCCCGAACTGCCAGGTGTAGTTGACGATGTAGGTGTCGCGGTCGTAGGAGGTCGAGCTGAAGGCGAAAGGCTGGCCCGTGGTCCCCTCGAGCGCGTTCACCGTGTATCCGGCCACGGGAGGCAGGTTCGTGATGTTCACGCTCAGCTCTTCGGACAGGTAGCCTTCGCCGACGGTGGAATTGGCCGCGACCCGGTAGCGGTAGGTGCCGGCCAGAAGCTCCCGGTCGACGTAGAGCCGCACCGGCGTTCTGCCGACGAGCTTCCGGCGGCCGTCCTCGAACTGGTAATAGACGAAGTAGTCCTCTATCAGGCCTATGCCCGGGTTGTCGGGCGTATCCCAGCTCAGAGTCACCGCCCGGCCGTTCAGGTAGGCCGTAAGGTTCTGGGGCGGCGAGGGCCGTTCCGAGGGGCGGGCGAACGCCTCCTCCGAAGGGTCGCTCTCGCCGATGATGTTGACCGCGCTGACCTGGTAGAAGTAGGCGAAATCGTTGTAGACCCGCAGGTCCACGTACATGGTGACGTTGACGACCTCCGCCAGCAGCTGGCTTGCGGTCCCCGGGTTCCAGCTGAATAGCCTGTATTTTAGCACGGGGAGGTCATAGGTGAGTTCCGGCGCCTGCCACGAGAGGATCACCCTCGAGGGCCGGCCGGCGGCGGTCAGGTTGCGGGGCGCCGAGGGCCGGATGCCGGGCATGACCGTCCGCGCCGTCGAGCGCTCCCCCTCGCCCGAGGCGTTCACGGCCGAAAGGGCGTAATAGTAATATATCCCGTTGTCCAGCCGCTCATCGGAAAAGTCGGACACCTCCGCCGGGATGCGCCAGGTGATATTGAGGGCGGACTTCTGGAGCCCGCGGTAGAGGACGTAGCCGAGGATGCTTCCGGCGCCCATTTCGGGCTCGGTCCAGTTGAGGAAAACGGCGTGGCTGCCGGTGGAGAGCCTCATCGCCGGCGGGCCCGGGACGCAGACCGGGGCGAGCCGGACCAGGAAGACATTGGTGCCGTTGGGTGTCCCGGCGGGCGCGCCCGGGAAATCGGCCGAGGCGGTGGTGCCGGCCAGGCAGACGTGACCTGCGGCGTCGAGCGCTGCGCCGGCGCAGGCGTCGTCGCCGTGCCCGCCCAGGTAGCTTGCGTACAGGATGCGCTGCGCCGACGGGTCCAGGCGGGCGACCAGGAGGCTCCGCCGGCCCGGAAGCGCCCGCTGCTCCGCCGCCGGGGTCGTCGCGATGTCGGCCGAACTGGTGGTCCCGGCGACCGTGACGTTGCCGCCGTCATCAACCAGTATTGCGGCGGAATTGTCGTCCCCGGAACCGCCGAGGTATCCGCTGAATGCCAGCCGGGCGCCCGTTTCATCCAGCCTGGCCGCGAAGCAGTCCCATTTGCCGTGATAGTACCCGGTGGCTGCCTCGAAGACGACGGGGAAATTGTACGAGTTCGTGTCCCCCGTGACATAGCAGCCGCCCGAGCCATCGATGGCAAGGGCGTTCCCGATGTCCGTGCCGGAACCGCCCAGGAACGTGGAGTATTCAAGCGAGCTTCCGGACGGGTCCAGCCTGGCGACAAAGGCGTCCTGGTCCTGGAGGACTCGACTGAATGCCCCCTCGGTCGTGGGAAAGTCCGGGGAGCTCGTGGTCCCGGTGACGAAGGCGTGCCCTTCGCCGTCGGCCTGGATGCCCAGCACGTGGTCCAGGCCCTCGCCGCCCAGGTAGGTGCAGTACTCCAGGGCCGAGCCGTTGGCCGCCAGCCGGAGCACGAAGCCGTCCTCGGTGCTCGAGCCGGTCCTTATGGATGGTTGGAACGCCCCGGCGGTGGTGGGAAAATCGATGGAGAGCGTCCCGCCGGCGACATACATCGAGGTGTCCGGGCCCAAGGCCATCGCGTAGCCGAAGTCGACGTCGTCCCCGCCGATGAATGTCGAAAGCACCAGCGTGGTCCCGGTGGGGCTGAGCTTGAGGACGAAGACGTCGCCGTAGCCGTTGTAGGTCGGGTCGAACGAGCCGTTCGTCACGGGGAAATCGAACCCGTAGGTGTAGCCGGTCACGTAGACGAAGCCCGATTCGTCCACCCGGAGGTCGTGGGCGAAATCGTTGCCGGAGCTGCCGATGTACGTGGAGAACAGCGCCCGCGTCCCGTCGGGGGCGAGCTTGACGACGATGAGGTCGAAGGTCGAGTTGCCGGCCCGGGAGCGGTTCGACCAGGCGTTGGGGGTGGCGGGAAAATCGATAGAGAGGGTCTCGCCCGCGAGGTAGGCGTTGTTGAACCGGTCGACCGTCATGGCGATGGCGTAGTCGTCGCCGCCTCCGCCTATCACCGTGGAGCTGATGACGGGGTCGATGACCAGCGCGGAGGACCGGTCAAAGCTGCCTATTTCGTACCCGACGCCGCTGCCCGCGGCGACCATGCGGGCGTCGACGGCTATGCGGCCCGCTCCTTCGCCCTGGTAGACGGTGAAGCCGGAATCGGATATCCTGCCCGCGGGAGTGTCGAGGAACAGGCTGTCACCGCATATGGAGGGTCTGGCGCCAGAAAATTCCAGCCGGATGCCGGCCGGATCCCCGCCGGGCCTCACGACGAATTCGTACTTGAGGTTCCCGTCCCGGACGAGGAAGCGCAGGTCGATTCCGGCATACAGGTCGGCATAGACCAGCGCTTCGTACGTCGCCACGCCCGTCCTCCATCCTGACGGGTCGTTGCCCAGAATGAAATTGGAGGTTCCCGGCAATGCGCCGAGGCCCGTCGGCCGCACGGCGCGCGCCCGGGCGAAGCGCATCGCGTAATCGGCGACGCGTTCCGGCCCCTGCGCCCGGAACAGGACGCCGGTGTCGGTGAAAGCGGCGGAAACGGGCCCGGCGGTGTAGAACCGGATGGAGCCGTCGGCGAGCTGGCCCGCATTCTCGATGAAACCGGAGGCGGGAACCGCCACCGCGGGCTTTGCCACGTCCGAGATATCTCCTGCATCCACCTGCGCTGTGGGGAGGTCGGTTTGGGTCGCAAGCGGCATCGGCGGAGCAAGGAACAATACCAGTGCCAGAGCCAGCCAGGGCCGGTCCATCGGGCCGAATATGGCATGGGCGGTTAGTATATCTTATGATTCAATACTGGAATTGGGGGATTCATCCATCCAACATTTATTAATACCTCATCTTGCCTAACCGCGGAAGATGGCAAACGCCCCGCTCATCAGCACGATAATAGCAATAGCTCTGATCCCGGTATCATTCCTCATAACCCACGCCTATCTGGGCGGCCGGAAGGGCTGGCGATTCCACAAGCCGGTAGGCATCCTGGCAATATGCTGGGACCTGAGCGTGTCCATCGGATACATGGTGATGAGGGCGCTGGGCGCGCAAGTAGAGGGAAGCACCCTTGTGATAAAGGGGGCCATCCTGGTCTATTTCATAATCCATGGGACGATCGCTGTTATCGTCATATCACTTGAATTCGGAGTGCTTTCGACCGGCCTTCTGCAATGGAGGGCGGGCAAAAAGATCATCTGGCACCGGAAACTGGCAAATGTCCTTTTCTTCCTCTGGTGGTTTGCGTTCCTGTCGGGGGAACTGTTCTACCTTTATGCATATGTGATCTGACCGGCCGGTGACAATCCCCTCGCTCATCCGCGGGTCAACCCGTGCCTCTTGCGCTTACGCAGGACCACGACGATGCCGACGGCACAGACCGCCCCTGCCAGGCCGATCCCGGGGATGGTCGCCGGGGCCGGGGAATCGGCCTTCTTCTCGACCGTGATGTTGTAGCTTTGGGTGGTTGCGTTCTGTCCGTCGCTGACCTCGATGGTGACCGAATGGTCGCCGGGCGAGAACTTGTGCGAAAGGTCCCGTCCGGTGCCGATAACCGTCCCGTCGACCGTCCACCGGTAGGTCAGGTTGTCGCCGTCTTGGTCCGATGAGCTCACGGACAGATAGACGGTCGCCGTCTTCACCTTCATTCCCTCGAGCAGGGTGGAGTTCGATATGACCGGGGCGCTGTTGGGGAAGTGAGGAGGCTGCGTGGTATTGTTGCCACCGGGAGATGGGGGCTCCTCCACCACGGAGATGCTGATATTGGTCTCGACAGTTGCCCGGTCGTCCGTGACCAGGACCCTCACGGTGTAATTGCCGATTCCGAGAAAGGCGGAGTAATCGTGGCTCGTTGTCTTCGTGCCGTTCACATACCAGACAACGGTCAGGTCGTCCCCGTCGGCGTCGTATACCTTTGCGGAGATGTTCACCGGCCGGGAGGAAACGAACGAGGAACCGTTGGCAGCTGAGATGTTGAGGAACACCGGAGGCGAGTTCGTGGAGGGCGGCGCCGGCCTGCCGTTTATGGATATCAGGAAGGATGTGGCCACGCAGCCCACCCCTTCCTTCCTCATCATCACGACGATCTCCTGGTCCGTCAAGTTTTGGGGCATATAATGCGGCGTGAAAGTCGCATGATAGGTTTCGTTGACCGTGTGCGTGACCGGAGAATACGATCCGAGATCTTTCCCGAAGAACGTTATCTCGGCGCCGTACACGGGATCGCCGTTGGCGTATTTCACATGGATCGTGAGGTTGGTCGCCTCTCCGGAGGTCATTACATCGGGGCGCGCGTCGACGGATGCCTCAATCGATGGTCCGTCGAGGCCCCAGATGCGGATCTCGCCGCCATAGGCGCCGGCAAGCCAGCGGCTGTCCGGCGACCAGGCGAGGCCGGCGCCGTATTCGCACGGCGGAATGTCCAGGGTCTGGACCTGCTTGCCGTCCTGGTCCCAGAATCGGAGCTTCCCCTCCCGGCCGAGCGTGGCGATGCTCTCCCCGTCCGGGGACCAGGCGAGGGCCGATTCGATGACCGGCACCGTAGAGTTGCCGGCGGGCGGGTTCTGCCGGTTCCCGGAAGCGGCATCGTATATGGCCAGCGCTTCGTCGTGGATTGACACCGCGATCCGGTCATTGTCCGGAGACCAGTCTGCCGAGCTGACATCCGTCCTGGCGCTGATGTCCGTCATCATCGTGCCGTTCGTGGCATTGAATAAGAAAACGTGGTTTATGCCGACATCCAGCAATTCCGAGCCGTCGGGGGACCAGCGGAGGCCGCCCTTTCCGGCAATTGACTGCTCCAGCGGGATTGCCAGTAGCCGAGAGCCGTTGTCAGCATCGAATATGCTTATAGCCCGTTCCCCGACCCTGGCCGCTATCCTGGTCCCGTCCGGGGACCAGGCCACGGAACTGGGGTATCCATCGGTGACATTCAGCTTCAGGACCTCGGTATTGTCGGAGGCGTTCCAAATCCTGACGGCCTTTTCGGAGCCGATGGAGGCGAGCCTTTTTCCGTCCGGCGACCAGCACACCCCACCGACACCTTCCGATGGCGGGGTGAATCTTTCGAGGACCAATCCGTCGGTCGAGTTCAATATCACGATGTCCTCGTTGGAGCACACCGCGATGCGCAAGCCGTCCGGCGACCAGGCCGGGGAATTCTTATACCCGAGCTCGCTCAGGAATCTTTGCTCTTCCATGAAATATGGGATGAAATGGGCGGCCGGCGCCAGCTGGACGACCACGAGCAGGCCCGCCGTCAACCAGAGCGCCCAGAGGGTGATTTTGCTCTTTGACATACCAACCCGAACCTGTACCGGATTAGTATTGCCCGGCCCGGGCTTAAGGCTTGCGCCTTGCCGCCCGCACACTGCGTATGCGACATTGCTCAATGCTCTTCCGCACTACATGCTCTTCACTCGACAATTGTGAAGAGGCGGGCCAACGGAAGAGCCTTGAGCGATGCCGCCCCGTAGGACCTTCGGTCCTCCTTGCCTAGGCGAGCTTCGCTCGCCTGCGGTTGCACTGTGCGGCCTTGCGCCTTGCGCCTTGACCCTTATGCCTTGCGCCGTGTGCCTTGCGCCTTTAACCTATCAGCCTCGCCAGTATCGCCTTCTGGGCGTGCAGGCGGTTCTCGGCCTGGTCGAACACGAAGCTCTGGGGCCCGTCGATGACGTCGTCCGTTATCTCGAGGCCGCGGTGGGCCGGCAGGCAGTGCAGGACCACGCACGAGGACTTGGCGCAGGCCAGAAGCTTCGAATTGATCTGGTAGGGCCGGAAGGTGCGCTCCTTCTCCTCCTTCTGGGATTCCTCGCCCATCGAGACCCACACGTCGGTGTAGAGGACGTCGGCCTCCTCGGCGGCCTGGCGCGGGTCCTCGATGAGCTCTATCTTGCAGTTGTTCTCCCGGCCGGCGTGCACGGCGTATTCGTAAAGCTCCTTGTCCGGGTGGTAGCCCTCCGGGCAGGCGGCGGTCATGTTCATGCCGACGAATGCCGAGCCCAGAAGAAGCGAGTTGCAGACGTTGTTGCCGTCGCCGACGTAGGCCAGCTTGAGCTTCTCGAAAGAGCCCTTCTTCTCGCGAATAGTGAGCAGGTCGGCCATTATCTGGCAGGGATGCTCCCGGTTGTCGAGCGCGTTTATGACCGGCACGGTGGCGTGCTCGGCCAGCTCGCGCACGACCTTCCAGTCGAATGCCCGGTATATTATCGCGTCGACGAACCGGCTGAGGGTCCGGGCCGTGTCCGCCACGGTCTCGCCCCGTCCCATTTGTATATCTTTCGGGCTCAGGAAGATGCCGTGGCCCCCGAGCTGGGTCATGCCGACCTCGAAAGAAACGCGCGTGCGGGTGCTGGACTTTTCGAATATCATGCCCAATGTCTTTCCGCGCAACGGCTCGTATGGCTGGCCCGTGCGGAGCCACTCCTTGATGTTGGCCGCCATGTCCAGAAGCAGCGGCACCTCGTCCCGGATGTCTATCATCGACAGCAGGTCCTTCTTCATCGGAGCACCGCCGCCGCAATCCGGCTTCCTGGATATCAAGGTTGTTGTACCGCCGGCGCAAACTCTTAATTGCCGCAGGCGGTTTGGGCGGCGGGGAGAGGCTGATGGGCACCGGTGAGGGCGCGCTTTTCGTTCGGCCGGACGCGGACGCTTTCCGGGAGTGGGTCAGGGAGAACAAGCCCCACTCGCCGGTCGACAAGCGGATGTCCGAGCAGGAGGCGGTGCGCAAATTCGTCCGGCCCGGCGATTACGTCGCCACCGACCTTTACGGGATGGTCCGGGCGCCCATGTCCGTCGTGAGGGAGCTCATCCGCCAGGGGCCCGAAAACCTGTCGCTGGCCGGCCAGGGCGGCATCGACATAGACCTGCTCGTGGCCTCCGGGCTCGTCAGGCGGATAGACAACGTTTACATCGGCCACGAGGTCTTCGGCCTTTCGAACGCCTATCGCAGGCTGGTCGCCTCCGGAAAGGTTGAGGTCACGGAGTGGACCAACGCCGCTCTGGCCTGGCGGTTCAAGGCCGCCGCGATGGGAATCCCGTTCATCCCCTCGCGGACGATGCTGGGGACCGACACGTTCCGCCGCAGCGCCGCCAGAAGCGGCCCGTGCCCGTTCTCGGGGCAGGAGCTTTGCTTCCTCCCGGCCCTTGCGGTCGATGTAGGGCTTATCCACGTCCACCGCTGCGACAAATACGGCAACGCCCAGATAGACGGCACGGGCGGGCTGGGGTTCGAGCTTTCCCGCGCCTCGAAGAAGCTCATTTTGAGCACTGAAAGGATAGTGCCTGAATCAACGATCAGGAAGACGCCCGAGCGAACGGTCATACCCCATTACCTCGTCGATGCGGTCGTGGATGCAAGATACGGCTCCCATCCGGGCGAGATGTGCTACGAGTACGCCATGGACCGGCCTCGCGTCCAGGAATACCTGAAAGCGATGGAGACCGAGGAAGGAGGCAGGGCCTACCTGAAGGAATACATCCACGGCGTCCGGTCGCACG